>Ga0207433_10000315_pt1 | contig 114279 bp, 103 predicted proteins | sample YelNatPaOPGAMG01_FD_187559 | JGI IMG/M metagenome (GOLD analysis project Ga0207433, IMG submission 187559) | Hot spring thermophilic microbial communities from Obsidian Pool, Yellowstone National Park, USA - OP-RAMG-01 (SPAdes) (version 3) | ecosystem: Environmental > Aquatic > Thermal... | reverse complement strand
CGACCACTGGTATCTCCTGCGCACCGCCCTTCAGGGCGTGGCCGGCAAAGTCTGCTAGGCGGGGGGGGTAAGCCTCCCGCCGCCCCTGCGGCCCAGGGAAAATGTGGTGCCGACAGAGAATCGCGCCTTCACAACTAACTGATTCTACGTTACTTTGCGTTATTGACTGTAGAACTTGGGCATTACCGTGGGCGGCGACAAGGCCTACGATACCCAGGAATTGGTGCAGTCGCTCGGGCCTGAAGGCCTGCCCCACGTGGCTCAAACTTGAACGGCCGCACCACCCGCCATCTGGTATACGCCGTCAGTCAGCGCCTGCGCAAACGGGTGGGAGAGATCTTCGGCTGGATGAAAACGGTGGGGAATCTCCGGAAGACCAGGCACCGAGGCGAAGACCGGGTGGGTTGGGTTTTTACCCTCACCGCCGCGGTTTACAACCTGGTGCGCATCCGCAACCTGACGGCGGCGATTTCCCTTGGACCTGAAAAGACCCTTACGGCCGATAGGCTGATTGCTCATGACGGACTTCGTCGCCTTTTCCTATTTCCCCTTTTTCAAGAATTTCCCCGAGAGAGTCATTAATCATTCGGGCAAAAAATCCTTGCCTTTTGGTTATCTATGCCATTACTATGGTATAAAGCAAAACAGGCGATGGAGTCCGTCCTGGAGGAGAATTCCTCCAAACTGCGCAAAGCTAATGGCTCCTGATCACTTAAGGGCGATCAGGAGCTTTTTTTATTTTTCACTTGCCCATTGTCTCCACCAAGGATGGCAAGTGTGGAATATCGTTTGCCTGCTGGAGGCGATATTCCTGCGACATCATCCTCTGGCCCTGGGGGAATTTTCTTATGGAAACTTCCCCGGGGGTTTTGGATGGCAAATTAATGGAAGAATCTCATGTCTAAAGAAAAATTAGCTTTCTTGGCCTCTAGTTGAGAGGGGTTATTATGGTCGAAAAAATTATTTTCAATGTAATTCAAGTCATCGTGGTCATGGCTTTTGCACCTCTCGTCAAAGGGATTAGCGCCCGTTTAAAAGAGAATGTTCAGTCTAAAAGAGGTCCAAGCCTTTTCCAGCCTTACCGGGACATCTGGAAGCTTTTCCACAAGGACGAAATCGTCTCGGAGCACAGTTCCTGGATATTTCGGTTTACGCCCTTTGTGGTCTTCATCACCCCTATTTTTGTGGCCCTGCTCATTCCGGTGCTGACGGCGTATCCGCTCTTTTTCGCCTTCATGGGGGATATGTTGGGCGGCGGGTTTATCCTGGCCCTGGGCGGGTTTTTCGCCACCTTGGCAGCAATAGACACCGGCAATCCTTATGGGCCGATGGGAGCCAGCCGCACCCGGATGGTGGGCTTTTTAGCGGAACCGGTGTTCATGATCGTTTTCTTCACCGTTTCCTTCATCGCCGGCTCCACCATCCCGTACATCGTCCAAAAATACTGGGTCAGCCCTCTGGCAAACTTTTTCCAACCTTCGCATATCTTGATGCTGCTGGCCTTTCTCATGCTGATCTTGGCGGAAAGCGGGCGAATTCCGGTGGATAATCCCACCGGGCACTTTGAATTGGCCATGATAGATGAATCAAAAGGCCTGGAATATTCCGGCAGAGGCGCGGCCTTGATGAAATGGGGCGGGGCCATGAAGTTCTTTGTGCTATGCTGCATCTTCCTAAACGTCCTGGTCGCCCCCTGGGGTTTAGCTCAAGGGGTGCAGTATTGGGAAGTTTTGTTAGCTATCCCGTTGATCTTGATTAAGATCATCATCTTTGTTTTGGTCTTGGTGGCCATCGAGTCGTCCCTGGCCAAATTGAGGCTTTTTCGGATCACGGAATTTCTGGGGGCTGCCTTTGCCACCTCGGTGGCCGCCATGATTACCGATCTGTTTCTCATGTAGGAGAGAAAATATGAGCCCGGATCTGCTGGTATCGTTCCTGACCAAGTTGAACGCCTTGACGGGCGGGGTTTTTTTACTCTGTGCTTTTGGCCTGGTGGGGATCCGCCAGATGCTGACCTGCCTGCGAATTTACGTGTTCCAATCCCTGCTTCTGGCGATTTCTGCGATAATTCTCGGTTATTTTCATGCTTCGATTCATCTTTTCGTGGTCGCCGCGCTGACCATTGCCACCAAGGTATTCATTATTCCTTGGGTCCTGCGTCAGGCCGTGGGCTACGAAAGTTATGCCAAGCGTGAGATTTCCCAGGCGATCAATATCCCTTCCTCATTACTTATAGCGGTAGTTATTGCCATATTTTCCTATTATATCGCCAGTCCGCTTTTGGCTTCCGGGGCGGGGGTTTTTGAGAAGGTCAACTTGCCCATAGGCATGGCCAGTCTCCTCATCGGAACCTATACCGTCACGGTGCGGGGGGAAGCGGTGCCCCAGCTTCTGGGGATTCTGGCCATGGAGAATGGGGCCTTCTTCGCTGGAATATCCATAGCCCCCAATTTGCCTCTCATCGCCGAGTTGGCAGCGGCTTTTTATGTGCTGATCACCGTCTTGGTGATCGGGCTTCTGGCCATGAGGATTCACAAAATGATCGCCAAGACCGCGGTGGGCGAACTGATGGCTTTAAGGGAGGAGTAGATTTTAATGGAGCTCATCTATATCCTGCTGATCTCTCTTTCTGCAGCCGCGCTGTCCCTCATCCCGGTGGGGAGAAGATTTGCCCCTGGAGTGACGATTCTTGGAAGCCTGGCGATTTTTCTTCTATCTTTGCGGACGGCCCTGGCTACCGCGGCGGGAGGCGAGGTGATCGCCGTCAGGGATTACCTCTCGTGCGATAGTTTCAGCGGCTTGATCCTGCTTCTCGTCGCTTTTGTGGGGTTGACCGCGGCCATCTTTTCGTGGGGCTATATCGCGACCACGGTGGAGACAACCGACGACAGGAAGATTCGGCGATATTACAGTCGGTTCAACCTCTTTCTGCTTTCCATGCTGGCGGTGCCGATATTTTCCCAACTCGCCCTGGTCTGGATTGCCGTGGAGTTGACTACCCTGCTCTCGGTCTTTCTGGTCAGTTTTGAGTCCACCCCCCAAGCCTTGGAGGCGGCCTGGAAATATGCGGTGCTTACCTGCATGGGTGCCTCCCTGGCTTTAATCGGCATACTCCTTCTCTGCTGGGGATTGAGTTCCTCCTCAGGCGCAGCCTTCACCTGGGCGGGGCTGCTTGCGGCTTCGCCGCAGATTCCGCCCTCCCTCCTTTACACCGCTTTCCTTTTTATTTTGATAGGCTTTGGCACCAAGGCGGGATTGGTACCCATGCATACCTGGCTTCCGGATGCTCATAGCCAGGCGCCTTCACCCATCTGCGCCATCTTGTCAGGCATAGAGACCACGGCTGTCCTCTATTGCATTATGAGGCTCTTGCCGATGTTTCCAGGCAGGGCTGCGTCTGCCGCCGGCACCTGGTTTGTCATCTTCGGCCTCATTTCTACAGGGGTGGCGGCTTTCCTGCTGATACAGGCAAAAGATTACAAACGTCTTTTCGCTTTCTCCACCGTGGAACACATGGGCATCATCCTGGTAGCGGTCGGACTGGGGGGATATGCCGCCCACTTGGGAGCCATGATGCAGATTGTCAGCCATACGGTGACTAAATCCCTTTGCTTCTTCGCCGCCGGCGCCACCCTGATGGCCACCGGAACTCGAAATATTGGGGCCATTCGAGGGCTCATCCGCATCTCGCCAGTGGCCGGAATTTTTTTGATGGCGGGAGGGTTGGGAATCGCCGGGGCTCCACCTTTTGCCGTTTTTTTAAGCGAATTTTCCATATTGAGAGCCGGAATAATGAGCGGCCAATACCTGGTTATCGGGCTTCTGACCTTGTTTATCGTGGTGGCCTTTTTTGGCATCATGCAGCAAATCAACCGGATGGTTTTTGGAAGCGCGGAAATCTTATTAATGGACGAACGGACGCTCTCTTTCGGAAGATCGGTAAATCCCGGTCGGAATGTTCCACCTCCAACTTGCATCATTGCCCTAGCCATAACCATTATCCCGGTAATTTTATTCGGCATTTATCTTCCCGAGCAACTTTATCAACTTCTGCATCATGCTGCCGCTTCATTGGGAGGTGGTAAATGACACGATACCCCGTGAAGCTTCTCGACCTTTCTGAGACCATTGCCAAGCGCTGGCATTGGCAGATTAATGTCGGGATTAACGTTAACCTGTCTCAGTGTTATGTCAAATGCAACCTGAATAATCTGCCGGAGATCTGCCGCTGGCTCATTCATGAGATGGATTATGACTTCGCCAGTCTGATTGTGGAAGAAACTGCCAACGACTGGCTGCTCCGGTATATTTTCTATGGAGACTCAGATATTGAACAGGTCCACTTATACTTGCGATTAAGCAAGGCAGAAAGGACCATCCCCAGTATCAGCAGCATTATCCACGCGGCAGATTGGCACGAACGCGAGGCCTGGGATTCTTTTGGCCTCGTCTTTGAAGGTCACCCTCGTCTCATAAATATTGTGCGCCATGAGGAATGGCCGGAAGACGTCCATCCCTTGCGGAAAGATTTCGACGTCAGCAAGCCTTACCCACATCGTCAGGTTGATCCCTCCTGGCGACCACATAGTTTCATCCAGGCGCCCGGAGCCTTCATGATGCCCATTGGCCCGGTTTATTCCGATGTCGCCGAATCTGCCCTTTTCTTGCTGGAGAGCGTGGGGGAGGATGTGATTCGCACCAATCCCCGTTTTTTTTACAAGTTTCGTGGCGTCGAAAAAATTGCCGAAGGCCAGTCTGTCGACCGGGTGCTCCTCTTGGCGGAACGCTTTTCCGGAACCTCCGCCTTTGCCCATTCTTTGGCTTTCTGTCAGGCGGTGGAAACGATTTGTCAGGTTGAGGTCCCGGCCCGAGCCAAGGCCCTGCGGGTCGTCTTTGGCGAACTGGAGCGGTTCCGTCATCATCTCGCCGCGATCGCCGGCATTTGCAACTCCACCGCTCTGGCCGTGGCAACCAGCCAGGCTGGCATTCTGGAAGAGGAGGCCCTCCGCCTCTGTTGCTCCCTCACGGGGCATCGGTATCTTTTCGGTCTGAACCTTCCAGGCGGGGTGTCCCTCGATCTGAGCGTCCAGCAGTGTGAATTTCTCTCCTATGGCGTTCAAGTCCTTTTCCATAAATTGCAAAGGCTCTTTAATCTCCTCCGCTACTCCAGCAGTTTTCTAGACCGGCTGGAGGAAGTCGGAATTATAACCAAAGAGCAGGCACGCAATTATGGCCTGGTCGGGCCCATTGCCAGGGCCTCAGGCATTGCCCGGGACCTCCGCCAGGTATTGCCCTACGCGGCCTATGCTGAAGTCTCCTTCGAAGTCCCCCAGGAAGAAGAAGGAGATGGCTATGCTCGTCTTCGCGTGCTTTTCCGGGAGGCGGAGCAGTCGGTACACATCTTGAGAAAGGTTTTAGCTTTTCTGCCGAAAGGTGAGACAGTCGCGCCCCGCGTGACTATCCAGCCCGGTGGGGCGCTCGGCTGGGCGGAAGCGCCCCGAGGCGCTACCTCGCACTGGGTGAGGATTGATGAGCAGGGCCGGGTGACCCGCTATCATCCAATTACCCCCTCCTTCACCAATTGGCACGGCTTTCACATGGCCGCGGAGGATTTCGCCTATCAGGATTTTCCCATTATCATGGCCACATTCGGACTCTCGAACGCCGAGTGCGACAGGTAGGAGCAGCTATGCTGAGATGGGTTTGGGAAGGTATGCGAAGAGGAATCGTCACCACGGGTTACCCGGCCAGGGAGGAGAACGCCTCCGGAGTATCGCCGGGATTCCCCGCAGGTTTGCCAAAAATCTTTGCCACCGCCCAAGAAGCTGCGGCAGTGGCCTCCTGTTGCCCGAGCGGGGCCCTGGATCAGGAAGATCGGCAAGTGCTATTTCATGGACCGCGGTGCATCCATTGTTACCGCTGCCTCCGCCAACTCACCCCGCCTCTGGAGTGGGAGTCCCAAGGAAATTATGAATGGGCGGTTTCTCTTCGCCCCTCCAGCGAAGGTGAGGAGAAGTTCGGCAGATCTTTCCGGCGCTCGCTCCATCTCAGGGTAATAGACGCGGGCGCCTGCGGCGCCTGTCTGAGCGAAATCGAACAGATCAACAAACCTTATTACAACATGCACCGCTTGGGTTTCTTTCTGACCCCCACGCCCCGGGAAGCCGATGTGCTCCTGGTGGCGGGACCGGTGACTGATCATATGCGCCTGCCGCTTCTCAAGGCTTATGAGGCCATGCCGGGTCCCAAGGCGGTTTTGGCCGTGGGCGTCTGCGCCATTTCCGGTGGGGTCTTTGGAACCAGTTTCGCTTCCCTGGGCGGCGTCTCCAACCTGATTCCTGTGGATATGCTCATCCCCGGTTGCCCGCCGCCGCCTCTGGCAATCCTGCACGCCCTGCTGGCCCTCGTGGGGAGGGCCCGGGCCGAGACCTGCCTGCCCACTGATGCGTCTCACGGAGTTGAGAGCCATGATTAATCTGCACCGCCTGTTTTTCCTGTTCCTGATCCTCTGTGCCGCCGGGGTCGGGCTGGCGGCCGTGCTTCCCCGCCGGCAAAACCGGATTGTTTTGGCCTGGATCGGGTCGTTGTCAGCTCTGACCATCTTAGTGGTGAGCGGCGAAGTTCTTCTTTCCGATCGTGTCTGGCAGGTGGAGCTCTGGGATTTATGGTCCCTCGGCACCATGATTCTCCGGATGGACCGCCTGTCGGCCCTATTCGTATTCATCACGGGATTGGTGTTTCTCCCCGTTTCCATATTCTCGGTCCAATACATGAATCTGAAGAAGTATGCCAAAAGATACAGTTTCCGATCCTTCGGCATTTTTTATCATCTTCTCTTCGCCTCCGTTATTCTGCTCCTGGTCGCCGGCGATGTGTTCTCGTTCTTGCTCACCTGGGAGGCGATGTCGATATTTTCCTATTTACTGGTGAACTACGAACACGAGAAAGAGGAAACCATCCGGTCGGGCTATCTCATGCTGAGCCTGGGTGAAGCCGGGACCCTTGCGGTGTTGTTGGCCTTTTTCCTGCTGGGCCGGACCGGGACAGGACTCGATTTTCCTTCCTTAAAAGCTGGGGCCGCGGGAATGAGCGAAGCGTCCCGCTGGGCCGTGTTTTTGCTCTCCTTTTTCGGGTTCGGCGTCAAGGCGGGCCTGGTGCCCGCCAACATCTGGCTGCCCCGGGCTCACCCCGCCGCGCCCGGCAATGTCTCGGCCATCCTGTCCGGGGTAATTCTTAACTTGGGCCTTTACGGCATTGTGCGGCTCAATGCCGACCTGCTGCCGATCAGCAGCGTGGGGGCGGGCGCCATCGTCTTGATCGTGGGCACCGTCTCCGCCCTGGTGGGAATTCTTTACGCCACCATCAGGAACGATTTGAAGGAGATGCTGGCCTATAGCTCCATTGAAAATATAGGAATTATTACCGCGGGCCTGGGGGCGGGCTTTATATTCAGGGTGGCGGAGTTGCCGGTTTTGGCCGGGATTGCCTTCATCGCCGCCTTCTATCACCTGCTCAATCACTCGCTTTATAAGGCCCTGCTATTCCTGGGCGCTGGAGCGGTTGATTTCAGCGCGGGCGAAAGAAACATGGATCGGTTGGGAGGCTTGATTCGGGTCATGCCCTGGACCAGCCTGTTCTTCCTGGTAGGAGCGCTATCCATCGCCGCGCTCCCTCCCTTCAACGGCTTTGTCAGCGAGTGGTTGACCCTCCAGACCATGTTACAAAGCGTGGCGCTGCAGCACATGGGGATAAAGATCGTCTTTGCCCTCTGCGCCGCGGCCCTGGCCCTGACCGCGGCCCTGGCAGTCACCTGCTTTGTGAAGGCCTTCGCCATGAGTTTCTTGGGAATTGCCAGATCGCAGAAGGCCGCGGAAGCCGTGGAGGTGGCCCGCTCCATGCAGACTCCCCTGGGCATCCTGGCATTATCCTGCCTGCTCTTCGGGATTCTCCCCACCTATGTGATTCCGGTGCTGGACAATGCCGTCGCTACTTTTACCCAGGAACAAATAGTGGAGGAACTGGTGCCGCCTTTTTTTACGGTGACCAAGGGGGACCCCAAGTTTGGCGAGGCGTTCATCGCCGAATTTCACGATCTCGGCGCCCAAGTCGGCCGCAATTTTATTCCCGGCCGGGGACTGGTGGTTTTGCATCGGGGCACGGAGCGTAACCCCGTGGTTTTTGCCATGTCCACTTCCTATACCTTTGTCGTCCTGATCCTGCTTCTGGCAGGGAGCCTACTTATCATCCGGGTCTTGACCAGGGTCAGGTCAGTAACCAGGGGTCCGGCCTGGGAAGGCGGCGTGCGCCAGTTGTTTCCTAAAATGACTTATACGGCCACGGGATTTTCCAATCCCGTGAGAGTGATTTTCCAGGCGGTCTTCCGACCCTCGACCTTCGATGAAGTGAAAGAAACGGTGGCGGAGCATTTCCTCATTGCCGTCAAGATCCAACGGAAGGAGGTATACATCCTGGAACGGACGATTTTCAGTCCGGGCGCCAGGTTGGTGCAATCGCTGGCCACCCAGTTCGGGAGAATCCACAGCGGCAGTGTCAACCTCTATGCTGCCTACATTTTGATTACCCTGGCAATTGTTCTGGTGATCCAGCGGCTGATGTAACCTCAAGATGGAGGGTCCACATGATGTATCGCAGAATTTTGATCGCCTACGATGGCTCAGAAGGGGCTGCAAAAGGGCTGAAGGCAGGAATTAGGCTGGCCAAAATTCACCGGGCGGAGCTTTGCGCCCTGGCAGTAGATGAGAAAGTGCCACGTTTGACCGGCACCATTGATGAGGCCCAGGAGGACAAGGATCTTGCCGATAACCATTATGGTAGAATTCTGAAATGGGCTGAGGGTCTGGCCATGAGAGATGGGGTAAACCTTCAAACCCTGGTACGCCCCGGCTATCCTGCCAAGACCATCGTGGAAGTGGCCAAAGAGGGTAAGTTTGATTTGATCCTGATGGGCCATTCCGGGCTTTCGGAGGTTTGGGACAGGTTCCTGGGCACCACCGCCGAAAAGGTGAGCCGCCATGCTCCCTGTAGCGTACTCATAGTCAGGTAGCGTCAATATTAAAATAACCTTGTCCCGGACATCCTCGGGCTCCGGGGCAGCGCCTCCTTGCTACGGCAGGCCCTAAGTGGCTGCACCTCCAGGTTCACAGCTTTTTCCTGAACCCAGGCATAGCTTGAAGCGAAATTCTCAGTCCCCTTCCAACGCATTCCAGCATGACCTTTTGCCATGAGCTCCAAGGCCCAATAATTGAGGGCTTCACTTCCCTATTGCCTCCCTCCCTAAAAAAAGTAACAACAGTTACAAAATAATATTTTAAACATTTTGAAAATATGTAACAATAGTTACAGATTATAAACCAGGGAGGAAAAAAATGGAAAATCAAATTCTCATTATCGCAATGGTGGCTTCCGGCCTGTTTTTCGGCTGGACCATCGGCTCTCACTACACCGGCGCGACTATGGGCATGGCCTATGGGTCCGGGGTGATCAAAAGCCCCTTGGTGGCGACTATTTTAATTGCGGTCTTCGTGCTCCTGGGGGCCACCTTTGAGAGCCATAACGTGGTGACGACCGTGGGCACCGGGATCATCCGGGGCGAAGATATGACCCCCTTGGGGGCCATGGTGATGATGCTCACCGCCGCCCTGGTGACCGCGGCCAACACCTGGATGAAATGGCCGGTGTCTACCTCCCAGTTGGCCTGCTTTTCGGTGGTGGGGGCTGCTCTGGCCATGGGGGCTCCGGTTTTCTGGAGTACCACCATCGTTTTTCTGTGCGTCACCTGGGTGGGAACCCCTATTATGGCGGCCATCCTGGGATACCTCTTCACCCATCTGACCGATTGGTTCAGGAAAGGCAAGTCTGAAAAAGGAGACAGGATCCTGGGGTATGCCCTGCTGGTAGCCTGCTGTTATGCCGCTTACACCCTGGGGTGCAACAATACCGGCAACGCGGTGGGGGTCTTTTTCGGTCTTAAGCTGACGACGCCCATGAAGGCCGGCTTTATCGGCGGCATCGTCATGGCCAGCGGCGCCCTGACCTGGGGGCGGCCCATCCTGGAAAAGGTGGGCAAGGGCATCGTGCAACTGGACCTTAGTATGGGGGTGGGAGCTAAAGCAGCCCAAAGCATCACGGCCCATACCGCTGCCGCCCTGGGCTTCCCCACCTCCATGAACCAGGCCCTCATCGGCGGGGTGGGCGGCGCCGGTGCCGCCCGGGGGCTGAAAACCGTGGACCTGGCGGCCATGAAAGAAATCGTCATTTCCTGGTTCCTGACCCCTGTAGTGGCCGGCATCGTTTCTTTCGTTCTGTACTCCGTGCTGGCTTACAATCTCAAGATTCATTGAAGGAGCGGATTCCATGTTCAAAAAAATTCTGTTCCCCACCCAGTTTGAGGAATTCTCGCTGGCGATCCTGGGAAGCATCGCTTGTTTGCAAAGAGCAGGCCTGGAAGAAGTGGTCCTGCTTTACGTCATCGATACCGACAGCTTCTATACCGAAGTGAATGGCGGGATCGGCCTTAATCTCGACCTGATTCGCCAAACCGCCCTGGAGAAGCTCGACTCCTTGGCCGAGTCTCTTCGAACCCGGGGCCTCCGGGCCAAAATCGCGATCAGGCTCGGGCCGCTGGTTCCTGAAATTATCAACACTGCCGCCAAAGAGAACGTCTCCCTGATCGTGGCCGGCAGGCAGAAACGGGATATTCTGGGAGAACTTTTTGTCGGGTCCGCCACGGACCGGATCATCCGCCAGGCCAGGGTGCCGGTCCTGGTGGCCAAATACCATACGCTTAAAGAGGTTCAGGGCAAGGTGGAGGAGTCTTTCTGCCGCGACCTGTTTCGCAAAATCCTCTATCCCACCGATTGGTCCCCTGGCGCCGATCTGGTCAGGGCCTATCTTCCCGCTCTCCGCCAAGTTGGCGCCTCCGAAGCAATCGTGGTCCATGTCGTGGAAGAATTGCCCTACGAGGCGCAATATCTGAATCGCGAGGCGCTGGTAAAGAGGGCGGAAGAAAAAATGAGGCGCCTGGAGCAGGAGCTGCAGGCCCAAGGTTTCACGGTGAAGATCTTTATCCTCGAAGGGAAACCATACCGCGAGATCAATCGCCTGGCCACTAAAGAAGATGTCTCCCTCATTGTCATGGGCTTCCATGGCGTGGGATTTGTGGAAAAAGTGCTTTGGGGCAGTGTTTCCCAAAGAGTGGTGGAATACAGCGAGAAGCCGGTTTTGGTGGTGAAATAAGGGCACAGATGCGGTTGCCGATAGTCTGGTGACGGCAATGGCCAAATATCACTATGGGCAGGTGGGGGTAGCGTTCCCGAAGGCGCGCCAATACCGCCAATTCAACCAGATAGGGCGCCTCCGGGTCCAGGATGATTAAATCCGGTTCCCAGCCTGCGTCGATGCGGTGCAGCACTTCCTGGCCATTCTTTGCCACTTCAACCGGATAGCCCGCGGCCATAAATTCACGCCGCAGAAAATCCCGCACGTGCCGGTTGCGATCTGCAATCAATATTTTTGGCGATTTACCCACTGGCATTTCCCCCTGATGTTGGGTGGTGGATTGGTTGGGCTGGTGATCGGGGCCTTGCTGGTGATCAAGGGCGTGCGGGTATGTCTGGGGGTCTTGGGCCTCGCCGAAACCCTCGTGGGGGTGACTCTCCTGGCCATCGCCGCCAATTCGGTGGAATTGGTGGAGCCATCATCCCGGCCAAGCAGGGCCATCCCGAGGTGGTGATCGGCAACGTGGCCGGCAGTTGCGTCTTCCAGTTGCTCTTTCCCCTGGGAATTGCGGCCCTGATCCGGCCCTTGCAGGGGGAGCCGGTGGCGTTATACTATGTCTTTCCGGCAGTGGCCTTCTCCTGGCTCCTGTTGGCGGCGGTGGTCTGGCACGGCAAAACCCCGCGCTGGGCCGGGGTGGGAATGATGGCCTTATATCTGCTTTTCGTGGCCGGCACGGTCATGTTCGGCTTACGAATTTGAATTCCGGTCAGGAATAAGGTAGTCTTTAAGCCCGGATCAATCAAGCCGCCTTTCCGGGTTCCCAGGCCGGCGCCATCTTGGTGGGATAGTATCCGGCCTGGGATGTTTTAGATCAGAACCTTTAAGTCATTCTTTTAGCAATGACTCACTAATGGTCAGCTATGATTTGACCTCATTTCGGTTTAGTGTCAGGGTATCCGCATGAAATGGTTGTTTTTTTCGTATAGCCTCCCGGCCGAACCTTCCAAGGCCAGGGTCTATGTCTGGCGGCAACTGAGAAAGCTGGGTGCGGTTAACTACCAATCGGTCTGGGTAATTCCTCACTCCGGCGATCGTCTGAATGAACTTAAAAAGCTCATTGAGGACGTTGAGGAATACCAGGGCACCAGCCTGCTCATAGCAGGGAATATCTTGCTGAAAGACCAGGAAGAAAGCATTATCAAGGCGTTCATCGACTCGCGCAACGAAGAATACCGGGAGATTATTGAAAAATGCGAGGACTTCTTCAAAGAGATAGAATTTGAAATAGGCCGCCAGAATTTTATCTTCGCCGAAGTTGAAGAGAACGAAGAGGAACTGGACAAGCTGAAGCAGTGGTTGAAGAAGGTGGAAAAACGGGACGTGATAAAACCCCCCTTGCGAAAGACTGCCATGGACAAGGTAAAAATGTGCGAAAAGATTTTCGAGGATTTCGCCCGCCGAGTTTTTGAGCATAGCCAGAAAAGAAAGATAGCCAAGAACTCAAAAGAAAAAAATCTTGCTTCCGTAGATTGACTATATTTATACTTAATATAGGCGATGGAGATCCGCCTGGGGCAATTCCCCGAACCGCGTCAAGCTAATGACTCCTGGTCACTGTTCCGGCGATCAGGAGTTTTTTTATGTCTTCTTTATTTCGGTTCAGAACCAAGCAGCATCAACCCGGTTTGCGTAGGCTTCTTTCCCTGAAGAAATATGAGGTGCACGCCATGCTGGTCACCACCCGCCTGTTGGATAAGCTCTGCTCCCTGAAGGAAGGCGTCAACCGCCCGGTTCTGGAAAGCGTCCTGACCCTGGCTCTGGAAATCGCCCATGAGGGCAGAGGCGGAACAAAGGTCGGCACCATCTTCATGGTATTTGATGCCGAAGAAGTCTTGAAGCGCTCCAAGTGCTTGATTTATGACCCCTTGCTGGGGCATCCCGCGCCCCTGAAGAGCATCGACAATGCCAATATGCGGGAGACCGTCAAGGAACTGGCCCGGCTGGACGGCGCCTTCGTGGTTTCCGATGAGGGCATCGTGCAGTCCGCCTGCCGCTACCTCAATGCCTCCTCCGAAGGCATTAACCTGGTTTTGGGACTGGGCTCCCGGCACATGGCCGCCGCTTCCATGACCAGGGAGACGCAGGCTATCGCCGTGGTGGTTTCGGAGAGCTCGGTGGTCAGAGTCTTTGCCAAAGGTGAGCTGATAGAAGAACTTGTTCCGGAGATTTGGATCCGCAGCCGCTGAGCCGGCCCGGAAACTGCGGCATCCAGATAACTGCGGCCCGACTTTCCGTGGACCTGAAAGGGGCCCCTCCTGCCCCTCTTCAGGTAGCCCCGGGGCGAACCCGATCCTGGTGGTGGGGTTGGGTCATCGGCCGGAGGAAGCCTATATTTCTGACGACTCTATTCTGCCTGAAACAGGCAAGGAAAAACGGGGGAGGCATATTTGGCAACCAAAAATCTCACGACCGGGTCAGCCTGGAAGTTCATTATTTTGGTAGGCATTGTCAGCCTGTTCAGCGATATGACCCATGAAGGAGCACGCACCATCACCGGGCCTTTTCTCGGCATCCTGGGCGCCGGCGCCCTGGTGGTGTCCACCGTCGCCGGTTTGGGGGAATTCCTGGGCTATGCGGTGCGGTTCATTTCCGGAATCCTGGCGGACCGCACCAAGCGCTACTGGCCGATAACTTACCTCGGCTATATCATGCAGATGTTTTCCGTGCCGGCCCTAGCCCTGGCCGGAAGCTGGCCAGGGGCGGCGATCTTAATCCTGCTGGAACGGATAGGCCGGGCCATCCGCAACCCGGCCCGGGATGCCATGCTGTCCCACGCCACTTCACAAGTCGGGCACGGCTGGGGCTTCGGCTTCCATGAAGCCATGGACCAGACCGGCGCCATGGTTGGCCCTCTCATCGTCGCCGGAGTGCTTTATTTAAAAGGAGACTACCGCACTGCCTTTGCCGCTTTGCTGGTCTCGGCAGTCCTCGCGGTCGTGGTGCTCATTTCCGCCTCTTACCTTTATCCAAAACCCCAGCATCTGGAGGTGAGCATTCCCAAGCTGGAAACCGAGGGACTGCCCAAGCGGCCTTTCTGGCTATACACGGCCGCCACGGCCTTTATTGGCGCCGGCTTTGCTGATTTTCCCCTGATTGCCTATCATTTTCAAAAGGTTGAGGTTCTGTCGAAAGACCTGATTCCCATCTCCTATGCCGTTGCCATGGGAGTGGACGGCGCCGCCGCCCTCATCCTGGGACGCCTTTTCGACCGTCTGGGCGTCTGGGTGCTCATTGCCGCGGCGTTGATCTCTGCAGCCTTTGCCCCCCTGGTCTTTCTCGGCGGTACGGCTTTGGTCTTTCTGGGGATGATTCTCTGGGGGATTGGCATGGGGGCGCAGGAATCGGTGATCAAAGCGGCCCTGGCGGAGATGATCCCCAGAGACCACCGGGCCTCGGCCTTCGGGATCTCCCAAAGCGTTTTTGGTATTTTCTGGCTGGTGGGCAGCGTTATCTTGGGACTCTTATATGAATACCATCTCTACGCCCTTATTATCTTTTCCGTGGTCGTCCAGCTGTGCGCCGTTCCCTGCTTTCTCCTGATCTCCCGGGAAGTGTGCTATGTGCGCCGCTGAGCAAGGCAAATTCTGATGGGCATGATCGGATTGTCTTGAGAGGAGTGCAGGATGTTCAAGAAAATTCTTTTGGCTTACGACGGCTCGGAAGGCGCCAAGAAGGCTCTGGAGGCCGGCATCAAGCTGGCCCAACTCCACCAGGCGGAACTCCTGGTCCTGGCGGTGCAAGAGGAAATGCCCCGCACTCACATCGACACAGCATTCGCCGAAACCGCTTTCCGCCAACATCTCGAGCAAATCCTGGCAGAGGCGCAGACGCGGTTCCAAGAAGCCGGAATTCAGGCAAAAACTGATCTGCGCCTCGGCCATCCTGCGAAGACCATCGTGGCGGTGGCGGAAGAGGGCAAATTTGACTTGATCCTGGTGGGTCATAGCGGCCTGTCGGGGGTCTGGGCCAGATTTCCGGGGAGCACCGCCGAGAAAGTGAGCCGCCACGCCCCTTGCAGCGTGCTTATGGTGCGCTAGGTTCGCCGGAGAGCAGTCAAAGGGGAGGCGATTATGCCGGAAAAATTCGCGCTGGACTCGACGTCGGTCCGGCTTTGCCCCGGGCAGCCGGAAGATAAGACAAGCAGAGGTTACCCCGGAGATTTCTGTCCCATGGCCTTCCACAGCATCTTATTTGAAAGACCTGAAGACAGCATTGCCGCAGAGGAAGTTGAAGTTCCTGCTTTTTTTGTTGATCTGAATCTTGATCAGATTATCGACGCCATTGTGGCCCACAAGCAGGAATATAATTTAAAGCCGTTTTTTTACAAGGCGCTCCGCGATGTCGAGGCGATCGGGTATCGTTATGAAATAATGCGTGATCTGGAACATGAGGTTCTCTTCAAAAATATCAATGCCTTCGCCGAGAAAATGCAGGCAATGCGACGGTATCTTGCCAACGCAACCAACTTTTATTACCACTATCAAAAAGAAAGAATGTTTTTGGATGCGGCAGCAATTTATTGTGATGCCGTTCAAAACCTGGCCCACGATTTATCGGTTGCGGACCTCAAATCCCGCGGCTTGGCGGCTTTCCGGGATTATCTGGTGCATTATGCCGAATCTCCTCAGTTCACATCTCTGGCGGCGGAAACGACAACGCTGCTGAAGGACTTGCATTCGGTAAAATACACCCTGCGCCTCAAGGGAGACAGCGTCCAGGTGCGCGCCTACGAAGGGGGAAGCGATTATAGCCTTGAAGTGGAGGCAATCTTTCAGAAATTCAAACAAGGGGCGGTGAAAGATTACCGGGCGAAATTTTCCGATGACCTCTCCATGAACCATGTGGAGGCGAAGATACTCGACTTCGTGGCCAAACTGCACCCCGACGTCTTTGGCCGACTTGATGATTACTGTGCGAAAAACGCCAAGTTTGTGGACGAAAAGATAAAGGCTTTCGACCGGGAAGTGCAATTTTACGTGGCCTACCTGGAATACATCGCCAGATTCCGGCAAGCAGGCTTAAAGTTCTGTTATCCGCAAATTTCCCAGGAATCCAAGGAAGTCTTTAATTATGAAGGATTTGATTTAGCCCTGGCCGAAAAACTCATCACTGAAAATTCGGCCATTGTGTGCAATGATTTTTTCCTGAAAGGCCAGGAGCGCATTTTCGTCATATCCGGTCCCAACCAGGGTGGGAAAACCACCTTTGCCCGCACTTTCGGCCAACTGCATTACCTGGCCAGTTTAGGGTGTCCCGTTCCGGGCCAAGAGGCGCGGCTTTTTATCTGCGACAGGATTTTTACCCATTTCGAGAAGGAAGAAAGGATCAACAATCTCAGGGGTAAGTTGCAGGACGACCTGATCCGCATTCACGACATCCTGGAACAAGCCACGCCGAACAGTATTATCATCTTGAATGAAATTTTTACTTCCACAACGTTAAAAGACGCAGTTTTTTTGGGCAAAAAGATAATGGAAAAAATAATCCAACTTGATTTGCTGTGTGTTTATGTAACATTTGTAGTTGAACTGGCATCTTTAAGTGAGAAAACCGTAAGTATGGTGAGTACGGTAGTTCCTGATAATCCAGCCTTGCGGACCTATAAAATTGTGAGAAGGCCTGCTGACGGACTGGCCCAGGCTTGGTCAATTGCTGAAAAATACCGGCTTACCTACGATTATTTGCAGGAGCGCATAAATTCATGAAGGCTTTTCTCATGTATAGAGACCGTGATTTTGACCCCAAGGTGGAATTGCCGGTAAACGAACCTTTCCTGACCCAGGACCTGGAATTAAACACATTGTTTTATGCCATGGGGCGCGGTGACAAATTTTTATATGAAATATCCAGGAAGGCGGTTTTAGCCGGCTTAAAGGACAAGGATACAATAATATACCGACAAGATATCCTGAAAGATTGTCTGATAAATTCCTCGGTCGTGAAAGAAATCTATAACCTTGCCAGAGAAGCAATAGAAAAAAAGAAAAAAGATCATTATTGGTTTTTAGGCAACTATATCAATCCGAGTATGGTGCTTCATAGCTCCGTAAGAATAATGCAAATGTTCTTGGACTATCTTAAAAAACTTAAGAACATTGCTGAAGAACATTCTGATAAATTTGAATCAGTCGGCTTCACAAGATTTTTTGCAATGCTCAAAAAGGAACTGAGTGACGAATATCTTGCCAGCGTCCAGGATCATCTGCACGAACTGGAATTCCGTAACGGGATTTTAATGAGTGCCGACTTGGGCCGAGGCAATAAAGGGGTCAATTATGTACTTCACAAAATCCGGGACCGAAAACAGAGCTGGCTGGCCCGGATCGTGGCCAGAAGAGCGCCCGCTTACACCTTTCGTATCCCGCCGCGGGATGAAGCGGGCGCCAGGGCCCTGGGGGATTTGAGGGTCAGGGGGATAAACCTGGTGGCCAATGCCCTCGGTCAATCAGCCGACCACATTCTCAATTTCTTTGACATGCTGAAAACCGAACTGGCTTTTTACATCGGGTGCCTGAATCTCCATGAGGTGCTGGCGGCCAAGGGAGAACCCACCTGCTTCCCCCAGCCGTTGGCTGCGGGCGAACGGGGAACCCGTTTCCAGGGATTGTACGACGTCTGCCTGACCTTGCGCCTGGACCAAAGGGTTGTGGGCAACAATATTAATGCCGACGGGAAAGACCTGGTGATCATCACAGGGGCCAACCAGGGCGGCAAATCGACTTTTTTGCGAAGCCTGGGGCTGGCGCAATTGATGATGCAATGCGGTATGTTTGTGCCGGCGGAGTCTTTTAGCGCCGATATCAGCGACGGCATTTTCACGCATTACAAGCGGGAAGAAGATGTTACCATGAGCAGCGGCAAACTGGATGAAGAACTCAGCAGAATGAGTGACATCGTCGACAATGTCAAGGCCAATTCCCTCATATTGTTTAATGAATCGTTTGCCGCGACCAACGAAAGGGAAGGTTCGGAAATTGCCAGGCAAATCATTACCGCTCTGTTGGAAAAGCGCCTCAAAATATGGTACGTTACCCACCTATATGACTTTGCCCACAGTTTCTTTGAGAAAAATATGGAAAATGCCATATTCCTGCGGGCTGAACGGCAAGCCGACGGGGGGCGCACTTTCAAAATAAGCGAAGGTGCACCATTGGAAACCAGCTATGGCGAAGATTTATATAACACCATATTCAGGACAAGAGAAATAGCTCCCTAAGGCCGGGTTTTTACCATCAACCATCAAGATTGGCCCCTCGGTGGTTCGCCCGAGAGGCCTCACCACGCTCCTATGGGCAAAAGGGAGGTATACAGGTGCATTTTGATTGACCAGGCATGGTTAAGAGAGCACGGCCTGGGCAAAGTGTTGCCCCGGTTACCGGACGGTTACCACATTTCAGGCATGCCTTTTAGGAATCATGAAAGGACTTTTTTTCAGCCTCGAATAATCGCCGGCGTGATGATCGGTATCGGACATTGCTGCCTTACAGGTGAGGCGAGGCCACGGCCCTTGGACTTCACCCTGGGCTTGAGTGTGAGAGTCCAGCCGATCTCGCTCCGGAGGGCGGCCAAGGGGCCGTAACCGTAATAGGAGGTTACGGTTTCCTCAGGTTTCCTTAACCCCGGCTTCGGCTGACCGGATTTCGTAAAGCTCTTTGAGGTAGGTTGGGGCCGCCGAGGACCCTGCCTTCCAGATCCGGATCATCCTGCAATTTCCGGAGCATTTCCCGCATCCCGCCGACTTCCGAGAGAATCGCATCCCGTTGCGCGTCTGAAAGCGTATTCTGCTCCGAGTAGAACTCCGAGCGCCGTTCCCGCCCTTGGCCCATTCTTCAAACTCACAAAGAGCTTCATCCAGGACGCCAGGGTCGTTTCAATGCTGTGTTTAAAATTTTCTCTCAATTGCATGACTTAAGGTTCCGGCCTTACATGATCGGGCAATGGGTTCAAGGCGGCCTCTCCGGCCCGTCGCCATAGGCCTAACCTTACTTTTTGGCTATCCAGGCTAAAAGCTGACGCCACCCGGGTCGCGGTTCAAGATGGCTCGGCAAATCCCAATACCAGGGCGGCGGCGCCGGCACTTCGATTTCCCCCAGGTAAAGGCCCGGGCCCGATTGGTGTGCCACTTCGTTCCCGGCGGCAGAAATATTATGGGATGTGGAAACCACCATTCGCAGGCTTTGGGGGAATGCAGGGAGAGCAACTTGTCGATAAAGGCAGGGTCTGAGGGCCATGGCTCACTCTCTGCTTGGCAAGAGAGGGCCAGCCCGCTCCCAGCGACGCTTCACCCTGAGCAAGACCCGCAGGCGCACATCATGGGTGCGGACCTCTTCTGACTGCTCCAGGCGTTGGACGATTTCCTCCTCGATCTGGCCGGCAACCTCACGCTTTAAGGCGACCAAGTTCTCCTCGATATCTTTCCGCAGATGCCATGAAGCCGAAGATATGAGCTCCATTAACCGTCGGGCCATCATACCCCGGTCCTCATCAGAGCCTTGCCTTAGCCCCAGCTTCGAGGTCTCCACGACGAGTTCCGCATCCGATTCATGGAGCAAACTGCGGAGGATTTGCCAATGCGCGGCAGAAATGCCGAGGGTATTTAACAGTCGGACCGCGGCGCGTCTTCGTTCCAGGCTTGCCGGAGTCTCCATGGAGGGATTCGGCTTCGGCGTCACCGCCGACTGCGACAGGGAGTCGCCAGCCATGACCCCCAGCTTCAGAAAGGCGTTTTCCGCCGCGGGCCGGTAAAAGTCGTCCTCCAGGGCGCGATCGAAGTAAGGGATGGCCTCAGGGGTCTTGAATTCCGCCAGGGCATCGATCACTCCGTTGAGGAGGCGACGTTCCGAGAGCCCAAGGAGGAACCGGCGGGTATCTTCATCCGGCCAAGCCGCCAGGGACCTGGCCGCGGCGCTGGCCACCGCTTCTTCACCGAAACTCTCTTCCGGGTCGGCAATCTCCCTTTCCTGGAGCAAATAGGCGATCAGAGCATCCCGGGCGCCCAGGCGGGCCAGCGCCTTTACCGCCCCGAGCCGGGGCTGAAATATTTGGCTGGGCTTGCCTGCCAGCAAAAACCTCCTCAAAGGCTCAAGGGCTACAGGCCCCAGGGCGACCAGGGCTGCGACCGTTTCCTCGCCGCGACGCAACGATTCCAGCTCGCAGATGAGGCGATGAACCTCATCGATCGGGGTCGCCATAACCGCTTGGGAATCCCCCTAAAACCCCTTTTTTCAAAGGAGCAATTATCTGGACTTTCATGCCTTCCGGCGTTATCCTTACCGGCGAAAAAGGCCAGGGTGAGGGGGAGGGTAGCGGATGGATTTTCACCCTCACCCTGGCTCCCCTCCCCTCCGGTGGGCTCAGAGGAGAGAGGAAATCTTAAGTGGAACAAGCTGTTAGTTTGTCCCTGCGCTTACAAAGCCTGTAACAGAATTTTTATATTTTTACTCCGACACAGCTTAAGCAAATTTTTTGCTTAACGCTATTGCCTGATATTGCTTATATATAGTGGATAATTATCAGGCAAACTGACCGCACAGATATTCTTTTAGTTAAGCTTATCAATATGATCAATTATCAGTTTTGAAGTCACGGTTGGCAATATTACATAAGAGCATTGTACAGTATGTGTTCCAATCCTTCCATCTTACTTCGTCTATTTCGCCTCTTTCAAACATTTCCCGGGAGGCGTCATCGATGATCGGGTCACTGCCACCGGCCGAGAGCCGATAGATCTTTTTCATCTCTTTTTCAGCGGCCCGGTAAATTGCCTTTTTGGTCAGGCGGAGCTCGATAACCTTTCCCATGGTCGGACCCCTTTCTTGAACCTCGGATAAGATGTCGGCCACTTCTTTCTGTGAGGTTTATGACGGTGGTTGCCAACTTCCTTCCTCCATCAACGTCTTGAATTTCCCCCGGGCTCATTGAGGCCATCTTTGGGTGGTATTCTACCCAAGGCGGGCCAGTTCCTTTCCGGATGATGTCCTCCTCTTCTTTCCCGGCGGTCCCCCCTTTTGGGAAGTGTGTCAGTCAGAAAAAAATGACTTCTGCCCATCGGACAGAAGTCATTGTCCCACGCTTACCGAGCGGGGCGGTTGCGGCGGACTTCATCGCCTATTCAGAATATATTGTGCGCCCTTTAGACCTTCGGGTCAAGTATTGTGAAACTTATCCCAATTCGGTGACATTCGCCAAGTTGCCAAACGCCGCCTGCCCGTCGGCAACCGGCGCTTGGCTGGCAGGGCGCCTCGGTCATCTCAAAAGCAGAGGCACCAGGAGCAGGGCCACGATATTCACCACCTTGATCATGGGGTTGATGGCCGGGCCCGCCGTGTCTTTATAGGGGTCGCCCACGGTATCGCCGGTGACCGCGGCCTTGTGGGCCTCGGAGCCTTTACCGCCGTAGAGGCCGTCTTCAATGGCCTTTTTGGCGTTGTCCCAGGCGGCGCCCCCGGAGGTCATGGAAACGGCGACGAACAGCCCGGTGACAATGGTACCGATGAGCATGCCCCCCAGGGCCACCGGCCCCAAGCCCGGGGTGAAGCCCACGATGATAGGCGCAAGGACCGGGATGGCGGCCGGGCCCATCATCTGCTTCAAGGCCGCCTTGGTGACGATGTCCACACACCTGCCGTATTCGGCCTTGGCTGTGCCCTCCATCAGACCTGTGATTTCCCGGAACTGGCGACGCACTTCTTCCACCACCCCGCCGGCGGCCTTGCCCACCGCCTCCATGCACAGGGCAGAGAAAATATAGGGGAGCAGTCCGCCGATGAACAGGCCGGCCAGCACCCGGGGATCGGATAACTCAAAGCTCAAACCCTGGGGGAAGGAGCGGGAGTATTCGGCGAAAAGCACCAAAGCGGCCACTGCCGCGGAGCCGATGGCATAGCCCTTGGTCACCGCCTTGGTGGTGTTGCCCACTGCATCCAGGGGATCGGTGGTGGCCCGGATTTCGGCAGGCAGAGGCGCCATCTCGGCGATGCCGCCGGCATTGTCAGTGATAGGCCCATAGGAGTCGATGGCCACCACGATGCCGGTCATGGAGAGCATGGCCACGGCGGACAGGGAGATGGCATAGAGTCCTGAAGTGGCATGGGCAAAACCACCCCCCAAGTGGAAGGCGGCCATGATGGCGGCGACAATTACAAACACCGGCAGGGCCGTTGCCTTCATGGAAATGGCCAGTCCTTGAATGATATTGGTGCCGTGCCCGGTGGTGGAGGCCAGGGCAATGGACTTCACCGGGGCAAAACTCTTGGAGGTGTAGTACTCGGTGATCATGACGATGAGGAAGGTGAGGAGCACGCCGATGACCGCCAGGAGAAAAACGTTGAAGGGAGGAATGATGAAGCCGTCTTTGGCGGGGACGTCGGCCATGAAGCGATTGGCCAGGGGGTAGAAGCCGATGGCCGCCAGGATGCCGGAGGAGCCGAAACCCTTATACAGCGCGCCCATGATGTATTGGGATTTTCCCAGCTTGACAAAAAAGGTGCCGAGAATCGAGGCCAGGATGGCGACGCCGCCGATGAGCATGGGAAACAGGACGGCCATGGGTTTGTCGTGGCCGTACACCGTGTGGGCCAGCAGCATGGCGGCCACCACGGTCACGACGTAGGTTTCATAAAGGTCGGCGGCCATGCCGGCGCAGTCGCCCACGTTGTCCCCCACATTATCGGCGATCACCGCGGGGTTGCGGGGATCGTCCTCCGGGATGCCGGCTTCTACCTTGCCCACCAGATCGGCGCCCACGTCCGCGGCCTTGGTGTAGATGCCGCCTCCCACCCGGGCGAAGACCGAGATCAGGGAGCAGCCGAAGCCCAGGCCCACCATGGAGTACATGGCACGCTCCGGATCAAGGGTGGTAACCACCTGGAAAAAACCGGCCACGGAGAGCAGCGCCAAGCCGACCACCAAGAGACCGGTCACCGATCCGCCCCGGAAGGCCACCGCCAAAGCCTGGGCCATGCCGTCGTAAGCGGCCTGGGCCACTCGCACGTTGCTGCGAATGGCCACCTGCATGCCGATCCAACCGCAGGTGGCCGAACCGATGGCGCCGATGAGAAAACCGATGGCCACATACTTGCCCAAGCCGAAGAGCAGCACAAAAATCACCGCTCCTACCAAGCCGGCGGTCTTGTATTCCCGGTTCAGGAAGGCATTGCCCCCCTCCAACACCGCGGCATTGATCTCCTGCATCCGGGCGGTGCCGGTGTCCTTTTTGAGGACCCAATAAATGGTGATCAAACTATAAGCCACCCCCGCCATGCCACACACCAGCGCAAAGTTAACGATACTCATCTCTTACCCTCCTTCGGCGATAATAAAAATAACTGTCGAGGCTTCAGTCCAAGCCCGCGGCTTGCTTTTCCTGTTCTTTGGGCCCGATCCGCGCCCCAAAAAAAAAGACTTCTGCCCGGAAGGGCAGAAGTCATTAGCCCTCGCCCATAGGGGGCGGAGCAGTTGCGGCGGACTTCATCACCTTTTAACTGAAAAACATATTGGGGATTTTTTGCCTGGATGTCAAGCAAAATTTAGTGAATTCTTTCTCAAATGAACAAGGTCTTGGCCCAATAAGAGGCGGCGAGAACGAAATTGTGAAATTCTTGCAAGGTTGTTCTATGTGGCCAACAAGCCAGCCACCCAGAAGGCGCAAACGAACGGTCAAGGGGTAGCGGAAAGAAATTCAGGCAAGTTTTAGGGGCCGCGCAAAAGGGGCCTGCCTGGTCAAAAGAAATTTTCGGGTGGTCACCCTGGATCTGAGGATCTGAGAAGCCCCCTTTGGGGGGACCATTTTAAGAGAGAAAAATTTGCTTTTTCAGCCTTAAGGGGTCATGCTATATTCTGTCTGCCTCCCCGGAGGATAGGGCGCCGGTCCAGCCCCTATAAAGAGAGAATAATTATGAAAAGTGAGACAAAATCCCTTTTTTGGAAGCTTTTCCTTACACTGGGCGCCTGGACGCTGGTTCTCACTGTTGTCCAAGGCATCTGCCTTTATTATCTGGTAGCCCGGCATACGGCAAATAAGCTCAAGGTTCAAACTGATTTTATCAGCAGTCAGACTGAGAAGCTGGTGGCAGAGATGAAAAACTTTCCCAGCTCTGACGAACTGAAAGCCTTGGAGAAAAATATTGAAAAAATAGAGACGGGGATTGGCCTTAAAATAGAGACAATGGAACGGGATATTTTGAAGGATTTGATCCCGGCCCTTAAAATAACCTCTCAAAAGCCTTATTATATAAGCGGCAGGCAGATTAAATGCATTTATTCAATTAAAAATAAGGGAAAATATTCAGCAAATATTAACAATGTAAAATTGTATCTTTCTACTGCGAAAATAGATTCTCCGGAAAAGATAAAGGAGCAGCTTATATTAAATAAAGACTTTTATCTCAGAACAAATGTAAATACGGAAGACCTCGCCCCGGGAGAAGAGATCAGGCACGACTTAACCATAGAGCTTACTAATCCTGAAAATATTCCAGGAACAATTTATTATTGTGTGACCTTTGATGCCCAAACAGATCCAAGTATCGTCAAATCAGTCAAAAATATAGACCAGGAAAAGATTACCAGTAAAAAATTTTATTATATTCTGGGCGACATAGTCACGCCCGGATAAGAGGGCTTAATAGGGAACTGATTGATAAATCCGGAGGGATTTCTGATTCTTAGGAAGATTGGCGATTCAGGATCATGGTGACTCTGGAGCCTTAAGGGGTTTGTTTTCCATGAAGCCTAAGCTTGCAGATCTTTCCTCGAGCTGAGGACTTTCCATCCTTGTTTGTGTCCGGAGGTTCATTATGGCCTTTGCCGGCCCCGGCCTCACCGCCCAGGAAGTCTGGCGCCTCCTGCTGGAAGGCAACATGCGTTTCGTTCAGGGTTTGTTCATGGGGAGAAATCTTCTGGACTTGCGGAAAAGCCTCACCCGGGGACAAATGCCCATGGCCGCGGTGCTCTGCTGCTCGGACTCCCGAGTGCCGGCGGAAATCGTTTTCGATCAAAGCCTGGGAGACCTGTTCGTGGTGCGGACCGCGGGATTGGTGCTGGAGCCCACCAGCCTGGGGTCTTTGGAATACGCGGTGGCCCACCTGCATGTCCCCTTGTTGGTGATCAAGGGCCACGAAAGCTGCGGCGCGGTCACGGCCGCGGTGACGCACCCTGACCTGGACGAGGGGCACATCACCGCTGTGGTCCGCAAGATTGCCCCGGCGGTCAGCCGCGCCCAAGAAAGCGGCCTCACCGGCAAGGACCTGGTGGAAAAGGCCAACAATATCCACCTTGCGGCCATATACGACACCATGAAGCGGGAAAGCCCCATCATCGGGGAGGCCCTGGCGGCAAGGCGCCTTCATATGGTGGTGGCCAAGTATTCTCTCAGCGCCGGTCAGGTAGAGGTCCTGGATACCACCTTATAGCCCGGGTTTCAGTCCTTGGTCATCAGGGGAACAGGAGATAAGATCTGCATCCTGCAGGCTGGCCACCGGGCTTCGGCCGGCTGGGAGGGAGTGGGGCGCTGCTCCCTCCCCCCATTTCAGTTGCTATGCAATTTGGGAAGCCCGGGTGCATATTTGTTATGGCCGTTACAGGGGGGCTTACTTGGACACCAAAACCGGCATTCCCTGGATAGGCCAGATATACCACACAAAAGCTCCCAGGACCAGCATGAGCACGATGCTGGGAATCCAGCCATAGAGGAAAAATTCCGCCGTGGTGAACTGCCGGCTCTCATAGGCGATGGCGTTGGGCGCGGCGCCGATGAGCAGGTTAAAGGGCATCCCGGCGGTGGCCAGCGAAGCGAACAGGATGACGTGGGGCGCCACTCCCAGGTACTGGGCGATGACCAGGGAGACGGGCAAGGCGATGGCGATGGCCGCCACATTCATGATGAAGTTGGTCATGACCAGAACGAAAAACGCGATACCCAGGATGAAGACCAGGGGCGGGGCCTGGAGGAACATGGTGAGCCAATGCACGGCCAGCCATTGGGCGGCGCCGGTCTTCCACAGGCAAAAGCCGATGGACATGGCGCCGCCGAAGAGCAGGATGATGTTCCAGGAGATGGTCTCCATGTCGTCGACGGTCAGCACCCGGGTCAGAAAAAAAGCCACGGTGGCGATGAGCATGATGCCGGCCCGGTCCAGGTCCTTAAATACTTTCACCGGTGCGAAGGACTTGAGCATGAACAGGGTGATGATAGCCACCATGGTGAAGATGACGAATTTTTCCTTATTGTTCAAGGGGCCCAATTCCCTGGCCAGGACCTTGGCTTTCTGACGCAGGCCGACGATGCGCGGCCGTTCCGGCCTGAAACAGAAAATGATGATGAGCCAGATAAGGAAGACCATCAATATGCCGAGGGGAAACATGTACCAGGTGAGTTCGAAAAAGCCGATGTCCTGGCCGGTGAACTCTTTGAACATGCCGGCCGCGGCCACACCTCGGGCCGCGCCCAGAAAAGTGATGATGGAACCGGCGCCCGCGGCCCAGGCCATGCCGATAAACAGGCCCTTGCCGAATCTGGTGGGCTGGTCGGAATCAGTATAGAGGGCGTTGATGGCCATGAGCAGGGGGAACAGTGCGGCGGCCACCGCGGTATGGGCCATGAGCAGGGTCATGGCGGCCGTGACGATAAAGGTGCCCAGGAGGATAAGTTTGGTGTTTTCCCCCACCAGGTAGAGCATTTTGTAAGCCATGCGCTTGGTGAGGCCGGATGCGGTGAAGGCGCTGCCGATGACCACTGAACCGAAGATGAACCACACGGAGGGGTCCAGGAAGTCTTTCAAGGCCTCATTGGCGGTGCGGATGTAGAACAGAACCTGAAAAAGACCGATGGCGATGGCGGTGGCGCCGATGGGCATGACCTCGAAGACCCACCAGATGCCGGCCATGAGAAACAGCCCGAGGGCCATCTTGCCTTCCCAGGGGAGCTTGAAAACTTTGCCGCCGGGGTCCACCGCGTCCGGGAAGCCGGGAATCAGATAGAACAGGAAAAATACCCCTAAACCCAGCAGGATAAAAAAGACGCGTCGCCAGTCGATAACCTTTTTCGGCGCCGCCAAGACGATTTCTTCGGGCATCTCCGGGAGGCCGGCTGCCATGCCCGCGGTTCTGGGCTCTCTGTCCAGGCTGTCTACCATGTGGCCTTTCTCCTCACCGTTCCAATACCGCGGTGGTCAATTCCTTGAAAATATCCACTAAGCGGACGATGCCCACCACCTTGTTGCCTTCCATGACCGGAATGATCCAGGAATCGGTCTGGAGCATGGCATAAGCCGCTTTGACTATGGGGTCGTCGGCCTGGATGGTAGCCTGGATGGGAGCCATGACTTCCTTTACCGGCTTCTTGGCTTCCTCTTGGCAGCGCCGCGAGAACAGGTCCTGCCAGAGGCTGCCCAAGGTCAGGTCCACAGGTTCCAGCCCCATGAAATGAGCCTTTTCTTTGCTCTTCAAAAAACGGGGCTCAATGCCCTGGAGCATCTCCCGGATACCCAGGTACCCCAGCAATTGATATTTTTCGTCGAAGACCAGGACCAGATAGGGAACTACCTTTTTTCCCGGGTCCGCAGCCAGGGCCTTGAGCATGGAGATGGCCTGCCGGACGCTGAACCAGTATGGGATATGGGGATAATCCGTGAGCGGAATCATCAGGTCTTTGACCAGGAGGTCCGTTGGCATGGCTTTGCCCTCCATGTGGCTTTCGCAAGGTTTTTAGGGCATCTCAGGTTCGGTTTTTTCCAGTATGGCCTGGGAGACTTCCAGAAATAAATCCATCAGCCGCACCATGCCCACCACCCGGTTGGCCTCCATGACCGGCATCATGCCCACATTTTCATGGATCATCAGGAACAAGGCCTTGGCCAGGGAATCATCGGCCTGGACAGAGACCTTGATGGGCTCCATGACCTCGCTCACCGGCCTTTCCGCCTGCTTCTTCATGCCCGGGCCGAACAAATCGCCCATGACCACGGCCAATTCGGGTTCGACCTTGACCAAGTCGCTCTCCTTAAGAAATCCCGGCTCCAGTCCTTTGAGGATGTCTCTTAAGGTCAATAAGCCGACAATCTCATATTTTTCATTAAAAACCAGGACTCCCCGAGGTTCGAAGACGCCCGCATATTTGATGGCTGACTCCCGCACGATGGCCACGGCCTGGCGCAGAGAAAACCAGTAGGGGATGTGCGGATAATCCTTCAGGGAGATCATGACTTCCCGCACCTTTTTTTTGTATGGCATGGCAGGCTCCCGATTGCTAAATATTTCACAAATTAAGCTTTTTTAAAATAGTGACCTAGAAAAGTCAAGCTCTAAAAAAAGAATTTCATTCGCAAAATTAAAGAAATTTACTTTGACAAGAGAAAAAGTATTGTGTAAAGATTCACAAATTAAGCCGGTCATCGGCTCATTCTCAGGAGCAGCCCGACATGAAGCGCGCCTTCTGGCATCTTGCGGTAATCACAACTATTATTGCGTCTCTGCTGATAGTTTCGCCGTGCCTCGGGGCCAAGGCGGCCCAGAACCCGCAAGCGACCCCGACTGCTCTCCTCTCCCTGGGCGGCATGATCAAAAACCCCCAGGGCGAGGGGGTGAGGGATGTGGAGATCGAGGTTCTGGTCAATGGCAAGCCGGTCAAGCCGGAGGCGGAAGACCGGCATTTCGCCACCGGAGCCAAAGGCAGCTTTTTTGGCGAATTCTTCCTGCCGGTGGGCACCTTGCCCGCGGCCAAGGTGGAGGTAAGGGCCCACAAACCCGGTTGGCAGGAACTGCCTCCCACCCAAGTGGAGGTCTTTCCAGCCGGAGTCGACAAACAGGGCCGCCAGTTGTTCAAGGCCTCCGAGGATTTTACCCTGAAGCGCCAGATCACCCCTGCCTTCTGGATCGCCGCGGCCATTCTCCTGTTGGTTTATGTCATCATCGCCCTGGAATGGATGCACCGAACCCTGGCGGCGCTGCTGGGTGCGGCCCTGGTGCTGTTTATCAGCTATACGGCCGGAACCTTCAATAACCAATATTTCATGCTGTCTTTCAAGGACGCCATGGGGGCCATGGACATGAACGTCATCTTTCTGCTCATGGGGATGATGATCATCGTGGGGGTCCTTAAAAAGACCGGCATGTTTCAATGGCTGGCTTATAAATCCTATGCCATCGCCCGGGGCAATGTCTTTGTCCTTTCCGCTATTCTGATGATCGTCACCGCGCTGGCCTCGGCCTTCCTGGACAACGTCACCACCATGCTGCTGATGATCCCGGTCACCATTGAGATTGCGGTGACGCTGAAGATCAACCCCATCGCGTTTTTGATTCCGGAGGTCTTTGCCTCCAACGTGGGCGGCACCGCCACCCTGATCGGCGATCCTCCCAACATCCTGATCGGCTCTTACGCCAGCCTCTCTTTTGTTGATTTTGTGATGAACCTGACCGTCGTTTGCCTTATCTGCCTGGTGGTCACGATGATTTATTACGTCTACTGGTACAAGAAGTCCTATCTCAAGGCCGAGGTCAGAGATGTGGACCGCACCATCGAATATTTAAAAGAGGAATACCGGATCACCAACAAAAAGCTGCTGTTTTTTTCCCTGGGATTCCTGTTTTTCACCATCTTTTTGTTTGTCATTCACGGGGTGCTGCACATGGAACCCTCCGTGGCCGCGCTGACCGGGGCCATGCTGCTCCTGGCGGTCTCCCGGGTGGATATCGTGGAGATGCTGGAGCATGAGGTGGAGTGGCCCACCCTGGTCTTCTTCATGGCCCTGTTCATCGTGGTGGCCGCGGCCGAGGAAACCGGCCTGATCCAGGTCATCGCCGAGTGGGTGGCGAGCGTGTCCCGGGGCAACCTGGTGGTGGCCATTATTATGGTGCTGTGGGTGTCGGCCCTGGCCTCGGCGGCCATTGACAACATTCCGTTTACGGCCACCATGCTGCCCATTATCGCGTTTTTGAATACCAATATTCCCGGCGCCGAGAATGGGGTGCTGTGGTGGGCCCTGGCCCTGGGCGCCTGTTTCGGGGGCAACGGCACCATGATCGGGGCGTCGGCCAACGTGGTCACCGTAGGGCTGGCGGAAAAAGCGGGCTACCACATTTCGTTTCTCTATTATATGAAGGCCTGTTTTGTCCCCATGCTCATTACCGTGGGCCTGTCCACTGCGTATTTGTTGCTTTTTTACTGAGCGATCCTGTCCCTTGGCTTCCCGAAATTTGGCGAGGCAGAGGGGGCAAGGGGCGCAAGCCCTTCCTCCCTGCCAGGATTCGGTCGTGCTTGACACCATGGTCTGCTTGAAATTACAATGAGGTCGGTTGGTTACCTGCCCCAGGAAAAGGAGAGCGGCATGAAAATCAGGGTGCTCCTGGTGGACGACGAAGAACAATTTGTGGAAACCTTGGCCATGCGTTTGGAAGCCAGGGATTTTGCCGTGGCCACCGCGTTCAATGGGGACCAGGCGCTGGACTATGTCAAGGCGAGGGAAGTGGACGTGGTGGTCCTGGACGTTCTCATGCCGGGTTTGAGCGGCATTGATACCTTGCGGGAAATAAAAAAAATCCGGCCTCTCACCGAGGTCATCATGCTCACCGGCCATGCCACCGTGGAGACTGCGATTGAAGGGATGAAGCTGGGGGCCTTTGACTATCTCATGAAGCCCACTGAGATCGAAGAACTGGTGGACAAAATCACCAAGGCTTACAAGCGCAAGGCCGAGCATGAAGACCGCATCCGCCAGGCCACCATTGACAGGATTGCCAGGACCCGGGGATTTTGATCCGGGGTTTGGTTAATTTATTGAGTAACCACCAGGTTGGCTTTGCCAATTTCCCTAAAGCTGTTACTTCAGGCTCGGAAAACCCGTCGCTCTTTACTTTAACTGGAATCCCACTAGGTTATATCCGCAGATTATAGCCTTCCTCGATGAACTCCCGGTAATAATGGTCCACCATGGTGTCCGAAAACATCACCATGTCCATCTGCTTGCTGACCATCATCAGGCGGCCCAGGATGTCCAGTTTGTCCTCCAGGGTGGGAATATCGTAGCCGTCCGCCCGGGCGGTCAAGGAATCCTGCTGGAGCACCACCCGAAAATCGGCATGTTCCAGCACCTTGGCCAGGAAGCGGATGCGCCGCGCCCGGCGCACCAGGGTGGCCCCGCCCCCGAAGAAGGTCAGGCTGACGTAGCTATCCTCCGGCCCCGACAGGTAGGACTCGATGGTGGCGAAATGGAAACCCAGCCGCTTGGCCAGGTTCATATATTCCCCGGCAATGATGGCGTAATTTTTTTCTTCCAGCCTGTGGTGGATATTCTCCCCGGCGCCGGTGCCCATCATCACGGACATAAGCCCCTTTAAATCCACCGGTTTGGGGCCTTTCCAGCCCACTGCGTTTATGCCCCGCCAATAAGCCTTCATGGGACGGGAGGTGATGTCCTCAGGATGCACTACCGCCCGGTTGAGGGCCTCGGGCCGCAGACCGCCCCCCAGGTCGATGACATAGACCTCCACCGGGATATTGCTGACCAGCCGGCGGGCTGCCACCTCCTGGGTAATTTCGGAGATCTGGAACATCTCACTCATGGCCTTTTCATGGGCGAAGCGGGTGATGTCATGGATGGTGGTGCAGTGCTCGGGAGTGAAGTTTGCGGCCCGGGGGTCCAGGAGATGCAAGGGGGTTATGTGTTTCAGGATGCGGTCCAGGATCATGTAGGTGCGGCTCTGTTTGGCCAGGGATTCCCGGGGGCTGGCCCTTAACAGCTCTTCCTGGCGTCCCGCGTAGATGTTGCCATAGATTGCGTCCACGGTGACCTCGAGCCCGGGGGTCAGGACCTGGAGGGCGCCCTTGACCCCGAACAGGGCCGGGGTGCCGGTTTCTCTCAGCACCGCGGCCAGGTGGCTGGTGGCGCTGCCGGCTTCGCAGACTATGGCGGCCACCCGGTCGGCGACCACGCCGTATTCGGGAAGGGCCTGCTTGGCCACCAGCACCGCACCTTCGGGCACATCTTGCAGGCGGTCTTCCTGGAGGACATGGACTTGCCCGGCTGCGGCCCCCCGGGAAGCGATGACTCCCTGGCTTAGGAGAATTTGGGCTCCCTTGATGATCGGCGGCACCCTTTCGGCCCTGGCCGCAGGTTTCCAACGCAGAGGCCGGGCTTGCAGAAGGTAAAAATCGCCGCGGGCGTCCAGGGCCCACTCGATATCCTGGGGCCGGCCGAAGGCCTTTTCCACTTCAGCCCCGAGCGCCGCCAGGCGCAAGACCTCGGCTTCAGTCAGGCACAGGCCCTCCAGTCCGGCGGGGGTGGCGATTTCAGCAATGCCCCCCTCCGGGGCGGGCACATGCATCCGTTCTTTGGCTCCGGCCTGCCGGGCCACCACCCGGCTTTCCTCCACGCGGTAAATGTCGGGCTCCACCTGGCCTCCTACGGCCAGCGACCCCAGGCCGCAGACAGCGTTGACGATGGCGGCGCGCTGGCCCTGGCGGGGATCCGCGGTATAAAGGACGCCCGCAGCCCGGACTTCCACCATCTTCATGACCACCACCCCCATGGCCAGGTCCTGATAGGAAAACCCCTTGGTCTGGCAGTAATACAGGGCCCGGGGGGTGAACTGGCCGGCGATCACCTCCTTATACCGTTCCTCTACCCGCGTGGGCGGCACATTGAGAATGGTCTCGAACTGGCCGGCAAAGCTGAAATAACGGTCTTCCTGGAGTGCGGAACTCCGCACCGCCACCCGGTCGGCCCCCAGCTGCTCCAGGTGCCGGTGCAAAAGCTCGGCAAGCTCGGCGGGCAGCGGGGCAGCCAGGATCCGCTCCCGAAGGGCAAGGCTGGCTTCGTTCAACCCCTCCAGTTTCCGGGAGCCGGCCTCGGCAATGGCCTTCTGGATGAACGCCTCCAGCCCCGATTGTTCGAAGAATAACTTCTGGGCATAAGCGCTGACCGCGAACCCCGGCGGCACCGGCAGCCCGGTGCGACACAAGGCCCCCAGGTTCTCAGCTTTTCCCCCAAAAAAACCGCCTTCGGTGACTTCGGCCAGGGGCAGTACCAGCGGCCCGGGTTTGAGCTCGGGCTCGGCCAACTCCTCGGCGAGGCGCTGTCTTACCTGATGAAGGGCCGACTCGAGGCCGGCGTAGCGGCCTTGGGACATGGCCACCAAGGCTTCCACCAGGGTCCCGGCCTCCTGTTCAACCTTGGCCACGGCTGACCTCACATAGTTCAGGTCAAACATGAACTCTTTGTGCATTTTTTCCTGCAGGTCGGCTAAGACGGCCAGGATAGCGTTATTGGAGGCCAAAAGGCGCTTGTAATGGTGGTAGCGCTCCACCAGTTCCGGCGGGGGCTCAGGCGGGGGGGCGGGCCTCGTCCGGGTGAACCGTCGCTTGAACCATGTCATCAGTCTGTTCACTTTGCAGGGTCCCTTCAATGCAGGGAGCGGCGGCTCCCTGCCCTCTCCCCACCTCCCAACCCCAAGTTACCAACCAACAAGGGATTGGGGGAGGGGGTGCGGGGGGGAGGGGGCAAGGGCCCGGCCCTTAGCCCCCTCACCCGCTGAAGTTCGATTATACCTTTTGCAAAGCAAAATATATAATCGAATCCATAAAATCCACCTGTCACCTGACAAACATATGCCCCTGCCAGGCCGGGTCTCTCCCCAATCGTGCCGGAATTTACTTCTCTTTGCTACCCCAGGCCGTAGACTGCATAAATTCAGGTTCATCTCATTGACTTATTAGAGGCATTCGCTATAATAAGGCAACTATTTGATATTTTTAATTATAACAAATAACAAGGACCACAAGCCATCAACCCCCGGAGGCCATTCTTGAGGGGGTTGATTTCCGGAAACCTCTCCAACCCCTCCTGAGCCTCCCGCGGGCCGGGATGATGGCTGCGGCGGCAGGCACCTAAGGGCAAAGAAATACAGGGATAAATCGAGGCGGCACATGTTCGGTTGGCTTAAAGATAAACTGACAGGCTTTGCCGGCAGTCTGAGGGATCTGCCCGATTATACGGAATCACCGGAGCGTTATAAGGCCCTCCGAAGAAACATCATCATTCTCATGTTGTTGATCACCCTGGTGCCGCTGTTTCTCATGGGGCTTATCAATCATTACCTGTACCGCCTGACCATGCAGGAGGAGATCGTCCAGCCGGTGAAACTCCTGGTGAATAAGACCAGGCATTCTTTTGAGCTTTTTCTGGCAGAACGATTATCAGCGGTGAGTTTTATTGCCTCGTCCCATTCCTGCGAGGATCTGGCGAATGCAAGAAATCTGAGCCATATCTTCACCGTAATGAAAAAGGAATTCAGTGGGGTGGTGGATTTAGGCTTCCTTGACCCCAATGGCGTGCAGGTGAGTTATGACGGCCCTTACAGGCTCCAGGGCAAGGATTACTCCGATCAGGACTGGTATAAAGAAACCCGGGTGCGGGGCTCCTATATCAGTGATGTGTTCCTGGGATACCGCAAGCTGCCGCACATTGTCATAGCCGTGGAGCGCAGCGGCATCGGGGCCACGACCTGCTTGGGGTGTGTGCTGCGGGCCACCATCGATACGAACCGCTTCATGGAGCTCATCGCCTCCATGCGGGTGGATCCGGCCAGTGATGTTTTTCTGTTGAACAAAAGCGGGGTCTTCCAGACGCCCTCGAAGTTTTACGGGCAGGTCCTGGAGACCTTTCCCATGCCGTTGCCGCCCTTGAGCTATGAGCCCAATGTGGTGGACATAAAAGACTCCCTCGGCCGGGAGGTCATGATCACTTATGCCTATTTTGAATCCCTGCCGTTCATCCTTATGGTGGTCAAACCCCGCAGCCAGGTGATGCAGGCCTGGTACACCCTAAAAACCGAAGCCTTCTTTGTGTTTGCCGTCGGGGTGCTCATCATCTTTGTGGTAATCTTCAAGCTGGTGGATAAGTTGGTCAAACGCCTGGAAGAATCAGACCTGAAAAGAGAGGCGGCCTACCGTGAAATGCAGGAGTCCAGCAAGCTCGCGTCCATCGGGCGGCTGGCCGCCGGGGTGGCCCATGAGATCAACAACCCCCTGGCGATAATCAATGAAAAGGCTGGCCTTATCAAAGACCTGGTGGAATTCACGCCCGATTTTCCCCAAAAAGAAAAGCTCCTGCCCCTCACCGGGGCCATTTTGCAGTCCGTGGACCGCTGCCGCACCATTACCCAGCGGTTGCTGGGATTTGCCCGGCGCATGGATGTTTCCATCCAATTGCTGGACCTGAACGAGGTTATCGAGGAAGTGCTGGGCTTTCTGGAAAAAGAAGCCCTGCACCGCAATATCGACCTCCAGTTGAACTTGGCCAAGGACCTGCCCCGGATCGCCTCTGACCGGGGGCAGTTGCAACAGGTGTTCTTAAATATTTTGAACAATGCCTTTGATGCGGTCCAGGACGGCGGCAAGGTGGCCATCACCAGTTTTGAGGTGGATATGGATACGGTGGGGGTGTCCATTCAGGACAACGGCCAGGGCATGACCCCGGAAACCATGGCCCATCTGTTCGAGCCGTTTTTCACCACCAAGAAAGGCTATGGCACCGGGTTGGGCCTGTCCATCACCTACGGCATCGTCAAGAAACTGGGCGGGGAGATCAAAGTCAAAAGCCAATTAGGAGCCGGGACCACCTTTACGGTGTTTCTGCCGAAAAAAGCCTTGGCCCTGGCAGGGGAATGATATGACAAAAATGCGGGTGCTCCTGGTTGATGACGAAGCGGAATTTGTTTCGGCCCTGGCAGAACGCTTGAATTTGCGGGGCTTCGATGTCCAGGCCGCCACTTCCGGGGAGGAGGCCTTGGAGAAGGTTAACGCTTTTTCGCCGCAAGTGGTGGTTCTGGATGTGCTGATGCCGGGGATGAGCGGCCTGGAGGTGCTCAAGAGAATCAAAAAGACCCATCCCCAGGTTCAGGTGATTCTCCTCACCGGTCGCGGCTCCTGGGACGGTATCCAGGGAATCCGGGAGGGTGCTTATGATTGTCTGATGAAGCCTATCCAGATCGAAGAACTGATGCAAATCATGACCAGCGCCGTGGAAAGCGGCGGGCAAAATCGGGCCGAGGAAGGAGTATAAACCTTGCGGGACCTTGAAATGGCTTTTTTGGGGAAAATCGCCGCCAGCCTGACCCATGAGATCAAAAACACCTTTGCTATTATCCTGGAGTCCGCCGGTCTGCTCTCGGATATCATCACCCTGTCCCAGGAACAGGGGTTTCCCCAGAAGGAAAAGTTTGTGCGGGTGCTGGGCAATATCAAAGAACAGGTCAACCGGGGGGTGGACATCACCACCCGGCTGAACCGGTTCGCCCACAGCATGGACGAACCCCTTACCTCGATCAACGTGGCCGATCTCCTGGAGCAGATCTCTCTCCTCATGCGCCGCCTGGCCAAACGCCGGGGCGTCGAACTCAAGGTGGGGGCCGCCGACCGGGATCTGACCCTCAGGAGCGATCACTTCAGGCTGCTCCTGGTTCTCGGTTCAGTCGTGGAGCAACTGGCCGATTCCCTGGAGTCCGGGGGTGAAATTATCCTTCAGACCCAGGGCGGTTCCCAGGAAGTCGCTATCCTTCTGGAAATGCAGGGGCAGAAAAAAACCGGGTGGGAAGCAGCCCTGCAAAACCTGTTTTCCTCCCTCCAGGAGGTCTTGGAGGCCTTGCAGGCCAAGCTGACCCGGTCCTCCCCACCGGCCAAGGAGGGGGTCTTGTTGACCATCCCGGCCACTTGACCGGAAGAGGCGGTGATGCCGCGGTTTTTCCAGAAATCGTAAATGGAGGAACTGATACCTTTTTTCTTGTCAACCAGTCAATAATTTGCCAAGATTATGTGAAAAATTAGACAAAGTAAGCTTCTTGCTAGAGAAACCGGCTCGAATCGAGACGTACTAAGGAGAACCGGCATGACTCAATTTAAGGTTCTGTTGGTAGATGATGAAGAAGAATTCGTCAGGACATTAGGCGAACGGCTGGAAATGCGGGGCATCGCGCCCGATACGGCCTTTACCGGAGAGGCCGCGCTGCAGCGGATTGCCGAGGAACAGCCGGACATCATGATCCTGGACATCAAGATGCCGGGCATTGACGGGATGGAGGTGCTCCGGCGGGTGCGGAAGGCCTATCCCCGGATTCAGGTAATCATGCTGACGGCCCATGGCACCGAGAAGGACCAGGAAGAGGCGGAACGGTTGGGCGCGTTTGCATACCTGCGCAAGCCGGTGGACCTGGAGCTGCTGACCAAGACCATGCGGGCGGCTTCCAAGCGGCTCGAGGCTCTATCCATGGCCTCGGCGTTTGCTGAGGCCGGAGATGTCGAAACTGCCAAGCAGATCATGGAAGAGGCCAAGAAACCAGCGAAATAGCGCCGATCAAGGCTGATTTTCCGAATAATATTTGGACAACCGGGGCCGAAGGGTTTGGTTCCCGCCGGCCGGCGCCTTCAGGCCGCCATCGGTCTTAACCTTGCCCTACGATGGCGGCTTGATTTTTCTGGTTTTAATATTAGAGGGGCGGCACGTCCCCCTTCAGCTTCGGAAGCACCTCCCGAATCACCGGGGTTCGCCCTCAAAGCCGTAATTGCCCTCCAAGAAGGCCCGGGTATACCATTCCATAACCTTCTCATCACTCATGACCATGTCCTTCTGGCGAGCGCAAGCCATCAGTCTCCCGAGGAGATCGAGCTTTTCTTCCATGAGCTGCTGCGGATATCTTGCCAGTCTGGCCACCACCAGGTCCCCGGTGACTTCCACCTCAAAGTCAAGCTCCTTCAGGACCTGGCCCAGGAACCGGGCTCTCAGGGCCCGGCGGTACTCGTCGGCCGCGCCCCCCTTGAAGCGGAAGCTGATGTAATTATCAGTCCGCACCTCGCTCACGTAGGCATCGACCGTAGCAAAGTGATAGCCCAGCCGGGAGCTGAAATTCAGATAATTTTTGGACACAATGGCCAGGGTGCGCAGCCAGAACTCCGACTGCTGGGAGGACGGAGCGGCCAGAGACCGGGAAAACACCGAGTACAACCCCTTGGCGTTCATGGCGACCGGTCCCGCCCAGGAGACCTTGGGGTGTGTGATGCCTTTCCAGAGTGCCCGCATGGGTAGTGAGGTTATAGCGTCAGGAGTGACATAGGGCTCCCGCCGGTTCCTCTGAATGCCCCCTCCCAGATCGATGAGGTAAAGATTGAGGGGCAGCGGGGTCTTCAACCGGACCATGTAGGCTTCTTCCTGGTCGGCCTTTTCACCCAGGGAAAACATTTCGGCGATGGCCATCTGGTGGCCGAAGCGGATGATGTCATGCAAGGTCTTACAGGCCTCGGGATTGAAGTCGCTCAATTTCGGGTCGGTCAGATTAAGGGGGGTGATCCAGCGCAGCACCCGGCGCAAGGTCTGGTATACGGGCATCTCGGAGAGCAGAGGGGGCTTTTGGGCCTGGCCCCGGAGCAGCGCTTCCGCCCGGCCAAGGTAAACCCGCTGGTTATTCGCGTCCACCGTGATTTCCTGGCCGGTCTTGATAACCTGCGTGGCAATTTCCGTGTCCACCAGCGCGGGGACCTTGAACTCCCGGGCCAGGATGGCCAGGTGGGAAGTGGCGCTGCCGATATCCACCACCATGGCCGCGGCCCGGGGCAGGACCAGGCCGTAATGGGCCGAAGTGTGGCGGGCCACCAGCACCGCGCCTTCGGGGAAGTGAACCAGGTCCTCATCGCGGGTGATGACGTAGGCGGGCCCGGCCGCCACTCCGAAGCAGGCGACTGTGCCGCGGTCAAGCAACAGGGGCTGATCGCTGACCGGCGGTGCGGGGAAGGCTTCAGGCCGCGACTGGATAAGGGGCCGCGACTGGAGAATCACCACCTGTCCCTTGGCAGGCACCGCGAATTCGATGTCCTGGGGACTGCCAAAATATTCCTCCAACTGGACGCCGTAGCGCCCCAGCAGCAGGATCTCCTCCCGGGCCAAGGCCGGCTGTTTCTGCTCCCGGTCGGGGACCGGCTCTTGGTGCAGGCCCTCGGCGTCGGCGGCCGCGGTCAGGCGAACGGGCTTGAGGCTGATGCGCTGTTCCAACAGAGTGATTTCCCGGCCTTTCGCCAGGATGTAACAATCCGGGTTCAGGGCGCCCTCCACTACGGTGGGGCCCAACCCCCAGGCCGCGTGGATCACCATCCTCCCCTCCTGGCTGCCGGTAGGGTCCTCAGTAAACAGCACGCCGCTGGCCCGGGCCGGCACCATGGCCAGGCACCCCACGCTCATGGCCATCTCCCGGTGGGACAAGCCCTTTTGCGCCAGGTAAACCAGGCAGGCCGGAGAGAATTGGCTGGCCAGGACCTCCAGATAACTAGGAAAGAACTGCGACAGGGACACATTCAACTTGGTGAGGAACTGCCCGGCAAAGGAAAACTGCTGATCTTCATACAGGCCGCTGCTGCGCAAGGCCAAGCGGGGCTGGTAGCCCAGGGTGGCGCTTAACTCATCGTACAACTGCTTCACCTCTTCCAGCAGCCGGGCAGGAATTTTGGCCTGCAGGAGCAGGTCGCGCCTGGCCCGGCTTTTTTCCGCGAGTTCATCGAGATTGCCGGGGGCCGCTTCCTGGAAAAAACCAGCCAGATCAGCCCTGAGGTTATTTTCGGCCAGGACCTGGCGATAAGCCTCCGCAGTCAGGACAAAGCCGTCAGGAGTGGGGAGATGCAGGCGATTCCTGATTTCCCCCAGGTTGGCGTTTTTGCTCCCGACCTCCCAAAGAAGGCGCCGGTCCACCTGGCTCAAAGGGATAGTCCAGGCTCCTTCGGCCTGGGGCGAACGCGGCGCCACCTCATTTTGAATCTGGGTTTTGACGGCCTCAAACACGGGAACCAGACCGGCATATCGATTGCCTGTCAGGACATTGAGTTCGTCGATAACTTCTTTGCATTTTTCCAGGATCAAGCCGGTCTTGGTGCGGATATACTGCAGGTCAAAGACAAAATCGCCTTCGGCAATGGTTTCCAGGCGCGCCATGACCTCGAGGGCGGCATTATTGGCATCCAGCAGGTTCTTGAAACTCTGGTATTTTCGCTTGAAGGTCTCTTCGCCGATTTTCGCGGGGGGGACCTTTTTTCTTTTAAAAAAATCAAGGAGTTTCAAAGAGTCTCCCGTGGACTGTCGAACAGGATGGGATCAGCCGCCAAGCTGCTCTTGGCGCCATTTGAGGGCCTTATCAATGGTCAGAAGAATTTGTTCTTTCCGGAAGGGCTTTGCAATATAATCAAAGGCCTTATGCCGCATGGCCTCCACGGCTGATTCGATAGTTCCATAGGCGGTAATGAGAATAATGGGCAAATTGGGATCAATTTGTTGAATAATTTTTAGCAATTCGATACCTTCCAGTTCCGGCATCCGGAGATCACTGATCAAAACATCGGCCTTTTGTGACTGGCACCATTCCAGGGCCTGGCGCGGATCTGTAGTAGTAAGTATCTTGTGAGGCGTTTTTTCGGTAAGAATCAGTTTCAACAAATCCAGGATATCCGGCTCATCATCGACAATTACGATAGTTGCTGCCATCGGCGCCCTCTGTTTTTCAATCGGCCCGTTCAGGAAGACTTGCCTTCCGGTCCGGAGGCCTGCATCCGGCTTTTCAGGTTCCGGTTCTCTCTGATGATTCGCTGCCACTCGAGGGCTCTTTCAATGGCCACCAGGATCTGTTCCTTGCGAAACGGCTTGGTGATGAAATCATAAGCCCCCCGGTGCACCGCCTCCTCAGCCGCTTCCAGGGTGCCGAAGGCGGTGATGACGATCACCGGGATATCAGGGTCTTTCTTTTTCACCAATTGCAAGACCTCGATACCGTCCAGCATGGGCATCTTCAGATCAGTAATGACCAGGTTGACCTCAGTCTTAGCGAGGATTTCTTCGATCTCGAAGGGGTTGTTGGTGGAAACCACTTCATGGGGAGTCTTGTCGGTGATGAGCATCTCCAGCATGACTAGCATATCCGGTTCGTCATCCACTATGAGTATCTTCCCTGCCATGGCCAACCTCTGTTGTGGTGGTTGCCGCTTCCGCCGTTTTTGATATCGGAAGGGCGATGGTAAACGTCGTGCCGCTGGTCCCGTCCTCGGACTCGTCCTGGGCAATGCTCTTGCAGTCTATGGTGCCCCCGAACTTGGTGATGATGGCATAACTGACGGACAAGCCCAAGCCCGTGCCCTCCCCGACCTTGCGGGTGGTGAAAAACGGATCGTAAATCTTGGGGAGATGCTCCTTCTTGATGCCCACCCCCGTGTCCGCGACCAATATCTGGACCCGGTCCCGGCTGGGGGCCAGCCGGGTGGTGATGGTCAGGTCCCCGCCTTGGGGCATGGCCAGCACTGCGTTGTTGATGAGATTTAAGAACACCTGTTGCAACTGGGCCGCGTCCCCCCTCACCCGGGGCAATCCCTCGGCCAGATCCAGGTGAAACTTCACCTTTTTGGTCAAGAGGGTGTTTTTCACCACCTCCATGACGGTCTCGATCCCCCGGTTGATATCGGTGTCATAGACGTCTTTTTCCCTAGCCCGGGCAAAAGTCATGAGATTTTCGACAATTTTTTTACAGTTGTAACCCTGCCGTTCAATGGTTCTTACCATTTCATATTCTTTAGAATCGGGGTCCAGTCTTTCCAGCAGCATTTCCGAAAATCCCAGGATAATCGCCAGGGGGTTGTTGATTTCGTGGGCCACGCCGGCGGCCAGTTGCCCCAAGGACGCCAATTTCTCGGTGTGGTATAACTGCTCTTCCATTTTCTTTTGGCCGGTGATATCGTGGGCAATGATCAGGGTGCTCAGGACCTGGTCGCCTTCCCGAATGGGGGTAAGATTGAGGTTGAAACAAAAATCTTTGCCCCCCACCGAGATCTCCTGGGTGACACGCTGTCCGGTCCCCGAGGCAAAGACCTCCTCGATGAGGCGATTCAATTCATCTTTGCTTTTTCCCGGCAAAACCTCCCTGATATTTTTCCCCACGATTCCCTGGGGGGTATAGCCCAAAGCCCTGGCCCCATTGCGGTTGATGGAAAGGATCTCACCCTTGGGGTCCACGGTGAGGATGACATCCTCGGCGGATTCAACCAGGGATTTGTAAAGCTTTTCGGACTTGGCCAGTTCATCCCGGGATTTCTCCAGAGCTGCGGTCTTACGCTGGACCTCCTGTTCCAGGGCCTTGGACCAGCGGCTTTCATGAAAGATGACGGCTGCGCCCGTTAAGAGAATAATAAAAAGTATGACCCCTTGCAAAAGAAATTGCCGCAAGTAGACATCATGGACCGCGCCTTCCACTTCGGTTTGCGGGGCGACCACCGCCACCGACCAAGTGAGCTTCTGGTTGTCGGCTTTCAAAATGATGGGGGCAAAGGCGATAAACTTCTTCATTTTCTTGACGATGCCGCGGTGCCAGCCGCTCCAGTACCAGGAAACGCCCTCTTCTCCGGCCAGCATTTTTTCCCGCTGAATTTTGTTGATCTCCGCAAAGGAAATCTTGGGAGCCCGTTTTTCCCGAACTTCAAACGCGGACTTGCCGATAAAGCTCTCTTCGGGATGGTAAAGGAAATACCCGTGGCTGTCGATCACCCAGGCATAGCCGGTCTTGCCGGATCTAATATCCTTGGCGTACTCCATGGTCAGCTGTTTCGGGTCGATCAGAAAATAAAGAAAACCGCTAAAAATACCGGTAGCTTGGGGATGACTGGCATCCACCGAAACCTGATACGTGGGGGTGGCCATGACCAGGAACGGCACCTGCCTGGAGGTGGAATGAAGAAAGTGGCCGGCTCGTTGGATAAGAACCTGATTCCGATGCGCCGGATCCCTGGCCCAGGCCAGAACCTCAGATTGGGAAAAATCGACCTGGAAGACCTGATCCTGCCCCCGGTCATCCACCCAGTAAAGATGCCGTCCCTCGGCATCCAGGAAGCCGATTCCGGCGACCCCTGAATTCTTCACATTGTCCAGGGTGATCCGCATGCGGTTGGGCCACGAAAGTTCCAGGTACTGCAACGAAGGCGACAGGTTTAAGGTATGAAGTTCTCTCTTTAGAAAAACGAATTTTTCTTGAATATCCGAGGCGACGCCCCGCGCAATGGTCAACTGTTGCTGGTTGAACTGTTCGCCGATGATATCCCTCATCTTATTCGCCGAGACCAGACCAAAAATAAAGGCCCCGATCAACAGTAAGACCGTGAGTATTATGACAACTATATATACTTTTCTCGAGCTGATATTAACCATTGAAAACTTTATGACGGATTGTCTGATTGGGATTATTCTGTATCTATTTTTTTAACAAAAGACCATTACTCTATGCTGTTAATCTTGCCCTGCGGTTTGGAGAACATCACAGTGCTTTTCCAAAAATCCGGCAACATAACTGGAGACCGCAGCATCATCAGACATTACCATATCCATCTGTTTGGTGTAAACTTCCAAACGTCCCAGGATTTCAAGTTTTTTAAGGAGGTTGGGCTCCGGATCCCCGATCAGCCTGCCGTCCAGCAGGTCCGCGGCCACGGTTACGCTGAATCCCAGGCGCACCAGTATATCGCCGATAAGCTGCAGGCGGCGCAAGCGGCGGTCCAGGGAGGCGGCCCCTCCCTGATAATGGAAGCGGATGTAGTTATTGTCCAGATTATTGCCGACGTAGGCCTCGATGGTGGAGGCATGATACCCCAGGCACAGACTGAAATTCATATATTCCCGGGACAAAAGGGCAAAGCTGATTCTTCCCAACTGGTCTTCGGCCCGGGGGGTGGCGGAGGTCGTGCCGATGACCGAGATGAAACCCTTGACGTCCAGGGGCCGGGCTTTGGGCCAGGGAATGGACATCATGCCGGTGAGAAAGGCTTGGTAGGGAATGGAGCTGATCTCCTCGAAGGTCACCGAGGGCCGGTCCGCGGTCAAACCGCCGCCGGCGTCTATGATCATGATGGGGACCAGGCGGCCGGTCACCAGTTTGACCGCCTGCCGCCGGTCCACTTCGTTCTTTAGGGTGAAACAGAACATTTCATTGATGCGGACCGCCGAAGCATAGACCAGGACATCATGGATGCTTTGACAGGCCCCGGGGGCCGGTTGATCGGATAAACCCGCGCTCAGGGGAAAGAGGTGGGGGCTGAGACGTTCGAGCAAGGCCGCCGCCGGGATCTGTGGGCGCCGCGTTTCCTGGTTCGGTGCGGCCTGGGCTTCCAGAGGGCCGGCATACACTTCAAGGCGTCGGGCGTCCAGGGAGATCAAAGTGCCCGCGGGGATCTGGGAAGTATCCCGGCCGACCCCGAATATGGCCGGCAACCGGCGCTCCCGCACCAGAAAGGCCAGGTGGTTGTGAGGCTCGCCGGTCTCCACCACCAGGGCGGCAATCTTGTCCAGAAGCGGCGCCAGCGACAGGGCAGGTTTGTTGGCCAACAGGACCGCGCCTTGGGGAACCTCGAGATTTTCGGGGATATGGTCTGCGTCAATCCGGAAGGCCGGCCCCGAGGCGGTGCCGGGGTAGATGGTCAATCCATGGGAGAAAACAGGGGACTTGCGCCCCTGGCCGCCGGACGTCTCCTGAAACGCCAGGGGTTCGTGGGAGAGGCTCCGCAGGATGATTACTTCCCGGTTGGGTCCCAGGCCCCATTCCACTTCCTGATGATCAGGGTAGGCAGTGGCAAGCAAATGATAATAAGCGGCGATTATTCGGGCCTCCTCTTCTCGGAGGCAGGGCTGGTCCTGGAAATCGGGGGGCAAAGGAGCCATCACAAAACCTTGATCCGGATCGTAGGTCAACCACTGTTCTTGGGGACCGCTGTCCGCAGAAGCAAACCCGGTGACCTCCCCTCGGGCGACCCGGTAGCGGCTGGCCCGCACCGTGCCGTCCTGCACCGCGGGCCACCAGCCCCAGACCGCCTTGATGTTCAAGGTCTCGGAATCCTCCTTGGCGGGATAAGCCACGCCGCTGATCAGCAACTGCGGGCTGGGCAGGGACTGCCTTTCAAAGGGGAGCACCGGGCCGGCCGGATCGGTTTCAAGGGTGCGGGTCAGCGCGGTATTGATCTGAGTAGCCAACTGATCAAAGACTCCGGCGATTTCCAAAACCTGATTTCCGGTGAAATTTTTCAGCAAGTGGATAACGCGGCGGACCTGGTCCAAGACAATGGCGCAATTTAACCGGACATACGCGGGGCTGAAGTAATCTTTTTCATGAAGGCGGGCCTGCATCTGGGCCATGATCTCCAGAGCCGCGTTGCTGGCGGCCAATATCTCCGAATAAAGCTGCACCTTCCTTTGATAGCGCTCTTTGAGACTGGGGGACCTGGCGCCCGCCTCCTGGTCTTTTTTAAAAAGCCGCCGCCACAAGGACACGGAGGGTCTCCTTTGTTGTCGGGTGAGCCCTGGTCAGCCAAATGGCTGATCCAGAGGGGCAGACGCCCCGCCGGCGTATTAACCGCCGGGGCAGGCGCTCCCGTCATTTTGAGGCTGTTGCAAATAGTTTTTGGGAGAGGGGCCTGGGGGCGGTGGCCCCCTCCCCCAACCCCACATAAATCAATTTATAAATCAATATCTTAACCCTCGATCACCTTCTGAACCCGCAGAAAAACAATCCCTAATTACTTGTACTTGGTATTATACCAGGCAGAGGGAGACAAAAGGGCCAGGAACCCCGACGACACCCAAGATCCCTGGCCCTTCCCCCTTTCCGCAGTCATCCCGCCGGATCGGTTAAACCCGGGCTAAACCTCTTTTTTAACCATAGGCTTGCCTACACCCAGGCCGAGACCTTCAAACAGCTCAAAGATGCCGTACCCGTACCAGAGGGTGTAAGCTACGTAGAAAACCAGCATAAAGCCCAGCATGCCGGCGTAGTCCCTCACCCGCTTGGGAGTGATGCCATAGAAGTTATACCCCGGCTCCAAAGCTCGTTTCTGGATCTCAGAAATTGCCTTGGCCTGTTTGAAGGCCTTCTGTTTGGTTAAGGCTTCCGACACCTTATTTAAGGATTCCCACCAGAGTCTGACGACTTCGCGGCCGTTGAAGTTATAGGCCGCCTGGAGCTTTTCTGCCTGGTTGTTGAACAGAATTTCGGCATCATCCACCGACTTGGCAAGGACCTTACCCAAATCTCCACTGATTTTTAGTTTAGAATCAGCCAATTCCACCTGGGCTCCGGCCTGGCGGAAGAGAATCTCGGTCCGCTGGGCCCGTTCGGGGGTGCCCATGTTGATGCCCACCGCAAAGGAGGTGCCCACCATGGTCTGGGACAACCGGCGCATATCGTCCATATAATTGCTGGAGCCTTTGGCCAGGGAGTTAAAGAAGTTGTCCGAAAACTCCAGGCCGTTTTTGCCGTCCCCAAATATGGGCATAAAAATCAGGATCAGGATAACCCCAAACGAAGCCAAAAGAAAAATCCCCAATAGAAGCTTTCTGGTATCCATAACTTAATGAGCCCCCTCTCCCACCCCGGCTAAGGGGAGTTCCCGTCCCCTTAACACATTGAGATTTTTAAAGAACATATAGAATACCCAAAGACCGAAGATGCCACAGATGAGAAAGAAGATGATCAGGCCGATGAAATCGATTCCTTCGGCAAACGCTTTGGATAGGGAGATGTATTCCATTTGATTAAGTTTTTTCGGGAGAGCAAACAGTCGGTTGACAAAGCCCGCCAGGATGGTGATAGCATAAAACCCCCGGATAGAGACGCCCTTAACCACCTTGGTGGTGAGAGCCCCCACCTGGATCCCCACAAGAGATCCCAGGAGCATACCCATGGCCATGGTATAAAAGATGAACCCGTAAATGGCGTACTGGGAAATGGAGGCCAGCCCAGCTGTAAAGATGATTTGCAGGATATCGGTGCCCACCGTGGTAAAGGATGACACTCCCAACAGATAGACGAACATGGGGAAGGTCAGAAAGCCGCCGCCCACACCCATGATGGCCGCCACCAGGCCCACCACGAAGCCGCAGGCCACCACGAACACCGCCGAAATGCGGTTGCCGCCTGGAACCACGTCCTCGTCAAAGGAGATCATGGGGGGCAGATGGATGGCTTGCAGTTTTTGCGCCACGCCGGTGGTGCCGGAAACCGCGGCTGCGGCTTTGGAGGGCGAGACAATGCGGGTCTGCCGGCCGGCCCTTTGCAGCCGGAGAAAATCGGTCATGGCGTATATTCCTAAAAATCCCAGCAAAAAGACATATACCATGCTGATAAAGAAGTCGCTCATGACCGGGTTAAAGTCATAAATGGCCCGGTTGATGCCGCCGCCGACCACTACCCCCACCGCGGAGCCGATCAGGAAGGTAATGGCCAGTTTTACGGAGACGTTGCCCAATTTTTTATGGACCGCGGTCCCCATAATAGCCTTGGCGAAGATGTGGAAAAGGTCGGTGCCCACCGCCAAAATGCCTTTGACCCCTGCGCTCATCAAGGCCGGAGTGATGATGAAGCCCCCCCCGGCCCCGATGGCGCCGGTTATCAAACCCGCGGCCAGACCGATGAAAATGGTGACGATAAAAATGGTGGTGGAATAGAAGGCCGGAGCATAGGCCTCTTTCCCTCCCAGCAGATCTCCCGCGGCCCAGGAGAACCCGATGAATCCAAAGATCGGCAGGCAGAGGGCCAGCAGCATCAGCAACTTCTTGCGGTTTCGCAGGATGTCGTTGGCGTTCTCAATCTCCCAACGCGCCTGGGCCTCAGCCGCCGTCTTTAACAGGTGAAAAAGCTGTCGTCCTTTCTTCATGTCCAGTCAAACCTCCATAGGATCCATTTCTGTCCTGAGCAAAACTCAAAGGACAGTTTGGTGAAAGCGGCGCTTCTCATAAATCTGGACAAAGGAATATTCAAGCGGCATGCCAAAGGAAGGGCAAGGGGGTGGTCGATTATCTCTTGGGAATGTTTAACAAAATTAGGGGTCGAGGCTGATCTTGAGGCACCCGTCGGGAGATTCCTTGCCAGGTTTTTTTACAGGGTGTAAAAAGCCCAGGCAAGAGGCCTGGTTGACAACCGGGCGCGCGGAGCGCGGCAACAGCCGGGTCAGGCCGGAAATATCTAAATATCTGAACCAGTAACCGAGATCGGCTGATAGGCGGTGAATTTGGCAAGGTAATCGCAATAAAAGCTTTGTAGTCTCCCTTTAACAGAAAACGACTCCGCAAACTTTAAAAAACGTGGGCCCAGCTTTCGGCCGGGGCCGGTGGGGCGGCTTCATTGGCCTGCATCTAACTGACCTGAAGGGTGGAAACGGAGGGACCATGGAATTTTTCACCTGGTTGGCCGGAATATCACAAAGTGCGGCTCCGCCGGGGGAGCCTTTTGCGGCGCAATGGCAGTATGTGGCCATGTCCCTGGCGCTTCCAGCCCTGGTCGGCGCCGTTCTGGCGGGAATTCTGAAAATCATCGAGAAGGTCTTCCGGGTCAGACTCGGAGGGGGCAGTGTTTAGAAGGGGAGCGGATTTCCAGATGCGAAGCCGGAGGGGGGTTAGAACCCTTCTCCCGCCGGGTGGTTGACACGGGCGAAAGATTCCATGACCATTACATTGCCTACTGCCAGTTATTGGGTTAAGTACCTGCACCCGGAGATCGTGCGTCTGGCCAAGCCGGCGGCAGGTTGGTTCTATACCATCTCTCCGGCCGGCGAGCTGTCCGTCAGCCTGCCGGCCCTCATCATCCTGGGCCTGGCGGTAGGTCTGCTGTCCGGGTCTTTCGGGGTGGGCAGTGGTTTCTTGATGACCCCGTTCCTTAACCTGGTGGGGAATATCCCTTATAATGTCGCCATCGGCAGCGACCTGACCCACATGGTGGGCTCCTCCGTCCTGGCCCATTTGCGCCAGCGGGCTTTAGGCTACGTGGACTACAAGCTGGGCCTGCTCCTGTTTTTGGGGAGTGTTGTCGGCGTGGAGATCGGGGCGCAACTGCTGCAGCTCTTGAAATATGCGGGAGACATCCCTTTCCTGGGGAACCGCTTGGACTGGCTGCAGCTTGTCATGACCATAACCTACGCCCTCCTGTTGGGTTGGATCGGCATCATGATTTACCGGGAGACCCGGGCGGCGCACGGGCTGGGGGGAGCTGCCCCCACGGCTCCTGAAGGCGCGGTGGCCCTGCCGGGGTCTCGCTTGCAGACCATCAACCTGCCGCCGCGGCTTTCGCTGCCGGTGTCCGGGATAGAATCAATTTCGCTCTGGCTGATCCTGGGCGTGGGCTTGGCCTCCGGGCTGCTCACCGGCTTTCTGGGGGTGAGCGGCGCGTTTATCCGCATGCCAGCCTTGATTTACGTGCTGGGCGTCCCCACCGTGGTGTCTTTGGGGACGAACCTCTTTGAGCTGCTCATCCTGGCCTTATACGGGGCCCTTACCCACAGCCTCAAGGGCAACGTCGACCTCCTGCTGGTAATGATCCTGCTGATCACCACCACGGTGGGGAATCAGCTAGGGGCAGCGCTGCAAAGGAAAATCGTAGGGCCCCGCTCCCTTCAGGTGTACATCCTGATAATTTTCCTCACCATTCTGATCATGATTCTCAAATTGGGGCTGTAAGAACCTCGCCGGAGAGCGGCCGGACAGAGGATATTTTCTGGATGGATTGAGAGAACCGTGAACTGCGGCCGTTTTCAGGACAGGCGTTTCAGGTGAGTTCTGCCGACCAGTTCGGTTATCACCTTTTTCAAAGAAGTTATATCCTCTTCTTTTTCCAGGCAGGTTGCCACCCCTGGCATATTCCAGTAATTCAGGCCGTCGTGCAAAAAGGTGTAAATCACGATCGGCAACCCCGGCTTGCTGCCGTGCAGCAGGGTGATTAATTCCGATATGCTTAAAGATGAGGGCAGGTCAGGATCCAGAATGAGCAAATCTGCCGTGTGCTCATCGTGCAGCAGCCGGAGCAGTTCCCGGTCCTCCCCCGCCAGGATCACCTGGTAGCCTTCTTCGAAAAGTTCCCGCTGCAACAGATTGCGCACATTGCGGTTCCGCTCGGCGATGAGAATCTTAATTTCTTTGTCCACGGAGTCTTCCTGAATGGCGCAAAACTCATCCCCGACAAACGCAAGTGATGTGCCAGAAGCCAAAGTTTCCCAGCAGGAGCCAATCTAGTTAATTTCCATAAAAAATTCGGGTGGCAGGATCGCGGCCCGCACATTATTGGGGAGGCTGGTCTGTCGATTTTTTTTACAACCTGTAAAAGAGGGGTCTCTGGAAAAGGCAAGGGGTGACCAGGGGATATACCTCAGGAGTCTTCGCTTCGCACCGAGGTTTCCACTTTCAGCCGGTATTTGTCAATCTTGGCCTGGAGGGTGGGGCGGGACAGGCCCAGAAGTTTGGCGGCCTGACTGCGGTTGCCGCCGGTGAGGTTCAGCGCCTCCTGGATAATGAGGCTGGCAAAGCGGTCCATAAAGGCATCGAACAAATTTGCTTCGGACTTGCCGATCAGGTCCTGGCGGATCCAACTGCGGATGGCGCGCACGGTGTCTTTCTCCTGGGCCACCCTGGCGGCGCTTTCGACGCCGATGGCCTGGGAGATCTCCTCCGGACGGATCGGGTAGCCCCGGCTGAAAATCAGGGCTTTCTGGATGACGTTGGCCAGTTCCCGCACGTTTCCCGGCCACCGATAGGTCAGGAGCAAGGCCCTGGCCTCAGGGGTCATGCCGGGGTTGTCCAGATCCAGGTCCCGAGAGAACCGGGCCAGAAAGTAGTCGGTCAGCAGGGGAATGTCGTCGGTGCGGTCCCGCAGGGCCGGCAGCCACAAGGTGACCACCTTGAGGCGGTAGTAGAGGTCCTCGCGGAAGCGGCCCTCGGCCAGCGCGGCTTCCAGGTCGCGGTTGGTGGCCGCGATAATGCGGACATCCACCGGAATGGTCTCCCGGCCGCCCAGACGCTCGATGCTTTTTTCCTGGAGCAGGCGCAAAATCTTGGCCTGGATGCTGAAAGGCATATCCCCGATTTCGTCCAGGAAGATGGTCCCGCCGTGGGCCTGCTCGATTTTTCCCACCCTGCGGCTGACCGCGCCGGTGAAGGCCCCCTTTTCATAGCCGAACAATTCGCTTTCCAGCAGGGTTTCGGGAATGGCCACGCAATTTATGACCAGGAAGGGTCTTTCGACGCGCAGACTGTGTTGATAGATGGCCCGGGCGACAAGCTCCTTACCGGTTCCGGATTCGCCGCGCAGGAGCACGGTGGCGTCGGTGGGCGCCACCCGGCCGATGGACTTGTAGACCTCCTGCATGGGTTTGCTTTTGCCGATAATGGCTTCCCCCGAGACCTTATCAGGAGGCATGTCCATCAAGACCCGGGAGCGCATGAAGCGGCCGGCCTCCAGGGCCTTGTCGATCAGGGCCAGGATGTCGGGGATGTCGAAAGGCTTGAGCACATAATCAAAGGCGCCCAGCTTGGTAGTCTCAATCGCGGTTTCGGTGGTGCCGAACGCGGTCATGATAATCACCGGCAACTTGGGGTCGATCCGGTGAATGGCCTTGAAGGCCTCCAACCCGCTCAGGCCCGGCATGCGGATATCCATGATCACCAGGTCCGGCGACTGGGCCTGGACCAGGTCGAGCGCGGTTTCGCCGTCGGGAGCGGTCCATACGGTATGGCCCTCTGCGGTCAGGAGCTTTTCAAAACTCTGCCGCAGTCTCGGGTCGTCGTCAACTATCAGGATGGCTCCCATACTTGATCTTCCTGTAAGGCAAATTAATGGTAAAGGTGGTTCCTTGGCCCTCCTGGGACTCGAGGTCCAGCCAGCCGCCGTGCTCTGCCAGGATGCGGGCGGCGATGCTCAGACCCAGGCCGGTTCCTTCCTCCTTGGTGCTGAAAAAGGGCTGAAAAACCTTGTCCTGAATAGATTCGGGGATGCCGGGCCCGTTGTCGCGCACCTGGATGGCCACCACCTGCCCGACGGATTGCAGAAAGGTCTCCCCCTCCTGAATGATGATCGATCCACCCCTGCTCCCCATGGCCTCGCAGGCGTTGGTGAGCAGGTTGACCAGCACTTCCTTCAACTGGTCCGGGTCGGCCCAGACCTCCGGCAAGGGGCGGAAGCGCTTGACCTTTACCTCCACATTATAGGATTCCAGGCGGTGACGGAGGAGTTGCAGCGCCATGTCCACCACCACCGAGGGGCTGATTTTCTGCATGGTCAGCTTAGGCGGCCGGGAATACTCGAGGAAATTGGCGACGATGGTATCGATGTGGCGAATTTCTTCCGAGATAACCTCAAAATCTTCCTGCTGGGGGGGGGCCAGGTCCAGGGTGCGTCCCAGGGAAAACAGGCGCATCTTCACCGAAGTAAGCGGATTTCGGATGCTGTGGGCTACGCCGGCCGCGAGTTTACCTACCATGGCCATCTTTTCGGTTTGCAGGAGGTGTTCCTGACTTCGCTCCAGTTTGCTTTGGGCCTGATCGACGTTTTCGATGAGGTCATGGACCCGGCGGCTGAGGGCCTGAACTTCGTCTCGCGCCTCCGGCGCAGCGCCGGCTCCGGTCTCCAGGGACAATTGCCGGATCGGGGTCAATAGTTGGGCGGTCAGGATATAGGCCAGGAGCAACCCTAACAGGAGAACGCTGGGCAGCACCGCCAGGGCCAGGGTCTTGATAAAAGCCGCCCGTCGCAGGCTCTCGTTTCGAATCTGGGAAATCATCCCCTGATTGATCAACTTGTAATTATCACAAAGATCATAAATTTCCAGAAACTGATGACGAATGGCCCAGTGGCGCTTGGCCCCCTCCTCCCGGCGGCCGGCTTGGTACAGTTTGATCACTTCTTCCCGAGCCGCGCTGTAGTCCCGATATTTGGCGGCAATCTTGTCAAGGATATTGGTCATCACCGGGTTGGTGGCGGAACCGGATGCCCGTGCCAGCCAGTCCAAAAACCTCTTATTGTCCTGCTTTAACTGGCTGAGCCATTCCTGGTTGCCGTCCAGGAAATAATAGGTCAGGTAACCTTTTTGGCGCAGGAGCGCAATTTCCAGACCTTCCGCGGCTTGAAAGGAGGCCATGTTTTTGTCGATGAGGGAGATAAGCAGGTCGTCGGTGGCCCCGATATGCCAGATGGTCACCAACCCGCCGATCAGGGAAGTGATAATCAATGCGCCCAGCAACAGGAAAATGCGGGCCCGCAAGCTGATGAATTTCCACACGTTATTCCGGTTCCTAAAACAATTATTATTAGAACATAAGCCGCACCACAATGATAGCGATGATGATCCCGACCACATCTGCGGTCAGGCAGACGGGCACCAGGTACCTGGCCTTTTTAATGCCTGCGGCCCCGAGATACACTGCAATGACGTAAAAAGTGGTCTCCGCGCTGCCCATAATCACCGCAGCAGTCAGGGCGGCCGGTGAATCAGGGCCTGCGGTTTTCAGAATCTCGGTGAAGATGCTCAAGGTGGCCGCGTTGGACAAAGGTTTGACCAAGGCGATGGAGAAGACTTCCACCGGGATGTGAAAGGGGGAGGCGACCATGGAAAAGGACTGTTTGAGGAAATCGTGCGCCCCGGAGGCCTCGAGGGTCTTGACCATGATGAATATCGCCAGGACATACGGGAAAATTCCCAGGATAATCTCGATACCGTCCTTGGCCCCGGTGACAAAGGAGTCGTATACCGATACGCCTGTGGCGAAGCCATACGCGATGGCAAACAGAAGAAAGAGAGGGATAATATATTGAAACGCCGCGGCCAAAGTATTCATCAGGATTGTTTCCGGTCCGAGATTTTTTTGAATAGATAAAGAATAATGACCGCGGTTACCGCGGAGATAACCGTGGAGATGAAGGTCGGCAAGAAGATCCGGTTGGGGTTGCGGGAGCCGTAATTGGCCATAAGGCCGATAACCGTAAAGGGAATGAGTTGCACGCTGGCCGTATTGATGACTATGAACAGCATCATCTCAAAGGTGATGGTGTCTTTCTTGGGATTGAGCGTCTGCAGATCCTCCATGGCCTTTATGCCGAGCGGAGTGGCGGCGTTGCCGATTCCCAGAAAATTGGCCAAAAGATTCAGCGTTATTGAGGTTATGGCAGAATGGCCCTTGGGAATATTTTTGAACAGGGAGGAGATAAACGGAGCAAAAAAATTGGAGAGCTTGTACATCAGGCCGGATTCCTCCAGGATCTTGGTGATGCCGAGCCACAGGGACACAATGCCCACCAGGTAGAGGCATACATCCACCGCCGCTTTCCCTGCTTCAAACAGCGCCTTGGTGAACTCGTCGATCTTGCCGTTCACCACCGCAAATAGGACGCTGACGCCTATAACCAACAGCCAGACAACGCTCATCGATCCTCCTGGTGCCGCCCTTGTGGCTTTTAGGGAGAAGCCTTATTGCCGAGGAAAGCATACCAAAAAAAAACGAAGTTCTTCTACTACTCATTTAACCAGGATTATAACCTTTGGAATAAACTTGATAAAAAGAAAGAGACGGAGCACTGTCACCGGGTGGCGGCCGAAGAAGCCGGGGCCATAAGGTCGTATAGGCCCGAAAGGGTCAGTCCTGTGACCGGGCCTTGTTGGACCAGCCAGGCAAGGAAGCTCCGGAGCTTGGCCACCAGCCGGTCCACCGCCGCGGCGTTGGGAAAATCAGGGCAGCCGCCGGGAAGCAGTTCCGAGGAATGGAGAAACAGGGTGAGGACCCGGCCGCCCCGGCGCCGGTGCAGACCTGCGGCCAAGCGCATGGAAAACCGGGGGAACCAGGCCGGATGGATACCGGCCGCGCCCGCAAAGCGGTAATGGGCCAGCAGGGCCTGCCCTATTTTGGCAGGCAGCAGGCCGGCCAGGCGGTGCACGGCCCTGGCCGAGCTTTGAAAAACCGGGACCATGGTGACCGGGACTTCGAGCAGGCCCGCGGCAGGCGGGGTCGGAGCCTCCAGCCAGAAGGGGTCGGGCGGAGCCAGGAAATTTATCGGCCCCTCTCCTTTCCAGGTCAGAGGGACCATGCTGCTGTCCACCCTCAGACCCAAGCCGGGCAAAAGCCCCAGGAGGCCCGAAGACCAGTCGAAGCGGCCCATGCGAAAGCAACGGGGCGGCTCCTGAAAGCTGTCGGTAAGGCAATTTATCAGAGTCTGGAGTTTGGCTTCCACCAGGGTCAGGGGCAGTCTGGCGGTGGGAACGGGCTCCGGGTCGGGAAGTTCGCCGAAGGGCGGGGTGTTCCAGGGGTGCAGGTGGACCCCGATCTCCGCGCCGTGCTCCTGTTTCCAGGACCGCAGCACTTCTTGGGCCGCGGCGTCCCGGGCCACCGGATAGGTCGCCAGCAGGGTCAGGGGAAAGCCGAAATTCCGGGGGATAAACTCCAGCCGCCGGAGTTCGGCCACGTTGGCCACCCCGGCTCCGGACTGGGGATAGGTCCCGGTAAACAAGCCTTCTTCTTCAACGTCTATCGTAATGACCAGATACAGGGGTCGGCTCATCGGTCAGATTTCCTCGGCCATGATTGCTGCCTTAAGTTGGCTCCTCCCCCTGAGAAGGATGATACGGCTTCCAGCCCTTGCCGACCCTGGCCCGCCCCTCCTGGACCGCCGGCAATGTTCCGTAACCCAAACGGGGGAGGAGGGCCGGCAGAGGCTGGTTTAAAACTGCCCTGAGGGTGGCTCCCTGGAATTTAGTCCAAATCATCTTACCAGGAAACCCGGCCTTTTTCCCGGATGAACTCCCCCACCGAGGCATACGCTTCATCATTCCCCAAAAATTCGCCCTGACCGATGGCCTGGCGGTAATCGTCCAGATGAGCCTCGAACGCGGCAATGAAGTCCGGGGCTGGCGGAAAGCTGGTGAGCCCCCGGCCATAGCCCAGCCGTTCCAGATAGAGCACGTTGAGGACCTGCTCAAACGCGCCCTGAAACGGGATGGACAGGACGGGCTTGCCGTAGTAAAGGGCCTCGGAGGTGAGGGTGTGGCTGCCCGCGCAGATGACGTAGCGGCAGGAGGCCAGGTCGTCGAGAAAGCCGTCCTCGGAGTTTTGCTTGAACCTTAGATTGCCGTCCCGGCGGTCCTGGTGAAAACCGTACACCACCACCGGGCGGCCAAGATTCTGCAAAAACTCGAAAAAGCCCGGAAAGGGAGAGATGCTCTGGTAGAGCAGGACATGCCCGCCCTCGCCGGGCTTCCGGCGGAGAACACTCTCCCTTAGGATTGGCGGCGCCAGCCGGGCCCTGATTCCGGGCTTCAGCGGCGGGCGAAAAAAGGAGATGACGAGGTATTGGCTCGCCTGGCTGAACATCCACTTGATTACCAGGGCGAGTTGCCAGTACGGCGGCAGATATCGCCAGGGCAGCCGGTGTCGGCAAAAAGTGATGATGTGCTGGTGGTCCACAGAAAGGCAGGGAAGCCCCACCTGCCGGCTGGCCTGGGCCACCAGGTAATCGTAGTCGCTTAAGGCCACGTCGGGCTGAAAGGCATCGATCAACTCCTGGACTTTGCGGAGTCGGGCCCCCTGGGTCGGAAGCTGGCGCAGGGTGTGCAGCAACGTGGGCAAGGTCGCAACCCGGTGGTTTTTATATATCGTCAGAGGTCCGGGAATCTCCACCACCGGGTACTCAGGGCTCAGAATGGCGCTGCCCCGATCGTGGGTGACAAAAAGAAATTCATGTTCGGAAAAATGGCGGGCAATGGTGAGGGCCCGCATGGCATGGCCATGCAGGGTGCCATGAACGCCGTACAGAATCTTGGCCATGGCCAAAGCATAGACCAGGGAAGCGCAAACGACAACGGGAAAATGGCCCCTGGCCCGGCAACCTCAGGCAGGCGCCGGGAGAAGGGGATAGTCCTTTAGAATTTGGTACAATTCCTGTTCCCGGCTGCTGAAGAAATGGTCGGCGCCGGGGACCACCCTCAAGTCCACCGGCGGCTGCCGATCGCGGCAGAGAAGCTCCAAGTCCGCCACGGGACAGAGGTCATCCCGGTCTCCGGCCACAATGAGGCTGACCTTCGGCGTCTGGGGTAGAAAACCCAGGTCCATGAACGCGATGGGCGGGGCAATGAGCACCGCGCCCGCGACTTTCAGGCCTTTCAGCAGTGCCCGGGCCGCGACCGCGGCCCCGAAGGAATAGCCCACTACAAAGCAGGGCCCCGGCACCCGGCCGGCAAAATAGGCCACGGCTCCGATCACATCCTCGACCTCGCCCAGGCCCTCGCCGTAACGCCCGGTGCTGGCGCCCACACCCCGGAAATTAAAGCGCAGGCTGGACCAGCCCCGGTCCCCGAAGGCCCGGGCCGCGGTCCATACCACATTGTTGTTCATGCTCCCCCCATAAAGGGGGTGGGGGTGGGTGATGACTACACCGGCAGGAGCAGTTCCTGGGCTGAACCTGGCTTCGAGACTGACCGAGCCGGCCTGAATCTGGAGCTGCTCTTCCATTTCTGCCCTACCTATTAACTAACCCCGGTTGGCCATCCCCGGTTGAAACCCGGGAAGTCGGTCAGCTTCAGGCCGAAAACCCCTAGCGCAGCCAGGGGGCGATGACCTGTTTGGCCAGGTTGATGGGGATGGCAAAGCCGATGCCCTGGCCGCTCGACAGGATCATGTTGTTGATGCCGATCACGTTGCCGTTGATATCCAGGAGGGGGCCGCCGCTGTTGCCGGGATTGATGGAGGCATCGGTCTGGATATAGGATCCCCGGTTTTCCCCCAGCCCTCTCCGGCCCACCGCGCTGATCACTCCTACGGTGAAGGTCTGGTCCAGACCGAAGGGGCTGCCGATGGCGATGGCCCATTGCCCCACCCGGACCTGGTCGGAGTCCCCCAGGGTCGCGGGTTTAAGCCCATAGGCCGAGATCTTGATGAGGGCGATATCCAGCCTGGGGTTGCTCCCCACCACCTGACCGCGGAATTCCCGCCCGTCGCTGAGACGCACCAGGATTTGTTGGGCCCCGCCCACCACGTGATAGTTGGTGAGAATGTAGCCCCGGGGGTCAATAATAATGCCGGAGCCCTGGCCTACCTGAGGTTGACGGATGGTTCGGGGATAAAAATCCCGAAAAACCCCCTCGTAAGGTGTGCCCCGGAAAAAATCATCAAAGCCGGGGAGATGATAAGTGACCACCGTGACTGCCTTGAGGCTGACCACGGAGGGTTTGAGTTTCTCCGCCACCCGAATGAAGTCCTCCTGAAGTCCCAGGGCAGTGGCCCCGTAAGCCGGAGAAGTGAAACTTGTACCCCGGAAAGTTGACAGGATAAGAAAACCCGCCAGGGCGGCGGCGGACAGGTATCGTCTCATGGCAAAAACCTCCTGCAATGCTCATTCAGGCGATTATGGTATCAACCCAGGAGAAGCGGCGCCGCCATCGGCGGGGGACCGATAACGGCCCGCACTTCCGGAGGGATGAGGCTTTCCGCCAGACCCAGAAAGGGAAGACCTCGGGCCGTCTCTTTAGTCCCTTCCCGGAGCACGGCCCGCAGGCCGGCGTCCCCCCCGATGGCCAGGCACACGGCCGGACCCCGGGGGTTCTCCCTGGTCCAGAAGACCAGGACTTCGCAGGGCTCGCCGCTGCAAGTCCGTCCCCACAGGGTCTCCGTGTCGCCGTCAGGATATTCTATATGCAAGGCTTCCCCCCGCCACACCGGCGAGAGCACCACCAGGGACTGCGGGGGCAGACCGGCCGGAAGATTTTCCCCCGGCTTGACTTCGTATGACAGCAAGTAAGCCAGCATATCTGCCACAGCTCCTTTATGATCTTAGCGACCCACCATAAGTCTTAAGTTTACGAAAATAAACAGAATTGAACCAGTCAGCAGGTTCATTTTAATTTTAATTATAACCGATCAGGCGAGGCAAAGCGGCAGCCTCGCTTCCGAGGCTAAGAGGCGGCCAGGAGCACCTTCAAGACCCCTTTCTGCCGGGCCCAATCCAGGGCCGCTACCCCTTGTGACAGGGGAAAGACCCGGCTGACGAGGGGCCGGGGATCGAGCCAGCCCTGTGTGAGGAGACGCAAGGCCGCGGGAAAAGGCCCGCAACGGGAGCCCACCAACCGCACTTCCGGCACCACCAGGAGGGCCGGGTCCAGAGGAACGCAGCCGGCGAAGGTGCTCTTCAGGACCACGGTGCCCCGGGGACGGACCCGGTCTAAAGCCAGATCCAGGCCGCCGGGGGAACCGCTGGCTTCCACCACCAGGTCGAACTCGCCGGAAGCCAGTTCATTTTCCAAAAAGGTCTTCACCCCATAAGGTTCGGCCAGGCGCAGATGTTCCGGGTAATGGCCGGCCAGATGGGTATTAAGGCCCCGTAAAGCCAGGGTAAAGGAGATCAGCAGGCCCAAGGTGCCGTCTCCTATTACCAGAACCCTCTGATCGAGGTCCGCCGGCGCGGCTTCGGAGACCGCCAGGGCCGCGGCCAGAGGTTCGGTGAAGACCGCGGCGTCGTCCGTTAGGGCGTCGGGCACCGGGTGCAGGTTGTCCCGGGGAAGCGTCAGGTATTGGGCAAACGCGCCGTCATGCCCCCTCAGACCCAAAACCCGGCGCTCCCGGCAGTGGCGGGCCAGACCCCGGCGGCAGCGGGGACAGACCCCGCAGGGAATATTGATCTCCCCCACCACCCGCTGTCCGACCAAGTCAGACTCGGGCGGCCCGACGACCTCCCCCACAAACTCATGACCGGGAATGCCCCGGAAGCTGTGATAGCCTCGCAAGACCTCGAGATCGGTGCGGCAGATCCCGGCCAGGCGGACCCGCACCAGGGCCTCCCCAGGCCCGATAGCCGGCCGGGGGATTTCCTTGAGTTCAAGATTATGGTCGAAAATCAGGGCCTGCATCAAGGTTTGCTGCCTATAAAGCGGGGGCGCGGGCTTCCAGCCGGTACAGCCCGGGCGGGCTGCCCCGGCTGGGGTTGGGCCGGTTTCCAAGACGCCCCGGTCGTCCTCCTGTTTTGGTTCATATGCGTGCGGCTGCGGCTTCCTCCAACACCTCCAGGGTCTGGGAGACGGCCGCCTCCCAACTCAGGGGGGCCACCGCGTCCCGGGCGGCCTGCTTTACCCGGGGGTCAGGGCTTCGGCTGAGCCAATATTCCAGGGCCTCAACCCAAGCCGGGTGGTCGTCGGGATGAGCGATAACCTCACCGTTGGTCTTGGGGGCAATAAATTCTGCCGCACCGTTCGCCGCGGTGGTGATGACCGGGCAGCCGCACCCGAGGGCCTCCAGCACCGCGTTGCTGCACGGGTCGTAGAGGGTGGGCAAGGCCAGCACGTCGGCAGTCTGGTAATAGGGAGCCGCCTCTCCCTGGGGGCCCCAGAACCTGACCCGGTCAGCCACGCCCAAATGGCGGGCCAGACTCTGATACAAGTTTGTCCGGCCTTTGCCCACCACCCAAAGTCTTGTCTGTTTATCAGTTAGACGGCTGAACGACTCCAAAAGATAAGCCAGGCCTTTCCTGGCAAACCCGGAGCCCACGAACAACACGATGTTACCATGTTCCGGCCCTCCCAGCCGCCGGCGCAGGCTGCGGCGTGCAGCTTCGTCCAGCGGCTGAAACAGATGGTGGTCCAGGCCGTTATACACCACCCTGATCCGGGCCGGGTCCTCCTGAAAGTGGCAGATGATCTCTTCTTTGACCTGCCGGGAGTTGGCGATGATCCTTTGCAGGTCCGGGCCGGCAAAAGTGCGCTTTTCCAGCCATAGCATGACCCGATGGAAAGGGCTGAGATATTGTCCCAGCTTCCCCGCCGGAGACAGATATGGAGCCCGACGGCCCAGCCACTCCCGGTGGCAACCGTCCCCGGCCCGGTAAACATGCTGGAACAGGGTGCGCTCCAGGCTGAATACCACGTCAACCGAGGCTTGACGAAGGAGGCGCCGGGTATTGACCGCGTAAGTCAGAAGCCCCGAAGTCTTTCTGCCCCAGACCGGCACCGGCACATAGGTTATCCGGGGTCCCAAGGCCTCCACAGCTCGGGATTGCGGCCCGGCCCCATAAACTGCGACCTGGTGCCCGGCCGCAGCCAGCCCCCGGGCCAGATGCCCCAAGGTGGCCTCTGCCCCCCCATAGCCGCTGACCCGCATTCTCAGGAGCGCAATGTGCATGGCCCCCGGCGCTAACCCTTCCGGGCCTCGGCCATAAGCTCAGCGATGCCGGCTTTCTCAAAGGCTTCGGCCTTTTCATTCCGGGGGGTTGAGGCCGGACCCTGGATCACCCGCTGGGCCGGGGAGGTATCCAGCTTCACCTTCTCCACCCGCATTTCCCAGAGGGCCATGGCGTCGCTGAAGACCATAGGTTCCTTGATAAGCCGCATAGTCCCCTGAATTCCCAGGACCAGGTCGCCCTCCCGGAAAAGCTCCAGGGAAACGCGCCCGTCCCGCCGGAGATTGGTCGCAGTGGTGGTGTTGCGCAGCGTCGCCACCAGCAGGGTCTTGGGGTCTTTGGCATAAATGAGGGACACCGGGGCGGTGTTGGGGGCGCCGTCGGCCCCGACCGTCCCGGCCACCACGATAATCCGATTGGGATTCTGGTTGAACAGGTCCACGAGATTGACGAGCTGCTCTTCTCCGGGTTTATGTGACCGGTTGACAATCAGGCTGTCACCCAAAACTCGGGCCATGGATTCCCTCCTCTCGCTCCCAAGTTCCGGCTTGATAACGCCGTTGGGGCGCAAGCTTCGCTTGGCCATTTGCCGAATGGAATGGTATTTTTCGGCTGGTGGCCCAAGGCGGGTTCCCAAGCGGGAGCTTTGGGAACCAGGACAAAGCTGAGTATTACTAAGTCAAGTTCCGCCCCCTCTTCCCCCGGGGGGAACCGCTAATTTTCAGGGGGGACGCTGATTTCTGAAAGAAATATGCCGCCGCCGGCTTCAGCCGGCGAAATATTACTTTATTCCTGCCATACCTTGAAGCGCCGCCTAAAGGCTGCGGCTCCATCTGGTCTTCGGGTTTCGGCCGGGTTTTGCCCTAAGTCCCTTGAATCTCCAGGTTAATTGGTTCATAAGGAGCGCGAAACTTGACTTATCAATTTTTCAGGGGTTTCAAAGCGGGCTTCCCCCGGCCCTTGCCTGTAAGAATATTTCCAACTGCGCCACCACTTCCTCAGGAGTCAATTCAGTAAGACAGCGGCTGACCTTGGTCCCCTCACAGCCATCCCGGCCGCAGGGAACGCAGTCCAGGTCTTTCTGGATCACCAGGTGCCCCTCGCCCCAGGGCCGCCAATTAAAAGCCCCCGAGGGACCGAAGAGGGCCACCGCCGGGGTGTTCACGGCCGCGGCCAGGTGCATGGGGGCGCTGTCCACGCCGAAAAAGAAGCGGGCTTTGGCGATAAGCGCTCCCAATTCCTTCAGAGAAAGCTGTCCGGCCAGGCTTATGGGCGTCTGGCGGCATTCCGCATAAATTTCCTGGATCAATTCCTGCTCGTGGGGCGCCCGGGAGGCAGTGAGGATGACAGGCAATCCCCGGACCTCCTGGACATATTCAATAACCCGGGCATAGCCCGCCGGGGTCCAGCATTTGAAGCGCCACCCGGCGCCCGGGTGCAGGATTGCGAACTCCCGGGGCCTGAGACCGAAGGATTTGAGCCGGTCAAGCACTCGGGCCTCCACCTGCGCATCCCAAAAAAACTGCAGCCGGGGATTTCGGGGCTCCGCTCCCAGGGCCCGCACTGCTTCCAGGTTCTGCTCCACCAGGTGCATCCTGACCGGGGGCCGGGGTAAAAGCCGGGTAAACACGCCTTGGCGCTGCCAGAAGGGCTGTCCGGGTCGCTCAAAGCCCACCCGCTCCGGAGCCCGGGTGGCCAGAGTGTAAAACGCGCCCCGATCCCCGCCGGAAAGCTCCAGCACCAGATCAAAATTGGCCCGTCTCAGGTTCTGGAGCAGACGCCAGGCCCGTCTCCAGGATTCCTGGCGACGGTCCGCCACCAGGACTTCATCCAGGAGGGGATGGCCGGCCACCATCTCCGCGGCGGGGCGGGGGACCAGGTACGTGACCCGGGACTGGGGCCAAGCCTCCTTTAAGGCCCCAATCACCGGAGTGCTGACCAGGACGTCGCCGGGCTGCTTGAGCTTGATGACCAGGATGTTGTTATAACTCATCGTTTCCGGAGCGCCGCGGCCCCAGGGCCACGCCTCTTTTCGAGGATTTGATGAAATCAAGCAAATGGGAGACTTCCGGGGTGAGGGGAACTTCCGCGGCCACCCGTTCCAGGGCCAAGGAAAGATTGCCCCGCCTGGCAAAAAGGAGGCGAAAGGCCTGGCGCAGCGGGGCGATCCGGCTGCTGGTGAAGCCCGCCCGCTTGAGACCCACCAGGTTGAGTCCCCGCACGATATGGGCCTCATCGATAATACTGTAAGGCGGGACGTCCCGGGAAGTGCGGGACCCTCCCCGCATCAGGGCCAGGGTGCCTACCCGGCAGAACTGGTGAATCACACAGTTGCCGGAAATAAAGGCCCGGTCCGCCACTTCCACGTAGCCCCCCACCAGGGCGCCGTTCACCACGATGACGTGATTGCCCACCACGGCGTTGTGGGCCAGGTGACTCAAGGCCATGAGAAAGTTGTGATTCCCGACCCGGGTGGCGCTTCCCGGCTTGGTGCCCCGGTGGATGGTGACATACTCCCGGATGATATTGTGGTCGCCGATGATGGTGTAGCTCTCCTCCCCTGTAAACGCATAATCCTGGGGCTCATAACCGATGACTGCGCCGAAGCCGATAAGATTCCCCTCCCCGATAGTGGTATGGGGGCCGATATAGGCATGGGCCAGGATGCGGGTGCCGCGGCCGATGCGGCTTGGTCCCTCGATGATGACTCCCGGGCCTACCGTAACGTCGGGCGCGAGAATCACTTCGGGAGCGAGGCGCGCCGTGGGGTCGATGGACATGCCAAGCAGTTTCAAATCTGTAGCCGCAGGCTTTTAGTCTGCATCTGGCTTCTTGGTTGTTTCCGCAAGCAAAAGCTTGCGGCTTCATTTTGCGGGGGACTCTGAGTCAGTGGCCCGAGGTTCCCCCAGTTCCCTGAGGTAATAGTATTTGAGAAAATTATAGAGACTTCCCAGCAGGGCCAAGGTGTAGCCGAGTCTGCCCTCCACAAACCCCAGGCGCAAGACATAGAGCTTCAGGAAATGGCTCAGCGGGCGCCAGAAAAGTTCCCCGGCCCGGGGCCGCCGCCCTTCTTTGAGCATTTCCTGGGCGGCCAGACGGGCGTAGCGGTCCTGGCGGGCCAGATAATCGCTTACGCCGGCATAGCTGTAATGGTCCAGAGGAGTCCGCAACCGCCCTACAGGGCCGTTCACTTCCACCTCCTCGTGCACCGCCCGCTCCCGGAACCGCCCCTGGTCTTTCCGAAAAAGGCGCAGGGTATAGTCCGGATACCAACCCAGGTATCTCACCCAGCGTCCTCCGAAGTAATTCTTGCGGGGCACCCGGTAACCGGCAAAGGGGCTGTCTTTTTGCACCGCCATAAGGATTTCATCACGCAGGGCCACAGGGACCCGCTCGTCCGTGTCCAGGCTGAAGACCCAGTCCCCCCGGGCCTGGTCCAGGGCAAAGTTTTTAGCCGCTCCGTACCCCGGCCAGTCGATGGTAAAAATGCGATCGGTGAAAGCCTCAGCCAACTCCAGGGTGCGGTCCCGGCTGCCTGAGTCCACCACCACAATCTCATCGGCCCAGCGCACCGTTTCGAGACACGGACCGATATTGTCCTCCTGGTTCAGGGCGATGACGATGACGGAGACCCCGGGCATATGTTTGCTTTGAAAGTAGTTTTGGGAGGTCAGGAACCTTGGCCTCCCCCCAGCACTCCCCGCAGAGGGTCCGACAAAGGCGGACCTGCGGCACCGCGTTTTACGGGGAAATTAGCGCGCCTGCCTCACGGCAAGGGCTTGGCCTCGTCGATGAGCATGATGGGGATGTCGTCCTTGATTTCGTACAGGAGACGGCACTTGTCGCAGATCAGGCCGTCGCCCGTCTCATTCAGGTGGATATCCCCCTTGCACTTGGGACAGGCCAGAATTTCCAATAATTCTTTGCTGATGGCCATGGCGCCTCCAATCTTTGGGCTCAACTCATGTACCAGCCGCCGTTGACGTTGATGGTCTGGCCGGTGATGTAGCCGTTTTGGGCTAACAGAACAATGACCCGGGCCACTTCCTCCGCCGCGCCGAAGCGCCCCACCGGCACCAGATCCGGGCTGACCTGAAGATTCCGGGTCACCATGTCGGTTTCGATCAGGGCCGGGGCCACAGTGTTGACGGTGATGCCCTCCCTGAACAAATGGCGGGCGTAGGAATGGGTGAGGCCGTGGAGTCCCGCCTTGGAAGCCGCGTAATGAGGTCCGGTGACCCCGCCGGTCTGGGCCGCCACGGAGGAAAGATTGACGATCCGGCCCCATTGCTTCTGCCGCATGGCCGGCAGAACCCGCTGGGTCACCAGGAAAGCGGACTTGAGGTTGGCCGCGATCATGGCGTCAAAATCATCTTCGGTGATCTCCTCCAAGGGCTTCTGCCACAGCATGCCGGCGTTGTTGACCAGGATGTCCACCGGCCCCAGTTCCCATTCCACGGCCTCCACCATACGGTCCACTTCCACGGCCTGGGAGACGTCGGCGCCCACGGCCACGGTGCGGCGGTCCAGACCCCGGATGAGGTCGCCTACTTCCAGGGCCTGGGCCTGCTGAATCCGGTAATTCACGGCCACATCCGCACCTGCTTCCGCCAGGGCCAGGGCGGTCGCCCGACCGATTCCCCGGGAGGCCCCGGTGACCAGGGCCACTTTGCCTTTCAGGTCCGCCTGCATCGCCTTTTCCTTTATTTGTTATTATACCAATCCTATCAAGGATTTTTCCGATGCAGCAAGATTTTCTCCACCGCGTCTTGAACGCTTGCCACCGGCAGCTCCGTAAGGCAGCGGGGCTCCGGGCACTGGCGACGAAAGCAGGGGCTGCATGCCAAGCCCAGCCGCACTACTTCATGGCCGTCGCCGAAGGGACCGGTGCGCCAGGGCGCGGTGGGACCAAAAAGCGCGGCCACAGGAGTTCCCAGGGCCGCGGCCAAGTGCATGGGGCCGGTATCGGTGGTCACCGCAAACCGGGCTTTCCGGAGCAGCGCCGCCAGTTCGGCCAGGGAGGTGCGGCCCGCCAGGTTTATAAGCGGCCTTCCGGCCTGGATGATGATACCCTCAATCATATCCCGATCCGCCTCACTGCCGGTGACCACAACCTGAAAGCCTTTGTCCCAGGCCAGCCAGCCGGCCAGGCGGGCCCAGGAGGCCGCAGGCCAAAGTTTGGTGGCCCAACGGGCCCCGGGATGCAGGACTGCCAGGGGCTGACCGGATTCGGGGACCAGGCGGCTTAAATCGGGGGGAAGGGTCAGACCAAGGCGGAAGCGAGGCGGGCGGTCCGGCGCGCCCAGATGCCGGGCCACGTTTAAGTAGCGCCAGACCGCGTGGGCCTCAGGGTCAAAGGGCGCCAGGCGCTCGGTCAGGGGCAGGTAACTGAACTCCCGGGTGCCGTTGTAGCCCAGTTTCCGATTGCTCCCCGCCAAGGCTGTCCAGACGGCGCTTTTGAGCAGACCCTGGAGGTCGATGACCAGATCGAAGGGCTGTTCCCGCAAGCGGCCCGCGGTCTGGAGCATTTGCCGCAAGTATTGCGGAAAACGGCTGCTTCCGAGGCGCGGCCTGGGTACGGGCCAGATCTCGTCCAGGGCGGGGTGACCCGCCAGCACCGGAGCATTCGCTTCCTCTACCAGCCAGATGATCTGCCCCCGAGGATACAAGGACCGCAGGGCCTCCAGGGTGGGCAGAGCATGGATGACATCCCCCAGGGAACTGAGCTTGATCAGGAGGATGCGGGGTTCGGCCGGACTCATCTCTCTGCTCCCTTGAGATGGGCCAGAATAAAATCCGTGACCAGGAGGAGGTTCGCCGCGACAAACCGCGGCTTGGCCGGGGCGGTGGCTTGAAACTGTTCATACTCGCCGAGACCATAGCCGGTGAGAACCAAAATTCCCTCAGCCCCGGCGTTGGCGGCTGTCTGTATATCCACATAGCGATCCCCCACCAGATAGGAGCGGCTTAAGTCCAGATTCAGGTCCTGCGCGGCCTGGCGGAGCAGGCCGGGCCGAGGCTTGCGGCAGTCACAGCCGGCGTCCGGGGCGTGAAGACAGGCATAAATCGCGTCAATGCGGGCTCCGGCCTGAGCCAGGAGTTCCTGCATGTGGCGATGAACCTCATCCACCAGGCTTGCAGGAAAATAGCCCCGGGCCGCGCCGGACTGATTGGTGACCACCACTACCGGCACACCGGCCTGGTTCAGGCGGCGGATGGCCGGGGCCGCGTCCTTAAGCAGCCGAAAGCGGCTCAGATGGTTGATGTAGCCCATCTCCTCGTTGATGGTGCCGTCCCGGTCCAGAAAAACGGCAGGCCGCCTGGGATGATCTTGGGGAGAGGGGACTGGGGGTCGGGAAACTATCCCCCCGGAATCTCTTCCGGTCTTTGTCACCATCTTTCCTCCAGCCACCTGCGAGCGGCATCGGCCACCTCAGGAACGGTGATTTCGGTAAGGCAGGCATAGTCCCGGGAGCAGGTGCGCTTCAGGCAAGGACCGCAAGGCAGAGGGTGGTGAATAATGCTGGCCCGGTGGGTGAAAGGCCGGGTGGCTGCGGGGTCCGTGGACCCAAAGACGGCCACCAGCGGCACTCCCAGGGCCGCGGCGGCGTGCATCAGGCCGGAGTCGTTGGTGATAAGGACCTGCAGGTGGCAAAGCATCGCCAAGGCTTGGCGCAGGGTGGTTTTCCCGGCCAGGTTAAGGAACCGGCCACCGCCCAGGCGCTGGACTGAAGCGGCGGCCTCCAGGTCGGCGGGGCCGCCCAGGAGAACCAGGCCGGCCTGGAACTCTTCCTGGAGAAGCTTTCCCACTGTTGCGAAGCGCTCCGCGGGCCAGCGTTTGGCCGGGCCGTAGGCCGCTCCGGGGGCCAGGCCCACCCAGGGGCGGGCGGGATCAAGTCCCCGGGAAATTAAAAAATTTTTCCCTTCAGCAATTTCTTGTTCAGACAAGTGAAGCCTGGGCGGAAGAAAGTCAGCGACCGGACCCAGGGCTGCAAGCAGGCCCAGGTAATAGAACACCTGGTGCAGACCCTTAAGACGGGTTCTTCCCTTGATGGCTGCAGTGAGAAGACAAGAGCGGCCGTTGGCCGCGTAGCCCAGACGGCAGGGAGTCCGGGTAAGCCACAGACCGAAGGCGGATTCGAAGGAGTTGGGGAGAGCCAGGGCCATATCGAACCGGCCCCAAAGGGCGAGAAGAGCGCGCCATTTGCCCACACCGACGGGAGAGGAGATAACGTCGGCCACTCCGGGTTGCCCCGGAAAAAGCGGAGCCACCCGGGGGACGGCCAGGACCGTGATCCGGACGGCAGGGAACAGGCGCGTCAGACCTGCCAGCACCGGCAGACTCATGACTGCGTCTCCCACCCAGTTGGGGGCCCGGAGCAGAACCCGGCGGTTAACAGCCTGGGTGGCCGGGATTTTCCCAGCCCTGGTCAATTGTTGGAAGGCGCGATGCACTTGGGGAGGAAGAGCAAACGGTTGGGGCGCATCAGGATCAAAGCTTCGGCGAAAATCACGGAAGACTGCCGCAACGGGTTGCATCTTGCAGGGGCGGGTGCCTGCTCTACAGCCCATTGAGTCATTCAAAGTGTTTTGGGATTGATGACAGGATCTTCGCAGAGGACTCCGCTTGAAGGTTGTCAGGTCATTCCCTGGCGCCGGTCCCTTGAGAGCTGCACTCAGGCGCTCCCGAAAGGTCTCGTACGGTTCCAAGCGGAGCGCGACCTTGAGGACCCATAGAGGCAGGTCGCCGGCCCACTGCTGCCCCAGGCGGGCCCAGTCCTTGGCGGTGGTGATAAGGGCCTGGGCTCCCCGGCTTCGGGCTTCCCGGAGAAGGCTGGCGAGGTCGCTGGGGGTGAAGGCATGATGGTCCGGGAAGGCCTGAAAACCGCGCAGTTCCACGCCCAGGGCGACCAGGGATTCCCGCACCACCCCAGGGCGCGCCAACCCGGCAAAGGCCAGGGCCGCCAGCCCGCGCAGGGCTTCCGGCGAATGCTCCTCCCCTCCGGGAAAGCGCCAGGCCGTCACAGGTTCGATGGTGGCAGTGAATACATCCTGCAAGGGGAAGAGACGCCGCAGAAGGCTTAGGCGATCCCTATGTTTCCGGTGGTCATAGCGGGTGAGGATGAGGACATCTGCCTCCCGCAGGGCGGTCAGGGGCTCCCGCAGGGGGCCGGCCGGGAGCAGGCGACCGTTCCCAAAAGGCCGCTCCGCATCCAGGAGCACGAGGTCCAGGTTCCGGTGCAATTGAAAATGCTGAAAACCGTCGTCCAGAAGAAAAATATCAGGACGATGCTCCTGCCAGGCGGCCTGACCGGCGGTGTAGCGGCCGGATCCGGTGTACACCAGGACCCCCGGGAGGCTTTGGGCCAGCTCAAAGGCCTCCTCGCCCACCTCCGGCGGCCGGTAAAAGACACGTTCTCCGTCCGAAACACAGGTGACCCCGGTGCGGCGGCCCCCGTAGCCCCGGCTGAGGATAGCCACCCGCCGGCCCTGCTTCTGAAATAGCCGGGCCAGGTAGGCGGTTACCGGGGTTTTGCCGGTGCCGCCCACGGCCAGGTTGCCCACGCTCACTACCGGAACCGGGAGGTGTTGGCGAACCAGCCAGCCCCTCTGGTAGAGCCCCCGCCGCGCCTGGGCGCCCGCCCGGTACGGGACGGCGAGGGCTTGCAGGAACCAGTGGGTAACGACCCTGCGGTCCGGCCCTTGGTCCCAAAGGCTATGCCATGATCTGCGGTAGTCAGCCAAAGACATCAAAAAGAAATCCCATTATTCCCTTATTCCCTTGGTTTGCCAAAGGGAAATTGCTGGCATAACCACTTGGCTAGCATCTCCCCGGCCAGGCGGTGGCCGGCCTGGTTCCAGTGCCCGCTACCCAGGTTGCCCCTAAAACCATGGAGAAAGACCTGATGCTCAGTTGCATAAGCCTGGAAGGCCGGCGCCAGCAAGAGAACCGGGATGCCATGTTGCCGGCAAAATTGTTCCACCCGGCGGTCCGGGTAAAACAGGTCAGGAACGCCAAGCTGCCTGGCGTACCCGGCCCTGACCGCCGAATCAGGGTGGACCTGGATGCCACTGCTGAGCACCACCACGAAAAACCTGGCCCCTCGGGCGGCCACTTCATTCTGCATCTGGAGCAGCAGGGCTTCCGTGACCTTCCAGGCCTCCTGCCACACCGCGGTGGCAGGCTCGCGAAAGATGGAATCGCTCAGGCCGGCCTCGGGGATGACTTGGGCGGCTATGGCTTTCCCCGTTCCCGACACCATAGACCACCGGTTCTTTAGGGTTTTCTGGAATTGTTGCAGGACCTGGAAAGTCCGGAAATGGTCCTGCCGCCACCGTTTAAACTCACCTCCCCAGGACTTTTTCTGCTGTTCTTCTTCCCACCTTTGCCGGGTGCGCTCATCGTGCAGCACCAACTTGCCATTGTTAATGGTGAAGTAGGGATTATAGTCGAACTGCATTAACGCCGGGGAATTGTCGGCCACGTCGTTGCCGGTGAAGAAAGCCAGGAGGACTATGTCAGGTGAATATTTCCCGGCCCGGTGGCGCAGCGCCAGCAATTCCTGGGCGGTGCCGAACCCCGCCTGTCCGAAATTGATGGCTTCGACCCGGCGGCCGCCCAGATTGGGGCAAGACTGCAGATTCCTCTCCATGACCGCCCAGAAAGCTTCATCCTGGTTGACCTGCATGGCTTCCGCGAAGGAATCTCCCAGAACCGCAATCCTCAGAGTGTTGGGAGGGTGGGGGAGGGCATGTTCCCGGTCGCGCAAGCCGTCCGAATTGATGCTGACATAGCCGCCCCCTTCTTTGAGGAAATACCCGCTGATGCCGGGGCGCAGTTTGCTTCCCAGCAACGGGTCGTAATCGAAGAAATCCGGATACCCGATCCCCAGGACCCGCAGCCCAGCCTCGCAAAGAACCAGGGCCAGGACCACGCTGGCCAAAATTGTGAAAATCTTGGCGGTTGTTTGCTTCAAGGTTGCGTTTATCAGCGATGAGCCATCAGCTATCAGTAAGTTGCCGCAATTTGCCTAATTTTTCTTCTGGAAGCTGAGGGCTGAAATCTGGAAGCTGCTTTTTTTCCTCCCAGGCGAACTCCATGTTATACAGACGCTTGTAGACGCCGTCCAGCCGCAGGAGTTCTTCATGGCTGCCGGTCTCCACGAGGTGGCCGCTATCCAGCACCAGCAGGCGGTCGGCGTGGCGCACCGTGGAAAGGCGGTGGGCGATGACCAGGGTGGTGCGCCCTGCGATGAGCCGGTCCAGGGCCTGCTGGACCTCCCGCTCGGACTCGGAATCCAGGGATGAGGTGGCCTCATCCAGGATCAAAATGGGGGGGTCCTTAAGGAGGGCCCGGGCAATGGCCAACCGCTGACGCTCGCCCCCGGAGAGGCGGACGCCCCGCTCCCCGATGACGGTATCCAGACCTTGGGGCAGGGCCATGACAAAGTCGTAGGCGTGCGCAGCGTGCAAGGCCTGGCAGATGTCCGTTTCCGTCGCGTCCAGGCGGCCGTAGGCCACGTTGTAACGCACCGTCTCATTGAACAGGATGGTCTGTTGGGTTACCACCCCGATCTGGGCTCGAAGAGAAGCCAGGCTCAGATCCCGGATATCCACCCCATCTATGAGGATGGCTCCCGAGGTGACCTCGTAGAAGCGGGGCAGGAGGTTCAGCAGGGTGGTCTTGCCGGCGCCGGAAGGACCCACCAGGGCCACCACTTCTCCGCGGTTCACGGTAAAGCTTATGCCCTGGAGCACGGGCTCGTCGCCGTAAGAAAAGGAAACGTCCCGGTAAACAATATCCCGGGAGAGGGGTGGCAGCTTCCGGGCTCCGGGCCGGTCCACGATGGCCGGCTCCAAATCCAGGATGGCAAAGACCCGTTGGGCTGCGGCGAGAGCTTCCTGGATAGAGTTTTGCGCCGCGCTCAAGCCCCGAATGGGGGCGTAGAGCATCAGCAGGGCCGCCAAGAAGGAAAAAAAGGTGCCCGGGGTGGTGGCGCCCTGGATAACCTGATAGCCGCCGTAGGAGATGATGACCGCCATGCCCAGGGCGCCCAGCAGTTCCATGACCGGAGAGGAGAGCTCCCGCATGATGCGGAGCTTCATCTGCACCCGGCGGAAATACTCGTTGGCAGCGGCGAACCGCTTCGCCTCAAAATCCTCCCGGGCAAAGGCCTTGACGATGCGCTGGCCGCTGAAATTTTCCTGGAGCAAAAGGTTCAACTGGGCCACCGACCGTTGGCTTTCTTTGGACAGCGCCCGGAGACGCCGGCCGAAGCGGACGATAATAAAGGCCGCCGGAGGAAAGATAAGCAAGGCAATGATGGCCAGCCGCCAATCCTGATAAAAAATGACCCCGCACAGGCCGATAAAAGTGAAGCTGTCCTTGAAGAAGCTGGTTACCACCCGGGAGACGGAGTCCTGTAATAGAAGCACGTCATACACCACCCGGCTCATCAAGACCCCGGTGGCCTCCTGATCGAAAAAGGCATGGGGCTGCTGCTGCAGATGCCGGAAAAGCCGATCCCGCAGCCTGGTTACCATCTGCAGCCCGATGTAGTGCATCTGATAGGTGTGAAAAAAGGAAAATCCCCCCTTGGCGGCATACAGCAATACCAAGAGCGGGGGGAGCATATAGAGCATCTGCAGGTTTTTCCGGAAGAAAACGTCGTCTAGGAATGGCTTTACCAGATAAGCCAGCAGCGCGGTAATGCCGGAGACCAGCAGCATGGCCACCGCTGCGCCGAGGAACCTGGGCCAATAGAGCTTGACGAAACCGAGCAGACGCAGATAGAGATTTATGTCGGCTTTTTTCATAAAAGAATGCTTTTAATGATAATGACTATATTGTATCCCTGGGAAATTTTCCAGTTAAATCCGGGGGTAGGGGAGGGGAGCGGTGACGGCTGAGGGGCAAGGGGAAGAAAGGGCAGCCAGGGCGGGTGGCAAAACCGCCCTTTTGTCACTGGCCCTCCCCTCAAAAGACAAGCGCCGCAAGAGCATTTAATCCTTAAGGTTTATAGCCCCCGGTCCAACGGCGGTGACTTCACCAATCAGGGCGGCTGCGGCCACCCCGCGGTCATGCAGGCGGGCCAGGAGGGTTTCGGCCTGGTCCCCCGCCACCGCGATGAGCAGGCCGCCGTTGGTCTGGGCGTCGGCCAAAAGGTCAAGGGTCACCACATCTATCGTTCCGGCGACTCTCAGGCTTTTCTGACAGAAATTGCGGTTGGCAAAGGTGCCGGCGGGCACCAGCCCCATGGTGGCATACTCCCGGGCGGCTGCCAGAATCGGAACCCGGGAGGCTGACAAAGTCAGTTCCACGCCGCTGCCGGCGGCCATCTCCAGGGCATGGCCCAAAAGGCCAAAGCCGGTGACATCGGTGACCGCGTGCACGGTAAAGCCTTCCAAGCATTCCGCGGCCTCGCGGTTGAGCGCAACCATAACCGCCACTGCCTGGGCCTCGGCCTCCGGGGAAGCGGCCCGCCCCTTTATGGCTGTGGCGATGATGCCCGTGCCCAGAGGCTTGGTGAGGATGAGGCGGTCTCCCACTTGCGCCCCGGCGTTGGTAAGGACCCGCTGGGGATGAACCACCCCGGTCACCGACAGACCGTATTTGAGTTCAGTGTCATCCACGCTGTGGCCGCCCACCAGCAACGCGCCGGCTTCATGGACCTTGTCCAAGCCGCCTGCCAATATGGCCTTGAGGACTTCTTTAGAAACAGTTTTGCTGGGGTAGCAGACGATGTTGAGCGCGGTGAGGGGCCGCCCTCCCATGGCGTACACGTCGCTCAAGGCGTTGGCCGCGGCGATCTGCCCGAAAATGTATGGATCGTTGACGATGGGGGTGAAAAAATCCACCGTCTGGATGAGCGCGATCTCATCCGTCAGGCGGTAGACGCCGGCGTCGTCCGCGGTCTCAATTCCCACCAACAGATTAGGGTCGGACCTGACCGGCAGACCTGCCAGGATTTCCTCCAGGACCCCTGGAGGCACCTTGGCGGCTCAACCCGCAGCCCGGACCTGCTCCAACAAAGGAGGCATGACCATGTTGTTCATGATTCTGTCCTGATAAGGAGTCCAAAGTCCAAGATTCGAGACTGATGCCTCTGCGAAAATCCTTTCATCAACCCCAAATCCCGGTTAGCCATTCAAAATATTGTAAAGCAGGCGCCCTCGCCTGCAAAATCCGAAAAACAGTGGGAGCCAATTGGGGGGGACGCCTGCGCCACCAGGCCTGCCCCAGCGATATTTTCATTCTCCCTCAGCTTCCTGCAAGTCCTTCAGGAGCCGCTCCAGGTCCAGGCCGTATTTGGCCGCGGCCTCAGCCAGGGTGTCGAACAGGGCGTGGCACAACAGACAGCCCTGGGCTTCTCCTTCATAGCGCCGAAACACCACTTCCGTCTGGCGGTGCTGTTGAAGAATTTCAATGAGGGTCATATCCGGCGAGATGGGTTCTTTGTCTTCAGCCATTTCATCTGTCCTTCAGGTGAAGGAAATAACCAGGTCGGCCAGTTGCATGTGGGTGACAATGTCCAGCATATTGGTGGTTTCCCCCACCTCCTTGCGCTCCAGGAGTTGAAAGTGGTTCAGACAGGTGCCGCAGACCAAAACCATCACCCCTTGCTGTTCCAGTTCCTTAAGACCGGCAAGAACTGGGGAACCCGTGACCGCAAGCTTGACTCCGGCATTGAGGAGCACCAGGCACCAGAGGTCCCGGCCCATTTCCTTGACCGTGCCCAGAAAATTAACGATCAGTCTTCGGCCCAGATCATCGTCCCCGGTGCCCAGGCGGTCTGTGCCCACCAGCAGCAGGATTTTCCGGGACGCGGTTTCCTCCCAGGTTTCCGGGGCCGGCGGGGGGGACGACTCTTCCCGTGCCCGGGTGCCGGTGACGGCCAGGTCGTTACCCCGGACCTCCACTTGCACCTGGAAGCCCGACCGCTCCAGGAAACGGCTGACGTTTTGCCGGGCCGCGTCATTGTCCACCAGCACCGTGAGTCGTGACACCCCCTGGTCCACGATTTCCTTGGTTTTGAGGACCGGATGAGGGCAGGCCTGCCCCCGGCAATCCAGTTCCAGGCTTTTCATGATTCGTCTCCCATGATGCCTCCTGATTGTATAAACAAATCCCCTGCTCCTGATTTTAGGGCGTACCGTGACCGCCGCTCTGACGGCCGGCCAGGCGGCCCTGACTTTCTCCAGGGCGGCCAGGTGGTTGCTCGGCAATTTTCCAACTGACTTTCCCGGCAGAATAAACCAGCCGGAAAGGACCCAATCATCGGGGAGCGGGCAAGGCAGGTCTAGAACCGGTAGCGGGACATCCTGATTAATAAACGACAACGAAAAGCGCGGGGAGTTGCGCAAGGCAGAAGAGTATTAAACCTGCGGTAAGCGTGGGCCGAGTGATCCCAGGCCGTCCGCCGCGCCTCCCCGGGGAGCCACCGGGTGCAGAGAGCCTTGCCAAGACTCCCTTAAGGCCCGGTCTTCAGGACTTGCGTCGCACGTGGAGCACCGCCGGCTGCACCTGAAATCACCTCTTTTACGAAAATATTTCCTAGTATATCTTATGGACCTGGAAAATCAAAAAATTTTAGGAATCAGAGGTGAAAGCCAAAAAAGCCGGGGCTGCCTCCTCCAGACCCTGATTGACACCGGCGAGGGGCTGGGGTAAATGCTAAACAATTTTCCCGGAGGAAACAGCTATGATCATGTTTATCATGTTATTTCTCTGTCTGTGGTTATGGCCCGGCGGTCCGGTGGCCGACCCGCTGCCGTCCGTCCCTCCGGAGACGCCGGCCCCCGCGGTCGTTCCGGAAGTCCGCTTTCCGTATTATGCCTTGCCGGACAAGCTCACCCTGTGCGGCGAGCCGGTGCCCCTGAACGAAGGGGTAGTCCGGGAGGCTCTGGATCGGGAGTTTATCCTGGTGGTCTGGAGCCGGGCTCAGACTACCATGTGGCTCAAGCGGGCCCACCGCTATTTCCCCGAATTGGAGAAGAAACTTAAGGCCAGGAACCTGCCCCAGGATCTGAAGTATGTGACCCTGGTGGAAAGCGACCTGCGCCACCGGGCCCAGTCCCACGCCGGCGCCATGGGCCCCTGGCAGTTCATGACCTCCACGGCCCAGCGGTTTCGTCTCCAGGTCAACCCGGAAGTGGATGCGCGTTTTGATTTCGGCCAGGCCACCGACGCGGCCTTGGATTATCTCCGGGATCTCCGCCGGCAGTTGGGGAGTTGGGCCCTGGCCCTGGCGGCGTACAACTGCGGCGAAGGCCGGGTGAAAAAGGAAATGGATCTCCAACAGGTTAACAATTACTACCACCTGGCCCTCCCGGAGGAGACGGAGCGCTACGTGTACCGCATCGCGGCGGCCAAGATCGTTGTGGAGTCGCCCCGGACCTATGGTTTTGACCTTCCCGCCGAGGCTTTGTATGAGCCCCTGGAATACGAGGAAGCCGAGGCCGTTCTGACCCAGGAGATCATGGTCCGGAGCCTGGCGGCGGCCTGCGGCACCTATTACAAGTTCTTCAAGGAGGAGCTCAATCCCTGGATTAAAGGAGCATCGCTGCCTCCGGGGGTATACCGCTTTAAAATCCCCAAGGGTTCGGCCGCCCGCTTCGCCGAAGCCCAGCGATTCGGCCGGCTGGAGCCGAAAATTGAGACCCCGGCGCCGAACAAGGCCAAACCATGATTTTAAAGGGTTATCGGGAGGACTTGGAGGGGCTGAACCAAGGATTTATTTAAACTGCTATTAGAAAATACCTTATGGAAACCAACCCGGAAAAAGAGACCGTCTCGTTATTGCTTAAGGCTGCCTGGGTGTTGCCCCTGACGCCCGAAAACGAAATTTTCGCCCCCGGCGCGGTGGCCGTCCGGGGAGCCCACCTAGCGGCGGTGGGCCCCTTGGAGGAAGTGGCCGACCGTTTTGCGGCGGCGCGCGTCCTGGACTATCCCCGGGGCTTGATCCTCCCCGGCCTCATCAACGCCCATACCCATGCGGCCATGGCCCTGTTCCGGGGCCTGGCTGACGACCTCCCCCTGGAGGAGTGGCTTCAAAACCACATCTTCCCGGCCGAGAGGCATCTGGATTACGATTTCGTTTATTGGGGCACCAGGCTGGCGGTGGCGGAGATGCTGCTCTCCGGCACCACTACCTTCTGTGACATGTACCTGTTTACGGACGCGGTGGCCCAGGCCGTGGTGGACACCGGCATCCGGGCGATGGTGGGGGAGGTGCTTTATGATTTTCCTTCCCCCAATTACGGCAAACCGGAAAACGGCCTTAAGTTCACCGAAGAACTGTGCTGCGCCTATAAAGGCCACCCCCGGGTGCGGGTGGCGGTGGAGCCCCACGCGGTCTACACCTGCTCCCCCGACCTCCTGGAAAAAAGCAAGGCCTTGGCGGACAGCCACAACACCCGCTGGATCATCCACTTGTCCGAGACCGCGAGAGAAGTGGCTGACTGTCTGGAGCACTATGGCGACACCCCGGTGGGGCACCTCCACCGCCTGGGGCTGTTGGCGGCGAACACCGTGGCCGACCATGCCGTGGTTTTGACCGACCGGGATCTGGAGCTGCTGGCGGCTTCCGGCGCCGGAGTGGCCCACTGCCCGGAGTCCAACATGAAGCTGGCCAGCGGCGTGGCGCCGGTGGCGGACCTGCTGGCCCGGGGGGTGCCCGTGGGCCTGGGCACCGATGGCTGCGCCTCCAACAATAATCTGGATATGCTTGCGGAAATGGACACCGCGGCCAAGTTGGCCAAGGTGCGCGGGCTGGACCCCACGGCGCTCCCGGCCAGACAGGCCCTGGCCCTGGCTACCCGACAGGGCGCCAAGATCTTGGGGTTGGAAGGGGAGGTCGGCATGCTGGCCCCTGGACTCAAGGCCGACCTGGCGGTCATTGACCTGGACCAGCCTCATCTGACGCCGCTTTACGACCCATACTCCCACCTGGTGTACGCTGCCACCGGCGCGGATGTCCAGACCGTGGTGGTGGATGGCCGCATCCTGGTGGAGGACCGGCAACTGCTGGCCTTTGACCTGGAAGAAACCCTGGCCCGGGCCCGGGAGCTCGGAAGAAAGGTGAGGCAGACCTTTTGAGGAGACCTCTTAGCTGCGGGCGATGATAAAAACCCCCAGGCAGGTGATCAGAATGCCCGCAAGCCGGAACAGGGTGACGTTTTCGCCCAGGAGCTGCCAAGCCAGGATGGCGGTGAACACGTAGCCCAAACTGATCATGGGGTAGGCGTAACTCACCTCTGCCTTGGCCAGAACGATCAGCCAGACCAAAAACCCCATACCGTAGCAAAAAACGCCTAAAAGAATATAAGGATTGAGGGCGGCCCGGGAAAAGACGGAAAAAATGGTGGGCAAAGTCAAGGAGAAGTTTCCCATTTTTGACATGCCGTATTTTAAGGAGAGCTGACCCACCACATTGAGGGCGACGTCCAGGAGGATCAGGCCGAGCACCAGATAGTTGAGCATGGCTTGTTTCCCTTAATCAAAGCATATCTGTTAATTTTCGGCAAAGTAGCAGGTTGATGCAAGATAATTTTCTGCAGTCGGATGAATCAGGGGTTACCCTCATCCAGCGTCTGGATCCCCGGACCAAACTGGTTCTGCTCCTTATCAGCTTCATCATGGCCATATTACCGGAGCGGCCGGAAGTGGCGGGACTGGCGGCCCTCCTGGTGTTGGGCCAGCTGATCCTGGCCCGGGCCACCCGGGAGTTGTACCGCATCCGCTGGCTGCTGTTGGCGCTTCTTTTCTTCAGCCTGTCCGTCTGGTCGCTTCTGGCCGAAGGCCCCACCCCCCTGTTCTGGCGGGTAAGCCGGGAATCCCTGGCTTTCGGCGCAGCCACCTTCCTGAAATTCGGCGCCATGATGGTGGCAGGGTTGGTGCTCCTGGCCACCACCCGGGTGGAGGAGCTCTTTCTGGGGCTGGTGCGGCTGGGCCTGCCTTACCCCGTGGCCTTTGCCTTCGCCCTGGCCCTGCGCTGGGTGCCGGAGGTATATCAGACCGCGCTTCGGGTGAAAGAGGCCCAGGAAGTCCGGGGCTTGAATCTGCAGCAAGGCGGCCCCTTGACCCGTTTGCGAAGGCACCTGCCCCTCCTGGTGCCCATCTTTCTTCTGACCCTGCGCCGCACCCAGACCATGTCCTGGGCCTTGGAGGCCCGGGGATTCCAGGCCCACCGGCGGCGCACCTATCTGCTGGAGCTCAGGATGGCCCTCCGGGACTGGCTGGCCCTGGCTGTAGGGGCCGTCCTTTTAGGAGCCTTCGTCGCGCTGCACCTGGCGGGCTGGGACCGGATTCCAGGTTTGGTGATCAGGTAGGCAACATGATGCGTCAGCCAGAAAGTATGCCTTCCCCTCCAGGAAAATTCTGCCCTCTCCACCGCGCCGGGGCGCAATTTATGGCGCCTTTCAGGGCGTGAGCAATCAGATCCCTGCCCAGCAGAATAGGTGGTCAAGCCGGACAGGCAATAAAAAGGATTCCCCGGCTATTTCCGAAAAAATCAGGCGAGGACGCTTGTCCTGCCTCTCCAGAGATTTTCAGCCAAAGCCGCAGACCGGAAACAGTCTCTCCGGGGCACGCGTTTTGCTATGGAAAGGGCCAGGAGGTGTGCATGATTGCGTTGATTCCCGGCACTACAACTGCATTGGCCTCGATACAACCCAAACCGGCCGCTTCCGCTTCCCAGGAAGGATTTTCCCGACTCTTAAACGATGTTGCCCAAAGTCTGCCGTCCGCGGCCCCTCCGGCGACCACGGCGCCGCCCCGCTACACGGTGCAGCCGGGGGATAATCTGACCGCCATCGCCAAAAAGTTTGGGTACAATGACCCGCGTGCCCTGGCCCGGACCAATCAACTAAAGAATCCGGATAATCTCCAGGTGGGCCAGGTCCTGATGCTTCCGGAAGATACTGCGGGGGGTGCCTGCCAGGGCGTCACCCCGTTGGCCAAGGCGACAGCCAAGCCTTCAGCCGGCCGCTTTCAGGCTACCCGGGCGGTGGGTCATTCCGGGTCAGGGGGGAAACTGGTTGCCGTCTCCTGGTACGGCAGCCAGCACCATGGCAGGATAATGGCCAACGGCCAGCCCTTCAACATGTATGCCGACACCGCGGCCCACAAAAGCCTACCCCTGGGCACCCGTCTTATTCTGACCAATCCGAAAAACGGCGCGTCGGTAAAAGTGCAGGTGACGGACCGAGGGCCGTACGCGGCGGGCCGGAGCCTGGATCTCTCTTACAGCGCGGCCCGTAAGCTGGGGGTGGTGGAAGGCGGGGTCGCCAAAGTGTGGATGGATGGAGGTTGAAGATTATCGTGGCGGGTCTCCTGCAAAATGCAGGCGCAGGCTTGCCCCCTGACTTGAAACTTTCAGGTCAACGGGTTTGCTTTCGGTCTCCGGTTTTCCTGCAAAGACCGCTTTTAAACTGACTGGCCCTGACCTTCGACCAACTCCCGGAAACGGGCCACGGCCCTGGGGATGAGCCGCCGGACCATGGTTCCCTGATCGAGGGGCCCCCGTTTCCGGTAGGCTTCATAGTCCGGGTGGCTGGGAGACAGGCGGGGCACCTCCCGGGCGAAGCCCGATCCCTGTTGCCAGGCCTGCTGCACCAGGGCGATGAGGGGGAGGTCGCCTCCAGGCACCTCCTCCACCCACCCCAGGCGGCGCATGACTTCAAAGCGCACTCGGTCCATAAGCGCAAACGCGGCATCCATAATGCGCAGCTTGGTGGGGGTCTCCAGGTCGTCCAGGCGGAAGCGCAAGGCCCCCCCCAAGCCCATGGCCCCCATCACCAGATCGAAAAAGACGTAAAGGTTTTCCTCGCCCGGGGTCGCCAGGTACAGCAGGGTCTCGGGGGCCAGGTCCGCCAGACGGGTGTCCGGGCCGAACTGATCCTGAAACCGTTTTAGCCAGGTGCGAAAACCCTTGTCCGCGGCCAGTTTGCGCCGGAATCGGTCCAGGTCGACGACTTCGGCCATGGCCAACTACTCCCCCTGGTTCTGGGACTGGAACCCGTGGCGCAGGGTCTGGAGAATGTAATGAACGCCGGAGATGGTGGTCAAAATGCCGGTGAGCCAGAACAGGACCGGAAGAAAGGCGGGAGACCGCCCCCAGGCCCTGACCATTAGAACCAGGAGCACCGTGACCACCTGGATGGTGGTGGAGAGCTTGCCAGCCAGGCTGGGTTTGACCACCACCGGAATGTGGAACAATTTAAAGAGCATCACCCCCAGAACCAGGACCACGTCCCGGCTGATGACAATGACCGTCAGCCAGGGAGGAATGAGATGGTAGATGCTCAGGGTGACGAAACTGGAACACATCAGCAGCTTGTCCGCCAGAGGGTCGAGAAAGGTTCCCAAGGGGGAGCGCTGCTGCCAACGGCGGGCGATGAGGCCGTCCGCCATATCCGACAGGCCCGCCAGGACAAAGACCCACAGGGCCTGCTGATACCGCTTCTGAATGAGGAGGATGATGAACAGAGGGGTGAGAAGAATGCGCGCCAGGGTTATGAGGTTGGGGATAGTAAGCCGCGGGGAATCAAAGGATGAAACCATATCACTAGCTAACCTAACATAATTACGCCCTGAACCAAAGAGCAAGATTCAGGGAGAAGGGGATCCCCACGGCTGCGTCGGCCCACCGCTGCCTGGTTAACGCTCCCGCCGGAACGCCACCCCTTCAAAAGGGGGCAACCCCGGCACGAAAAGGTCCACGGTTTTCGCGGTCGGCGGCGGAGCCGGGAAATGCACCCAGAAGTTTATCCGCTCCCCGGCCTGGATTTTTTTCCTGAGAATATCCCCGTCGCCGTCCGGGCTCCGCGGGCCCGCCAAAACAATGCCCCTTGCATCTTGCAAAGGGTGATATCTCTGCCTGCCCTCATCACTGGCAACATAACAGTCTTTCAGGAATATTTCCGGTTCCAGGATGTCGTTGGAGACATTTTTCAAGGTCAGCTTCACGACCAGGGCCTTCCCGTTGACTTTGGCCTGGGTCAGCGAGGCCTCCAGCCGGCCGTCCAGGGAAGGCTGGACCTGGATGGCCGCGTTCGACAACAAGCCCAGACAGGAAAACAGAATGACGGCGCCGCTTATGACTATGGTTGCGGAAACGGACTCTCTCACCCGTGACCTCCAATTCGGCATGAACCTGTTATTCTTTCATCGTGAATCAGGGCGATAACCTTTAGCCGAATCGAGGCCAGGACGGGGTGCGGAGATCGGGGCCTGCGGCCCTTTCAGCCACCTAAATCTTCTGCGGAGTAAAAGGACCAGACCAATTAACCGGATACGACCTCTTAAAGGGGCATCTCAACCGGTTTACGGGCGCAGGCCTGAGGATTAGGAATCCCTGAAAAAATCCTGGAGCAGGGCCAGAAGTTCCCGGCGCTGGTCGGGATGAAACCAGCGGATCTCGGGGTCGGCCCGGAACCAAGTCAGTTGGCGCTTGGCATAACGCCGGGTCTCTTTCTTGGTTTGGTCGATGGCCTCGGAGAGGGACATCCGGCCTGCCAGGCAGGCTGCCAGGCTACGGTAGCCCAGGGCCTGCAAGGGCTTGATGTCCGGGGGGAAGCGCGCCAGCAGCCGCCGGACCTCCTCCAGCCACCCCTGGGCCACCATGGTCTCCACCCGGGCCTCGATGCGCCGGTACAGTTCCTGGCGGGGCAAATCTAGCCCCAATTTCAGGGTGAGGTAAGGGCGGTCCTGAAAATTGTGGGCCGCGTGCAGTTCGCTCAGGGTTCGGCCGGTGGCCTCCACCACTTCCAGGGCGCGCAAAATGCGGTAGGTGTCCCCTGGGGCCAAGCGGCGGGCGGTGGCCGGATCCAGAATCTTAAGCCGGGCATAAAGGGCGGGAAGGCCCAGGTCGGCCAATTCCCGACTCAGGCGGGCCCGCACCGCGTGTCCTCCCTTGTCCTGCTGAAAAAGACCGGCTACCAAAGCCTTGATATAAAGCCCGGTGCCCCCTGCCACCAAGGGCGGCACCGCCCGATGCTGAAGCCCGGTGATGGCCGCCCGGGCCTCCCGGGCATAGCGGGCGGCATCGTAGGGTTCATCGGGGTCGGCCACGTCCACCAGATGGTGGCGCACCCGGGCCCTCTCCTTAGGGGTGGGCTTGGCCGTGCCGATGTCAAATTCCCGGTAGACCTGCATGGAATCGGCGTTGACGATCTCCGCTCCCAGGGCTTCGGCCAGGTCCAGGGCCACACCGGTCTTGCCCACCGCGGTAGGTCCCACCAGCACCGCGACCTTGGCTGCCGGCATGGCTAACCCCGGGGACGCCGGAAGCTCTGGCGGATGTCGGCGTAAGGAATGAGACGCCAGAGCGGTCGACCGTGGGGACAATGGGAGGAGACCTGCAGGTCGTCCAATTGGGCCAGAAGCGCCGCCATCTCCTCCATAGCAAGATTTTGGCCCGCCCGGATGGCCCCGTGGCAGGCCAGGACGGTCTTGACCTGCTCCTGAACCGCCTGGGGGGAAGTCTGGCTTTTGACCGGAGTGAGATTCTCCACCAGGTCCAGGACCAGGGCCTCGATATCCGCCTGGGCCAGCCAGGCGGGGACGGCGGTGACCAGAAAGCTTGCGCCGCCGAAGGACTCAAGCACCAGCCCCAGCCGGGCCAGGAGATCCAGGTTCTCCTTCACCCAGTCAGCCTGGACCGGACCTACCTCCACCACCCGGGGAAACAGGAGACTCTGACGGGAGACGCAATCAGTGCCGGTCCCCAGACTTTCATAGAGGACCCGTTCGTGCGCGGCGTGCTGGTCGATGAGCACCAGGCCCTCGCGGCTTTGGGCCAGGATGTAAGTGCCCTGAAGCTGACCGATGAGGTGCAGGTCCTGGAACCGGAAAGGGGAGGAAGCCTGGGGCGGCGGCGAGGGGAAGGCCGCCGCGGGCGCGGCCTGCACCAGAGGCGGATTTGCCGGGCGGGGGGTGGGGGTCAGACATGCGCCCCTCTCCTGGACCTGGGCCAATGGCGCCGGGTGCCAGGCCGCCTGGTAGAGGGTTTTCTCCCCGGCCAGGGACCCCAGACCCTGGCGCAGGCTCCCCAGGAGCAGGCCGTAGACCCGGCCCGGGTCCCGGAAGCGCACCTCGGTTTTGGCCGGGTGGACATTGACGTCCACCTGTTCCGGGGGAAGGCTCAGGTGGACCACCACCACGGGATGACGGCCCCGGGGCAAAAGCCCCTGGTACGCGGCCTTGACCGTGGCGGCCAAGACCCGGTCCTGGACCACCCGGCGGTTTACCAGCAGGACCTGGAAGCGGGTCGAGGCCACGGTGTATTCCGGCAGAGAGAGAACACCGGCGGTGGCCCAGGGCGCGCCTGCCAGCGCGAAGGGCAAAACGTGTTCGGCCACTGCCGCGCCGTAGACCGCGGCCACCCGTTCCCGCAGGGTCTGGGCCGCAGGTGCGGCGAGAAGAGTCCTTTTCCCGGCAACCAGGCGGAAATACACTGCGGGATGGCCCAGGGCCAGGTGCCGCAGGGTCTCCAGGATGTAGGCCTGCTCGGCGTCCCGGCTTTTGAGGAACTTACGGCGCACCGGCGTATTGAAAAACAGGTCCTCCACTGTTACCTGAGTGCCGACGGCCGCCGCGGCCACCCGGCGGTCCGTAATTTCCCCGCCCTCGGCCTGGATCCGAAAGCCCCCTGGGGCTTCAGGGGTGCGGGTCAGGAGTTCCAGGCGGCTTACCTGGGCGATGCTGGGCAGGGCTTCGCCCCGGAAGCCCAGGGTGGTGATGCCCAAAAGGTCCTCTTCCTGACGGATCTTGCTGGTGGCGTGGCGCTGCAGCGCCAGGGGGGCTTCTTCCGGGGTCATGCCGCAGCCGTCATCCACCACCCGGATCCGACGACGGCCTCCTTCCTCGATTTCCACGGTGATGTGGCGGGCTCCGGCGTCCAGCGCGTTTTCCACCAACTCCTTCACTACCGCCGCGGGACGGGTGACCACTTCGCCTGCTGCGATCCGGGAGGCGGTCTGCTGATCCAAGACCTGGATGCGCCCCATGTCTTCCCCTTGCCCTCCTGAGCGCCTTGGTTTATGATAGCTCCCAAGGAGGGCTGTGATCCGGTTCTTCTTGCTCGCCCCGCCGGTCATTTGATGGCCTTCTTCTGATCGGCGGGGAATTTTTAGCAGTCCAAGGTCCAAGGTCCAAAGCTGACTGCTGACTGCTGCTTAACCACCAATAATACCAGAAAAAACCCTGCTCAGGGAGGCCCCGCCGTGGCTCGCGACAAAACCGGACCTGTGCCCCTGCCCGCCCGGGAGGAACTGGTGCTGAAGGTGGCCAAGGAGATTGTGGTGAAATTCATCGAGGTGGGACGCCTCACACCCACCACCTTCCCTGACACCTTTAATATGGTTATCGACACGGTGCGTCGGTCTCTGAAGGACTAGCGGTCAGCAGCCGGCCCGGCCCTTTGGGGGCGGCGGCGCTGACTGCGGACCGCGGAGCGAGGAAAGACTATGTCCAGAAGCGGCGGCCGTGCTCCGGACGAACTGCGGCCTCTTGACCTCAAGCCCGGATACCTGGATTTTGCCGAAGGGTCGGCTCTGGTCACCTGGGGGCGGACCCGGGTACTGTGCGCCGCCACGGTGCTGGAGGAAGTGCCCCCGTTCCGCCGCGGAACCGGCGGCGGCTGGGTCACCGCCGAATACGCCATGCTGCCCAGGGCCACCGGCACCCGCCAGGCAAGAGAGGGAATCAGCGGGCGGGTGCGGGGGCGGTCTCAGGAGATCCAGCGGCTCATCGGCCGCTCCCTCCGGGGAGTGGTGGACTTGCAGGCCCTGGGAGAGCGCACCGTGATCCTGGACTGCGATGTCCTGCAGGCCGACGGCGGCACTCGGGCGGCGGCCATCTGCGGAGCTTTTGTGGCCCTGTGTCTGGCCCTGGAGCCCTTGCGGCAGAAGGAAATTATCGACATCTTGCCGGTCAGGGACCAGGTGGCCGCGGTGAGCGTGGGAGTGGTGGGGGGCAGGCTTTTGCTCGACCTGGACTACCAGGAGGACTCCGAGGCCGAGGTGGACGCCAATTTTGTGGTTACCAGGCGGGGCGAGCTGGTGGAGGTCCAGGCCACCGGTGAAGAGGGCCCCTTTCCCCGACAGTTGCTGCCGGACATGCTGGAGTTGGCCCTGACCGGGGTGGCCGAAATCTGCCGCGTTCAGGAGGAGGCCCTCAAGCCGTGGCTCCCCTTACCCTGGTGATGGCTACCCGGAACCCCGGCAAGGTGCGGGAGCTGGCCGACCTCCTGGGGGACTTGGGCGTTAGACTCCTGAGCCTGGCTGATTTTCCCGAGATCCCCGATATTCCCGAAGAAGGGGCCACCTTTGCGGAGAATGCCGCGGCCAAGGCCACAACGGTGGCCCGACTCACCGGGCTTCCAGCCCTGGCGGACGACTCCGGGCTGGAGGTGGCGGCGCTCGGGGGGCGGCCCGGAGTGTTTTCAGCCCGCTACGCCCAGGACCGCACCGGCGGCGCGACTCCGACGGATGAGGACAACTGGCGCAAGCTCCTGGAGGAACTCCGGGAGGTGCCGCAGGATAGACGGCAGGCCCGCTTTGTCTGTGAAATCGCCTTATATTTCCCGGACGGCCGCCTGCTCACCGCCCGGGGGGAACTGGCCGGCTTTATTGCCCTCGCCCCCCAGGGCTCCCGGGGATTCGGCTACGACCCGATCTTCTACGTGCCGGAATATCGGGCCACGGTGGCCGAACTGGACCCGGCCACCAAAAACCGCATCAGCCACCGGGGGCAGGCCCTGCAGACACTGAAGGAAATCCTGACGGCCCGCAAGCGGGAATTTTTTCCTGACCCGCCGGATTGAATCTGCGCCTCTGAGAATCCCATTTATCTGGCCGGCAAGCAGGCAGTCGAACAGGCTTGCCCCCAGACCGACCCGGACAGCTTTAAGCCGGGCAATAATGGATTGTGCTTTTCTTAACAAAATTTTTACACCCAGCTCCCCTCTTTTAACCCCGTTTAAATTTCCCAACTGATAAAAGCCAGATAAAGACGTGGGCTTAAGGCTCTTTGCCGGGGGCCCGCCGCCCTTGCCCGCGAAGGGAGCTCAGAAAAAGGGAGACGTGTATGCCAAGCGCCAAAAAAGTGAAGGATCTGATGATCCCGTTGGTGGATTACCCCCACATCCCGTATTGGTTCAGCGTCCGCCAGGCCATCGCCATGATCAAGGCCGCGGCCGCGGATCGGGAGGTCCGCATTGAACCCCGCTTCGTGCTGGTCTTTGATGAGAAATACCAGCTTCTGGGGTATCTGGGCTTCAAGGAGATGCTTACGGGTATCGAGCCTCGGTTCCTCCGGCGGCCCGAGGCCGCCCATATGCAGGGGGCCAAGCCTTTGGAACTGGACCCGCTCCTGGGCGTGCTCTGGGAAGACCTGTTCGGCCGGGGCTGCAAAGAGGAAGCCAACAAGCCGGTAAAAGAGGTCATGACTCCGGTCAAGGCCACGGTCAAGGCCGATGACCCCCTGGTCAAGGCCGCCTACGCCATGGCCCAGGCGGGGCTGGAAATCCTCCCGGTCATGGAGGAAGGCAAGGTGGTGGGCATCGTTCGCCTGGATGACATTTTCAAAGAAATTACCGCAGCGGTGTTGGACTAGCTGATCCGAACCACATAGTACCGGAAACCGAAATCCGTTTTAAAAGGAGCAGACTATGGCAGATCCAACCAAGGAAGCGACTCTGGCCGTCGGACTCCCGGAGATGCCGGAGGAAATCCTTCTGGCCCCGGAAAAAAAGGCCATCGACTGGAAGCGTATCTTTTTCATCCTCCTGGGCCTGGGCATTTTCTTTTTATTCTATGCCATTCCCAGCCTGCCGGACGCGGTGGATCCCGGGGGCAAGGTCTTCAAACTTTCCTGGGAAGGCAAGATGGCCCTGGGCCTGTTCCTCATGGCCGGCACCTGGTGGGTTTTTGAAGTCATGCCCATAGGCGTCACCGCCATTGCCATCGGCCTGTTTCAAACCCTGTTCTATATCCGCCCGGCCAAGGAGGCCCTGGGCGACTTCCTGGACCCGTCGGTGTGGTTCATTTTCGGCTCCGTGGTCATCGGCACCGCGTTCACGGCCTCGGGCCTGACTCGGCGCATGGCCTACAAGATGCTGGGCGTGGTGGGAGAAAAGACCAAATTCATCCTGCTGGGCACGTTTCTGGTGGTGACGGCCATGACCCTGATCATGGCCCACACCGCGGTGGCCGCGGCCATCTTCCCACTCCTTCTGGCCATCCACTCCCTTTATAGCGAATCCGACCAGCCCACCCGGTTCGGCAAGGGCCTGTTCATCGGCATGGCCTGGGCCGCGGGGGCCGGCTCCATCATCACCTTCCTGGGGGCGGCCCGGGGCGTGGCCGCGGCCGGCATGTTCAAGCAGTTCACCGGCCAGGACATCGGCTTTTTCGAACTCATCTGGTACATGCTGCCCCTAGGGCTCCTCATGGTTTTCGCCATCTGGCTGATTGTCATCACCTTCTTTAGGCCCGAATTGCCGGTGATCGAAGGTCTGCGGGAAAAGGCCGGGGCTTTGGCCAAAGAACTGGGGCCCATGAGTGCCAAAGAGAAATTCGTGGTCGGCACTGTCATTGCCATTGTGGTCCTGTTCATGCTCAAGTCCTTCCTGCCGGTCAAATTCTTCAAAGACATGGACCGGGCCGGTATCATGCTGGTGGGCACCCTGGCCTTTTTCCTCTCCCGGACTCTTACCGTGGAAGACCTGGAGACCATCCCCTGGAATATCATCCTGCTCTTCGGCGGGGCCATGAGCATCGGTTTCTGCCTGTGGAACACCAAGGCCGCGGAATGGCTGGCCGTTCACTGGCTCACCTTTTTTCAGAAGGCCAACTGGCTGACTTTCGTGCTGTCCATCGCCTTCTTTGTCCTGGTCATGACCAACTTCATCATGAACGTGGCGGCCATTGCCATTTCGCTGCCGGTGTCCCTGGTCATCGCCCAGTACCTGGGGGTGGCGCCTCATGTCATCGTGTTCGCCTCCCTGGCCACCGCGGGCATGCCCTTTAACCTGCTCATCGGGGCTGCGCCCAACGCCATCGCTTATGAGAGCAAACAGTTCACCGCCGGCGAATTTTTTCTCTATGGCTGGATCCCCAGCCTGGTGCTGATGGCCCTGCTGGCGTTGTTCTGTTACCTTATCTGGCCCCTGATGGGCATGCCGGTGCTGGTGCCGAAGTGAGTTCAAGGTTCGATTCCCGGACGAATAACCTCATTCTCAAAAAGGATTGGAAATGCGCGAAAAATCCATATTGCTCCTGAGCCTCGCCGTCTTTCTGCTTGCTTATGGATTTCTGGCGCCGCTTGCGGCCGCGACCGCCCCCGCGCCCGGCGACCGCCTGGCTGTCTCCGGGCTGATCAAGACCTCCACGGGCAAAGCCGTCAAAGAGGCGGAGGTGGAAATACTGGTAAACGGCCAGCCCTACAAACCCGGGGACAAGGAAGGTCACACTGAGATACTCACCAGCAAGCAGGGGGGCTTTGTGGCCGACCTGGTGCTTCCCCCGGGGACTCTTCCCGGGGCCAAGGTGGAAGTGACGGCCCACAAGCCCTCCTGGAAGGCCATACCGCCCACGCCGGTCCAGGTGGTGGAGGCCGGGACCGACGCGGCCGGCAACCGCCTGTTCCAGGCCTCCAGCAACTTTACCATGCAGCGGGCGGTCACTCCGGCCTTCTGGATCGCCACCTTCATCCTGATCGCGGTCTATGTCATCATTTCTTTCGAATGGATGCACCGCACCCTGGCGGCGCTGTTGGGAGCGGCCCTGCTGCTCTTTATCACCTATACCCTCGGGGTGTTTGACCCGGGGTTCTACATCCTGTCCTTTGAAGACGCCATGGGGGCCATCGACCTGAATGTCATCTTCCTGCTCATGGGGATGATGATTTTCGTGGGAGTACTGAAAAAGACGGGTGTGTTCCAGTTCCTGGCCTATAAGTCCTATGCCTGGGCCCGGGGCAACGTCTTTGTCCTGTCCTTTGTGCTTCAGTTTATCACCGCAGTGATTTCGGCCTTCCTGGACAATGTCACCACCATGCTCCTGGTCATCCCGGTGACCATTGAGATTGCGGTGACCCTCAAGGTGCACCCCCTGAACTTTCTCGTGCCCCAGGCCTTTGCCAGCAATGTGGGCGGCACCGCCACCCTCATCGGCGACCCCCCCAACATCCTGATCGGCTCCTACACCGGCCTGACCTTCGGGGCCTTTATCGTCAACCTGACCCTGGTGTGCCTGGTCGCCCTGATCATCTCCTGCTTCTACTTCCTGTGGTGGCATAGGAAGGACTATGCCAAGGCGGAGGTGGGCGACGTGAACCGCACCATCGCCTTCCTGAGGGAGGAATATCAAATCACCAACAAGAAATTGATGATCCAGGGGCTGATCCTCCTGGGCTTCACCATCTTCCTCTTCGCGGCCCACGGTTTTCTCCACATGCAGGTGTCAGTGGCCGCGCTCGTCGGGTCCCTGCTGCTCTTGACCATTTCCCGGGTGGACATCGTGGACATGCTGGAGCACGAAGTGGAGTGGCCCTCGCTGATGTTCTTCATCGGTCTGTTCATGGTCATCGCCGGGGCGGAGGAAACCGGGCTGATCCAGCAAATCGCCAACGGGGTGCTCTATTTTTCCCAGGGCAAGATGTGGCTGGCCATCATCCTGATTCTCTGGGTCTCGGCCATCGCCTCGGCCTTTATTGACAATATCCCCTTCACCGCCACCATGCTGCCCATCGTCTTGTTTTTGAGCGACAGTTTCGGACTCCCCAAGGACAACGTGCTGTGGTGGTCCCTGTCACTGGGGGCCTGCCTGGGCGGCAACGGCACCATGATCGGCGCCAGCGCCAACGTGGTCACCGTAGGCATGGCGGAGAAGGCCGGCTACCACATCGGCTTCGTGGAATACCTGCGGCGCTGCTGGTGGCCCATGATGATCACCGTCACCATCTGCATGGTGTACCTACTCCTGTTTTATTAGCCGAAAATGGAGATTAAGCTCATGAAAATCAAAGTTCTCCTGGTGGATGACGAGGCGCAATTCGTGGAAACCCTGGCCCAGCGTCTGGAAACCCGGGGTTTTGTGGTGGATACCGCCCTGAGCGGCGACCGCTGCCTGGCCATCCTCAAAGACAAAGACATGGATGTGGTGGTGCTGGACGTCCAGATGCCGGGAAGAAGCGGGATCGACACTCTAAAAGAAATTAAAAAGCTCCGCCCGTTGACCGAAGTCATCATGCTCACCGGCCACGCTACGGTGGAAACGGCCATTGAGGGCATGAAACTGGGCGCGTTCGACTATCTCCTGAAGCCCACGGACATTGACGACCTGGTGGCCAAGATCAACAAGGCCCACGCCCGCAAGGCCGAGCATGAGGAACGCATCCTCCAGGCCACCATCAGCAGGATCACCCAGAAAAGCGGCTGGTAGCACCGGGGTTCCCGTAGCGCAGGGGCGGGGTCTCCCCGCCCCGTTTGCCAAGCCTTGCAGGAGGCGGGGAACCCCCTCCCTTACGAGCCGCCCCATTCTCCCCGAACCGCCGCCCGGCCCCGCCCCTTGACCGGTATCCAAGGAAAAGTTATTGTGCAGGCGAGGCGCCTGCTTTACAATTTATTATTGATTCAGAGAACTTTCGGATTGATGAAAGGATTTTCTCAGAGTCTTCCATCTTCCCGTGCCGTCCCCACAACAAAGGCAGGATATGGACCAGCAGCCCAGCCGGGATGAGACGCCGCCTGCCCCTGCCGGGCAAGACAGCCCCGGACCGGAATGCCTGTTGGTCTGCGTCAGTCCCGGTCCCCTCTGCCAGGCGCTGATCCGTGCCATTCATCGCCTGGCCGCGGCCCAGCACGCCCGGTGGTATGCCCTCTACGTGGAAACCCCGGCCCATGCCCGACTCTCCAGGGAAGATCAGGAACGGGTCTCCCAGGCCCTGCGGCTGGCTTCGCAACTGGGAGGCCAGGCGGTCAGGATTTCGGGCTTCCGCATCGGGGATGAGATCCTGGCTTTTGCCCGGGAAAACCGGATAGCTAAAATTTTTTTAGGAAAGCCCCATCGGCGGCGCTGGCGGAGGTTCTTGGGGGCCTCCCTGGTGGATTACCTGATCTGGAATTGCGGCCCCATTGACATCTTCGTCATCTCGGGAGAGGCCGAGGCTGCCAAACCCTTGAAATCGGGGGGGGCGAAACTCCGGCCCCTCTGGGCCAACTATGGGCTGGCCGGCGTCGGGCTGGCCCTGTGCACCACAGTGGCCAATGTCCTGTTCCCGTATCTGGCCCTCACCAGCGTGGCCATGATGTATCTCTTCACCGTGGTCATTATCGCCTCGGCTTTGGGCCGGGGGCCCGCTATCCTGTCTTCCTTCCTGAGCGTGGCTCTCACCGCGTTTTTTTTCGTGCCGGAATATCTTTCCTTTGAACTGGCCAACACCGAATATGTCGTCACTCTGGTGGTGATGCTGGTGGTGAGCACCCTGATCAGCGGGCTGACGGCCCGCCTGCGGTATCAAGCCACGGTAGCCCGCCAGCAGGAGCGCCAGGCCAATGCCCTGTTCGAAATGAGCCAGAACCTGACAGGCCGATACAGTCTTGATGCCCTGCTGGATGAAGCGGCCCGTCAGATCTCCCGGATCTTCGAGGGTCAGGCGGCCATCTTGCTGCCGGACGCCGAAGCGCGGCTGATTCTGCGGGCGGGAGATCCCATCGCTGATTATGACGTCACCGAAAAGATTGTGGCCGGTTGGGTCTTCCGCCACGGCCACCTGGCCGGCGCGGGGACCGGAACTCTTCCCAACGTCAGGGGAATTTATCTGCCTCTCAAGTCCTCCCGCCAGGTGATCGGAGTGTTGCGCCTGGAACCCCACTCCCATGAAGGCCGCCTGGATTCGGAATCGCTGCGTCTGCTGGAGGCGCTGGCCAACCAGGTGGCCCTGGCCATCGAACGGGAAGAACTGGTCACCCAGGCACGGGCCGGTCAGCTCCAGGTGGAAGCCGAAAAGATGCGCAACATCCTCCTGAGCACCGTGTCCCATGATCTCCGGACGCCGCTGACGGTGATCGCCGGCGCGGCCAGCAGCCTGCTCGAAGAGGAAGGCCGACTGGATGGCGCCACCCGGCACGAATTCGTCCAGACGATTTACGAGGAGGCCAAGCGGCTGGACCGCGTGGTGCACAACCTCCTGGAAATGAGCCGGCTGCAATCCGGAGAACTCAAGCTCAATACGGAATGGCACGTCCTGGAGGAGGTCATCGGCTGCGCCCTGGCCCAACTGGAGGGCCAGTTGCATGACCGGCCGGTATCCATATCTCTCCCCGCCGATCTGCCCCTGGTCAAGCTCGATGTTCTGCTCATGGAGCGGGTGTTTGTCAACCTGCTGGAAAACGCCGCCAAACATACCCCCGCCGGCGCTCCCATCGACATTGTTTGCCGGGTCGAGGGGAAAACCTTGCAGGTCGAGGTGGCCGACCGCGGCCCCGGGCTGCTTCCCGGCCAGGAGGAGAAGATCTTCGAAAAGTTTTACCAGGCGTGGCCCGGCCGGACCCGGGGGGCCGGGTTGGGGCTGACCATCTGCCGCAGCGTCATTGAAGCCCACGGCGGTCGTATCTGGGCGGAAAACCGGCCCGGGGGGGGCGCGGTCTTTCGCTTCAACCTTCCCCTCGCAGAGGAATCCCCTCTGGACGAGTACTTGCCCGATGAAGCCGCGCATCCTGCTCATTGAGGATGATCCCCAGATCCGGCGGTTCCTGCGGGCTTCCCTGGGGGCCCAGGGCTATGAGCTTGTCGAAGCCGGAACCGGGAAGGAAGGACTGGCCCTGGCTGCGTCCCAGGCCCCTGATGTGGTGATCCTGGACTTGGGCCTGCCTGACCTGGAAGGCATTGAGGTGATCCGGCGCCTCAGAGAATGGTCGTCCATGCCGATTATCATTCTCTCGGCCCGGGGGCAGGAACGGGACAAGGTGGCGAACCTGGATGCCGGCGCGGACGATTACCTGACCAAACCCTTCGGCATGGCCGAGTTACTGGCCCGCATCCGGGTGGCGCTGCGGCGGAAGCTGCCGTCGGAAGAGGGCAAACCTGTCCCGGTTTTCAGCTTGGGGGAGCTCAAGGTGGATTTTGAGCGCCGCCGGGTGTTCCGGGGCCAGGAGGAAATTCATCTGACCCCCCTTGAGTATAAACTGCTCACCGTCCTCATTAAATACCGGGGCAAGGTGGTGACCCACAGCCAGCTCCTGAAGGAGGTCTGGGGCCCGGCGTTTATCGGCCAAAACCCCTATCTCCGTATTTTTATCCTCAACCTGCGCCGCAAACTCGAAGCCGACCCCACCCGCCCGTATTATCTTATCACCGAGCCCGGGGTGGGTTACCGCCTGCGGGACGAGTGATACGGGTTTCGGTTTTCAGGGAGCAGCGCCCGGCCCACGGGGTCATGGACTTGGAACCTTGAATTTCCTGGGCCGGTGCGGGCCGCCCGGGTCCTTGCGGCCCCTCTACCCATGCGCCTCTCCTGGCGGTATAATCATGGCGGATTATGAACAAAATTATCGTAGCCTGGGTCAGCATCGCCTTGGCAATCCTGATCGCCGGATATTTCCTGACGTATCAGGAGGAACTGCGGGTAAACTTGGACCGCATCGCCCGGACTCAGGCCATATTATCCATACTCTACGACCTGGAAAACAATCTGGCCGAAGCCGAGGCCGTCATGAAGGGGTTTATCATTACCGGGGATGACCAGCAATTACAGGCCTATCCTTATGCCATCCGGGAGATCGAGCGGCGCCTGCATGAACTTGGGCAGGCGGTCGCGGATGAACCCGAAGAGCGGCGTCTCCTGGACAGCCTCAGGCCCCTGATCGCCAAGATCTTGGCCTTGTTTGACCAGTCCATCACCCTTCGCCGGGAGAAGGGCTTTGAAGGCTGGCGACCGACAGACCTCGCCCGGGAGGAAGGCAAAATCAGGGGCAGGATTCACAAGATTTTTAATGACCTGGAGGACCTGGAAAAAAAGCAACTGGACCCGGGATGGGCCCGGCAAAAGGAACGTCTCCAATTCTGGCTAGCCAGCCTCACCGTGGGCATGTTTGTCAGTTTTGGCATCCTGATCGTGGTATTGTCCCTCCTGAATAATGAAGTCCGGCAGCGAAAAAAGGCGGAGGACCAGGTGGCCGATTACCAGGCCGATCTCAGGTCCCTGGCCTCCCAGCTTACCCTGGCCGAGGAACGCGAGCGCCGCCGTCTGGCCATGCACCTCCATGATCAGATCGGGCAAACCCTGGCCTTAAGCAACATCAAACTGCATGAAGCCCGGGCCTCGCTGCCGCCGGAGGTTGCGCCGCACCTCTCCCAGGAATTGGCTCACATCGGCGGCCTTCTGGAAAAGACTATCGAAGAAACCCGGTCTTTGACCTTTAAGATCAGTCCTCCCATATTATATGAACTGGGGTTGGAAGCTGCGCTGGAATGGCTGACGGAGCGGTTCGGCCGGGAGCACGGCCTGCTGACCTTCTTTGAAAGCGACCGCCAGCCCAAGTCGCTGGACGAGGATCTCAAGATATTGGTTTTTCAGGCCGTGCAGGAGTTGCTCGTCAATGTGGTCAAACACGCCAACGCCCGGAACCTCAAAGTCTCGGTCTGGCGGGAAGGGGATATCCTCCAGGTCGGGGTGGAGGATGACGGCGTAGGTTTTAACCCCCAGGACCTGGGTCTGCGCCACGGAGAGGGAGGCTTCGGTTTGTTCAGCATCAGGGAGCGCTTGCGGCCCCTGGGCGGCAACTTACGGGTATCTTCCGAACCCGGCCAGGGCACTGAGGTCACCCTGTCGGTGCCGTTAAGTGGCCCCATGCCTGTGGCAAGTTTCTTATGACCGCCAGGATTATCGTAGCGGACGACCACCAGATTTTGCGGGAGGGGCTGGTCACCCTCCTGGAAAAGGCCGGTCTCACCGTGGTCGGGCAGGCCGGGGATGGACGCACCGCGGTGCGCCTGGCCCGGGAGCTGAAACCCGCGGTGGTTATTATCGACATCGCCATGCCGGAACTGAACGGCATTGAGGCGACCCGGCAGATCGTCACCGAAGTCCCGGGCGTCAAGGTCATCGCCCTTTCCATGCATGCGGACAAGCACTTTGTGCGGGGCATGCTCCAGGCCGGGGCTTCAGGTTACCTTCTGAAACATTGCGCGTCCCAGGAACTGGTCCAGGCCATCCGGGCCGTCCTTAATAATCAGATCTTCCTTAGCCCTGGCATTACTGAACTGGTGGTGGAGGGCTTCAAATCAACCCCTGGGGATGCTTCGGTCTTCTCCGTTTTGACCTCCCGGGAGCGGGAAGTTTTGCAGTTGTATGCCGAGGGCAAGATTTCCCGGGAAATCGCCGCCACCTTGCACATCAGCCTGAAAACGGTGGAGGCCTACCGTCGGCAGATCATGGAAAAAATGGGCTTCCACAGTTTTGCCGATCTCATCAAGTATGCCATCCGGGAAGGGCTCACCACCCTCGAGACCTGAAGCCTGCCCACCCTTCCTTTTACGCCTTTTGCACCCGCCAAAGTCCCCTTGATTTTGCGCCGATGGCTCCCGCAAAAAGTGTATTCTCCTGATTTCACCCTGCAACCGCCGGGGTTACCCTTCCTTCCAAGGTTGCTGTTTTTAAGGAGGGTGACTTATGCAGTCGTCCACCACGGTGCCGCTGGTTTTATGGCCGCCCGCCCGCTCCAGAAAGGTGCAGATCCTGGATCTGGCGATCAAAGTGCTGGTCCTCGCGGCAATCCCCGCAAGTCTGCTCTATGGGTTCAAGGCGGGAGCCTTTGGCGGCTACCAGCACATCTTCAGCGCCGAGGGCTACCGTTCCCCGCTTATGGCCCTAGCCACCGGTTATGCCACGGCTTTTCTCGTGATGCAGGCCATCCGCACCGCTCTGTGGTGCCGCTACCGGCCCTACCCGCTGCCCGAGGGACCGCTGCCCCGGGTCACGGTGATCATCCCTGCGTACAACGAGGGGGCCATGGTGGAGAAAGCCATATACTCCGTGGCCGCATCGGATTACCCCGCAGACCGGCTGGAAATCTTTTGCCTTGATGACGGCTCCCGGGACGACACCTGGGAGTATATGGAGCGGGCGGCGCGGCGGTTCCCCAGCCTGATCCGGGCCATCCGCTTTCCCGCCAACCGGGGCAAGCGCGAGGCCCTCTATCAGGGATTCATTCAAGGCCGGGGCGATATTTTTGTGACCGTGGATTCGGACAGCGTTATTCAACCCGACACCCTCAAGCAGATTGTCGCCCCCTTGGCGGGGAATCCCAAAATCGGGGCCGTGGCCGGTAATGTCAAGGCCTACAACCGGCACGCCAACCTCCTCACCCGCATGCTCTGGGTGCGGTTCATTCTTTCCTTTGACTTCCTGCGGGCTTCCCAAGCCATGTACGGTTTTGTGTTCTGCACCCCCGGGGCGCTGTCGGCCTACCGCCGGGAGGCCATCTGGCCGGTGCTGGAGGAGTGGCGGGGGCAGACCTTTTTGGGCCGCCGCTGCACCATCGGCGAGGATCGGGCCTTTACCAACCTGGTTCTGCGCCAGGGCTATCACACCTTTTATCAGCGGACCGCGGTGGTCTATACCCTGGTCCCGGAAACCTACCGCGGTTTGTGCCGCATGTTTCTCCGCTGGGACCGCAGCAATTTCCGCGAGTCCTACATCCAGCTCAAATTCATATTCACCCGTTACCGTCAGGAACACCGGCTCCTGCCCATCCTGGACTTCTTGGTGCGGGAGCTGGAATTTCCTCTGGCCTGCATCTTTATCCCGCTGCTGATGATCGCTATTTTCCTCAATCCTCTCCTCCTGCTGAAGCTCGGTGCCGCAATGACGGTGCTCAATTTTATCCTTTGCCTCTACTATGTCAGGGTGGAGCGGGACCTGGATTTCGTTTACGGCGTCCTGTTTTCATTTTACAATTTTTTCTTGCTGAAATGGATCAGGCCTTATGCTTTCCTTACTCTGAAAAATGGCCGCTGGCTGACCAGGTAGCATCCTTTCCGAGGCGGCTGGACGGGCTTCCGCCTGGCGGGCGGAAGTCTTTTTGCCAGCAATGATGAAGGGCTGGCAAGGCGGGCCTGCCGCCCTCCCTTAGGGCTGGCCGCGCCCGCCCGAAGCCGTTTTTGACCTTTTCAGGGCGCCCCCGGAGATGGTTCGGCCGGACCAACCCCTCGCGGCCCCTTGCGCCCGGGCCGCCTTTGCCACCCCTTGCCCTGAGCGCTTTTCCTTTGACACTTCAAGGAGTTGTTCTACAATGAGTTTGAGGAAATGGAGGTAATCCGTGGATGATATTTCCCGATTCGCCGATGAGCTAGGACCCGCCAAAATCGTTCAGGTATATGAGCCCTCGGTGGGACTCAAGGCAGTGCTGGTGGTGGACAACGTGGCCCGCGGCCCGGCCCTGGGCGGCGTGCGCCTGGATTTGGAGGTCACCACTGAGGAGTGCTTCCGGCTGGCCCGGGCCATGACCTTGAAGAATGCCGCGGCCGGCCTGACCCACGGCGGCGGGAAAGTGGTGGTGTATGGCGACCCCAAGATGCCCAAGACCGACAAGGAGCGCCTGATCCGGGCCTTGGCCTGCTCCTTGCGGAGCGAGCAGGAGTACATCTTTGCCCCGGACATGGGCACGGACGAGGAATGCATGGCCTGGATCAAGGACGAAATCGGCCGGGTGGTGGGGTTGCCCGCCGAAATCGGCGGCATCCCCTTGGACGAGATCGGCGCCACCGGTTGGGGGCTGTGTCAGGCCACGGAGGTCGCGTTGCAGTATTGCGGGTCCTTTTGCGACTTCAAACTGGAAAAAGCCCGGGTGGTGATTCAGGGTTTCGGGGCTGTGGGCCGGCACGCCGCCCGGTTCCTGGCTGAGAAGCAGGCCGTCCTGGTGGGCGCGGCGGACTCCCAGGGAGCGGTTTATCATCCTGAGGGCCTTGACGTGGGTGAACTCATCCGCTTAAAAGACGAGGGCCAAAGTGTGGTCGACTATTCCAGAGGCCAAAAGTTTGACCGGGATGAGGTGATCGGCTTTGACTGCGATATCTGGATTCCGGCGGCCCGCCCTGATGTCCTGAACGAGCAAAACGTGGCCCACCTCAAGGCCAAGCTGGTGGTCCAGGGCGCCAACATCCCCCTGACCCTGGGTGCTGAGAAATATCTTCACGAACAAGGGGTCCTGTGCGTGCCGGACTTCATCGCCAACGCCGGCGGGGTGATTTGCGCGGCCATGGAATACCAAGGCGCGACCCAGGCCGAGGTTTTCCGCACCATCGCCGAAAAGGTGAGCCGGAATACCCGGCTCGTGCTGGATGAGTCCAAGACCAGGAAGATTCTGCCCCGGGAAGCTGCCGTTTCCCTGGCAGTTCAGCGGGTCAAAAAAGCCATGGCCTGGAAACGCTGGGCGATTTTTTAACCGCCCGGTCGGGAAATTATCCGGGACAACGAAGAAGCGTTAAAGTGGACGGGCCACTGTTTGACCAAAGCCTTAAACTTAGACCTTAGAGCATCACTTTGAACTACGGGCTCCCCTATGTATCGCATTCGCTTTCACGGCCGCGGCGGCCAGGGCATGAAAACCGCGGGCCGCATTTTGGGCACGGCCTTCTTCCTGGCAGGCTTTGAGGTGCAGGATGCCCCCCGCTACGGCGCCGAGCGCCGGGGCGCGCCCATCTTCGCCTATGTGCGCGCCTCCCGGAGTCCCATCAATGAGCGGGGCATCATCCACCGCCCGGACCTGATCATCGTGGCCGACGACACGCTGGCCGCGGTCCCGGCCGCCGGGGTGCTCGCGGGGGTCACTGAGCACACGGTTCTGCTCATCAGGAGTAGCGAGGCCCCCGAAGTCTGGAAGGAAAGGCTTGGTTGTTCCGGCCTGGTGCTGACCCTGCCGGCCGCAACCGAGCTGGAGGACGCGTCGGCGCTGCGGTTTATCGGCGCGGTCTGCACCGGCGCGGCGGCCCGGCTGGTGGGGGTGATTCCCCGGGACGCCCTGGCCCAGGCGATCCGGGAGGAACTGGCTTATCTGGGGGAAGCAGTAGTGGCCAAGGACCTCGAGAAGGCCATGGAAGCCTACGACCTCATGGTGGACCATGCCGGGTGCGTGACCGAAGGGACCGATCCCGCGGCGGACACTTACGAAAGACCTCATTGGACCGAGCTGCCCTTTGACGACGCCGAGGTCTCCGCGCCCGTGATTCACGCCCCGGCCACCAGTGAACAGGTGCCCACCGGGCTGTGGCGGACGGTGCGCCCCGTTGTTGATTATCGGCGCTGCCGCCGCTGCGCCTGGATCTGCAGCACCCTGTGCCCGGACAGCACTATCACCGTAAACGCCGAAGGCTACCCGGAAATCGACTACGAGCATTGCAAGGGCTGCTTGATCTGCCTGTCCTCGTGTCCCTCCCATGCCATCCACGCCATCCCTGAACGGCAAGCGGCCTCCCAGGCTGCGGGAGGCGCCCGGCCATGAAGCGCACCCTGATGACCGGCAACGGCGCGGCAGCCTGGGGGGCGCGGCTGGCGCAGGTGGACTATGTGCCGGCCTTCCCCATCACCCCCCAGACCGAAATCATCGAAACCATCGCCCACTGGATCGACGCCGGTGAGATGGACGCCCGCATGGTCACCCTGGAATCCGAGCACTCCATGGTCACCGCGGCCGGGGCCGCGGCCGCCACCGGGGTGCGGGTGTTCACCGCCACTTCCAGCCAGGGATTGCTCTATGCCATGGAAATGCTTTACACCATTGCGGGCTGGCGGGTGCCTTTGGTGCTGGTGAACGTCTCCCGGGGTCTGTCCGCGCCCATTACCCTGGAGCCGGATCATAACGATATCCTGGCGGCCCGGGATTGCGGCTTCCTGCAGATTTACTGCGCCACTTGCCAGGAGGTGCTGGACAGCGTCCTGCTAGCCTATCGTCTGGCCGAAGATAAGCGTGTGCGCCTGCCGGTCATTGTCAACCAGGATGGTTTCTACCTTTCCTTTACCCGGGAGCCGGTGGCGATTCCCGATTCCGAGGCCGTCCGCCGCTTCCTCGGGCCTTTTGAACCGGGGACGATCCGGTTCCGGGCCAGCGCGCCGGCGAGCCAGGCGGTGGCGGTCCTGGGGGGGAGCCCCTATTCCTACTTCCGCTATGAAATGCACCTGGCGGCCCTCAACGGCCTCAAGGTCTATGATGAAATTGCCCTGGAATTCGCCCGGCACTTCGGGCGCCGCCACCCCATGGTGGAGGCTTACCGCACGGATGATGCCGATTTGGTCCTGGTGATGCTGGGCGCCTTTGCCACCAAGGCCCGGGAGGCCGTGGACCGGCTGCGGCTTGCGGGCTGGAAGATAGGGCTGGTGCGCCCCCGCCTGCTCAGGCCCTTTCCGGAGGCTCGCTTGCGGGAACTTCTGTTGGGGAAAAAAGGCGCGGCGGTCATCGACCAGAACCTCTCCATGGGCAAGGGTGGGGTGCTCTACACCGAAGTGGCCGCGGCTCTCTATGGCCGGAAAGATGCCCCGCTGCTGGCGAGCTTCGTCGGCGGCTTGGGGGGCCGGGATATCACCCTGGAGGAATTTTACGAAATGGCCAGGGGCATCCGCGACGCGGCGGCCAATGGCCAGACCCCGCCGCCGAGACTGCTGTACACCGAGGCAGAGCTGCGGGAGGTCAGGAAACTCCAGGCCATCGCGCTGGCGGAGAGGGAGAGGTTGGGGCATGGTTGACCTGGGGAAGGATCAGGCCCGGTTGGGAAGCAAACAAGACGAATCCCCCATCGGACCATTCGGAAGACTTGGGCCGTAAATGGGTTTAAACCGAAACTCCAGAGGGAAACGAACTCATGAGCGCGACTAAACCCACGCCCCCCAAGCCCCTGGCTTCCACCCATCTTTTGGGCACCGGGACGCCCATGTGCGCCGGGTGCGGGGGCTTGGAGGCCCTCCATGAGATTTACGATATCCTGGGGGCCAGGACCGTCTTCGTCAACGCCGCGGGCTGCCTGACCCTGCTGGCCGTCTATCCCTTCACCCCTTTCCGGGGGTCCTGGCTGTACACCGCCATGGCCTCGGCCCCGGCCGGGGCCCAGGGGGTGCGGGACGCCCTGGATATTCTCCTGAAGCAAGGGCGGCTGGCGCCGGAGGAGGACCTTGAGGTGGTGGCCCTGACCGGGGACGGCGCGGCTTACGGCATGGGCCTGTCGGCCACTTCCAGCGCCATCGAACGGGGCCTTAATTTTATTTACATCTGCTATGACAATGAAGGATACGGCAACACGGGGCAGCAGTTTTCCGAGGCCACGCCGCACGCCGCGCTTACTGCCACCAGCAGGGGATCGCGAGGTTTTCCCGGCTACAAAAAAGATTTATTCGCCATCTGGACCGCGCACCGCCCGGCCTATGCCGCCACGGTGGTGGGGGCCGAACCCTTGGACCTGGCCCGGAAAATCGAGAAGGCCAAAACCATCAAAGGGCCGCGCCTGATCATGGCCTTGGCCCCCTGTCCCACGGGCTGGGACTTTGACCCCAAAGAGGCTGTGAATATCGGGAGGCTCGCGGTCAGAACGGGCGTCTGGCCGCTGAAGGAATATGTGGACGGCCGGGTGGTGCACACCAGGATCCCCCACCCCCGCCTGCCGGTGGAAGAATACCTGAAGAAACAAGGGCGCTTCGCCCACCTCTTCCACCCGGAGCTAAACCGCGCCCTCATCAATGAAATCCAGGCCAACGTTGACGCTTATTGGGCCGGAATCGTCTGAGAGGTTTCCTTCCGGAAGACGCAGGCGATTATATCGGAAACTTTGGGGAGTAGAATCTGATAAATGGTCGGGACGGGCGGATTTGAACCGCCGACCTCCTGCTCCCAAGGCAGGCACGCTAACCAGGCTGCGCTACGTCCCGATCTGGAAAAATATAAATCGATTAGGTCTGTTGCCGAGCAACGGGCATGATCGGTTTTTAATTATTCTCAAAATACCGAGGTGATTTCAAGAACCCGAAACCCAAGCCAGTTTGGGCCCAACTTTTCCCCCGGCCCCGATTCTCGCCTAATGCTGCATTGACACGGAGGAAGAGGCGCCCATCTTCCCGATCGCGGCTTTGATCTGGCAGGCCCGCCAGCCGAAAGCGGTCAGGCCGGCAACCCCTTCTTTAAGATAGTCCAGGTCATAGGGGTCGCGCAACAGGTCCACCACCAGACTGGCGGCGGCCTCCTGGAGGACCTCCAGAAGCTTCAGGTTGGAGGGATACAGGTGCGCGTCAAAACAAAACAGCACCGTCAGGTCCGATCTTTGCGCCAGACCCACAGCTTGCTCGATTTCCGCGTCCGAAGGCTCGATGCCCACCAGACAAACCTCGGGATGAAGATGAAATTTCCCGAACTCTTTAAGGACAAAATCTTTTTCCCGCAAGACCTCTTTTTCGATCATGATCCTGGCGTCCAGCGCCGAGAATCGCGGAAAGATTACGCCCAGGCTGCCTTCTCTGCCGGTGAGGGGCAGCAGTTTCCTGGAATCCTGGAGAACCTGGACGGACTCCCGGCAGATTCTTTCGGCCAGGGCGGCCCCTTCGGGTTCCGGGGCCGGCTCTCCCTCCGCAAATCTCTGATGCCGCCGTGCTTTTAATTTTTTGATCCGGTCGACGCTCTCCTCCAGCTCTTTCAGGGGAAGCCGCCCGGCCTTATAGGCCTCGTGCAGGCCGGCAAACACCTTCTTCTGGGAGATTGGATCATGGCAGATCAAAAGCAGGTCATGCCCGGCTGCGGCCGCCAGGACTCCGGCCTCACTGATGGGGCAAATGGCCTTGACCGCCCCCATCTCCAGGTCGTCGGTGGCGATGACCCCCTGGAAGTTCAGTTCGCGCCGCAGGCAGTCGTAGATAAGCCGTCGGGAAAAGGTGGCGATCCTGCCGGGCACGGGGTCCAGATTGGGATAGTAGGGATGGGAGGACATCACCAGGTCCACCCCGGCTTGGATGGCCGCCACAAAGGGCCGCAGATGCACCTGCTCCATTTCCCGCCAGGTGGACGGGATCACCGGCAGCCCCAGATGGGCGTCCACCGGGGCGTGGCCCTTACCGGGAAAATGCTTGGCGCAGGCGGACAGGCCACCCCGCTGCATGGCGGCGATGCGGGCCGCGCCCATCTGGGCCACCACCCGCCAGTCCTGGCCATAGGACCGGATACCGATGTTGGGGCTGTACAGCTTGGTCAGAACATCAAGGACCGGCCCCAAATTCACGTCCACCCCCAGCCGCCTTAATTCCCGGGCCTCGATTTCCCCCTGTCCGGCGGCGTATTCGACCTTTCCGGTCAGGCCCACCGCCAGGTTGTCGGGGAAAACGGTGATGCCCTCCCGGAACATGATGACCCGCCCGCCTTCATGGTCCACGGTCACCAAGAGTTGGCGGCCCAGGGCCTCCTCCAGGTCGGCGATCAGCTTTTGGAGCTGCCCGGGGGAGTCAAAATTGATCCGGTAAAGGATCAGTCCCCCGGCCTGGAGCTCCTGAAAATGACGGACGATTTCCGGTGTGATTTCAGTCCCGGGAATTCCAATGACCAGCCGTTCCCCAATCAATTCCGCCAAATTCATCTTGAACTTATCTTAGCAAAAATGCTAGGTTTAAGCCCGATGGAAATGCCCCTCTTCTTCCAAGGTGCAAGCCGCCTGACCTGGCCGGATTACGTGGTGGTCTTGTTGCTTCTGGCCCTCATGATCTTTGTCGGTATGTACTTCGGCCGGGAGGAAAAATCAACCAATGACTTTTTTCTGGGAGGGAGAAAGATCCCCTGGTGGGCGGCCTGCTTATCCTTTGTCGCCACCGAAGTGAGCGCCGTGACTCTCATCTCGGTGCCCGCGATCGCCTACATGGAAAACTGGGAGTACGCCCAGTTCTTTATCGGCTCCTTTCTGGCCCGGGTGGTCATCGCGTTTTTGTTTATTCCGGCCTTTTACCGGTACAATTGCACGTCCATATACGAATTTTTGAAATACCGCTTCGGCCCGGAAACTCAGATCGCAGGTTCGCTGCTGTTTTTCATCACCCGGCTGCTGGCCTCCGGGGTCCGGCTCATGGCAGCCTGCCTGGCGGTGAGCGTCCTCATCGGCTGGTCCATCCTACCCACTATCCTGTTATTTTCGGTAGTCTGCATCCTCTACATCGCCTGGGGCGGAATCAAGGCGGTGGTCTGGACCAACGTGATTCAGACCCTGACCTTTACGGCCGCCGGAGTTGTGGCCCTCGTGTTTCTGCTCACTCACATTGACGGAGGGGCCGCGGCTGTGGCCGTGGTGGCCGGGGAGGCCGGAAAACTCAGGGTCTTCGACTGGGGGCCGGGCCTGGCGGACTCCGGGGGGGCGGAATTCCTGAGGCGCCTGGTTTCAGATCCCAATTTCTTTCTGTTGGCCGCGTTGAATGGATTGTTTGGCTCCATGGCGGCTTTCGGGACCGACCAGGAACTCATGCAGCGGCTGCTGACTGTGGAAACCCGCCAGGAAAGCCAGAAGACCATGCTCACTACCCCGTTTGCCAGTCTGACGGTGCTGCTCCTCTTTTTGAGCATCGGCGCTTGTCTCTATGTCTTTTTCGCCCAGCATCCCGGGTTCCCCCTGCCGGAGAAACTGGACGCCATTTTTCCCCATTTTGTCGGGGAGGTCATGCCGCCGGTGCTGCGGGGGTTGATGCTGGCGGCCATTATCATGGCGAGCATTGATTCGCCGCTGGGTTCGCTTACCTCCTCCTTTGTCACGGACATCTACCGGCCGGTGATTTTTAGCTCGGGGACGGAAAGCCATTACCTGTTAATTTCCAGGATCTGCGTGGTGGGCTTCGGCATTCTTTTGGCTTTTATCGCCTATTTTTTCAGCCACTTCGAGAAAATTCTGTGGCTCGCCTTTAAAATCGGCGGGGTCACCTATGGGTCCCTCCTGGGGGTCTTTCTCCTGGGGCTTCTTACCACCAGGCGCGCCAATTGGGTGAATGTGGCGGCCATGATCCTGGCCGCGCTAAGCATGTTGGTTTTGTTGATCCTTTCCGAAAAACATATCATCCCGCTGGGCTGGACCTGGCTCCTGCTGATCGGCACTTTTCTGACCTTTACCGCGGGTTTTGTCTTCGGCAAGAAAGAGAAACAAGCCGCCTGAAAGCTGTTCGGGCCCGATTAGCGATTTCCTCCAAGGGAGCGGGTGCGAAACTCGAGTTGGAATGTTCAGGCGCGTTTCCCTCCAAGGGGCCCCGAAGGCCCCGGCACCTCCAGATACTGTGCTTGCAATCCGGCAATTCCTTCTTATTGTATCTACAAAAAACAACCTCAGGACCTGGAAAGCCGGGTGCGGCGGCTTGCTCTGAGGTGGGCGGCGCTAGGTCTGCAGGCATTGCCCGGCCGCAACAAAGATATCGAGCGCCGTCCCGGCTGTTCTCCAAACGGCGGGCTCCGGCGCCTGCCCGATAATTTCCAGGGCTCGTTACGGTAATAGCCGGACTGCCTCTAAATTACCTGGCCAGGCACTTCGGTTAATAAGGCTCCCCATGAATCGGTCGTCCCGCGGAGAAATCTTTGCCCATCTTCTTGTGGCCGTTATTTTTCTCAGTTCTGCGGGTGGCTGCATCAAGGTCGGCCCGAATTATGTCCGGCCGGAGATCAAGGTTGAACCTGCCTGGCAGGAAGCGGACGATAACAGAGTGAAAAGCGCCCTCACCCACTATCGCAGCTGGTGGCGGGCTTTCAACGACCCCATCCTGGACCGGCTCATCAATCAAGCCTATCAGGAAAACCTGAATCTCAGGATTGCCGGGGTCCGGGTCCTGGAGGCTTGGGCCCAAGTGGGAGTGGCCACCGGCCAGCTCTACCCGCAGACCCAACAGATCGCCGGCTCGGTTTTCCGGGAACGGGAAAGCGCCGGGACCCCCCTATCGGGCACTTCCTTAACCGCGCCGAGTTTCGGGGGCCGCAATTACTGGCAATCCCAACTCGGCATCACTGCGAGCTGGGAGATCGACTTCTGGGGAAAATTCCGCCGCGCCCTCGAGTCTGCAGACGCCGGCTTCCAGGCCAGCATCGCCGATTTTGACAATACCCTGGTCGGCCTGACGGCCAGTGTGGCGAATTTTTACATTTCCATCCGCACCCTGGAGAAGCGGCTGGCCATTGCCCTACAGAACGTGGAAATCCAGAGGGAAAGCCTGAAAATCGCCCAGGCCCGGTTTGAAGGCGGCACCACTTCCCAGCGCGACGTGGAGCAGGCCAAGACGGTGTTGGCCAACACCCAAGCCACCATTCCGGTTCTGCAAACCCAACTGCGTCAAGCCAAAGATGCGCTCAGTGTTCTCCTGGGGAAGCCGCCCTCCCGGACCATCGACCAGATAATGGCGGGTCGGACGGCCATAATCCCGGCCCCGCCGCCCCAAGTGGTGGTGGGCATTCCGGCGGACCTGCTGCGCCGGCGGCCGGATATCCGGGCGGCGGAATACAATGCCATGGCGCAATGCGCCCAGATCGGGGTGGCCAGGGCGCAGATCTTCCCGGCCTTCTCTCTCACCGGCAGCTTCGGCTTTTTTGCCTCCGATGTCAAACCTAACACCCTGGGGGACATGTTCCGCTGGGCCAACCGGCAGGGTTTTGTCGGCCCCACCGTCCAGTGGAACGTTCTGAACTACGGGCGGCTGAGCAACCTGGTGCGGGTGCAGGACGCGCGCTTCCAGGAGCTGCTCCTCACCTATCAGAACACGGTGTTAAGCGCTCAACAGGACGTGGAGGATAATCTCGCCGCGTTCCTGAGAAACCAGGAGCAGGCCGGGTTTCTGGCTGAAAGCGCGGACGCCGCCCTGAAGTCGCTTGACCTGGCGGTTATCCAATACCGGGAAGGAATTACCGATTTTACTACTGTCCTCACCGCGCAGCAGGCGCTCCTGAGCGCCCAGGACAGCCTGGCTACGGCCTTGGGCAACATCGCCGGCAGCCTGGTGGGAGTTTATCGGGCCCTGGGCGGCGGTTGGGAGATTCGGGAAGGCCGGGATTTGGTGCCGGAGGAGATCCGCCAAACTATGCGGCTGCGTACCAGGTGGGGGAAGATGCTGGCTCCGGTCAGCGAGCCCCCGCCTACGCCGGAGCAGCAGCAACAAAAACTATTTATCAGACCGCCGCAATTCTAACAGGGGGAAATCCTCTGATGACAGGTGATCAGGCATTCATTGCGGGCAAACCGGCACGATGGGCCCTGCTCGGGGGCTTGCTGCTGATCCTGGCCTGCGGGGAAAAAAATGTCTATGCTCCGCCGCCGCCTCCCGAGGTGGTGGTGAAGCATCCCGAGCGCCGAGCCATCGTGGACTATCTGGAATTTACCGGCAACACCCAGGCTGTCAATACAGTCCAGTTACAGGCTCGGGTTCAGGGGTTTCTGGAAAAGGTGTTTTTTAAGGATGGCGACCTGGTCAAGAAAGGCCAGTTGCTCTTTCTCATCCAGCAAAACACCTACCAGGCGCAACTGGCCCAGGCCGAGGCGCAAATTCTCCAGCAAAAAGCCAATTACGAACACGCGGCTCTCGAAACCGGGCGCTACGGCAAGCTGGTGCAGCAAAAAGCCGCGGCCCAGACAGATCTGGACAACTGGCGCTACCAACGGGACGCCTCTTGGGCCGCCATGAAGGCGGCCGAGGCTGCCCGGGACCTGGCCAAGCTGAACCTGGACTACACCAGGGTGGTGGCCCCCTTCGACGGCCGCATCGATCGCCGCCTCAAGGACCCGGGCAACTTGGTGGGAGCCGGGGAATTCACCCCCTTGGCGCAAATCAACCAGATAGACCCTATTTACGGCTATTTTACCATTAGTGAGCTGGATTTTCTCCGGCTCTTGGGCAACTACCAGAACCTGCTGGCCCGGATCAACGCCCAGCAATTCCCGGTAGCCATCGGATTGGCGGATGACAAGGGTTTCCCCTACGAAGGCTCCCTGGATTTCGCCGCCATCAGCCTGGATCCCGGCACCGGCACCCTGCTGCTGCGGGGTATCTTTCCGAACCCGGAACACAAGCTTATTCCCGGCTTGTTCGCCCGGGTCCGTATCCCCTTGTACCGGAAAGTCCCGGCCATCCTGGTGCCGCAAGCGGCCCTGGGCTATGACCAGCAGGGCCCCTATGTTCTGGTGGTGAACGACCATAACATCGTGGAACGCCGACCTGTCAAAACCGGAGCCCCGGTGGACAACCTGCGGGTCATCGAGGAAGGCCTGACCGGCGATGAATGGGTCATCATCACCAATCTCATGCGGGCCATACCCGGGCGGCCGGTAAAGCCGGAACGCCAGGAACCGGGTCCCCCGGTCCGGCCCCCTCAGCCGCCGGGCAACTCTGAAAAAGGCGAAGACCGCCGATGATTTCCAGATTCTTTATTCAGCGCCCGATCTTCGCCAACGTCATTGCCGTCATTTTCATCATCATCGGCTTTGTTTGCCTCTATCGCTTGCCGGTGTCCCAGTATCCCCAGATCGTGCCGCCCACCATCCAGGTGAGCACCCGCTACCCCGGGGCCAGCGCCGAGGTGATCGCGGCCACCGTGGGCGCCCCCATCGAACAAGCGGTGAACGGAGTGGAGAATTCCATCTACATGGCCTCCACCAGTTCCAACGACGGCTCCTACAATCTGATCATCACCTTTAATGTGGGCACCGACCTGAACACCTCCCTGGCCCTGGTGCAGAACCAGGTCACCACCGCCACAGCCCAGTTGCCTGCCGCGGTCCAGGAGCAGGGACTCACCATCAAGAAGGTCTCCACCAATATTCTCCTGGTGGTGAGCCTCTATTCCCCGGATAACCGCTTCGATGAGGCCTTCCTCTCCAATTATGCGGTCATTAACATGCAGTATCCCCTGGGTCGTCTGCCGGGGGTCGGCCAGATCCGGGTGGTGGGGGCCGGCCCATACTCCATGCGGGTGTGGTTGGATCCCCACCGCCTCCAAAGTTATAATCTCACCACCCAGGATGTGCTGGCGGCCATCCGCAGCCAGAACCTCCAGGTGGTGGCCGGCCAACTGGGCGGGCCGCCGGTGCCCCCCGATCAGGTCAACCAGTTCACTATCAACGCGCTGGGCCGCCTGTCGGAGGTGTCCCAGTTCGAGAATATCATCGTCAAAAGCCAGCGCAGTCAGACGGCCCAAATAGTACGCCTCAAGGACATCGCGCGGGTGGACTTGAGCCAGCAGTTTTTCAGCAATTATGCCAATGTGGGCGGCCTGCGCTCCGCCCAGATCGTTATTTTCGCACTGCCCGAGGCCAATGCTATCGAGGTGGCCAACCAAATCTACAAGGCCGTCGCGGAGATGAGCAAGGACTTCCCCGAGGGCCTTAGTTACACCATCCGCTACGACACCACCCGGTTCGTCCGGGACACCGTGGCCAAGGTTTATGAAACCCTGACAGAAGCCGCCCTTCTGGTCCTGCTGGTCATTATGGTGTTTCTCCAGAACTGGCGGGCCACCTTGGTGCCGGCCACCACCATCCCGGTGACCATCATCGGGTCGTTTGCCGCCATGGCGGCCCTGGGCTTCGGCGTTAATCTCATGACCCTGTTCGCCCTGATTCTGGCCATCGGCATTGTGGTGGACGACGCCATCGTCATCGTGGAAAACTCCGCATACCACGTAGAACAGGGCCTTCCTCCCAAAGAGGCTACCGAAAAGGCTATGGCGGAGGTGACCGGCCCGGTCATCGGCATCACCTTGGTGCTGGTGTCCGTATTCCTGCCGGCTGCCTTTTTCCCGGGGATCACCGGTCAACTGTTTCGGCAATTTGCCCTGGTCATAGCGGCCACTGCAATCATCAGCGCCATTAACGCCCTGACCCTGAAGCCGGCCCAATGCGCCCTGTGGCTGCGGTCCCCCACCGGAGAGAGGCCCAACTGGTTCTATCGCCATTTCAACCGGATCTACCAGGCGATGGAAGAGGCCTACGTGGCCGTGGTGCGCCGCATGGTCCAACACCCTGGTCCCATGCTTATGGTTTTTCTGGTCATTATTGTGACGGCGGCCTGGATTTACGCCCGCCGGCCCGTGGGCTTCCTTCCGGAAGAAGATCAGGGCTATGCCATTCTGATCGCCCGGCTGCCGGACGCCGCCTCCCAACCCCGGTCCCGAACGGTATCCGACCAGATCGACGCCATTCTTAAAAAAACTCCAGGCATCTCCAGTTGGGTGACCATCGGCGGCTTTTCTCTGCTGGATGGGGCCAATATCTCCAATATTTCCACTACTTTTATCGTTTATCAACCCTGGAGCCGGCGGGGGTCGGCTTTGAGCCAGGAAAAGATCGTCAGCGGCCTGAACCGCAAACTGGCGGCTCTTCAGGACACGATCGCCGTGGTCCTGGTGCCGCCCTCCATCCGGGGGCTGGGCCAAGCCGGGGGATTCCAGCTCATGCTGGAAGACCGCCGGGGGCTGGGATTGGCTGAGCTCGACAAGGCCGTCAAAGAAATCATCCGGGCCGGCAACAGTCAATCGGGTCTGAGGGGGCTGACCACCACCTTCAGCGCCGGCAGCCCCCAGATTTACCTGGCCATCGACCGCATCAAGGCCGAGTCTCTGCAAGTCCCTATAAGCAATGTCTTTGACACCCTGCAAGCCTACCTGGGCTCCTCGTTTGTCAACCTGTTCAACAAGTTCAATCAGGTCTTCCAGGTTTACATTCAGGCAGACGCGCCCTACCGCATCCGCCGGGAGGATATCCGCAAACTCTATGTCCGAAACCAAAGCAGTCAGATGGTTCCCCTGGGGACCATCATGGAGGTGCAGCAAACTCTGGGCGCGGAAATGGTCACCCGCTACAACCTCTACCCCGCGGCCGCGATCTTCGGGTCTGCGGCTCCAGGGTTCAGTTCGGGCCAGGCCTTAAGCCTCATGGAGCAGGTGGCCGCGAACACCCTGCCCCAGGGGATTGTTCCGGAGTGGACCGCCACTTCCTACCAGGAAAAGGAAGTGGGCTACCAGGCCTATGCTGTTTATGCCCTGGCCGTCACCCTGGTTTACCTGGTGCTGGCGGCCCAGTATGAGAGCTGGACCAGCCCGGTGGCCGTCATCCTGGCCGTTCCCATGGCCCTGGTGGGTATTGTCCTGGCCCTGATGGCTCGCGGCTATGACAATAATCTCTACACGCAGGTGGGGCTGGTGCTGATGATCGCCCTGGCCAGTAAAAACGCCATCCTTATTGTGGAGTTCGCCCGGGACATGCGCCGTCAGGGTTTGTCCCTTACCGAAGCCGCGGTGGAGGCCACCCGCCGGCGGTTCCGTCCCATTGTCATGACCTCCTTCGCCTTCATCATGGGGGTCCTGCCCCTGCTGGTGGCCACCGGCGCCGGCGCCGCCAGCCAAAGGGCCATAGGCACCGTGGTCTTTGGGGGCATGCTGTCTTCCACTCTCCTGGCCATCCCGTTTGTGCCGGTGTTTTTCGTGATTATGCAGGGTTTGAGCGAGAAATACAGTAGGCGGTGAGCAGTCGGCAGTCAGAGTCGGCCTCCAGGTGTCAGTTAATGAGGAAATGATTACTGGCCGCGGCTCACCGCTCACCGCTCACTACCTCGGCCAACGCCCTGGGGATCTGCTCAATAATCTCCCCTACCTGGGTGGCAGGAGTCGGGAGGGCCAGGAGGCCCGCGACGCGGTTTGTCTTGGCCGCAAGGCGCGCCGCGGCTCGCAGTTCGAAGCCGGCTGTCGCTAATCCGGCGGCGATGCCGGTGAGGGTGTCGCCGGTGCCGCCGATGGGCTCCAAGGCCTCGACCCTGGGCTCAGCCACAGTGGCCCATATGCCCCGGCAATCTGCCAGGTAATCAGTCCCGCCCTTAACCAAAAGGTAGCGGGAGGCGTTCCGGTGGGCATAGGCTCGGGTGATGAGGTCCGGCACCTTGTGGTCTTCATGCAGGATAAAACCCCGGGTGTAGAAGGGGTGGGGCGCGGTTTCATCCGCCAGAAAGGCCAGTTCCCCCGCATCCGGCGTGAACAGATCGTAGGCCGCGGCCTGGCCGCTCATCTTGGCCACGTACATGAAGCCAGCATCGGCTATGAGCAAAGGTTTGGGTCGCATCTCTTGGAGGGCGAACAGGACCCGGTTGTGCCAGTCCACCTCCGGTTGCAAATAATGGAAGCAAATCACCCCCAACTGCCGCCGCGGGAGCATCCGGACCAGGTGTTCATAGAGGAGGCGGCTCCCCCCACCCGTACCGATGTCCCCGGCCAGACAGGCAAGGGGGGCAGGCTTGCCAAAGTGATCGAGGGTGGCGGCGGCCGCGGCCAGCAGCGCCGCGGTACCCCGGTTTACCGGGATCTCTCGGTCTGCCACCAGAATATGGGGGCCGGCCAGAACGGTCTCGCCCTCGATAAGGGGAAAGTCCGCCTCGGGGACAGTGCCCACAATCAGGAGCATCGGTTGATCATCTCCTGGAAAGCCAATTCCAGGGCGTAGCCGCACAGGGTGTGGCCCAGGTCCCGAGGCCGGGGGGCCTGATCCAGGGGCCGGCCCACCAGCTCCCGGGCCAGATAGGGGACGTCCGGGCAACCGCCCCCGGAGACATTGACAATGATCCGGGTGTCCTTGTCCACGGTCAGTTTCATGTTGGCCGCCCGCACCATAAGAAAGCGGCCGAAGTCTTTCACCTGGAAGAGGTCCACGGGCGTAAGGAGCGGGCCGCTCACCGGCACCACTTCAAGAGGGCTCAGGCGGTGCTGTTCCAGAACCCGGAGAATCTGCAGTTCCTCAATAATGGGAAATTCAATGACCAGGTCGCAGCCGCTCTGAATCTCCGGGGGCGGACCCATGACCCGAATCTGCCAGCCCGCTGCCGTCAACGCTTTTTCGGCCCGGATCACCTCGCTGGTGTGGGAAAACACCAGTATGCCCCGGTCGCCGGTGGGGGGGGCTGCGGCTCGCGGCCGGCCCCGTTTTCTAAAAGGCCAGAAGGCCATGGTTCCTCCCTCTCGCCGGTGCGCACGCAGGGTGCGCTCGGCGCACCAGAATGGCGGGCGGGTACGCCCG
>Ga0207433_10000313_pt1 | contig 114390 bp, 99 predicted proteins | sample YelNatPaOPGAMG01_FD_187559 | JGI IMG/M metagenome (GOLD analysis project Ga0207433, IMG submission 187559) | Hot spring thermophilic microbial communities from Obsidian Pool, Yellowstone National Park, USA - OP-RAMG-01 (SPAdes) (version 3) | ecosystem: Environmental > Aquatic > Thermal springs... | reverse complement strand
CTCGCTTGCTATCTATCCCACCTAAATTATAATGTCTATCGGACTTCTAACGCCAAGAACTGTTTTTAATACATGCGTATATATCATCGTAGTTTTTACACTTTTGTGTCCAAGTAATTCCTGAACAGTTCTGATATCTTGCCCCATTTCCAACAAATGTGTAGCAAAACTATGTCTAAAGGTATGAGGGCTTCCAGGTTTGTTTATTCCACTTTTCTTTATTGCTTCTTTAACTGCTTTTTGAATTACGCTTTCGTGAATATGATATCTGAATTTTAACCTTTCCTCTTTGTCATAAACAAAACTAGATGCCGGAAATACATACTGCCATCCGAACTCTTTATCAGCATTTACATATTTTTTTGCTAATGCGTAGGGTAGTTTTGTTCTTCCAAATCCTTCCGCTAAGTCTTTGAGGTGTAGATTTTTTACTTTTCTAATATGTTCTTTTAACTCCGGTATTAATTTTTGTGGTAAAACTGTAATCCTATCTTTTTCTCCTTTACCATCTCTTACAATTATATGATTCATTTCAAAATCTATATCTTTTATTCTGAGGTTAAGTACTTCACCTAATCTCATCCCTGTACCATAGAGCAAACTTACAACTAATTTGTTTACCCCAGTCAGATTATTTAATATTTGAGCAGTTTCATTTCTTGAAAACACTACCGGCAAATGTTTTATTCTTGTTGCGTGTTTTATGTCATCTAGCCATCCAATATCCTTAGTTAAAATATTTTTATAAAGATACAATATTGCCTGCAATGCCTGATTTTGTGTTGATGAAGAAACATGTTTTTCAACTGCAAGATGATTTATGAATTTCTGAATCTCATCTTTGCCCATTTCATTCGGATGTCTTTTGTTGTGAAAAAGAATAAATCTTTTTATCCAGCCGATATATGCTTCTTCTGTTTTTCTGCTGTAATGATTTGACCTTAAATGTATTCTTACTTCATCAAGTAATTTTGGCTTGGTGGGGTTGGATAAAAGAATTAAGCTATAATTACCCGAATCTTTCTTAAAAGAAGTATATGCTTTTTGATTTTTCAAAATTACCCTCATATACTTGCTAAAAACTTATTGAATAATTTTTTTTACGTCAAGAAAAATTTTATCAAAATGTTTTTTAAAGTTCTGCACTTTGACTTACAAATAGCATTACTCAATTGGAGTCGTAAGAGTTCGAAGAAAACATGAATATGGAAGAACACTGATTTGTACGGATTCGCACAGATATTGTAATTATAAAATTACTTTTAGACACCACTATGTTCTTATAAAAAATCATATAAGCTCGAATATTAATCAAGAATTCTTAAACATCTTTCTCAGCTTATAAAAGTCACTACTCTTCTTCAAAAATTAGTTCTAATGTTGCTCTAATTTTACAAATCAAGAAATAAATTGATATTGCATAACAAATTTTTTATGCTAATAAGTAATGATTAATAAATCAATTTTTATATGAGTGTTAATGTAAGTTAAAACATAGAAAGAGTTTGATAAACCAATTCATGCGTTAAAAAATTTTGAGGTGGAATTAATGTGGCTGATGAAGTTTGCGAAATTCCCTTAGTCCAATCCCTTTTTCTCTCTTAAAATATCTTGAAATATGTTCTGCATCGGTAAAATTAAATAATGAAGTAATTTCACAAATTGGAAGGTCTGTTTCGATAAGTAGTTTTGATATTAATTCTATCCTTTCATGCTGGATTTGATTATAAATTGTTCTATTGATAATCCTCTTAAATCTCCTTTCAAGTGTTCTTCTGCTTAAACAGGTTGAGTTAACAACATCTTTCACCTTGATTTTATTTTTCGCATTATTTTTTATAAACTGAATTGCTTTTGCTACTTCACCATCATCAACTGCAAGAATATCAGATGATTGTCTTTGAACAATATGAGTTGGAGATACTAAAATATATTCACTGTAAGTTTTTTTATTCTCAATCATATAATCCATTAACTTAGCAGCTTCGAAACCTGCTGCTTCGACATTTAATGCAATGCTTGTAAGCGGAGGGTCACTTAATTCACAAACCATCGGGTCATTGTCTACTCCAACTACTGCAACATCATCAGGCACTTTTATATTTATCAACTTGCATACTTCAAGAATATGCTGCCCTCGGTCATCATTACATGCAAAAATTCCTACAGGCTTTGGCAATGATTGAATCCATTTGATTAAATGTTGCTGCTCAATTTTCGAGTAATTATTTTTTATTTTTTTTGGAGGTGTGTAGTTATAAGTTTTGAAACCTGCTTCGTTAATAAATTTATTAAAATAAAACTTGCGCCCGACTGACCAATCATAATTATCAAAACCACAGAATGCAAAATATTTAAATCCTTTTTCTATAAAATGCTCTGCAGCCATTTTTGCAATTGAGTATGAATCAGTCTTTATCACTGGCAAATCTTTTGGGTATTTCGAATCATGAATTGCAAGTATTGTAGGCTTTTTCAGTTTTAAAAGTTCTTTTGTAATTAAGGAATCCCTCATAATTATTCCATCAGGATTCCAGTTTTTTAGATGAGGTACAGATGATTTTAAATCAATTGGTTCTTTATAAAATGACCATGGCCCATGTAATTTTGAATATCTCGTGATACCAATAATTAATTGTCTACCAAATGCTCTTGATGTTTCAAGAAGTAATAAAATTCTTTTCATCTTAACTCTGTGTCATATAATCAAAACCATTTCTTGTAATATTTTTATATCCATCATAGTTATGAACAATTTCAAACATAAAAATAAATTTTTATCTCCTATCAAACCATACTTTCATTTTTCCAATTCCCCTATTTGACCACACATAATAAGGTATTAGTTTAATCTCGGATTCATCAATCTTTCCTTTCAATGAAATAAATTTTTCTCCTGAAATATTCATTTCTTCTTTATAAAAAATTAAATCATCGGGTATATTAATTTCATCAATATTTTTATTATCAATTTCTTCGGCACAATATACAATCGGTCCATATTCTACTGCAACTTTGTTGCTGTCGTCTTTAACTTTTTCATTAGCAATAACTTTATGAACCATCATTGGTAAATTAAGTTCTATTTTATCTCCCTTCTGCCATTTTTTCGATACTTCGATATAACCTTTATTTAATTTAATATTTTCTTCTTTACCATTAATTTTCATTTTAATATCATTAGAATTAACATTCAAGTAAGAATATAAATCTCCTGGCAGAGGTTTGTTTAATGCCCAGCCTGGTAAACGAATTTTTAGTGTAAAAGTTTGTTCATCATCTGGATTGACAAAAATATCTATATGTCCATCCCATGGATAATTTGTTTGCTGGACTAAATTAATTTTCTTGCCATTTATTAATAATTGCATTGAGCTTGCGACAAATAAATTTATGTAAAGACTATCATTATTCTTTGCATAAATTAATTCAGGCATTGAAGGAATAAAGCGAATTAAATTTGTTGGACAACATGAACAGTCAAACCACGGTTGTCTTGTACACGAACCCATGTTAAATTCAAATTTGCCATCTGACTCAAGAGGATTGGGATAGAAAAAATTTTTGCCGTCTAAAGATATGCCTGCAATTAATCCATTATAAAGAGTTCTTTCAATGACATCATAAAATTTTGATTCACCTGTTAAAAGAAATAATCTATGATTCCAGTAAACACTTGCAATTGCAGCACAAGTTTCGTTATAAGCTGTAAGATTAGGAAGTTCATAATCTTTACCAAAAGATTCTCCTTCATGTCTTGAACCCAGACCGCCGGTGATATACATTTTTTTGTAAACAATATTTTCCCAAATCTTTTTTACTGCATTTAAATAATCAGTATCATTACACATTACAGCAATGTCTGTCATTCCTGCATACATATATAAAGCTCTTACAGCGTGTCCCACTGCTTCTGTTTGTTTTGTAACAGGTAAATGGTCCTGACTATAATCACCGTATAATTTATGAGTTGTAGAATCGCCTCTAATGTCAAGAAAAAATTTGGCAAGTTGAAGATACTTAGCATCACGAGTAATTTGATAAAGTTTAATCAGGCCAGTCTCAACAATTTGATGTCCAGGCGGTATTTGCAATTTACCAGGTCCAAAATTTTCAACCAACAGATTTGCATTTTTAATTGCTATGTCTAAAAAATTTCGTTTACCGGTTGCCCAATAATGTGCTGCTGCAGCCTCAAATAAATGACCGCTGTTGTATAATTCATGACTGCTGATTTCATTTTCCCATCTTGTTCTGGAAGGTTTTACCCACCAGGCAGGCGGCTTTTCACGATTAATTGTAAACCATGTTGTAATATATCCATCCTCTTCCTGACCAATCTTAATTATAGCAATTATAGAATCTAAATATGCATCTAAATCCGGGTCATACTTATTCATTAAAGAATAAGAAGCGCCTTCAATAATTTTATACAAATCTGTATCATCAAAAGGCATTTTACCTTTATATGTCCCTTTCTTTTTACCACCTGCTACTAAAAAATTTTCAATGCGTCCTTCTTTATCACATTTGTCAAAAGCATATTTTATAGTAGTATCATGAATAACTCTAATTTTAGGTAACCAGAAATTATCATTAAGAACAATATTTTTAATATTAACAGGCAATATTGGATAGTACAAATATTTTGAATAATCTTGGGAATAAATTAATGATGTTGATATAACAAATAATGATAATAATAATTTTTTCATTTGATATCTCTTCTCATTTATAATTTTTAATTTCATTTGTAAAATTCATTTTAATGACTTGAGAAGAACTGATTTGTAAGACAGCTTACACCAATTTTTACAAAGAACTAATTTTACATTAGACATAAAAAAACTAAAACAAAAAAGAATAACTTGTTACTTTTTAAAATACAAGATTGGTTTAATCAAACTCTCATTAATGAAAATAGAGATTTACAGATTATCAAAACATATGTTCAATGCAACAAATAATAATAAGAAACTTCCGAAAATTATATTTCAAATTAATTGTCATTCTCGCTGCCACAAGTATTCCAATTGAAAAAGTGAGAATCTTTTTAATAATCAATTGATTCCTGCCTGCCCGTTAAGACAGATTTACACTGGAATTACATATTGAATTTTTAAAAAATCTCTAAAATCATTTTTTATTTTTTCATTCTTATTTCATCACGAATATCGAGCAATTCTTTCATTACATTGAACAATGAGCCATTCCAATTTTTAGTGCCAAAAGCATCGTGAAGTTGACGATATAATGCATAAAGCTTTTTATAAGTATTATGATATTCTTCATTTGGATAATAAGTTTTACTTAAACTGGTCATTGCTTCTTGAGCATCTTTAACAGAATCATATCCGCCATTTTGTTTTCCGGCAGCCACAGCAGCAAAAATTGCTGCACCCAATGCAGGAGTTTGCTCGCTCTTAGAAATTTTCATTGGTCTTCCAATTACATCTGCATAAATCTGCATCATCAATGAATTTTTTACAGCTAACCCGCCGCAATTAACTACATCTTTAATTTTAACACCATATTCTTCAATTCTATCAATTATAGTTAAAGCACCAAAGGCAGTAGCTTCAATTAATGCACGATAAATTTCATGTGGTGTAGTATGAAGGGTTTGACCAATTAACAATCCCGCTAAACGAACATCAACAAGAATTGTTCTATTTCCATTATTCCAATCAAGAGCTAATAAACCAGATTCGCCGGGTAATAATTCAGAAGCAGCTTTTTCGAGATTAATAAATTTTTCTTCAACTGATGAACCATATTTTTCTGGAGTAAGATAATTTACGAACCACAGTAAAATATCACCGACTGCGGATTGACCTGCTTCAATTCCATAATAACCATTCATAACAGAACCATCAACAATACCGCATACACCCTCAATATCTTTAAGTGGTTTTTGATTATTCCATACCATAATATCGCAGGTACTTGTGCCAATTATTTTTACCATTGTTTCTTCAGTAATTCCCGCGCCAACAGCTCCCATGTGAGCATCGAAAGCTCCAACTGCAACGGCAACATTTTCAGACAATCCTAATTTTTCAGCCCATTCTTTACAAAGATTACCTGCTAAGTTTTCTGCGCTGTAAGTGTTTTCGTATAATCTATCACGCAGTTGTTCAAGACCGGGAGAAAGTGATTTCAAAAATTCTTTATCAGGTAATCCTCCCCATTGCAAATTATACATTGCTTTATGACCAGCTGCACAAATACTTCTTTTTATTTCTGCAGGTTTTGTTTTACCGATTAAAACAGCAGGAATCCAATCACAAATTTCTACCCAGCTATATGTTTCGTTGAATAATTCAGGGTCAACATTTTTGCAATGAAGAATTTTGCTCCAGAACCATTCTGATGAATATTTACCACCTATTTTTGATAAATATTGAGGACGAATTTTTGATGCTAATTCTGTAATTTGTTCTGCTTCCTGAAAACTTGTATGGTCTTTCCACAACCAGACCATTGCATTTGGATTATCTTTAAATTTTTCTTTGAAACACATTGGCAGTCCATTTTCATCAACTGGCATTGGACTGCTGCCTGTTGTATCAATACCAATTCCTATGACATCATTATTATTAAAATTAGGTTCAACTTCTTTCGATTTTTTTAATGCTTCTTTAATTGTAGATTCAATGCCAAGCAAATAATCTGCTGGATTTTGTCTTGCAAGATTGGGGTTATCAGAATCAATGATAACCCCATCTTTACCAGATGGATATGGAAATACATGGCTTGCAATTTCTTTTCCATCAGAAACTCTAACTATTAAAGAACGGCATGAATTTGTGCCGAAGTCAAGACCAATAACATATTTGCTCATATGAACCTCTCAAAAAATCAACCTGTAAAGTAGATATAAGCCATAAGTATGAAAATAATTACCAGTGAAGAGAAAATAACATCCCATTTATTCCAGCTTGCTCTTGATTCTTTACGATGTTCTTCAGTAACTGTTTGATAAGTTAAACCAGTTATTTTATCATACGATGGTTCTTCTGTAGCATAGCTTACTGCTACCATTACAATTAGGCTTATCAGAAAGATTAATAAGCTATAATATTGGAAATAAATATTATTGACAATCCACAGGAATGAGCCTTCGGAGTAATGAAATCCTTTAATTAATTTTACTGGAGTATCTACAGCGAGTCTAAAAATACCTAATGCAAAACCTGTATAAAGAGCAGCCAGACAGCCTTTTGCATTTAATCTTTTATGAAATACACCTGCAAAGAACACAACAAAAATTGGAGGAGCTAAGTAAGCTTGAACACCTTGAAGATAATCATAAAGACCTTTACCACCACGAATAACAGGAAGCCATAATAAGCCAATTAAAACCATAACTGCAGTAGCAACTCTTCCAACCCATACCAATCGTTCTTGTGATGCGTTTGGATGTAGTCGAGAATAAAAGTCGATAGTAAATAAAGTTGAACTTGCATTGAAAGCACCAGCAAGAGAACTCATCAATGCTGCTAATAGACCTGCAACTACAATCCCTCTTACTCCAACAGGTAAAACAGTAGCAACCATAAGCGGAAATGCCTGTTGAGCATTATCTCGAATGATATTTCCATTAGCATCAAGTAAAGTTTGTTGAATTGCGGGAACTTTTCCACTGACTGCAAGACCATAGCAAATTATGCCAGGAATAATAAAGATAAATACAGGTAATAACTTAAAAAATGCAGCTGCAATAGTACCTCGGCGAGCTTGAGTTTCATTTGGTGCTGCTAATACTCTTTGAACAATATACTGGTCTGTAGTCCAGTACCACAATCCAATAATTGGAGCACAAAATAACATTCCAACCCAGGGATAATTATCATTGAAATACCACGCCATTTTCCCTGCTTCTTTTATAGGTGCCCAAGTTCCTTCGACGCCATGTGGAACAAGTGGTTTCCAAAGATTGAACATTTCTGGAGAAACAATTGCTCTAAGTTCACTCCAACCACCAATTGCTTGCAGACCAAAAAATGTAACTAATGCAGAACCAATAATTAAAATGATAGTTTGTAAAGCTTCAGTATAAGCAACTGCACTCATTCCACCAAGAATTGTATAAATTCCAGTTACAATAATTACAAGTATTGAACCTATCCAAAAACTATCCATTCCCATAAAATTTATATCAGGCAACAAAACAGCAAAAACAACTCCACCAGCAAAAACTCCAACTGCAATCTTAGTTAATATATATGCAACCAAAGAAATACCAGAAAGAACAATTCTTGCTTTGGGTGAAAATCTTTTTTCAAGAAATTCAGGCATTGTAAATACTTTTGACCTTAAATAAAAAGGGACCATAATCCATCCCAAGACAAGCAAACACCATGCATGCAATTCATAGTGAGCCATTGCAACACCATCAGTAGCTCCTGAACCAGCTAAACCAACTAAATGTTCTGAACCGATATTAGAAGCAAAAATTGAAGCACCTACAATAAACCATCCTAAACTTCTTCCAGCTAAAAAATATCCATCAGAGGTTTTCTTTTGTCTTTTTATTACCCACCATGCAAGACCAAGAATTATAGCGAAATAACCGGCTATTGCAAGCCAGTCAATTGTGCTTAGTACTCCCATATTTGACCTCTTTTTATTTTGATGTGATTATTTAACTAAAAATCTATATATAGTTTTTTGTGTATACTTTTCTCCTGGCTTTAAAACTACAGATGGAAAATTTGGATGATTTGGTGAATCAGGGAAATGTTGTGTTTCAAGACATAATCCTGTTCTATAATCATAAGTCACACCTTTTTTCCCTTTTATTGAACTATTTAGAAAATTACCAGAATAAAATTGAATTCCAGGCTGGTCTGTTAATACCTCCATAGCTCTGCCGCTTATCGGTTCATATAATTCTGCAACCTTTCTTACTTTGCCGTCAAAATTATTTAATACCCAGTTATGGTCATATCCTTTTCCAAAAATTAATTGTTGATGTTGTTGATTAATTCTTTCACCAATTTTATGAAAAGTTCTAAAATCAAATGGAGTACCATCTACTTTCATTAATTCACCAGTTGGAATTAACTGGTCATTAACAGGAGTTATATAATCAGCATCAATAAACAATTCATGATTTAGAATTGTATTTTCAAACGAGCCGCTCAAATTAAAATATGAATGATGAGTTGGATTTACAATCGTAGGTTTGTCTGTTGTTGCAGTATAATCTATAACGACTTCATTATTGTCGTTAAGAGTATAAATAACTTCTATCGTTAAATTGCCCGGATAACCCTGTTCACCATCTTTACTATGATATGTAAGTTTTAAAGATTGTGTGCTATCAGTTATTATAGGTTCAGCTTCCCATAAAACTTTATTGAAACCTATTGTCCCTCCGTGCAAATGATTTACACCATCATTAATTGTCAACTGATATTCAACATCATCTAATTTAAATTTCCCTTTATTAATTCTATTTCCAAATCTACCTACAATACAACCGAAGTAGGATTTCCCATTAATGTAATCTTCAAGATTATCGTAACCCATTACAATATCTTCAAACTTATTGTTCTTATCAGGTGCAGTTAATGAAACAATTGTAGCTCCATAATTAATAATTTTTGCTTCCATTCCATTTTTGTTAGTAAGAGTGTAAATAAAAACCTGTTCGCCGGTTGGAAGTGTTCCAAACAATTTTTTGTCAATCATTTTTTCCCTCTTATTGCTTGTTTGACATGAATATAAAAAAGTCACAATAAGTACCATGCTGATAATTTTCTTAATCATCTTATTAATCCCTTTTTAATTAATTAAATGATATAAATGATATATTAGATAAGAATCATAAAGAAACCAAATTGCGACTTTTAATAACCAATTTACGAAATTATTTGTAAACATAAACAATAAATTTCAAAAGAAGTTAAAGGAATATCATGACAAAATTAATTTACTCATTAAACGCTAATCAAATTTATGGCATTACAAAAATCTTCTTTACATAAGTAATTTTTTATTGATGGAATAAATTATAAATTATTAAAAAACTCTTTAGGACTAAAATTTTATCTAGAGATAAAATATTGTAATAGCAACTAACACGAATTATAAAAATGAGATTACTCAATGAATTATTTGCAAATTTATTTTTTAGGTTTAGGATAACCTCTTTCTATTGGGAGAGAAAAATTTCTGGACCATTCATTCCAAGAACCTAAGTAATTTTTGACATTTTTAATTCCAGCGAGCTTCATAGCAATAAACATATTTGAAGTTCTTGCCCCTTTGAAACAATAAATATAAACTGTACTTTCTTCAGTAATTCCTTCCTTCAAAAAAATTTCTTTTAATTCATCTGGTTCTTTGAAATAAGCAACATAATTTTTGTGATGCATGGTTTGATACCATTCAATCCATTTAGCTCCTGGAATTCTTCCTTTCCTTGGTGCAAAATCAGGACCATAAGGAGAAGAACTTGTGCCTACCCATTCTGCATGGTCACGGCAATCTAATTTTATTATTTCTGGATTTGTCAAAGATTCTAACATTTCTTCCTGAGTAACAATAATTGAATTATCTAAATTAATTTTGAAAATTTTTTCTTCAACCTCGGGAATTTGCCGTGTAACAGGAAGATTTTTTGAAACCCAAGCTTGATATCCGCCATGCAATACATTTACATTTTTATGTCCAAGATGTTTTAGCAAAAAATAACCTCTGCAAGATCTACCATAACCATTGTCCATTGCATCTTCATAAACAATTACTCTTTTGCTTCCATCGATGCCAGCTTTCCCAAAAAGTTCGGCAAATCTTTTTCTCATTGCATCATATCCGCCATTATCTTTTGTGGTGAGATATGTAAATATTTCATAAATATTAATTGCACCCGGGATGTGGTCGACGAGATAATCTTCAGGCTCTCTTGTGTCAATTATTACTAAATCTTTTTCCCCTAATATTTCAAATAATTCTTCTACTTCGATTAAATATTGCTTTTTTATTTCAGATTCCAATTGAATCTCTCAATTAATAAGAAGGTAGATTTTTAATAAAATTATCGGAAGTTTAATTGAAGATTTTAATCGGAATTATTTTTTTGTTTTTGATAATGTCTTTCAATTAGATTATTCAGAATTTCCTGCAGTTCAATATTTTCTTCTACAAGCATGACCAGAAGATGATAAATCAAATCTGATACTTCATTTACAATTTCATTTCTGTCCTTATTCTTGGCAGCAATAATTGTTTCAACAGCTTCTTCACCTACTTTTTGAATTATTCTGTTCAACCCACTCTGGAATAATTTAGTGGTATATGAACCTTCCGGCAATTTTTCTTTTCTTTCTTTAATTAATTCAAAAAGATATTCAAGAAATTTTGTGTTTAATTTTTCATTGCCAAAACATGAGTAATTTCCAAGATGACAAGTAGGTCCATCAGGTTTGGCAATTATTAAAAGAGTATCGTTATCGCAATCTGTTTTGATATCAATTAAGTGCAAATAATTTTTTGATGTTTCTCCTTTGGTCCACAATGTTTTTCTTGTTCTGCTATAAAATGTTACAAGTTTTGTTTCAATAGTTTTTTGAAGAGCTTCCTGGTTCATATATCCAAGCATTAAAACCTGACCAGTAAAATTATCTACAACAATAGCAGGAACAAGTCCAGAATTTTTTGAGAAATCAATCGAATTTATGTCTATCATAGTCTTATGTTAATATTATTTTCTTTTAGATATTTTTTTAGTTCATTAATTCTTAATTCTCCATAATGAAATAAACCTGCAGCAAGACATGCATCAACATTTGCAATTTTAAATGCATCAAGAAAATGTTCTTTTGACCCTGCACCTCCGCTTGCAATAACGGGAATTGTAACTGCATCAACTACTTTTTTCAAAAATTCAATATCATACCCTTTACGAGTTCCATCATGGTCCATTGATGTCAATAAAATTTCTCCTGCTCCAAGTTCATTAACCTGCTTACACCATTGAAATCCTTCAAGTTGAGTTTCTTCTTTTCCACCTTTGATGAAAACTTTTTTTATTCCATCAACAACTTTAACATCAATTGCAGCAACAATCGCCTGAGAACCAAATTGTTTTGCAGCCTGAGTAATTAAATCTGGATTTCTTACTATTGATGAGTTGAGAGATACTTTATCAGCACCAGCTTTCAATAATTCTTCAATATCTTTTAGAGAAGAAATTCCTCCGCCGACAGTAAAAGGGATTCTCAATACTTTTGCTACATCACGCACAAGTGCAATTAATGTTTTCCTTTTTTCTTCTGTTGCAGTAATATCAAGAAATACAAGTTCATCTGCACCTTCTTCATAATATCTTTGTGATAACTCAACTGCTGAACCTGCATCTTTAAGATTAACAAAATTAACTCCTTTAACAACTCTGCCATCCTTTACATCAAGACACGGTATTATGCGCTTAGCTACCAATTTTTATTAAGTCCTCCAGTTTAATTTTATTTTCATAAATTGCTTTGCCTACAATTACTGCATATAAGTTTATATTTGAGAGCATTAAAATATCGTGTAAAGAACCAATTCCACCTGAAGCAATTAAATTAATGTCTGGGAATCTATTCAAAATTTTTTCATACAATTCTTTATTTGAGCCGCTAAGTGTTCCATCACGACTTATATCTGTGCATAAAAAAGTATTAATTCCGCGTTCAAAACAATATTGAATATGTTCATAAATTGAAATGCCGCTTTCTTGTGTCCATCCTTTAATAAGAATTTTTTCTTTATTTGAATCTATTGCAACAATAAATCTTTCTTTACCAAACTTATCAATAATTTTTTCAAATTCTGTTTTATCAGTAATAGAAAGAGAGCCAATAATAATTTTATCTACTTTAGCATTTATCAATTGATTGACCTGTTCGAGATTTCTAATTCCTCCGCCAAATTCAATTTTCAATTTTGTATTTTCTTTTATCTGCTGGATAATTGGAATAATGCTAATTTTTCCATCAACTGAAGCAGCAAGGTCAACTATGTGAACCCATTTGAAACCTGTAGAATTATATCTTTCAGCAACTTTCAGCGGAGTTGTATCATAGTAAGTTGCTTGATTAAAATCTCCCTTTGTGAGTCGAGCAACTTTATTGTTCAATATGTCGATTGCTGGTATGATTAACATTTTTCTATAAAATTCCTTAATACTTTTAATCCATTGCTTCCAGATTTTTCAGGGTGAAATTGAATTCCATAAAAATTTTCTTTTTCACAGGCAGCTGAAAAATCAACATCATAATTTGATTTTGCAACAGTAAAATCATTTAATGGGACATAATATGAATGAGCAAAATAAAAATATGAGTTGTTTTCAATCCCATCAAATAATTTGCTTTCTTTAATCACTTCAACTCTGTTCCAGCCCATATGTGGCACTTTAACTTTTGATGAATCAAACATTTCTGTGGTTGTATTTATTATTCCCAAACAGGTTACATTTCCTTCTTTTGATTTATCACATAACACTTGCATACCAAGACAAATTCCAAGCAAAGGTTTTTTAATTATTCGAAGCATTGTAAATAAATTTAGAAGGTGCAATTTTTTTACAGCAAAAGATGCTTCGCCAACTCCAGGAAAAATAATTTTTTCACATTTAAGCAAATCACTTTCTTTATTTGTCACTATGAAATCTGTTGTTATGTCGCTAATTGCATTAACTACAGATTGAATGTTACCGGCTCCATAATCAATTACAGCAATCATAATTTCCCTTTTGTTGATGGTAATAATCCTTTTGCTCTTGGGTCAATTCTGCAAGCTTCATTTAATGCTTTTGCAAATGCCTTAAATATCGATTCAATTTTATGATGGTCATTTTTCCCTTCTGCTTTAATGTAAATATTTGCCATTAATCCAATTGTAAGACCTCGGAAAAATTCTTCTGTTAATTCTGTTGGAAACTCTCCAACTTTTTCTCTTTGAAATTTGCAATTAAAATTGAGATAATTCCTTCCGCTTAAGTCAATTGCACATTCTGCAACTGAATCATCCATAGGTAGCTTAAAGCCAAATCTTTTAATACCTTTTTTATCACCAAGTGCTTTTTTTAATGCTTCTCCCAGAGCAATTCCAGTATCTTCAATTGTATGATGTTCATCAACATTCAAATCTCCTTTAACCTGAACAGTCAAATTCAAATTTGCATGACGGGCAATTTGTTCAAGCATATGATTGAAGAATCCAATTCCAGTTTCTACTTCAGCTTTTCCTTCGCCATCAAGTTCAAGTTTAATAGTAATATCTGTTTCTTTTGTTTTTCTTTTTATCTCGGCAGAACGCAAGTTCTTAATTATTTTGTCAACAGCTTCCTCAATATTTTTTATTTTATTTTTAGAAATAACAATTTTTTTATACGAAGGTTTTCCTTCAATCCCAATTTCAATATAGTCTCTATTGTTTTTCACTGGATTAATTTTAATTCCTTCTAATTTTAAAATCTCTAAAACTGTTGTATCAATTTTATTTTTATCAGCAAAAATTTGAAATGAATATTCCGATAATTTTTTTAACGAACTAATTAATCCCTTGGCTAATTTGTTTGTTGGATTAAACAGTTCTGAATTGATTAAAACATTTTTCATAATATTTCATTCAGCTTTTCAAGAAATAAATTATTTTCTTCAGGTGTTCCGATTGTAACTCTTAAATAACCTGCAAAATTAAATTGATTACTTCTATCGCGAATAATAATTTTATTTTTTTCGAGATAATTATAAACTTCTTTTGGATTTTCTACCTTAAAAGAAATAAAATTTGAATCAGAAGGCAACACATTCAATATTTTTTTGTTCGATTTCAATGATGAGTACACCCTTTCTCTTTCTTTCAAAATCATTCTTATGTATTCATTTCTTTTATCAATATTTTGAAGAGCAAGTGTGACTGCTTCGGCTGTAAGTTTACTGATATTGTAAGGCAATTTTATTTTGAAAAAAATATTAATAATTTCTTTTGATGCTGCACAAAAACCACAACGAACTCCAGCCATTCCCCAAGCTTTTGAAAATGTTCTCATTACAATCAAATTAGGAAATTCAAGAGTATATTTTATCAGTCCTTCATTCTGAGCAAAGTCAATGTAAGCTTCGTCAACAAGTACAATTATATTTAATTTTTTTGTAAGCTCAAGAATTTTTTCTTTGTCAAGCAAATTTGCTGTAGGATTATTAGGTGAACATAAAAATAAAATTTTTGTTCTTTCATTTACTGCTTTTTCGATTGCATTAATATCAATGTTAAAATCATTTGTTAATGGAACATTAATAACTTCTACCTGATTTATATCGCATGCAACTTTATACATACCGTAAGTTGGTTCACAAACAATTGCATTATCAATTGAAGGCTGGCAAAAGATTCTTATAGCTAAATCAATTATTTCATCTGAACCAACACCAAAGAATAAATTTTCTACAGGAATATTTAAAAACTTGCTCACACCTTCTCTCATTTTCTTTTGATATGGGTCAGGATAACGATTAACACCCAAAAAGTCTTCCTCAGGTAAAACTGTTCCAAAACTATTTTCATTGGCATCAAGAAGAATTCCTTCAGAATGTGACTGACGAGCAGAAGTATAAGGTTTTAGTTCTAAAATATTTTTTCTTACTAATTTTTCTATGTTCATTTATTTAACCTTATTTTTATTGCATTTGCATGAGCTTGCAGTTTTTCAACCTCGGTAAGAGTAATTACTGTTTGAGCAATTTTCTTTAATCCATCTTTTGATAATTTTTGAAAAGTTATTGACTTCATAAAAGATTCTACACTAACCCCGCTGTAAGATTTTGCATATCCATAAGTGGGCAATGAATGATTAGTTCCAGATGCATAATCACCAGCACTTTCTGGTGAATAATTTCCAATAAAAACAGAACCGGCATTAACTATTTTCTTTAATAATTTATTTGGATTTTGAACTGCCAAAATCAAATGTTCAGGTGCATATCGATTGCTGATTTCAATTGCTTCTTCAAGATTTTGAACCAGAATTATTCTAGAATTACTTAATGATTTTTCTGCAATTAACTTTCGAGGCAGCAACTGAAGCTGATTTTTCAATTCAATTAATACCTGCTCTGCTAAGTTTTTGCTTGTGGTAATTAAAATTACCTGAGAATCTTCACCATGTTCAGCTTGTGATAATAAATCTGCAGCAACAAAAGAACTCAAAGCAGAATCATCTGCAATTACTAAAACCTCGCTTGGACCTGCAGGCATATCAATTGCACAACCATCTGGGTCAATGCTTACAAGTGTTTTTGCCGCTGTTACATATTGATTTCCGGGACCAAAAATTTTATCTACTTTTTTTACATCTTCTATTCCATAAGCCATCATAGCAATTGCATGAGCACCGCCTATTTTATAAAACTCATCTACTTCACAAATTCTTGCTGCAAATGCTAAAGCAGGATTAATTTCATTTTTAACTGGAGAACACACAATTACTCTTTTACAATCTGCTATTTTTGCAGGTATTCCAAGCATCAACATTGTAGAAACCAAAACTGCACTACCACCTGGAACATACAAACCAACATTTTCAATCGGAACAGATTTGCGCCAGCATTTAATCCCGTGCATTGTTTCAATCTCATATCCATTTTTTTTCTGCATTTCATGGAATTTGAAAATATTATCTGCAGCAGTAATTATTGCTTTACGCACATCGCTCGATAATTTTTTTTCTGCTCTTAATAATTCATTCCTCTCAATTAAAATATTTTCATCTTTTAAGCCATCAAATTTTTTTGCATATCTTATTACTGCACTTCTTCGCTTCTTTTTTACATCTTGAAGTATCGGCAGAATTTGTTTATAAATCTCTGCTGTTTTTATAGCAGGACGACTTAATAACTTTTCAATTTGTTTTGCATTAAGATTTTTGTAATCAACAATTTTCATAATATCATATTTTCAATTGGTAAAAGTAAAATTCCGGAAGCGCCGGCATTTTTTAGTTTTTGATAAATCTCCCAAAATTGTTCTGCAGGTATTACTGCATGAACTGCAACCATTGTGGGATCAGCCAAAGGAAGAATTGTTGGACTTTTAAGTGAAGGGATTATTTTTTCAATTTCTTCAAGTGCTAACTTAGGAGCGTTCATCATCAAATATTTTGATGTTTTTGCAGTTAAAGCTGAATCTATCCTAACTAACAAATTATTTAACAATAAACTTTTGTTTTCATCTTTATCTATAAATTTATTCTTAATTAAAACTGCTTCAGAAGAAAAAACATCAAATGATTTTTTAAGCTTATTCAGCTTGAGAGTATTCCCTGTTGAAACAAGGTCACAGATAACATCTGCAACTCCAAGCGATGGAGCAATTTCTACAGAACCGCTAATCTCTACAATTGTTGCTTTTATATTATTTTCATCAAGAAATTTTTTCAAAAGATTTGGATAAGAAGTAGCAATTCTTTTCCCATTAAGTTCTGATATGCTGTTGAGTGTTTTATTTTCTGGAATAGCTAAAGATAGATTGCATTTGCCATAACCTAATTTTCTAATTACATCAACTTCTACATTTCTTTCATATAAAACATCTTCACCAACTATTCCAATATCTGCAACACCATCACTTACATATTCCGGAATATCATCATCACGCAAGAATAAAATATCAAGCTCAAAATTACGAGTTGTAATTATTAATCTTTCTGAATAATCTTCAATATCAAGTCCGCAGTTGCGCAGAAGTTGAAGTGATTTATCAGTTAATCTTCCTCTTTTTTGTAAAGCTAATTTTAAATTTCCATTTAACATATTTCACCCCATATAACAAAAAACCCCGACATGCGCCGGGGTCTTATTGAAAATTTATTATTTAATTTATAGTATACCGGCGCTTCTCTTAAGAAGTAAATGATTATGATGAATATGATGATATACTGAATTTTTCATAAGTCTTATAAATTTTTGTTGTAAATTTAGAAAACTTTAATTAAGAAACAAAAATATTTTTTTAAGGAAATAAAAAATGTTTTGCTACTTCACATCTGATTTGCATGGTCACAAATCAAGGTATGAAAAATTATTTAATTTAATTATTCAAGAACCACCACAAATTGTATTTTTAACTGGTGACCTGCTCTCTCGTCTCTCTCCTCAAAGTTTTTTATTAGAATATATTGTTCCAAATCTCAAAAGAATGAGAAATATTTTATCTGAAAGATATCCACAGATATATTTAATTCTAGGAAATAATGACGAAAGAATTTATGAAGAAATAATTGAAAATATTAGCAAAGAAACTCTATGGAATTATATTCATTTAAAGAAAATAAAATCAGGTAATTACAATATCTACGGTTATAATTATTCTCCACCTACACCATTTTTATTAAAAGATTGGGAAAAGTATGATACAAATTATGAAATTAAAAAAGGTTGCATATCGCCTGAGATAGGAAAAAGAACAGTAGAAATTTCTGATGAAGAAAAATTATCCACAATTCAAAATGATTTAGAAAAGTTAGCGAATAATGAAAACCATTCTAATTCAATTTTTTTATTTCACGCTCCTCCTTATAAAACAAACTTAGACAAAATTGGTAGTAGTATTGAATCCGATTCTCATGTAGGAAGTATAGCTATAAGAAAATTCATTGAACAAAAGCAGCCATATTTAACATTGCACGGTCACATTCACGAATCAACAAGAATTACAGGTAAATGGAAAGATAAAATTGGCAGAACAATTTGTTTTAATGGAGCTCATGATGGAGAAGAATTATCGATTATAAAATTCCATATTGATAATTTAGAAAATGCCGAACGAATTTTAATTTGACCTGGATTTTAATTTCAATGGATGAGCGGCTTCTGTCAATGCACTAATTTTTAATGCATAACTTGTTTTATTTTCAATATCATCATCTGTTATATAATGAACATCCAGTAAACCTTGAGTTTTTACACCTGTTCGTAAATAATTAATTTCACTCAAACATAGGGACCATCCTTCGAACCACAATTCGAGTTCATATTTTTTGCATTTTTCTTTATCTATATGAACAATTAAATCGATATCACTTGATGGACCTGAAACAGCATCTTTTGTACTGCCAAATATATAAATACCTTTTACGCCAAATCTCTCGCCATCAAGTTCAGAGGCAATTTTTTCAGCCATTTTCATTCTCCAGCGCCAGTGGTCGCTTGGATGAAAATTCACACTTTCTTTAATCTCTTTTTCAATTTGAATATCCATCGATGGAGCAACAAACATTGCAATTGCTTCATCATATTCAGCATTCATCAACACTCTCAAAATCATTCCACCAGTAGATTTTACAACATCAATAACTCTTATAGTGTCTTGCAGATAATAATATTCAGGTAACAGATTTTCAAAAATATTTTCTGATTGAATCAAAAATTTTTCATTGAATATAATCCCATCATCATCAGGATAAAGGGGAAGATATTTTATATTCGATTCAACTAAATCCTGGAAGAAATGAGTTCCAAAAGAAACTTCCGGAACATAATTACCTTTTTTGCGTGCAATTTCAATCAACATTGCAGTATTGTTAATATCGGAATATGTTACACTAACACCTAATTTAATATCGCCACGACTACCCCATCTGCCCGGTCCCATTAATATAAATTTTCTTTTTGGCAATAGTTTATTTAGTTTGCTTACTGCTCTGCCAACTTGAATTAATTTATTTCTTTCAGAAATTTCATTGTATTTTATTGGGTCTACATAAACAATATGAGTAATCTCAGGCACTCTTCCGTTTGATACAAATTTTTTTGCTGTAAAAAGAATTTTATCAACAGGAACATCTTTAGGAATTATATCTATAGCAGTTTCTCTTGAACGACTTTGTGGTCTGCATTGAAGTAAATAAAAATCCTTGCCGTCATGTGCAAATTCCACATCAACTGGAGTTTTCATTTTTGACTGAAGAGTTTTTAGAATCATATCAACTTTTTTGAGAAAATCTGTTTTCAAAAATAATCCATCAAATGTAACAATGTATTCTTTAGATGGGTCATCAAATTCAAAAGTCATAGGCTGACGGACAATGTTTCCTTGTAAAATAGAGAAAACTAATTCAAAAGAAGGGAAATTATTATTCGTTTCTTCAAGAAATTTTTTAATCGATATTGTTTCAAACTCATTAGTTTTCAAATTAATCACATCAATATTCTTGGGAGAATACCTTAGCATTTCTTCTGGTGAAACATTTACTCTCAAATTTGGTTGAGTTGGCGAAATAAGAATAGGATAGTCATCACTTAATCTATCTACCGCACGAGTGCCTAAACCTGGAACAAGACGAACCAACCCATCTTCTCTTTTAATTCTTGGTGACCATCTAAATTCATTCAAGCTGAAAGCTACACCTGCAAAAGATGGCAGAAAATAATTTCCTACTCTTGTACCTACAACTTCTTGTATCATTATTCCCATTTCTTCGTGAAAATCCAGTAAACCTCTTTCTGCTCTATATTCAATCGGGTCAGGCCCGAATGTGGAAGCATAAACCTCTGCAATTGCATCCATAAGCGAAGCAAGTCTTTGCTGCTTTGTTCCCTGATTTGCAAGGAACAAACTTTTATACTTTCCGGAGAATGTGGCATCCATCTGGTCTTCAAGCAAGCTTGAACTTCTCACAATTAAAGGTCTATCACCAAAATCATCTAAAGCCACTGATAATCCTTTTACAATATCTGGAGGAAATTCAGAATTTTTAAAAAGCTGAACGATATGAGGATATTCAATTCTTATCTCATCGATTTCCTTATATTTCTGTTCAAGAACTTCTTCTAAATTATTATATTGCATAAAATTAAGAATACCATCTGAAGCAATATACCATGTTTTAGGAACCTTAATATTTTTCAGTAAATCATTGTTCTCAGCTTCTTTTTGCAAAATATGAGAAGCAATAAATAAACCTGCGCTTTTGCCACCAAGTTTGCCGTGACTTCCTGGTGGAAAAATCATTCTATCAATTAACTTATAAAAATCTGTTAATTTAACATATTCCTTAGCAATTGAAATAAAATTAAGCTGGTCAGTAAAAAATCGACGGAGCAAGGATACACGCAAACCCTTAATAGTTGAAGGAGGTAATTCAAATTTTTCTGGAGCTAAATGATAATATTTGCGTAAAGCATCTGCAATTTCTGTTAAAGAAGTATCCTGATTATCTACAACTTTAATTAACGCACTCGATTTATCTTCTTGAATCCATTTTTGAATTTTATTGAGTATAACTTCATCAGGTAAATTATCATCAGCTAATCTCTGAATTGTTTCGACATATTCGTCATAATTAATAATTTTTTCAACTTTGCTTGGTTTATTTTCATCTTGTGAATCACTATCATTAAAACCAATTCTAATTCTCCTTGGTATATTTGAATGTTTCATTAACAATTCTGCTTCTTCAATTCCTTTCCAGCACAAAAGGTTAAGAAGTTTCCTCATTAAACTCATAAATAGATTAGGGTCGGTCTTTCGTATCATATCTAGAACAATTTTCCACTCCCCTCTAATTGTTTTGCCTATATCTTTTCTTGCATTTTGTAATTCCTCAAAAACACTTTTTAATTTTTGATGAAGTATAAAATGACCCAATCTTTCTGCAATTGTGTTAAGCAATCTTTTTTCTTCTTTTAGGAAAGGACTACCCTCAACCATTGGTACTTCTTTAGTATAATAAACAAATATTTGCCCTACAACTTTTTCCTGAACAATGATGTCAGTACTTATTACCCATGGTGTTTCTTCGAACTCAGAAGTTTGATAAACAATATCACCATACACTAATTTAGCTTTACAATATTCAGAATACTGAAATCCCATTGGAATTGCATCAAGCACGGTAAGAAAAGCTTGACGCAAAGATATTTCGGAACGATTAAGACTATCCTCTATTGTATATAAACAATTGAGCTCTTTTGTTCTTTCTTGAAGCTGCAGGATAATATTATCATCTGACTTATTTTCATTTAACATTTCTTAATAATTCCTTTCCCTGTTTTTCCATCTACTTTTACTAAAATACTTTTTTTTAGTTTAACATGAGAAACAAAATTTTTCTCTTCTACAATCTCTTGTACCTTAAGCCAGTCCCAATCTATTTTGTATTTACCTTTGTAATTTATTGAAAAATAGAACACATTGAAACTCAACAAATTATGAAAAACCATGAATTCTATATTAGATTAACATTAAATAAATTTAGAAAACTTTACTTTTATATGACCAAATTTTCATTTAAATAAAAAAATCAAATAAGCATTCTTTACACAAATGAACATTTTTGAGTTCGTAATATTTATTTCAATAAAATGCTTTAATAAAAAAATAAAACCAGGGATAAAAAACTACAAGTCCCTGGTTCAAATCATAAATGCACTTAAATAAAATTATACCCAGCCTCTATCTTTACAAGCTTGGGCTACACGGCTGACAGAAATTATATAGGCTGCATCACGCATGTAGAGATTTTTCTTTTTTGCGAGTTCACTAACAGCCAAATAAGCTGATGTCATTTTTACATCAAGTTTACCAAGTACTTCTTCCCTTTCCCAATAATAGTTCATGTTTGACTGAACTTGTTCAAAATAACTGCATGTTACGCCACCTGCATTAGCTAAAAAATCAGGTATTAAGAAAATTCCTCTTTCCTGAATTACTTTGTCAGCTTCTGGAGTTGTAGGCCCATTTGCGCCTTCAACAATTATTTTAACCTTCTTACTAATTTTAGTAACATTATCTGCATGAATTTGATTTTCAAGAGCAGCTGGCAGTAAAATATCAACTTCTTGCTCAATCCATTCATCACCACTTAAAACTTCATAACCAATTTCTTTAGCTTTATTTTTATCTATTCCTCCGAATCTATCAGTAATTTTTAACAGCTCATCTTTATCAATTCCACTCATCTTTCTGAAAGTATATGCACATTGGTCTTGTTCATCCCAGCTTGCAACAGCAATTACCTTACCGCCTAATTGTTGATAAAGTTCAATTGCATACTGAGCAACATTCCCAAAGCCTTGAACTGACATAGTTGTATCTTCAATTTTAATCCCCATTTCTTTTAGAGCTTCTCTCAAAGTAAAAATAACACCATAACCAGTTGCTTCTGTTCTACCTAATGAACCTCCCATACCTACAGGCTTACCAGTAATAAATCCAGGATATTTACCGCCATAGATTGTTTCATATTCATCGAGCATCCAGAGCATGTGCTGAGCATTAGTCATTACATCAGGAGCTGGAACATCATTAACAGGTCCAACATTTTTAGCCATTTGACGAACCCATCCTCTGCAAATCTGTTCTTGTTCTTTCATGCTCAAATGATGAGGGTCGCATATAACTCCACCTTTTCCACCACCAAGCGGAATATTTACAACAGCACATTTCCAAGTCATCCACATGGCAAGTGCTCTAACTGTATCAATTGTTTCATGAGGATGGAATCGAATACCACCTTTTGATGGTCCCCTTGCATCATTGTGCTGAACTCTAAATCCTCTAAAAATTTTCGTTGTCCCATCATCCATTTTTACAGGTATGCTAAAATGATATTCCCTTAAAGGATATCTTAATAATTGACGAGTAGCTTCATCTAAATTTAGCATATCGGCTACTTTGTCAAATTGAGCTTGTGCCATTTCAAATGGATTGAATTCTTTTGATTTCATAGTTTCCTCAAAATTTTTTATTGAATTTTTAAGTCATCAACACACAATATTCAGGTTTGATGACTTAACTTATTTTTCTTATGAACGAAAAATAGAGAGAGAATATCACAAAGCAAAATGAATAAGAACCTCTTTTCACAAAGAATGATTTCTTAATTTTAGCATGTTGCAATAAATTATTTAAGAAAATTATGCCATTAAATTTTTTTGCTTAATTATTATTGATAATTTTTATTAATACCTAACTTTCTCAAAAAGTAAAATATTTTCGACAAAATGAAAATTATGGACATCATAACTCAATTTGAGTAAAATCATGGTTTGGATTTTTTCTAAATGAATTCTATTTTGTAATTAAATAATCTCCTCTTTATAAAACTTTGGAGAAATAATATGAAAAGAGCATTCCTGATAATATTTTGTGTTTATTTTTCATTTTATCTAAAAGCACAAAACTTACAATACCCAGAAACTAAAAAAATCAATCATATAGATGAATATCATGGAGTAAAAATTGCAGACCCATACCGTTGGCTTGAAGATTTAAATTCCGAAGAGACAAAAGAATGGATTGAAGCTCAGAACAAATTAACAAACAATTATTTATCAAATATTCCATACAGAGAAAAAATTAAAAAAAGATTAACAGAGCTATGGAACTATGAAAGATACAGCACTCCATTTAAGGTTGGGGACTATTATGTGTATTCCAAAAATGATGGATTGCAAGAACAAAATGTTTATTATATACAAAAAGGAATTAATGGAGAACCCGAAATTTTAATTGACCCGAACAAACTTTCACCTGATGGCTCAGTTTCGCTTTCGGGAATCTTTTTTTCTCATGACAACAAATACTTAAGTTATGGAATTTCAAGAGGCGGTTCTGATTGGCGTGAGTTTTATATAATGGAAGTCTCTACAAAAAAATTACTTGAGGATAAAATTTTGTGGTCTAAATTTTCAGGTAATGCTTGGTATAAAGATGGTTTCTTTTATGCTAAATATGATGAACCAAAATCAGGCGAAGAACTAAAACAATCCAATCAATTTCAGAAAATCTTTTATCATAAAGTTGGCACCCCTCAAACACAAGATGAATTAATTCTTGAAGACAAAGAAAATCCAAAAAGATTATTTGGTGTAAATGTAACAGATGATGAAAAATATCTAATAATTTCTGTTTCAGAAGGATCATCTTCTTACAATTTATTATGGTATAAAAATCTTTCTGCAAATTCTTCAATAATAAAATTAATCGACAACTTTGAAGCTGAATATAATTTTATAGACAATATTGATGATAAATTTTTAGTTCTCACAAATTATCAAGCTCCAAATAATAAACTGATTTTAATTGACCTTAAAAATCCTTCTAAAGAAAACTGGAAAACTATAATTCCTGAATCAAAAAATGTTATTCAAAATGTTTCTCGAATTGGAGGGAAATTAATTGTAACATACTTACAGGATGCCAGCAGTAAAGTTTCAGTTTACACTGAAAGCGGTAATTATCTATACGATATTAAACTTCCTACATTAGGAACTGTACTTGGCTTTTCAGGAAAAAATAATGATACAGAAACTTTCTATACATTTACATCTTTCACATATCCTCCAACAATTTACAGATACGATGTTAAAAACAACAAATCAACTTTATTTAAAAAGTCTAACATAAAATTTAATATGGAAGACTACGAGACGAAGCAAATATTTTATGAAAGTAAAGATGGCACAAAAATACCGTTATTCATTGTTCATAAGAAAGGATTAAAATTAAATGGGGATAACCCCACATTACTTTATGCTTATGGAGGTTTTAATATTTCACAGCAGCCAACTTTTTCAATTCCAAGAATTCCACTTTTAGAAAATAATTTTGTATTTGCATTAGCATGTTTACGAGGTGGAAATGAATATGGTGAAGAATGGCACAAAGCTGGAATGTTAAGCAACAAACAAAATGTATTCGATGATTTTATAGCAGCAGCAGAATGGTTAATTAAGAATAAATACACTTCACCAGAAAAACTTGCAATTCAAGGAGCTTCTAATGGTGGTTTATTAATTGGAGCAGTAATTAATCAAAGACCTGAATTATTCAAAGTTGCATTTCCAATGGTTGGTGTAATGGACATGCTGCGATTTCATAAATTCACCATAGGCTGGGCATGGGTTTCAGAATATGGTTCAAGTGATAATCCAGAACAATTCGAATATCTATTAAAATATTCTCCACTTCACAACATTAAAAATGTTGAATATCCTGCTACACTTGTAACAACAGCTGACCACGATGACCGTGTATTCCCTGCACACTCATTTAAGTATATTGCAACTCTTCAAGAAAAAAATACTGGTAAAAATCCAACTTTAATTCGTATTGAAACTAAAGTGGGACATGGTGCAGGAACAAGTACATCAAAATCAATTGAACTCTATACGGATTTATGGTCATTTATGTTTTTCAATCTTGGCATAAATCCCAATTATTAATTGAAATTCTTTTTCAATCAAAAAAATTAATGCAATGAGGAAAAGGAAAATTAAAAAGCTAATCATCAGCATCGTTGGAGGTATTTTATTAATAATTGGAATTATCATGATTATTGTACCAGGTCCTGCTTATTTAATTATTCCTGCAGGTCTGGGAATACTTGGAACAGAATATCAGTGGGCAAAACAAATGCACGAAAAAGTTAAAAAGATTTTGAAAAAATTTTTTAGTAAGTAAATTCATCATCATTAATTTCTAACAAAAATCTTTGCATTACTGCCTTGAAACCACTTTGAATAATACTTTTATTAATTATGAAACTTTTTCATTGAGATTTTAGTTTTTATAACTAAACAAACTGAAAATCAATATGAGGAATATTATTTTATTAATTACTTGTGGACTATTAATTTCTACAAAAATTTTATCTCAGAATTACGGTGAAATTAAAGGGTATGTTGTAGAAGCTAACACACAATTACCATTACCTTTAGCAAATGTTATAATTTTAGAGACTAACATTGGAGCTTCTACTGATTTAGAAGGAAAATTTACAATTAAAAATGTGCCTCCTAATATTTATAGGATAAAGGCTTCAATTATAGGTTATAAATCTGTTATTAAAACTGACATTATAGTTAAACCAAATACAACAACTCAAGTTAACTTTGAACTTCTTCCCGAAACAATAGAACTTGAGAATATTATTGTTCAAGCAAATTATTTTGACAAAAATATAATTGAACCTGTAAGCCTTCGAAAACTATCTAATGAAGAATTGAGAAGAAGTCCTGGTGGTTTTGAAGATGTTATAAGGGCTCTATCTGTATTGCCTGGAATTTCTCAAGCAGATGCAGGAAGAAACGATTTAATAGTTCGTGGGGGAGCTCCATCTGAAAATCTTTATGTTGTTAATGGTTTTGAAATTCCTAACATCAATCATTTTGGAACTCAGGGTTCTACAGGAGGACCTATAAGTTACATCAATCTTGATTTTGTTAATGAAGTTAATTTTTCTACCGGTGGATTTTCAGTAATGTATGGTGATAAAATATCATCTACTCTTAACATAAATTTACGTGAAGGAAATGACAGCAGAATAAAAGGGAAAGCAACTATTTCAGCATCAATGTTTGGGTTAAACCTTGAAGGACCAATAAATAAAAATTCATCCTTTATTATTTCTGCAAGAAGAAGCTACTTAGATTTTATTTTCAAAGCTGCTGGATTTTCTTTCGTCCCTGAATATTATGATTTATTAACAAAAGTGGATTATAAAATTGACAATATCAACACAATCAACTTCTTATTTATAGGCGCATTTGATAAAGTTAAATTTTTCAATGATGATAAAGAAAAAATAATAAATAATTCGAGAATATTGGGAAGTAATCAAAATCAATATATTGCAGGATTATCATATCGTAGAGTCTTCAGCAATGGTTACATGAATCTAAAGTATTACAGAAATTTTACTGACTTTGATTACATTCAGAAAGATACATTACTTCAGCCTCTATTTAAAAATATTTCCAGAGAAGAAGAAAATAATTTTCAGCTTGATGTTGTTCATAAATTTTCAAAAAAAATTGAAATGAACTTTGGTGCTGCAATCAAATTAATAGAATTTAGTAGTGATATATATTTCCCATCATTTAAAACTACTTTTGGTGAAATATTGCCTTTGTTATCACTTAATGAAAAAAATAATTTCCTAAAGCAAGGTTCATATATAAATTTTAATTTTTTGTTAACTCCAAAAATCTTAACCAATCTTGGTTTAAGGTATGATTATTTTAATGGCATTAACAAAAAAAATTATCTTAGCCCAAGATTTTCAGCATCATATTCATTAAATGAAATATTCAGCTTTAATTTTAGTGCAGGAATTTATAGACAATTTCCATCTTACATCTGGCTGGTATCTAATAATCAAAATAAAAATCTAACTGCAATTAAAACCAATCAGTATGTATTCGGTATTAATTATTTATTCAGAAATGATGCAGAATTAAAAATCGAAACTTTTCTTAAAAATTATTCAAACTATCCTGCAAGTTTAATCAGGAAATATCTTGTATTAGCAAATACTGGTGCAGGTTTTTCAGGTAGTGATGATAATTTTTCTTCTTTTGGATTGGACCCATTAATCAGTGAAGGTAAAGGAAATGTAAAAGGATTAGAATTATCAATTCAGAAAAAAATTTCTGACATACCTTTATATGGGATTTTAAGTTTAACCTACTCGAAGTCAGACTTTATTGCATTAGATGGAATTAAGAGAAGCAGCAGTTATGACCAGAATTGGATTTTCAATATTGCTGGCGGATATAGATTTAATATGTTTTGGGAATTAAGTATGAAATTCCGATATGCTTCAGGAAGACCATATACACCATTTAATGACAATGGTTTGCAGAATGTTAATCAATATAATTCAAGAAGGTTAAAATCTTTTCATTCTCTCGATGTAAGAGTAGACAAAAGATGGTTGATTAATAACTGGACTCTAATTACTTATATTGATATTCAGAATATATACAATAGAAGAAATTTAAGCGGGATTAGATGGGACCAAAAAACAAAAACTATCGACGAAACAACATCAATTGGAATATTGCCATCAATCGGGATTTCACTTGAATTCTAAATCAATTTTTTAAGCATAAAGGAGAATTCACTTCCTTTCCCTAATTGGCTCTTTACTTCCACTTTTGAGTTATGAGCTTCCACAATGTGCTTTACTATTGCCAAGCCAAGTCCTGTACCTCCCATATCTCTTGAGCGATTTTTATCAACTCTATAAAATCTTTCGAAGATTCGATTTAAATCTTTCTCCTCAATTCCAATTCCTGTATCACGAACAAATATTCTTGCATATTTTTCGTATTCATCAACACCAACTTCAACTTTGCCAGTTTCGGTATACTTTATTGCATTGGTTAATAAATTATTCATAACCTGTTTTAATCTTTCTTTATCACCAAAAATTTCGAGATTTTGATTGATTGGTAATAAAATTAATTCAAGATTTTTCTTTTCAGCATATGGCTTCATTTCATTTATTATGTTTTCGAGGAAAGGGGTAACTTGAAAATATCTCAAACTCATTTTCATTTGTTTTGATTCAATCATCGAAATATCAATTAAGTCATTCAACAAATTGTTAAGATTAATAACATGTTGATTAGCCTTTTGTAAAAATGTTCTATTAACTTTTTTATCATCAATAGCCCCGTCAAGCAAAGTTTCTATATAACCCTGTATGGCAAAAATTGGGGTTCTTAATTCATGAGAAACATTACCCAAAAATTCTGTTCTTGTGCGTTCTAATTTTTTTAAATGATTTATATCATTCTTTACTTTTAAGAACATTTTACGAATCTCATCTTCAAGGTCTGCTAAATTTTTTGGCAAACGAATTTCCTCTGAAGATAAATATTTATTTTTTCTTATGTAATTAATTGTTCTGGTTATAACCTCAATTTCTAACTTTCTCCTTCTTGCAAAATATATTATCAAAATAAATATTAATAAAAATGTAAAAATCGAGATGAAAACTATTTGAGAAATATTCAGGTTGGAAATAAAAAGAATTAATAAAAACAAGAAATAAAAAATTATTAGAGGAATTAAATAATCAACTGCATTAGATATAAAATGACTGATTTTTTTAAATATTCTTGAATCTATAACCAACTCCTTTTATTGTTTCTATTAAATCAGTATGTTTACCCAATTTCTCTCTTATTTTTCTAATATGAACATCAATCGTTCTTTCCACTACAATTATATCGTTGCCCCATATATCTGATAAAATTTTTTCTCTGTCAAAAACTTTACCGGGATTCGAAGCAAGATAAGCAAGCAATTCAAATTCTTTTCTTGGAAGCACAACTTTTTTATTATCAACGAATACTGTGTATTCATCCCGATTAATTTTTAGTGGACCAATATTTATCTCACTTTCAACAGACTTATCTTTTTTATTGATTTCAATTTTTCTAAGATTCGATTTTATTCTTGCTATTAATTTTTTGGGAGAAATAGGTTTTTGAATATAATCATCAGCTCCAATGTTCAAACCATGTATCTCGTCAATCTCAGAAGATTTAGCTGTTAAAAAAATAATTGGAATGTTTTTATGATTTTCGTTGCTTCTAATTCTCTTGCATGTTTCATATCCATCAAGTTTGGGCATCATAATATCCAGAACAATTAAATCAGGATTTTCAGAAAGTTTTGATAGTGCCTCAATTCCATTATAAGCTGGAATTACTTCAAAGCCTTCGGCTTCGAGATTATATTGAAGAAATTCGATAATATCTTTTTCGTCGTCTACTAAAAGTATTTTTGCCATAATTATATTTTTATTTCTTTTCCTGCTTTTGCTGATTTATAAATTGCTTCGAGCATTTTCATTCTAATCAATGATTCTTCACTCGATGATATTGGTGAAATATTTTCCCTTACTGCTGCAATAAAATGTTTTAACTCATTTTCATAAGACTTTCTGAACATATTAGATATATTAGTTTTTGATGGAGTATAATCAATATGAGTTGACTCGATTCTTTTATAAACTCTAAGTGGATTTAAATGTGCTGTCCCTTTTGTGCCATGAACAACCATACTAAAGCTATCAGTTTCTGAATATAGTTCCCAGCTGACTTCAAATGCTATTACCTGTTCATTTTCAAATCGAATCAATCCTATTGCTGATTCTTCAATATCTTTCAATGCATGATTAAATGTTTGAACTGAGACAGACTCGATTTTATTGTTATTAAACATCCATAAAGCTAAATCGAGTAAAACAATTCCAAGATCAATAACAACACCACCACCCGACTGCTTTTTATTTACAAACCATTTTTGTGCACTGCTTTTTTTTCTTAACCAGCTGCATTTTATATAAAAAAGTTCTCCTAATTCTCCACTGTTTATTATGCTTTTCATTAACATAGCATCGGGTCTAAATCTTAAGTTCATTCCTACCATTGCAATTTTTTTATGTTTTTTAGCAGCGTTATTAATTTCTTTAGCCTCTTCGTAATTAATTGCTATTGGTTTCTCAATTAAAACATTGATATTTGATTTCAAACAATGAAGTGCAATCTCTGTATGTGTAGATGTTGGTGTTGCAATTATAACAGCATCAAGATTTTCATTTTCCGTCATCTCTGTGTAATCTTGATATTTTTTTGCAGATGGATATTTCTCACCTATAGTTTTCAATCTATTTTTATTTATTTCACATAAAGCTGCAAGCTCTGCATTTTCGAGCTTTGACAAAATTGGCAGATGCACAAGTTGTGCAATACTGCCAAGGCCAATAATTCCCAATTTTACTTTTTCCATCAAGCTACAATTCCATTTTTAATTGCTTTTTTATTTATGAATTTTAATACTTGATTTACAATACCATTCGGGTCAATACCAAGTTGGTTATGTAATTGCTGTTGTGTACCATGTTCTACAAATTTATCGGGTAATCCAATTCTTAAAATATCATTTTTGTAATTTTTTTCTGCAAAATATTCAAGTACACCCGAACCAAATCCACCTATTAAAGTATTTTCTTCGAGTGTAACAATTTTATCGAAACGATTTGCAACATCATCAAGTTTATTTTTATCAAGTGGTTTAACAAATCTCATGTTTATTATTTCAGAATTTATTCCATGTTCACTTAATATTTGGGAAGCTTTTTTAGCATATTCAACCATAACTCCCACAGCAAGAAAGACAATATCATTCCCATGTTGAATAGTTTCACTTTTGCCAATTTCTAATTCTTCAAATTCATCCTTTATTGTTACTCCAAGTGCATTTCCTCGAGGATATCGCAAAGCAATTGGACCTTTTTTATAATTAATTGCTGTAAACAACATATTTCTTAATTCAGCTTCATCTTTAGGAGCCATTATAACCATGTTAGGAATTAATCGGAGGTAAGACAAATCAAAAGCACCGTGGTGAGTTGGCCCATCAGCTCCTACTAATCCGGCCCTATCCAGCACAAACACAACATGAAGATTCTGCAAAGCAACATCGTGAATTATCTGGTCAAAAGCTCTTTGAAGAAAAGTAGAATAAATAGCAACTACAGGTATAATGCCTTGAGTAGCCAAACCTGCAGCAAATGTAACTGCATGTTCTTCTGCAATTCCTACATCAAAATATCTTTCAGGAAATTCTTTCTGCAAATAATCCAAACCTGTTCCATCAGGCATTGCTGCTGTTATACCAACAACATCAGGATTTTTTTTTGCAATATCAACAAGTGTTTTACCAAATATTTCTGTATAAGAAGGAGTTGTAATAGATTTCTTAATTACTTCACCAGTAATTTTATCAAAAGGAATTGCTGCATGTAATCGTTGATTATGTTTTTCTGCAGGAGCATATCCTTTCCCTTTTTCTGTAAGAACATGAACAAGAATAGGTCCTTTTAAGCTTTTAACATGTTCAAATATTTTTATTAATTGAGAAATATTGTGTCCATTAATTGGTCCGAAATATCTAAATCCAAGAGCTTCGAACAACATTCCAGGTGTCACAATAGCTTTTATTCCATGTTCAATTCTAATGGCAGCTTTTCTTATTCTATCTCCAAACTGGTCAAGTTTTCCGGTTAAATCCCAAATAGCTCCTTTTAATTTATTGAACTCGGGATGAGAAATTACTTCTGTAAAATAATTAGAAATCTGCCATTTATTTGGAGCTATTGACATTTGATTATCATTAAGAACAACAATTAAATCACTTTTAATCAATCCAGAATTATTCATGGCTTCATAAGCCATTCCGCCTGTCATTGCTCCATCACCAATTACAGCAATAACTTTTCTATCAGTCTTTAAGATATCCCTTGCAACAGCAATACCCAAAGCAGCAGAAATTGAAGTTGAAGCATGACCAGCACCAAATGCATCGTATTCACTTTCGCTTCGTTTGAGAAATCCACTTATTCCATTTAATTGTCTTATTGTTTTTAATAAATCTCTCCTTCCAGTAATAATTTTATGAGGATAAGCTTGATGACCTGTATCCCATACGATCTGGTCGTAAGGTGTATTAAATACTTTATGCAATGCAACTGTTAATTCGACTGCTCCTAATCCCCCGCCAAAATGACCACCAATTTGAGATATTACATCAATCATGTATTGTCTTATTTCATAACAAAGCAAATTTAATTCTTCGAGAGAAAAATTTTTTATATCAGCAGGAGAATTAACATTAAAAAGAATTTTATATTGAGATTTATCAATCATAATTCATTCCCATTTTGAAAATTATTTTTTAAATCTGCTTCAAATTGTTTTTTAAGTTCTGTTACTTTGAGTTCCGCTTCCTTCAAAGTAGTATAGCAAAACTTTGCTAAATTTATTCCTTCTTCGTAAAGTTTAATTGATTCTTCAAGACTAACTTCACCTCTCTCAAGTATTTCCGAAATTTCTTGAAGTCTTTTTAATGATTCTTCGAATGAATTTTCTTTTTTCTTACTCATTTATTTTTACTTCTCCATCATAAAATTTTAGTTGAACTGGTTTGTGCAATGTTAATTCCTTTAATCGGTGAATAATCTTTTCATCTTGTTTGACAATAGCAAATCCTCTCCTCAAAATATTATCCACATTAAAAGATTGAATTTTGTTATCGAGTAATTCAAGTCTATTTTTTTCGGACTTTAGTTTATCATCAATTAAATACTGAAATTTGAAAACAGTACTGTCTAATAATTGAATTTTGTTTTTAATATTATCTTGTGGTAATCGGAAACCATAGGAAGAAATTAATTGATTAACCTCTAATTTATAATCTTCAATAATTTCAAACATATTTTCTGTGAAATAATATGAAAATTCATTTATAAAGGCAAAAAGCTCATCGATATTTGGCGTAGCAAGTTCCATTGCTGCAGAAGGAGTAGGAGCTCTTAAATCTGCAACAAAATCTGCAATTGTAAAATCTATTTCATGACCAACAGCACTAATAATTGGAATTCTTGAATTGAATATGGCACGAGCAACAATTTCTTCGTTAAAAGGCCATAAGTCTTCAAGTGAACCTCCACCGCGTCCAACAATAATTGTATCAATATCATCAAATTGATTGAGTAATTTTATGCTTTCTACAATTTCTTGAGCTGCACCTTCTCCTTGAACCCGGCAAGGTGCTATTACTAATTCTACGAGAGGATATCTTCTTGCAGCTATACTTTTCATATCCTGAAAAGCTGCACCATCAATAGCTGTTACAATTCCAATTTTTTTAGGAAATCTTGGAATTGGCTTTTTATGTTCAACATCAAACAAACCTTCGGCAGCAAGCTTCTGTTTTAATTTTTCAAATGCTGCTTGAAGTTCACCAATTCCTGCAGGTTTCATTGAACGAACATCAATCTGATAACTGCCTCTTGGTGGATAAACAGTAATTCTTCCGCTTACAATTACTTTCATTCCATCCTGTGGAGTAAAAAATACATAACTGTTTACTCCTCTCCACATTGCACAATTTATTTGTGCATTTGCATCCTTCAATGTAAAATACCAATGGCCTGAAACATGTGCTTTGAAATTAGAAATTTCTCCTATTACATTTACCTCTGAATAACTTTCTTCGAGAGTAACTTTAATAAGATTTGTTATGTCGCTGACTGATAAAATTGTTTCTTGCATTACAATAAAATTTTTATAAAAAATATGTTAAATAAATTTTCTAAAAATTAATTGAGAAAAAATTTGAATATAAGCCTACAGAGACTTCATGAAAATCTGTTGCCCCTCTGTCGGGTTGAAAATGATATCTGTATCTCAAAAAAGCAGTAAAAACATTTTGTATTTGAAATAAACCAAGTGAGAGCTCCGGGCTTATTCCATTATAACCTTTAAAATCAGTAAAGTAATTTAAGCCTGCAGAAATATATTTAATAAAACTTAGCTGAATAATTTGCTTGTATCCGACTCTAAGATAATTTTTTTTATCAGCATTAAAAATATGAGCATATTCAGCCCCGAAGTAACCAAAGGGATAATTATAACTACCTTTATAAAAAGAAAAAACAGGAATTTCTTTTGTTAAACCAAAATAATCCTTGTTGTTTTTAGAGATATAAGTTGGAGAAGGCAAGCCAAAAATTATTCCTCCAAAACAACACACTTGAAATAAGTTTACATTTTTTTTGTAAGCAAAAATGATGTTCTGCGGAATTTCTATTTCATATAACTGGCTAATGGATTCAACATTATTTTTATCGTAAACTAAAATTTTATATTGGATTAAATTCTTTTTATTAATTATTCCATCAAGGTCAATTTCGATTCTATGATTTTCATTTAATTTATCAGAAACAATAAATTCTTTTTTATTATCAAAAATTATTTTTGATGTGCAGCTATCACTTGTGTAAAACGACAAAGTAAATTTATACGGTGGCTCTGGTGTTATATATGAATCAATTACAAAGATATCAATGTTACCAATTTGTGCAGAATCAATTTGTGCTGATATTAATGATGAAACTGAAACAAGAAGAATAAAAATATTTTTGAGCTTCATGGTCATGATAAATTTTTCATTACAAAATTAAGATATTTAAAACAAAGTTTTATGACTAATTTAATGTTTCTTTGTTATTTCAGCTTTTAAGTATATTTACCTTTATAAATTTTATTTATATGAAAATATTTCCGTTTAATATACAATAAAAATATAGGTGAATAGTGAAAATATTAATAACAAATGATGATGGGATTGATTCTCCTGGAATCTCAGCTCTTGCTGATGAGATGAAAAAAATTGGAGAAGTTACTGTTATAGCTCCTCGAACAGAACAAAGTGCAGTTGGACATGCAATAACAATGAAAATACCATTAAGAATTTCGGAGTACTTTAAAGATGGAGAATTTTTTGGTTATGCAGTTGAGGGAACCCCGGCTGATTGTGTAAAAATTGGGATTCGAAACATAATGAAAACTCCACCTGACATAGTAATTTCAGGAATAAATAATGGGTCGAATACTGCAATTAATATAATTTATTCCGGGACAGTATCCGCAGCACGCGAAGCAGCAATTATGGATGTCCCTTCAGTTGCTGTATCAGTTACAAATCATGCGGCTAAGAATTTTCAATTTGCAGCAAAATTATCAAAAGCACTTTCATTATTAATAATGAAAAATGGATTGCCAAATGGAACATTACTTAATGTTAATGTTCCCGATTTACCTGAAAACCAAATTGCAGGGATTAAATTAACACGTCAAGGGAAATCAAAGTGGGATGATATTTATGAAGAAAGAATTGACCCTTATGGCAAAAAATATTACTGGCTTACAGGAAACTTAATCGAAACAGACAATGATTTATCTACAGACCAATTTGCAATTAAAAATAATTATGTATCAATTTCTCCAATTCATTTTGATTTGACAGATTATAATACTTATAACACAATGCAAAGCTGGAAAATTGAAAATCTAATGGAAATCTTAGAAAAAGGTTAATCAAATGCCCTCTAGCAACTTTCATATTTCGACAGAAATAAATTTATTTTATTTAATTCCTGGAATAATTATTCTACTCGTTTATTCATATTTTATATATAAATATACAATTCCGCAGGTTTCTACTTTAATAAAAACTCTTTTAGTAACAATAAGAAGTATTTCGATATTGCTAATCCTGATTTTGATTTTTGAACCTGTTCTTACAATCAGTTACAAAAAAATAATTGAACCAAAAATTTTTCTTTTTACAGACAATTCAAAATCACTTGCTGTTAAAGATAGCCTTAAAAGACTTTCGAGCAATATAGATGCAATAAAAAATTTAGTAACTACACAAAGTTCTACCTACAACATTTTTACTTTTGGAGTTAATCCTAAACCTTTGTCAATAGATTCGTTAAATAAAATTAAGTATAATGAACCCGTTACAAATTTTGATAAAATAATTTCGCTTTTAAAAAATTCAGAAGATAATATTGCAGGTGCAGTTATAATAAGTGATGGAATAATAACAGATGGAAGTAATCCAATATATGAAGCAGAAAAACTAAATTTTCCAATTTTTACAGTAGGAATTGGTGATAGCTCAATCCAAAAAGATGTAGCAGTGAAGGAAGTTCTTTATAATCAGTACATTTATGCAAATAAAGAAACAGAAATTGAAGCATTGATAACACAAAAAGGATTTGATAACAGCATCATTAGTGCTTCTCTTTTTGAAGAAGATAAATTAATTCAAACAAAAAATTTTAATCTCAGCGAAACAGGTTTTAACAAAATTAAATTTGATTACACACCTAAAAATTATGGGGAAATAAAATTAAGCATATTAACATCGCAATTAAAAAATGAGGATAATCTTTTTAACAATAAGAAAACACTTTTCATTAATGTATTAAAAGACAAAATTAAAGTTGCAATTATTGCAGGTAGTCCATCCCCCGACTTATCAGCTGTTTCAACAGCACTTAAAAACAACGAGAATATTGATATAATAAAAATTATACAAATAACACAAAACAAAATATGGGACAATAATATTTCTAAAATCGATAGTGCAGATGTTTTGGTGTTAATAGATTTTCCTGCATACAATTCATCATCGGCATTCTCTCAACAAGTGTTTTCGAAAATAGAAAAAAATAATAAACCTTATTTGATGATTGTTTCTAACAATACGGATATGCATCAACTATCTGCTTATGAAAAGATTCTACCATTTTCAATAAATAACATTTCGAATTCATACATTGAAATTACACCAAATATTTTTAGCAGTTCTATAAAATCAATATTCTCTAAATCTTTTGAAGATAAAGAATGGGAAAATTTACCTCCACTTACAAAATCAACTACTGAATTAATGCCAAAACCTGGAAGTGAAATTCTGGTAAAAGGAACTGTAAGAAATATTCCTGCAAACATTCCTCTGATTATTTCAATGAATATTGGAAGACAAAAATCATTCGCAATTTTAGCAGGTGATATCTGGAGATGGCAATTATTAAAAGCAGAAAAAAATCCTTACTTTTTTTCTAAATTTCTTAACAATATAATTAAATGGCTAAATACTGCTGAAAGACAAAACCAATTCATTGTAAAAACAAATAAAAAAATATATTCTGAAGGTGAACCAATTGATTTTGTTGCTGAATTATATGACAACACTTTTGCACCGATTGACTCAGCAAAAATTAATTTGACTGTTTTTAATGATAATCAAAAATATGAATTGATATTGGAAAAAGTAAAAGATGGATTATTCCAATCTAATCTTGAAATTAATACGCGGGGGAATTATTCTTATGAAGCAACTGCAGAATATGATGGAATAATTTTAAAAAGCAGTCGTGGAAGATTTTCTGTAGTTGAATCAGATATTGAAAAATTAAATACACAAATGGATATAAATTTTTTAAAACAATTAGCTTATGCAACAAAGGGTAATTACTATTTTTTAAATAACATTGATGAACTAAAAAAACAATTAAACGAAACTCTTAATACTTCAATAAAAGAAAAAACCATTACATCAGAAATTAATTTACGAACAGATAAATGGCTGCTGATTGCAATTATAATATCATTTTCAATTGAATGGTTTATAAGAAAAAGATATGGAATGATATAGCTAATCATTTGAAAACAATAATGTAATTCAAATGAAATTAGTAAAAGATGTATTAGATTTTTTCCTGCCAAGAATTTGTATTTCATGCGAAGAGAAATTAAAAGATAATGAAAAATGCATCTGCTTTAATTGTTTTTCTTCAATTAAAAGAACAGATAAAGATTTATTGTCAAAAGAATACGATAGAAAATTTAAAGAAGAAAATATCATAACAGATTTTGTTTCACTATTTTTATTTGAAAAAGATAAGGCTTTGCAATCAGTAATTCATGATTTAAAATATAATGGAAATATTAAAGCAGGCATTTACTTAGGTGAGCTTGCTGGAAAAAATTTTTATAAAGATATTTTAAACTGGAAACCTGATTTTATAATTCCAGTTCCTCTTTATCATCTTAAAAAAGCAGAAAGAGGATACAATCAATCATATTATATTTCCAAAGCAATAAGTAAAATTGTTAAGATTCCTGTAGAGACATCAATCTTAAAAAGAATAAGATATACGCAATCTCAAACAGAGTTAAATTTAGAGGAAAGAAAAGTTAATGTATTTGGAGCTTTCTCAGTTAAAAATAAGAGCTTGATAAGAAATAAAACCTTCCTGATTGTTGATGATGTAATTACAACTGGTGCTACAATATCTGAATGCGGCAAAGTTTTGATAGAAAATGGTGCTTCAAAAATTTATGCATTATCTATTGCTTTAGCCAGTTAATTACATTTTTTCAGGAGCAGAAACACCAAGTATTTTTAATCCATTTCTGAGCACTGTTTGAACTGCAATAATCAATGCAATCCTTGCTTCTGCTAATTCTTTTGGACTGCCTATTATTCTGCATTCAGTATAAAACTTATGGAATAATGCTGCTAATTCTTCAAGATAAACACATATTCTATGAGGTTCAAAATTTTCTGCACTCAACAAAACTTCATCCGGAAATTCGAATAATTTCTTTAATAAATTTTGTTCTTCATCTTGAGTAAGCAATTCAAGATTTTCCAAAGACAGATTAAGATTTTCATCCTTGGTCATTCGAAGAATTGATGAAATTCTTGCATGAGCATATTGCAGATAAAATACTGGATTTTCGTCAGACTGTTTTTTTGCAAGTCCAATATCAAAATTCAAATGGCTTGAAATACTGCGCATGTTAAAAAAGTATCTTACAACATCACTTCCAACTTCATCTATCAATTCATCAAGTGTTACATAATTTGCCTTACGAGTTGACATTTTAACTACTTCACCATTTTGAATTATAGTAACGAACTGGTGAATCAAAACTTTTACTTTGTTTATGTCATATCCAAGTGCTTTAAGTCCAGCTAAAACATCTGGATAAGTAGCATTATGGTCTGAACCAAATAAATCAACTATTAAATCATATCCCCGTTCAAATTTTGTAATATGATAAGCTATATCTGGTAATCGGTAAGTTGGTTCTCCGGTTGATTTAACAATAACTTTATCTTTTTCATTACCTAATTCAGAAAGTTTCAACCAAACAGCATCATCTTTCTTATAAGATAATTTTTTTTCTTCAAATAATTTCAGAAGTTTTTCTATTCTTCCTTCTTCATACAAACTATTTTCATTATAATAATTATCAAAATGAATATTGAGTCGGCTCAAAGTTTTATTAATGTCATCAAAAATTTCTTTCTCTGCTCTCTGCTTAAAAATTCCTTCTGGATTTTCATTAATTAATTTATCTCCATATTCATCGTAAAGTTTTTTTGCTATGTCTTTAATATAATCTCCCTGATAATATTCTTCTGGAAATTCAATATTATGACCAAGCAATTCAAGATATCGCAGACGAACAGAATCACCAAGAATTCTCATCTGCCTGCCAGCATTATTAAAATAATATTCTCGTTCAACTTTATAACCAATCCACTCAAGTAAATTTGCAATGGTATCACCTGTTACAGCGTTTCTTCCATGTCCGACTGTTAAAGGGCCAGTTGGATTTGCAGATACAAACTCTACCTGTGCAATTTTGCCATTATATTTATTTGACCTGCCATAGTTTTCAGATTTTTCAATTATATCTTTAATTACATTCGTTACATATTTTTTCGTAAAATAAAAATTTATAAATCCTGGTCCTGCAATTTCTATTTTTTCAATTACAGATTTGTCATACTCAAGATTAGAAATAATTTCATTAGCAATGTCTCGTGGATTTTTCTTTAATACTTTAGTAAGCAACATTGCAACATTTGTAGAGTAATCACCGTGTGCTTGCTGATTAGGAACAGTAAAAATAAAATCGACATTTTTTAGATAATCTAATTTATCAGAAAGCTTATTAAAAATAGTATAAAGATAATTTTTCAATTATTTCTCCGTTTTCTTTTTTGATGAACTTCTTGAATTCTTCGAATTATGTTTTGGTTTGGGTCCTTCTTCATCATCAACAGGAACAATTGGAGCATCTCCCCAGAGTTTTTCCAGATTATAATAATTTCTTACTTCTGTTCGAAAGATGTGAACAATTACATCAAAATAATCCAGAATAACCCAGTTCAAAGTTTCATAGCCTTCTCTGCTGAAACATTTAACACCTTTAGAATTTAGTTTTTCTTCTACTTCGTCAGCTATGGCTTTAACTTGCTTGTCAACATCAGCTGAACAAATAACAAAAAAATCTGAGATAGTAGAAATCTTACGAATATCAAGAATTTTTATATCATAACCTTTTTTGTTTAATATTAACTGAGCTATTTGTTTAGCAAATTTTAATGAATCCACACTTACCTCATTTTAGTGGTTTTAAATTATAGTAATCTTTTCCAATTACAATCGAAACATCAAGAAAATAATTTTCGTTAAGCTGCTGAATTACATTGTCTCTTTTTACTCCCAAAACTTCTGCAACTTTGTATGCATTAGCTTTATTTCCTGTTCTATCGATTACAATAGTTTCATCAATATCATTGTTTATGTAATTGCCAATATTAACAACATCAAATCCATTGTTTCTTAGAAAATCTGTAAATCTATCAGCAACTCCTGCGACATTGCAACCATTCAAAACTTCTACTTGAATAATTTCTGAAGGTAATTGTTCATCTTTGTATGAGTTTGTCTTTGCATCTGAAATTTTAATATAAAGTGAATATATCATAAAAAGTATAATTGCGAATAAAAAGAAATTGGTGATATTTAAGAATAGATTTATTGAGGAAGATTTTAAATCTGTATTCTTTCTATATGATTTTTTCGAATTATTTTTTTCCAATTGTTGTGTGTCTAAATTAAATCAAATTATCAATCGCAAATTTAATAAAATTTCTCTCTCTATTTATCATACTCAAAGCGGTCAAACAAATCTCTGTAATAAAAAGATGAATAATAACTATACGGATTGTAATAAGGAAAGTTTCTGTATTGTAAGATTATTGACATGTTTTCAGTAGGCTTGTAGTTAATCTGTGCACGGTTTAAATATAACCCGTTGATTTTATTTGAGAATTCTCTTCCAAAAGAATTGAAAGGAGAATTTACAAGACTAATGTCTGCCTGAATATTTAACTTATCATTTATTTTGTAAAACATGCTATTAGTATAAGTTGTTAAAGCTAAACTGCCTGCAGCACCAAATGTTTGATAAGAGATATCGAATGTATGATTCATCCTAAAATTTTCTGAGTTGAAAAAATTGAATAAGCTTGATGAATAATTTTTTATTATGCTGCTTTTTATATTATAATTACTTGTCTGGTCTTTGAATTGAGCATTTACAGTTGCTGCACAAATTATTAATGCCAAAATTACTTTTTTCATGGTAAGCTCCATTTTTTTGGCTTTTAACAATGAATCAAAATTTTTGTTTCTTTGTTAATCGCTACAGCAATTTTATCATAACTTTTATAAAGTTTCAAGTCATATAATAATCAACAGATTATTTAATACGCACAACCATTTCAATTTCTACTGGTGCATTCAATGGTAAATCACTAACTCCCACAGCACTTCTTGCATGTTTCCCTTTTTCTCCAAAAACATTTACTAAAAACTCCGAAGCTCCATTAGCAACTTTAGGTTGGGAAGAATATCCTATTCTGGAATTCACAAATACAGTCAATTTCACAATTTGTTCAATTCTATCGAGACTGCCGATTATTGATTTAATTGCACTTAAACAATTTATTGCACAGAGCTGTGCACATTCTATTGCTTTTTCTTCACTTACTTCATAACCTACTTTGCCTTCAGCAATTAATTTTCCATTCTTAATGGGGAGCTGCCCTGATGTATAAACTAAGTCACCAATTTGATTTGCAGGAACATAAGCTGCTAATGGTTTAGGGGCATTTGGCAAATCATACCCTAATATTTCTCGAATTTTTTGTTCATACATTTTTACTCCTCCTTAATTTCAATGCAAATATATTGAAAATATTTTTTTGATTTTATTAAAAAAATTTTGAATTAGCTTTTTATCAAATTCATTATTTATCTTTGCAACAAAAAAAGGTTTGAATATGACAGGAGAAAAATTTGAAGAATTATACAACATTATGAAAAGATTAAGAAAAGAATGTCCATGGGATAGAGAACAAACACACGATTCAATTAAAGCTGCTACGATTGAAGAAACTTATGAGTTAATAGAAGCAATAGATGAAAAAAATTATAAAGAAATTAAGACTGAACTTGGTGATTTATTGCTTCACATACTTTTTCATTCTGTTATTGCAGAAGAAGAAAATCATTTTAATATCAATGATGTAATAGATACTATTCGAGAAAAATTAATTCGTCGCCATCCACATGTTTTTGGAAATGTAAAAGTCAATGGGACTGAAGATATTGTTAAGAACTGGGAAGAAATTAAATTATCTGAAGGAAGAGAATCAATTTTAGAAGGAGTTCCTAAAAATTTACCTGGACTTGCAAGAGCATATCGTTTGCAGGAAAAAGCTTCTAAAATTGGCTTTGATTGGAGCAATAAAGAAGATGTATGGAAAAAAGTAATTGAAGAAATTAACGAAATGCATGCATGTGAAAAAAGCGGAGACCATAAAAAATTAGAAGAAGAACTTGGTGATGTTTTCTTTGCTCTTACAAATTATGCAAGATTTCTTGGCATCAATCCAGAAAATGCTTTGAGAATTACGAATGAAAAATTTATAGCAAGATTTAATTATGTCGAAAATAAAATAAAAGAAAGCGGAAAAAATCTAACAGAATCTTCACTAAAAGAAATGGATAAATACTGGGAGGAAAGCAAAACAAAGTTGTAAATCAATTTTATTTCATAAAATCTGAAAAACTCAATGTGTTATTCCTGAGTAAACTTGGATTAATATGCAGGCATGAATCTATTGATTATTTTAGAAATTTCTAATAATAATTTATGCTTTATAAAAAAATTAAAGCAAGAGCATAGAGCATAACAAAATGAGAAATTATATTCTAACTTATTGCTCTATACTCTTACTTTTTTAAGAGTAAATTCATTTTATACTGTTGATTGCTCTGGTATATTTTTTAACACATTAACTAAAGTATTCCAGAATTTTTCAACAGTGCTGATTTGGACTCTTTCATCTGGGGAATGGGCACCAATTATAGTTGGACCAAATGAAATCATATCCATTTCAGGAAATTTTTCTTTTATAATTCCACACTCAAGTCCCGCATGGATTGCTTTTACATGTGGTTCATTGCCATATAAATTTTTGTAAACATTTTTCATTATTTGAAGTATCTGTGAATTAACATCAGGTTTCCATCCTGGATAACTATCTTTTTGATGAACTTCGGCTTTTGCTAAATTAAATACTGATGAAATTGCATTTGATATATCATGTTTTTCGGTTTCTACAGAACTTCTTTGACTTGTAATAATCTCAACAGTTTTTCCTTTTGTAGTAACAACTGCTAAATTCGAAGAGGTTTCAACTAATCCTTCAATATCTGCACTCATTTTAATTACACCATTTTGAATACCATACAGAGAGTTAATCAAATTTATTGCAGTTGTTTTATCCATAACTTTTGAACGATTTTTTATTTCTGTTGCTGTAACATTTAAATTTGGTTCAACTGTTGATAGTTCACTTCGAACTATATTGTTATAATTTTCAATATAACCAACAACATTATTTAATATTTTTTTAGGCACTCTAATTATAGCAAAACATTCACGCGGTATTGCATTATGTTTGCTACCTCCGTTTAAAGTTACTAATCTAATCCCAAATTTATAATTCAACTCATGAAGCAAACGAGCCATTAATTTTATTGCATTCCCTCTGCCTGTGTTAATATCCAGTCCTGAGTGCCCACCTTTCAATCCAGTAATTTTGATTTCAAGTGCAGTAGTATTTGCAGGGATTTCAGAAGGTTTGAAGACAAATTTTGCTGTTGTTGTCTGACCACCTGCACAACCGATATATAAATCTCCATCCTCTTCTGAATCAAGATTAATTAATATTTTTGCATTAAGAAAATTAGGCTTAAGAGCCTGCGCACCATTCAATCCTGTTTCCTCATCCAAAGTAAATAAAGCTTCAAGCGGTCCATGTTCAATGTCATTTGATTCAAGAACTGCTAGAGCGGCAGCTACTCCAATACCATTATCAGAGCCAAGCGTTGTACCTTTTGCTTTCACCCAATCACCATCTACATAAGGCTGAATAGGGTCTTTTTCAAAATCATGCTGAACATCTGCATTTTTTTCTGCAACCATATCAAGATGACCCTGCAGAACAACAGGTATTAAATTTTCTTTTCCTGGTGTTGCATTTTTTGTAATTACAATATTTCCAAAATCATCTTTCTTATACTTCAAGCCATTCTTTTTTGCAATTGAAATTACATACTCAGCAACTTTCTCTTCTTTTCTTGAAGGATGCGGGCGTTTGCAAATTTCTTCAAAATGATTCCATAGAAGAGATGGTTTCAAATGACCTAATATTTCTCCCATAATTATTCTCCTTTAATTTCTTCAAATGTTATTAATCTTTGTTCATATAGTTGTGTTAAAAATTTTGTTAATCTTTCTTCAACAGGTTGAACTTTAGACCCAAATTTTTGAGCGAGTCTATCTGCAATTTCTAATACTTTCTTTTTCCCATCAATTTCGAGCCATGCAGCAGAACCTAATTCATCAAGTTTTAGTTTTATAAATGGATTTTTCAATCTTGGCATGATGTATTTAAGACTAAATTTACTATTAAACTTAGGTATGTGAATTGTCACAAAGTTGTTTTCATCAGATTCATATTTCATTAAATGGACAGGCGTGAGTTCAAGATAATTTGCATTTTTCAATTTTTTTCTTCTTTCAAAAAAATTCATATTAATATCAATTTGTGAAGCAAATATGATTTAATTTCATACTTCTAAACCAAAATTATAAAATTATTGCATCTAAAAAAATTTTAAAGATTGGATTAATAAATTATTTTCTTATTTAATTGTAAGCGCTATAAATGATATACTCTTCATTTTACTATAACTATTTTTTTCATTTGTATAATTTCTGAATTCATAGAAAATACCAAAATATAAATACCACTTGAATAATTAGTTGGAATTATAATGGTTGAATTACCTGATTTTATTTGTGTTTCAAATATTTTTTCTCCAAGTATTGAGTAAAGGTATAATTTCCCGGATGCTAATTTTTTATTGCTAACCTTAATAACATAATTTCCTTTTTCAAAAACATCATTGAAAGTAATCTCATCTTTATCTCTATTTTCTTTTATTCCTGATAAATTATAATCCACAATAATGGTATCAGAATATTGATAATGTCCATCGATATCAATTTGCTTTAAGCGATAAAAGTATTTCCCTTCATAAAACAAAGTAGAATCAATAAATACATAATTCTTTGGTGAATTAGAATTTCCACTGCCTTGAACAAATCCAATTTCATTAAATAGCAATGAAATATCTGAACGTTCTACACAAAATCCATAATTGTTAACCTCAGTTGCCGTACTCCAGCTTAATAACACAAATCCATTTGAAACTATTGCATTAAAATAAATTAACTCTACAGGGAAAGTATTGTTCTGTGCATTTAAATTGATAAAGCACATTAATAGAAAAGTAAAATACTTCATTTTAATATTGCCAACTTTTGAATTGCAGATTCAGTCTTATCTTTCTTTTTCACAATAATTTTATAAAAATAAATTCCGTTTGATACAATATTTCCATCATCATCTCTTCCATCCCAGTACACTTTATTAAGATTGGTTGTTAATTCATAATTATAAACATTTATTTGCTTTATTAATCTTCCTGCAACAGTATAGATTTTGATTTTTACTTCATCGGGAATTTGTGTTAGGACAAAAGTAAAATAAGTATAACCACTGAAAGGATTAGGGAAATTGTAAACATTCTTAATTTCAATTTCTGAAGTCACAATAAAATACTTTTCATAAATCAGCAGCGTGTTAAATTTTTTAGCAGCATCTTTTGTGAATATTTTCAAGCTGTGTTCCCCTTCTTCAAAATTTTTGTGAAAAAGAATAATCACTTTTCTATTCATTGTATCATAATCAATTACCCCAGCATTCTTCAATTCGAAATATGAAATTACTTTATTATCTAAAAGTAATTTGAATGCTGTTGTATCTTCCTGCATAAACATTGATGGATAATATATTTCTATTTTAATATCAGTTTCTGGGTCAACATAATCCCAATCATTTATTTCAATCTCATTAAACTTAACAACAATTGAAGATGCACTTATTGAAGTGATTGTATCTTTCTGCACATAAAAAGTTTTTACAAAAGTGTTATTATTTTCTATTAATTCTTTTACCTCATCTTTTTTATCTATTGTTAAAATAAAATTAAAATTACCGTAACCATCATTATTAATGTATTGATAAGAAAAAGAGGTATATTCAAATGGTGTTAAATTATCAATGAGAGTGTCTTTCAAATTAATAATTGAATTATCAGGTTTAACAAGTTGAAGTGAAATATCAAATTTGCCTGTGTTCGATTTGCCAGCGTTAAAAATCTTTGAATGAAAATTAATTCTCTCTCCCTGTTTAATAGAATCTTTACTTGAGGGATTGGATTCACATTCAATCCATGTAGTTTGATAATTAGTAACTAATTCAGGTAAAGATGAAAAATATACCCAAAAGGATTTAATGATTGGACTTTCCTTTTTTTCATTTGCAAAAAATTTTGCGATTAGTTTAATCCCGGGATATTTACTTGCATCCAATTGACTGATATCTACAGAATCAGTATATGAAATAAAATTTTTCAGTGTATCATATTCTCCATGTATATTTATTCCTACGGGAGTTAAAACAATTTTAGAATTATCGGGTTTATAAGAATCAATAATAATTTTTTCCCATTTACTTGAACTTGTAAGTTCTGGAAAAATCAAAAAGCCATTATCGAACATTAGATTTTTTGAAATTTCTATTTGCACTGGACCTCTTAATTGTTTTTTATAAGCTTCGGGAACTGAGCCGGGAGTCGCACCTTTCTTACCAATAATGCACCATGAATCGCGATATTGAACACTGTCTATGTAAAAACTGCCCAAACTCTTTATTGCATTGCGAGCCTTTGAATTTTTTCCACCAATAATATTTTGTTGAGCATCTGCACATATTGTCATAGCTACCATTGTTCCTGCAGCTAATGAATTGATAAAATTCACCAGTGAATCTGCTGCTCCAGTATCAGGCACTAAAAAATATTTAACTGTTTTTGGCTTTAATGTAATAGAATCAATAATTGCAGCAGCAATACCCCAATAAAATGTTGAAGGAAGTTGTTCATTATTATCATACAAAATTGAACCATAGGAACCATCGAGCCAGCCTGCTGATTTTACAATCAATGAAATACTTCTGCTGTTTAATTTCCAACTTTTACTTTGATTGTCGTAAATAGTATTTGAATAAACAAACTCTCTGTCATTATAGACTGGTTCATCAATTAATATTTCAGCTTTATTATTAATCTTCTTAAATGAATATACATCTGAAAATGGACTTAATTTATCATTCAATCTGAGTCTAAAATAATATCTTTTATTATCCTCAAGTTGATTTAATGGAATTTTTGTAATCAACATACCAATTGGCTTAACAATTTCAATTGGTTTCAGGAAATCAGAACTTTCATCAAATTGAATTATAATTTCATCAATATCATTATTTAATTTTTCTATTGGATTCAGAATTAGTAATGTGTCATTAATTATACTGTAATGTTTAGAAGAAATTAGTGGGGCGAATGAAGTTGAATAAACAAAAAATTCAAATTCAGCATAATTATCATCTTCATAAATTTCATCAATTGAATTTGTGATATCTAATTCAATTCTGATTTTATGTTTACCAGCATAATTTTTAATAGGAATATTCATTAATAATGTGTCTTCATACTTTGGTAGATTAATATTGATTAATTGTTTAAACAAAATTTTATCATTCAATACATCTTCAATTTTAATTTGAGTTGCTACATTTTTATATAAACCATAATTCGATACATTTATTTTAATCAATGCTGAATCATTTTTGTCATTAAGATTAGATGAAAGCAGATTAATTTTTGAATTATCAACATACAAATTTGGCTTTGATGGCAAGGCAAGGTTGACAATCGGGTCGCCAAGCAAAAGATTACAATAAGTAAAAACACGATTAATATCATTAAAACCAGTTTCTGTGAGTTGTCGAATTTTTGCTAAAAGATGAGCATGCCCAATTCCTTTGCTTGAATCTTTCAGAAATATTTCATAAAAATATTTTGGGAATCTTAATGAAGTTGAAAGATACCCCCAGCTTGAATTTCCAAGATATGCAATTGCTTGACCATCAGAAGATTGACAGATAAACAATTCTCCAAATGCATCGACATCAGGTTCTGCAAATTTTCCTGTAGAACAACCAAAATCGGTAATTAATGGAAATCTATCAGAAAACTTGTTCTTTAGATGTTCAACTTCTGTAATGCCATTATCCCATGTTCTTGTTCCGCTATGCCCGATGTAAGAAATAAATAATCCGCCATCATCAATTATTTTTTGAAATTCTTCATTTGAATAAGGTCCAAAATTTGTTTGAGGTGATATAGTTTTATAAAAGTGTGTGCCAGTTCCAAAATAAGGAGATGATAAAACATAATTCTGATAAAGTGCATCATTTACATTTTTAATTTCTTGCAGTTCTGATTGTCTTGTTGTATTGCCTCCACTGAAAAACAAAAATGTCTTGTTAAATCTGTCATATTTTCTTGAAATATATTTTTGATGTTTATTCATGTAAAAAATTACCTGTTCATCATTACTTGCTGGAATTCTTCCAACATACATTTGAGGAACTGCTGTTATTGTGCTATCCCAGATAACATACCATATATCACTCACAGGGAAACCGTAGGAAATCACCAAATTCTTTTTGCGCATTATCGGGGCAAATGATGTAATATTTTTATAATCATAGTTTGCATCTCCAATTATTGCTAAGTAAGATGGTTTTGGACTACACCAATTTTCATAAGCGTTAATTAAAAAGCTTTTAATTGCTTGAGCATCAACCTGTCCATATGAAAATTCATCATAAATATCTTCATCATAAACCAATTCAGTTTTAATGCTATAAGAATTGTTAATAAACTTTTTATAATTTACAGCCGAATTGGATAATGATTTGTTTGTAATTATGATATAATCAGCCTGTCTTGATTTATCTCTCAGATTAACAAAGTGTTTTTTATATCTGAAAATTGGTTCACCAACTTTTTCTATTTTGGTTATAAAATATTTGTCGCCGCCTGTTACAGTATCAATTATCTGTAAACTCTTCCTGACTTCTCCGAGTAATAAATAATTATCAATCTTTTTGAATGAAGGAAAAATTTTATAGACTAACAAATTACTTTTATCACCTGCAATATTTTCTATTTTTATTACTCTTAATTTTTTTCTTAAAGTATCTGGAATTGTAATTGATATCGAATCATCAACTGCAATGTTTTTTCTGAAGTATTCTACATCAATCCAGTCAATTAATGATTGATGAAATGAAACTGAAGTGGGCAATCCAAAAATTCTTATAGTGTTTATGCCATTCTTTAATTGTCCTGAATCAAATGTTGAAATAAAATTTATGGTTTCTTTGTAGTTATATACAATTGTTTTTTGAATAGAAGAGCTGTTAAGACTAATGCCAATTTTATGTGTATTATAAATTCCTTCTGGGTTATTTGCAACATCAGCAGAATAGCTAATTAATCTTGTAAAAATCTTTACAATGGAATTTTCGACACAATTACTTGCATTAAAATCTACATTGAGAGAACCTGAATTCCCAATTATTAACCATGTATACAATTTATTTTCCTGCCAGAAAGGTAATTGAACTCTTGGTTCTGTTGGATCATAATACCAGAGTCTTTCATCTTTCTCGAGATGTAATTTTACAAGATGATAGTCAACTGTATCTCCAATTTGGCTATAATTTGATTTATTAATTTCAATTCTTTTCCCTTTTTCACCACCCCATGTAATCCACAAATTTGTTGTATCATCATATAAGTTCATATAATGAACATAATCTTCGCCTTTGTTTACTACTTTACGATAATCCTTGCCTGAATAATTTTTCTCACAGTAAAATTCAATATAATCACTTTCATTAAACTTATTATCTTCTTCACCCTTAACATAAATTGGAATTTCTTTTCCTTTCCAGAAGATTTTAATTGTAGCTGGATTAATTAAATCCGGATTTATATCATGTTTGACAAAATAATCGTAAGTAATTCTGTAGATGTTATCATTTGCCACAGAAATCTTAATGTAATCTTTTGAATAATCTATCCAGTTGTCACTCGTATCCGCAAAAGTAAATTTATAATTAGTGCGAAATTCTTTTGCTTCTTCATAATTGATAATCAGTTCTTTCAAAGTTTCGTCGAATAATGATGATTCACCATTTCTTATATAATTTACATTGTTGCTATCATAAATCAATCTTAAACTGCATGATTCAATTATATTTAATGTTCTATCCTTGAATGAATAACGGTGTGTGTTAATTTTAACAACAGCACAGTAAAAACCTCTTACCCAAGTATAATTCATAATCTCATAATCTTCTTCAGGATATATATCAGATTTAATTGAATTATTATGATTTTCATAAGTTTTGTAGTGAACCGAATCATTATGATTTGCAGGCATTCTGTTCAATGCAATATCAACATCACGAATTTGTGTGATATTTTTCTCGGTTAATTCAATTCTAGCTTTTGATTTAGGTGGTATGGCAATAAAAAATGTTTTTGAAGGCAATTTAGGTTTCCCTGAATTTGATTCATCTTCATTATAAATAAAATCAAGTTTCGAATTATTATTGATATTATAAACATGTTGATTAAATTTAATACTAAGCTCGAAGCCATTTGGTATTTTCTTCACATTAATATCCTTGGCAATAATTCCCGAATAAAGGGAAATAAGAAGCAGAACAAAAAAACTATGTTTTTTCATAATTAAGCCCTCTATTAAATTTTGCCCTCTGATAAGAAAGTATATAATGAATAAATAATGGTATACCAAGGAAATACCTAGCAAATAATCTTGGTTCATTTACTGCTCTGTATAGCCATTCAAGTTGTAAATGTTGTACTAAGCTGGGTGCTCTCTTTTTAATGTCAAAGTAATAATTAAAAAAGTTGCCAACACATAAATAATTAATTTCAGGTAAATGTTTTTTTAATTCTGCAGCTATAAATTCCTGCTTGGGCTTGCCCATTCCAATTAAAACAAATTCAGCATTTGAATCTTTTATACGATTTATTATTGCTTTTAGCTCATAGCTATTAAAAAATCCATGATGATAGTCTATTAAAGGAAGATTTTTCTCTCTTGATTTCCTTACAACAAATTCATTTTTGAAATTATATCCAAGCAGAAATATTTTTCTTTTTGTTTTAGTAATCTTTTTAATTAGCCAGTTATAATAATTGGTACTGACAATCCTGTCTGCATCTTTTCTCAAAAACTTCAAAGCTAAATACATTCCTATACCATCTTGAAAAGTGTAAAACTTATCAGTCATTATAGAATAATATTTTTTGTCATTCTTTACATGATTAAATGCATTAAAATCAAAATATGTAAACAAAATTCCTTGGCTGTTTAGAAGTTTGCTGAATGTAAAGTTTATTAACTCTTTTTTACTTAAAATTATTTTGTTAAACAATTCCATAGCAGTTAAGAATCATTTAACATTTCTAAGTAAATCTTTAAAAGATTATCTGCATAACTCCTCGGATCAGAAAAAGAATTTGTTTTTTCATACAAATTTTCTGTTAACTGCTGTTTTTGAGTATCAGACAGTCTTAATGCTTTTTGTATAGCCTCAATCAATGCTCTATAATTATCAGCCTCAAACAAAATTGCATGTTTTCCATCTTCTATCAATTCATTTATTCCATTAATATTTGATGCAATCAAAATTTTTTTATTAATCCCGGCTTCAAGCACAACATACGGACAACTTTCAACCAAAGATGGAACAACTACAATATCAGACAATTTATAATACATCGTTATATCATCACAAGGTTCGATAAAGATTATTCTTTCATTTTTTCTGAGAATATCCCTCTTAATATTTTCATCTACATCCGTAATTATTAACAAAAATAAATTGTGAGTCTTTGATACATCTAAGAATGCTTTTATTAAAACATCAATCCCTTTTTCCTTAGAATATCTTCCCGCGAATAAAATTACTTTGCTATTATTATCTATTTTGAAATCATTTCTACTAATTTGTATTTCGTGAGTTATTGATTTATCAACTGGATTATAAAATTGGATTATCTTCTGTTCAGGGATTCCGTAAATACTAATTAAATTATTTTTTACAGCATTGCTTACAGCAATAATTTTATCTGACTTAAAACTGATACTCTTATAACCCTTTACAATGCTGTGTGCTGTTGTAATAATTTTTATTTGTTTTCCTGTTTTTCTTAAAATTCTTTTTTTAACTAAATATGAAAGTAATTCAGTATAACGATGATGTGAATGAATAATATCTATCTTATGAGCTAAACAATATTTTTCGAGTTGCCATACATTGGAGATAATAAAAAATAAATTTCTAAATCCTCTCTTAAATGTAATGATATCAGGTTTTATATTAATTGAATTTAGCCTGCTTAATGCATCTCCTCCATTTGTTATGAAATGCAAATTTAGTTTTGGAATATTATTAATTGGCAATTCTTTGAACCCTCTCAATACCAAATAAACATACTTGCTTACACCGCATACATAATTAAAGAATGGTGAGATATGTAATAAATTAATTTCGTCCCTCATTTACTAAACTGCGATAATACTTTTCAAAAAAATTTTTGAAATTGTCCACATTATATTTTTTCATTACTGCTTGATAACCATTTTCTCCTAATCTTTTGCATAAAGTTTTGTCATTCATTAATAAAATTATTTTGTTAACAGCTTCTTGATAATCATCGTTATTAAAAATAAATCCACAATTATTTTCTTCAATAATTTCTTTAATTCCCCCTGAATCAGTTGAAATTACTGGAATCTTATTAAACATTGCTTCCCAGATTACAATTGGCAAACCTTCTGTTTTTGATGTCAGCATCAATAAATCAAATAACTTCATATAATGAACAGCATCACAAACAAAACCGTAAAATTTTATATTTCTTATTGATAAAGAAGATGCATAATTCTTTAGCATTAATCTCTCTTCTCCATCTCCAATTATTACTAAGAAAACATTTTGATTTCTTAATTCATATAAAATCTTTATCGCACACTTAACATTTTTTTCTCTGTTTAATCTTCCCACATAACCAATTACAAAATATTTTTCTTTTAATTGATTCAGCTCGTTAAGCAAGTGAGAATTAATACCATCATTAAAATAAATTGGCAAGTATCCATTATAATAAAAATCAATCCTACAGAATAATTTTGTTTCGCTTATTAAAATGTTTTTATTTCTCTTGGAAGGAACTAATGCATTTACATTATTAACTCTGCAAATAATCTGATGAAGAAGTTTATAAATAAATTTATCCAATTTTGTGTTGTAATCATTTTCTATAAAACTTCCATGATAACTAAATATTATTTTTCTTCTCAGGAAGAAATTCATCAATCCTGCAATGATGTAAGGTTTTAATGAATGAGCATTAATAATATCAGCATTTTCTGACAATATTATTTTAGCTAAATAAAAAAATATTTTAATCGAGTACTTTTTATTAAGAAGAGGAAAAGAATAGTACTTAATGTTTAACTCCCTAAAAATTTTTTCTACAAAAAAATCACCTTGAAAAATTACAAACTGTTCATACAATGAATTATCCAGATATTTGATTTGAGCACATAAATGCTTGAATACTCCATCTTCTTTTCCAGTAATACGATTTACAAAATGACAAATTTTTATTTTATCCTTTTTGAACTCTTTCATATAAACTCATATAATTATTTATCACACTTTCCCATTTTAATTGATTGCATATTTCTCTTGCATTTTTAGAAATGCTCTCAAATAATTCTTTATCTGCATATAATTTTTCAATAATAAGTATCAATTCACTATAATCGTCATAGAGAAAAGCATTAACATTATTTTTTATTAATTCTGCAATTCCTACTTTTTTGCTGACTATTACTATTTTCCCTGCAGCCATGCATTCAATAGCAAATTGAGAAAAAGAATCAAACACATTCCCTTTGATTAAAATATTTTTGTCTTCAAGAAAATTGATTAAATCTTCTTGACTCATTAAATCCTTATTAAAAACTATTAGATTATTTTTCGATACAACATCTGTAACTGAATCTCCAATTACATAAAGTTCTAATTCTATATTCTTGATTTTGAGCAATGTGTTGTAAATATTCTGCAAATCTCTTTCAATATACTTTGAGGAATTATAAAAGATTAATTTCAATGGAGTTTTATTAACTAAAGGGGAGGATTTAATGCAAAATATCTCATCAATTCCATGATAAATTACTGTGCAATTTTTATTTGATAAGTTATAATACTCTGCAAATAAATTTTTCAGCAGTTCAGAAACAAACACAAGATAGTCAGCTTTTGATACTGCGAGTTTCTCAAGGACTCTCAATTTTAATTTTAGTATCCAGTTTAATTTTTGTTTTGAATTTTTTATTTCATAAAGAGGGGAGCCATGAAATGTTATTATAATTTTTACTTTCAAAAAATTTTTAAGCAAAAAAATAATTATCTGATAATTTTCGAGTGTGACAATGTGAATAACAGCAGGAGAGTTTTTCAGCAAAATAAAAATTAATTTAACTATACCAGTGCAAATCACATTGTTTTCATTTTCTGCTTTAGAATAACCAAAAAATCTATTAAATAAATTTGTATCAGGTTTGTTTTTAAAATAGAAATCACAAAACAAAACCTCACTGTTTCGTAATGACAGATAATGGAAGATTCTTTTTGCAATTTTTTCTGGACCTGTTAGAATTTCTGTCTTATTATATCGCCCCAGAAGAATAATTTTTTGCATTAAAGCTTTACCCTCATAAGTTTTAATGCAGGCTGATTAAATAATGATGTGCTTAAATCATATTTAATCAGCCTTAAATATTTACATTACATTTACATTGAAACAGGAGGTGGAGCAGGTTCGTCTGCTTTACCTGCATTCTTAACAGGAACTTGTATTAGATACCATGCAATAAAAGCAAAAACCAATAAGCTAATATAGAATGATGGATACTGAAAAATTGAGAACAACTGAATTTCAAAGAATGCGAATGCGGCAAAGACTAAACCAATCAAAGCTTCACCTGCAATTAAACCGGCAGCTACAAGTACTCCTGTATTTTCAACTCTTGATTTTTGTGCATCATTAAATTTTCTATTAGTACTAATTCTTTCTACAATTCCTTTAATAATTCCACCAATAAAAATTGCGAAAGTTGTTTCAAGTGGCAAATACATTCCAACAGAAACAAGCATAGGGCTACGAACCTGCATTAGTATAAATCCAAATCCCATAACCATACCAACAATAATTAAAGGCCATGCCATTTCACCTTTCACAATACCTTGAGATAACAAAGCCATTAATCCTGCTTGAGGAGCAGCTAATTTTGCACTTCCAAAACCGCCTTCATAAGGTGGTGTAGCCATTTTGCCTGCATTAACATCACCTTGATGTAAAATTAAAAGTGGAATAAACATTACTGCCGAAGCAAGAGCTACACCAAGTATATCACCTACCTGCATTTTCCAAGGAGTTCCACCAAGTATATGTCCAACTTTCAAGTCCTGAAGCATCTCACCTGCAACTGCAGCGGAGACACAAACGACGGCCGCTACTCCCAGAACTGCAGCAACTCCCTGTTTTCCTGTCATTCCAAGTGCAACCATTAAAAGTGCAGCTACAATTAAAGTGGAAAGAGTTAATCCACTTATTGGATTATTACTTGAGCCAATGATTCCAACAAGATATCCTGAAACTGCAGCAAAGAAAAAACCTGCTATAATCATAACCAGAGTTGCAACAAGAGCAGCAAAAATATCCTGTGCAAAATAATTATAGATTAAGAAGGTCATCACAGCAGAAAATGCAATTCCAATCATAATCCATTTAAAACTCAGGTCTTGGTCAACTCTTTCTGTTGTATGTTCTCCAGCTGCTGCTTTTTTAACATCACTTATTGAACGTTGAATTCCAACTGCAAGACTTTTTCTCATTCTAAATAAAGTATAACCTGCACTAACAAGCATTCCACCAATTGCAATTGGACGAACTATATATCTCCATATCATTTGGGACCAGATAATCCAATCATTATCAGAAGGATTCATTCCTGGATTGGTAGATTGATATTGTTGAATTAATTCAGGTGAAAGAAAATATAAAATTATTGGTACAAATAATCCCCATGCAAGTAATCCACCACTGAAGTTCAGAGAAGCTAATTTTGGACCAATTATATAACCAACTCCAATATATGCTGGACTTACACCAGGGGAACTAAGTAAAACTCCTCCTTGTGCAGTTGCTGTTCCGGCTGACTTCAAATTTATTACTGATTTTGAAAATCCAACAAACTTTTCCCATGTAGTAGCAAAAAATTTAAGTTGTCCAAGTGATTGAATTATTGCGCCTACACCCATAGCAGTAAATAAAAATTTTGCTCCTGTACCACCAGCTCTGCCTGCTTTGTGAATTTCAGAAGCAGCAACCGATTCCGGAAATGGTAATTCTGCATCTTCAACCATTACTCTTCTTAATAATGCAACGAACATAATACCAAGTACTCCACCAACAAACATGATTGCAGTTGATATTAAGTAATTGCTCAGTGTATCGAACTGAACCCAGATTCCTGCAATATAAAATGCAGGTAAAGTAAAAATTGCACCAGCAGCAATTGATTCACCAATTGAGCCGACAGTACGAGCAAAGTTTTCTTCAAGTATTGTTCCTTTCATTATTTTAAGAAGTGCCATTCCAATAACTGCAGCCGGGTAAGTTGCAGCTATAGTCATACCGGCTTTTAATCCAAGGTATGCATTTGCGGCACCTAAAATGACAGACATTATTAATCCAATTATTAAAGCTCGGACTGTAAATTCTGCCATATTTGTTTCTGAAGAAACAAAGGGGACAAATCGTTTTTGTTCCGACATGCCGTTCTCCTATTTATGATTGTTATGTATAAAAATAATTATGTATTTGACTATGAGCAACAATTAATTTTCAAAATTTCATTTTTCTCATACCTATATGGCAAATAGCAAAATCATATTTTACCGGGTCATCAGGGTCAAATTTTTTTAATTTTTCTGTTATCTCTTCTGCCATAAGCCAGGATATATTTTTTCTTTTGGTAAGTCCCAAACTTCTACATATTTTTGCTACATGAGTATCAACTGGAATAACAAGTTTTGCTTTAGAAATTTCACTCCATAATCCAAAATCAATATCATCTTTTCTTACCATCCATCTAAGAAATAAATTAATTCTTTTACATGCGCTCCCTTTTAATGGGTCTGGAAACATAAATTTAATTCCTGAACTTACATCAAATTGAGAACCAATTAATTCCAAAATATTTTTTGAAAAAAATGAAATAGAACTTTTTAGATTTTTTTCTTCACTAAAATGATACAACAGAAAGAAATATTTTAATGAATTATAGACAACATAAATTTTATTGAGAGCATAAAAAAATTTTGCAATGTCATCGGAAGTATAAAACCGATGAACAATTTTATTAAAATATTTTTTATCTCTCGAATAATTATAATTCATTACAAATTCATAAGGTTTGTAATTCATTAAAGAATGAATAGCAAGAAGAGTTTGATTTATTTGTTTTACATTGCCGTATGCAAATACTGATGAGATTATGCCGGAAATTTCTATATCAAAATAATTTTTATACCTGTGAAGAAATTCTACAGGGTCAGGTGAAATTTTATCTTTATCAAAAAATTTGTAATGATATTCTAATTTATTTTTCAGATTCAAATTTATTCCAGATTAGAATTTCACTTTGCACTGCGGATGATTTCTATCATTTCTTTAATAGCCTTTTCAACTCCAACAAAAACAGAACGAGCTATTATTGCATGTCCAATGCTTACTTCGTCAATGTCTTGAATAGCAACAAGTTCTTTCATATTAATATAATTCAGACCATGACCCGCATTTACACCAAGTCCTAATTTTTTTGCATGTTTAGCTGCAATTCTTATTTTTTCTAATTCATCAAAAATATCTTCCTCGCTTACTGCATTTGCATAATGACCCGTATGAATTTCAATAAAGTCTGCATTAATTTCTGCAGCTGCATCAATTTGATTTATATCTGGTTCAATAAATAATGATACTGCTATTTCAGCTTCATGAAGTCTATCAATTGTATCCCTTAAATGATTGATGTTATCAATTACATTGATACCGCCTTCGGTTGTAAGTTCCTGTCTTTTTTCAGGAACTATTGTGGCTAATTCCGGCTGCACTTCACATGCAATTTCAATAATCTCGTCAACTGCTGCCATTTCAAGGTCAAGTTTTGTTGTTATTAATTCTCTTAATAACCTTACATCCCTTTCATTGATATGTCTTCTATCTTCTCTCAAATGAACAACAATTCCATCAACACCAAATTGTTCTGCCATAAGTGCATAAGTTACAGGATCAGGTTGAACTTCTGCACGAGCATTTCTTAATGTTGCTATGTGGTCTATATTTAAACTGAATCTCATAATTATTCCCTTTTATTTGTTTATCAAAATTAAAAAATAATTGATATCAAATCATAAATAAGATATCAATTCAGAAGAATAAATTGAAAAGCTGAATACAATAAATTTTTTATTTCAAAAATAACATTGCAACTCCACCAACAGCTAAAAATGCTCCAATGATTGCAATCCATGTCAATTTTTCTTTGTAATAAAATTTAACAAGCGGTAGCATTATTATTGGAACAGTTGACATTAAAGTAGATGCAATTCCAACTTTAGTATGTGCCACAGAAATTAAACTGAATGTAATTCCAAAGAAAGGACCAATTACCGACCCAATCAAAGTATAAGTTAGTGCTACTTTATTATTTCTGAAAATTGAAAATGGATTTTTAATTTTAGTTATAAATACAAATAAAGGATACATAAAAATAACCGAGGAACTGATTCTAATAAATGCAGCTAAAAAACCGTTGATATCAGATTCGTTGAAAGCATTTTTAGCAAAAATTAATCCTACTGCCTGACCAACAGCTCCCATGAATGCATAAAAAATTCCAATGTAGTCAATTTTATAATCAGAACTTGGCTTTTCTTGACGATTTAATACAACTATACTAATTCCCAAAATTGTTATTAACATTCCAATTATTCCTGTAAAAGAAATTTTTTCACCAAGAAAAATGAACGCTAAGATAGCAGAGATTCCAGGGACTGATGCCATAATAAGCATACTTAATCTTGCCCCAATATTTTGAAATGCTTTGAATAAAAATGTATCGCCTATTACAAGACCGATTATTCCACTCAAAATTAAATTTAGTATTTGTGATGCTGATAGATTAATTTCTATTTGGAAAATTAAAACTGTCAAAGCAAGACAAAACATTGCAATAATTAATCTTGCTACATTAACATAGAACGAACCAACTCTAACAGAAGCCTCTGTAAAAACAATTGAGGTTCCTGACCATAGAAGAGCTGTTACAAGTGCTGCAATTTCTCCAATCATTTTTGTCCTTGAATTTCTGTATACCTTTTTTTAACAATTTCCCACACATAATCAATTGACAATGATTCCATAGCTTTTTTTTCATCTTCTTCTGAGTAATGTTCTAAATTTAATGGCGATTTTATGTTGATATGCATATTACCAAAAGCTCCCCAATCAACTGGATGCGAAGAACCAAGCAATGCTATAGTTGGAGTTTTTACTGCTACAGACACATTCATAGGACCTGTGCAATTAGAAAAAAACATACTGCAATTTTTTATCATTGCTGCAAGTTGACCAATTGTTTCAGTTGATGCCGATATGATTGCTTTATCACCAATTTGTTCTGCAACATAGTTAACTAATTTTTCTTCACCTTTTCCCCATGTTAGTAAAATATTTACATCAAAATTTTTTATAAGTCTTTTCCCAATTTCTGCAAATCTTTCCGGCATCCATGCTCGAATTGATTTACTTGCCCCGGGATGAATACAAATTGTATTTGCTTTTTCTAATTTATTTTTTTCGAAAAACAAATCTGCATATTTCTGTTCTTCTTCTGAAATAAATATTACAGGATTTTCATCAGAAACTTTGCAGCCAATAGCTTTGACAATATCAAGATTTCTATGAATTTCGTGATATCTCCCTTTCGGATGTTCTAATTTAATTGTATACAAATTCATTAATTTTTTTGGGCCACTGCTTACTCTCTCCTTTGCACCACTTAAATAAGTAATCAAAGCAGCTCTTTCTGATGTCCATCTTAAATTTATTCCTAAATCAAATTTTCTTTTTCGCAACCTCCAGACAATTAACAACTGCTTAAATATTGAATCTACAACTTTATTTCTATCTGTATTTACTATTATGTGTTCATCGACTAAAAAATTTTTGGGAATGATTTGAGTCATAAGTTTATTTGTTAAAAGTGTAATATGTGCATAAGGGAAATTTTCTCTTACTGTTTTTATTGCAGAAGTACTCGCAATCAAATCTCCCAATGCACCCCATTTTATAATTAATATATTTTTTACTTCTTCTTTCACCATAAATTTAATATCTCTCCAATTTTATCATAAACTTGCTCAACCTTTATATTACTTAAGAAAGATTCATTATCATTTTTAATTCTTTTACCAATTAATGAATAATGCTTGTCTGCTTCTGAATAAAAATCCCAGCATTTTGAATTATCATCAGGCATTAGAGCAAGAACTGGAACTTTCAACGCAACTGCTAAATGGCGTGTCCCAGTATCATGTGTTAATAAAAGTGAAGATTTCTTTAACAATGCTGCAGTATTCAGTATACTTTCAGAGTAATAAAATGTTACATCATGTGTTTCACTCAATATTGAATTGCAAATTTGTATATCTGCTGGTCCTGAAATCAATAAAATTTTTAATGAACTTTTTTGTTTTAATAAATTAATTAGTTCAATAAAATTTTCTTTTTTCCAGACCTTAGAAGGTTCACTTGCCCCTGGATGAATACAGAGTACTTCCTTTCCATTCAGACTATTGTTTATGAAAAATTCTTCTGCCCATTTAATTTCTTTTTCTGATATAAAAAATTCTGTTTCTTTTGAATCAACCTTAACATTAAATGACTCTACTATTTTACTATAATAATCTATGTAACTAATCGAATCTTCCAGAACATCAACTTTTTTATTAAATAAAAATGAAAAGTTCTGTTTTCGCGGGGCAATTCTAATTTTTGCTCTTGACAACCATGATAAAAATGCAATTCTATCGCCGGGATGTAAAGCTATTACAACATCAAATTTTTCTTTTTGGATTTTGGAAAAAAATTTTATCCCCTCTATTAATTTTTTTATACTTTTTTTCCCTTTGATTTGAGGATTAAAAGTAATTATGCCATCAACATCGGGATTATATTTAAACACATCTTCAAATCCACTTCTAACCATAATAATTATTTCAGCATCTAAGTAGCTATTTCGAAGAGCTCTTAATGCAGGAGTTGAAATGATTAAATCACCAAGATATTTGATATTAATTACGAGTATCTTCAAAATAGTTTAACCAATAATTTCAACTGTAAATTTAAGAAAGAATTATTTTCTTAAACGAACAAAAATAAAAAAGGTCACTAAAATTTTAGTGACCTTTAAAAAATCCACTTAGAAATTTCTGAATTAAACCTGATTTAATTGCTCGCTAACAATTTTTTCTGTATCAAGTGCAATAACCAATTCTTCATTTGTAGGTATTCTGAATACTTTTACTTTTGAATCATCTGAAGAAATTAAACATTCTCCTTCAACATTTTCATTTCTTTTATCGTCAAGTTTAATTCCAAGATATTCCATATTTGAACATACTTCTTTGCGAACCATGACAGAATTTTCACCAATTCCTCCAGTAAATACTAAAGCATCTAAGCCATTCATTGCAGCGGTATAAGCACCAATGTATTTTTTAATTCGATAGTTAAAAACATCAAAAGCATTTTTTGCTTTTTTATTTCCTTCTTTAACGGCTTCTTCAATTTCACGCATATCACTGCTTTCACCACTGATACCGATTAAACCGCTGTGTTTATTTAACAGAGTATTAGCTTCAGAAAGAGATAAACCTTCTTTTGCCATAATATAAAGAATAACTGAAGGGTCAATATCTCCACTTCTTGTTCCCATGATTAATCCTTCAAGTGGTGTAAAGCCCATTGTTGTATCAATTGATTTTCCACCATCAACTGCAGCCATTGAACAACCGTTTCCTAAATGAGCTGTAATAATTTTTAATTCTTCGATTGGTTTACCAATTAATTTTGCTGCTCTATCAGAAACATAACGATGAGAAGTGCCATGAAAACCATAACGACGAATTTTATACTTTCGATAAAGTTCATAAGGGATTCCATAAAGATAAGCTCTCGGTGGCATTTTAACATGAAATGCTGTATCGAACACTCCAACTTGAGGAGTATTTGGTAAATGCTCTTTTGCTGCTAAAATTCCTTTAATGTTTGGTGGATTATGAAGAGGTGCAAGTTCAATATTTTCTTTGATTGCATTCATTACCTGGTCTGTAATTAAAACCGAGCCGGAAAAAGTTTCACCTCCATGAACTACTCGATGTCCTACAGCATCAATTTCTTTTTTATCTTTAATTACACCATGATTAGGACTTAATAACACCGCAATTACATACTCAATTGCAATTGTATGGTCTAAAATTTCTCCGACAATTCTAATTTTTTCTTTTCCATATGGAGTATGAGTTAGAACTGCACTTGACATGCCAATTCTTTCAACCATTCCTTTTGCTAATGCAATTTGAGCAGTTGTATCAATAAATTGATATTTAATCGATGAGCTTCCACAATTAAGAACTAGAACTTTCATGTTATCTCCAATTTTTAAGAAATTATTTTACCTTCAGCATCATATTTGAAAAAACCTTCGCCGGTTTTTTTGCCCAATTTTCTTTCTCGAACAAGTTTGCGAAGAATTGGACATGGTCTGTAACGCGGTTCTCCCAAACTATGCCAAAGAGTTTCCATCCAAGCAAGAACCTCATCCAGTCCCATTGTATCAGCCATTTCAAGAGGACCCATAGGGAAATTATAACCAAGCTTCATTGCTGTATCAATATCTTTTGCTGATGCAATACCTTCGAGCAAAATATGCATTGCTTCATTTAATAGAGGAACAATTGCTCGTGTTGTAACAAATCCTGGATATTCATAAACTTCAACCGGAGTTTTACCAATTCGAGCAGCAAATTTTTTTATTATTTCAACTGTTTTATCAGAAGTATCAAGTGCACGAACAAGTTCAACAAGTGGGACCTTTGGAACTGGATTCAAGAAATGCATACCGATAATCTTATCTTTTCGATTTGTTACTTCAGCAATTTTTGTAAGACTAAGAGTTGAAGTGTTAGAAATAAAAATTGTTTGTGGTTTAGCAATTGTATCTAATTCCTTAAATATTTTTTGCTTTAATTCATAATTCTCATCAACAGCTTCAATAACAAGGTCACATTCAGGAATATCAGTTCTTTCTGTTGTCCATTTAATTCTTGAAAGGATTGATTTCATTTCACTCTGAGTCATTGCCCAGCGGGCAATTTCCCTTTCCATTGATGCTTTTAGACTTTCTTTGGATTTTTCAACTCTTTCTTCATCCTTTTCAATTATCACAACATCCAAACCAGCTGCAGAAATTGTATGAGCAATTCCCTGTCCCATCACACCGCCGCCAATAATTGCCACAAAATCAATTCGGTCATACTCTTCATTTCTTTGAACACTGCCAAGTAAATCTTCCAATTTTAATTTTTCTTCTGCCATAAAAACTTTCCCTTTTATTATTAACAAAATTACAAAAAAAGCCGATTACCTATTCAAAACTTATACCAGCATTATTTCTAAGTATTTAGCTCAAATCCGTTAGCAAATTTTAAAATTTTATTAAAAGTAAAAATCAAAAACCAATAATGAGAATTATTCGGGTAGAATAAGCCTCTGAAATAAAAAGCGATGAGTAATAATTTTTCAGGAGTGAAAAAGAATTAAGAGCAGGGTTTGAGATTCTAATTTATTCCCTGCTCTTAACTTAATTACATATTTTTAACAATTTCTCTTGCAAAGTCAGAACAGCTTAATTCTGTAGCTCCTTTCATTAATCTTGCAAAATCATAAGTTACAGTTTTTGCTTTAATGGTTTTGCTTAATGCTTTTTCTATTAATTTAGCTGCTTTTTTCCAGCCTATATAATTTAGCATCATCACACCTGATAAAATAACAGAACCTGGATTAACTTTATCAAGACCAGCGTATTTTGGAGCAGTACCATGAGTTGCTTCAAAAACTGCGTGATAATAACTCATATTAGCTCCTGGTGCAATGCCTAAACCTCCAACCTGTGCTGCACAAGCATCTGATAAGTAATCACCATTTAAATTTGGTGTGGCAATAATATCATATTCATCAGGTCTTAATAAAACTTGCTGGAACATGCTATCTGCTATTCTATCTTTAATTAATATTTTACCTGCAGGCAGTTTACCATCATAAGATTTCCACAGTTCTTCTTCAGTAATTATAATATCACTAAAATATTTTTTAGCTGTTTCATAACCCCACTCTTTAAATGACCCTTCAGTAAATTTCATAATGTTTCCTTTGTGAACAAGGGTTACACTTTTTCTTTTATTTTCAATTGCATATTCAATTGCTTTTTTAACCAATCGCTCCGTTCCAAACTGACTCATAGGTTTAATTCCAATGCCAGAACCTTTACGAATATTTTTATCAAATTTTTTATTGATATAGTTAATCAATGCTTCTGCTTCCTTAGAATTTGCTTTGAATTCAATTCCTGCATAAACATCTTCTGTATTTTCACGAAAGATAACAACATCCAAATCTTTCGGACGTTTAACCGGACTCGGTGTTCCCGAATAATATTTAACGGGTCTTACGCAAGCAAACAAATCAAGTTCTTGTCGGAGTGTAACATTCAAACTTCTTATTCCACCACCTACTGGTGTTGTAAGTGGACCTTTGATAGCGACAATAAATTCCTTAATAGCTTCAAGAGTTTCTTTAGGCAGCCATTGATTTTTGCCATAAGTTTTTACTGCTTTTTCTCCAGCATAAATTTCCATCCACACAATTTTCTTTTTTCCACCATAAGCTTTTTCTACAGCTGCATCAAAAACCATTTTGGATGCAAACCAGATATCTGGGCCTGTGCCATCTCCTTCTATAAAAGGAATTATTGGATTATCGGGCACCGAAAGTTTTCCATCTTTAATTGTAATTTTTTCTCCTTCGGTAGGAACAATAATTTTTTTGTACTTTGCCATGAACACTCCACTTTTTATATACTTAAAAAATTTGATGGATATATCAACCAAATATCCAAATCAAAATTAAGCAGAATAAATTAAAAACCAAACTGATGTTTTTATAAAAGTAATTTATAAAACTCTTAGAAGTGCTTGATAAACTTTTGCAAGTGGTAAACCCACAACATTATAATAACAGCCATTTATTTTTTTTATAAATACAGCTCCAAAATCATCCTGAATTCCATATGCCCCAGCTTTATCCATTGGACTTTTAGTTGAAATATATTCTTTAATTTCTTCATCAGAAATTTTTCTGAATGTAACTTCTGTTTTTTCGTAATCAACTATTTTTTTATTGTTTAAGACATTTCCGACTACAATACCTGTATAAACTGTGTGTGTTTTTCCGCTTAAAAGTTTCAAGATTCTGAAAGCATCTTCTTCATCTTTTGGTTTCCCAATAATTTTTTTATTAAGAACTACTATTGTATCGGCAGTAATTATAATTCCATCCTGTTTTCTTTTTAATGCTTCTTCAAATTTATGATTGGCAAGACGTTTAACTGTTGCAATCGGATGTTCCCCATCGAATATTTGTTCATCTACATTGACTGAAAAAACTTTAAAGTTAATGCCAAGTTGTCTTAATAATTTTTTTCTGCGTGGTGATTTTGATGCAAGGTAAATAGGTAAATCTGTCTTCAACATTTTACAAAATTTTTTAGTGGAATCATGAATGGAACAAACGAATAGTTAATCAACGGAATAATGCTTTAATACTTCCCCAGGTTCTTTTAACACTTGATACACTATGTGCAACTGAAACTGGAGCAGAATAAGAAACAGAGCCGTCATTATCTACAATTTTTAATCTGTATGTATAAACTGCATCGAGAGACTTGAAAGCTGTTTGGTCAATGTACTCATAAGTTTTGTCTGCTCGTGGTTCAATTCTTGCAATTGGAATAAAACCTCCTGAGGCAGTTGCTCTTTCAATAACGAAATAATTAAGATTAGTTTCAGAAGAAGTTTTCCACTCGAGAATTACATTTCCATCTTTACTTGTTGCAGTAAAATAAATTAATTGTGCCCCGGCATAAATAACAGAGGAAATTATAATGACAAGCAATATGTTTAATTTAATCTTCATCATAATTTTTGCGTCAGCAATATATCTTAGAAAAATTATTTTGTCAAGTAGTTATTAAACTCTTTTATATCCATCCCAATTTCCGAAGTGAAATTTGAGAAAAATAATTCCTGCATAAAGTATCACATAAAATGGAAGAGCCAGCCAGGCCCCAATTAAACCTAATTTTAGTATCACTCCGAGAAAGAATGCAATTGGAACAAAAACGAACCAATTAGCAATAACTTCTGCCATCATTACAAAAAATGTTTTTCCTGCTGCCTGCAAGCCATTGGCAAGCACAACACCAAATGAATAAAATATTTGACCAAATCCTGCAATTCTCAATGCTGGAACGGCTGTATCAATAACTTTGTAATCATTAGTCGTAAGTATTAAAATTGCTTTTGGTATGAAAATAAAAATTATTCCCACAAATAAAGTATAAATTGCAGCAATTTTGCTCGTTTCAAAGCCGTAATGTTTTGCAAGTTTAATATTTCCACTTCCCAAACTATTTCCAACAAGTGTTTGAACAGCAATTCCAAAACCAAAGCATGGCATAAGTGAAATCAACAGTGAAGAAAATACAATATTGCTTGCTGCTTGTTCAAGTGTGCCTATAAATCCAGTTATTGCTATAAAACTTAAGAATCCAATCAGTATAAAAATATTTTGAAGAGAAACAGGGAGAGAAATTTTAATTATCGAATTTGCTATATCTTTAATGAACTTAAAATTCCTGAAGTATTTATATCTAAATCGATAAGATGGAAGAAGTGAAACTGAGAAGTAAAAAAGTGCATCGCAAAATGTTGCTAAAGTTGAACCAAGACCAGCTCCTGCCAGACCCATTCCTTTAATTCCAAAAGCACCATAAATCAAAATATAGTTGAAAATAATGTTAAGAAAATTAGCCAGCACACCTGAATACATAAAAATTTTCGTTTTACCAATTCCAAAATAAAATCCACGGTATGATACCGTCATCAGAAAAAATGGAATTCCTAAAAATCGATAATGCAAATATTCACCAGCATAGATTCCCACTTTTTTATCAACTGCAAAAAAATCAGCAATATCATTTGCAAAAAGAACAACGAGCGAACTTATAACCACTCCAATTAACAGCGAAAGGAGTAAAGATGTATTTAGAACTTTACCACATTCTTCATAATTTTTGGCACCATATCTTCTTGCAATTAAAACATGTGTTCCTGTTGCAAGACTTGAAAAAAAACTTACTACTGCCCATGTTGCTAATACACCAATTCCCATTGCAGCAAGATAATATTTTGCATCTTGAAGACGCCCAATCATTGCAGTGTCAACTAATGAAACCAGCATCTGAGTTGACAAACCTGCAATTGCAGGTATGGCAAGTCTTAGAATATATTTATGGTCGTCGTTAAGAGAAAATAATTCCATGAAGCTAAAATATTGAAATAAAATTTTTGATAAAACTTTTTTATTCTTCAAATAATTATTAATTCATTTTCAAAAAAGGTTAATTGAAAAGTTAACATTTAATCTAAATTTTACTATTTTGCAATTGGTAACGATAGACTAAAGTAATCATGACAAAGCAGGAAGAGATAAAATATTTAATTCATACTTATGGAATTAAATTGAGTTACATTGCTGAAAAAATTGGAATAAAAACACAAACATTGAATTATTTACTTAATGAACATCATCCATTTGATGACGAGCTTTATAAAAAAATAAAAGAAATAATTGACGACTATCAGTTCGAACTAAATTTATTTGATGAAGCTTATCAAGAAGATTTTGATTTATTCAATGAAGAAAATCAATTCAGTATTGGAGAACGAATTAGAATATTTGCAAAAAAGAAATTTGGAAAGTTAAAAAAACTTGCCGACGCAATGAACATATCTCCTCAACAACTTCAACAATATGTCAGCGGGAAAAGAGAACCAGGAGCAAAAATTTTAACAAAACTTTTAAGACTTGGCTGCGACATTAACTGGTTGCTTGGTGGAAGAGAATCAATTGAATCTTATCGAATTTATAAATTAGAAACCAGACTTAGAGAACTCGAAGAAGCCGCCGAACAAATTTCTCAAATAATAAAAAAATTGGAATAAATTTATTTACCCAATGCTTTCCCGTAGTTTATTGTAAAAGTTGTACCAAATCCTTTTTTTGTTTCCAGACTTATTTTTGCTTTATTCAAATCAACAAATTTTTTTACAAGTGCTAATCCTAATCCTACACCATCATAAGCTCTTCCATAACCCATTTCTTCTTGAACATAAGGTTCAAATATATGCTTTATATATTCTTTACTTATTCCTATTCCAGTATCTTTTACGCTAATAATAATTTCATCATTTTCATTTTTATCCAGAATTACTTTAACATAACCTTTTTTTGTGTACTTTATTGCATTATCAATTAAATTGGAAATTGTTTGTGTGAATGAATATTCATCAAGATAAAGAAAAACTTCTCCGCAATTATTTTCATAAGTAAAATCAATATTTCTTACTAAAGCTGCAGATTTAAATTCCAGAATAAGATTATTAATAATAGATGTTATGTTAATCTTTTTCATATCAACCGGAAATTCACCGGTATGTAATCTCGAATAATTTAATATCATATCTATTGTTCTAATAATTCTTCTGCTCGAATTATCAATACTGACAAAATATTGTTCTTCTTCCTCCCCAATATATTTTTCAAATGATTCTTTTATTAAACTAATCATTCCAAGAATTCCATTCAAAGGTGTTCTAATCTCGTGAGAAATATTAGCTATGAATGCATCTTTGAGTTTGTTTGCAGATTCAGCTTTCTCTTTTGCTTCAAGTAGTTCATCATGAATTTTCTTTAGTTCAGTAATGTCTTCTACCGTTCCATCAAAATATAAAATTTTACCATCTGCATCTTTAACCGCTCGTGCACTTTCTCTTACATAAATTGTTCTTCCGTCTTTTCTTTTCCATGCAGATTCTAAACCTTTAACAATGCCATCTTTTTCAATTTTTTCAATAAATGATTTTCTTTCATAACCTGGTTCAAATCCTTCTTGATTCAAATTTCTTTTACATAATTCATCAAAAGAAGAATAACCAAGCATATCGATAAGTGTTTTATTTGCAAGCAAAATTTCTCCTTGCGGAGTAGTTCTGTAAAGCCCGATTGTAGAATTTTCATACAAAGAACGAAATCTTTCTTCGCTTTCTTTCAATAATTCCAATGCTTTTTTTCGTTCAGTTATATCTTCAGCAATTGATAAAATTGCGGTTTGTCCATCCGGCAATTTCACTTTTCTTTCTACAAGATGAACCCAGATTGGCTGACCTCCTTTTTTGAAGGAAGTTATTTCCATATCGAGAATTTCTCCTGCAAGTAATCTTTTAATATTCTTTTCAACATGGTTAATTTTATTTTCTGTTTGAAATTCTCGAACATTCATTTTCAATAATTCATCTCGGGTATATCCAACGATTTGACAAAACTTTTTATTGACATCGATAATATTTCCATTAACATCTTCGAGTATAATTCCCACAGGGGAGGTTTCAAAAAGATTCATATAAAGTTCAGCATTAAGATGAAATAATTCTTCAGCTTTTTTCTTTTCAGATTCCTTCCTCAAGAAATCTAATGCAAAAGAAATATCCATTGCCATTTCAGTAAAAAGTTTAACCTCATCTAAATCGAAATAATTTATTAGTGATGAATAAAGAGTTAGAATTCCTTCAACTTTTTTTGAAATAATCAGTGGAAAGAAAGCAATAGAATTTATGTTATATCTTTTATAAATCTGCCAGTCTATTGTTCTATCATTAAAGCTATTAAGAATAACACATTTCTTACTTTTATGTATTTGGTTAAATATCTTTTTGTATGGATTATTTTTCAATAAATTACTTTGCTTACTAATGAAACTCTTTGTGAAACCTCTGCAAGCAGTAATTTCTATATAGTCATTTTTTAGAAAACCAATCCAGCACAAAAGATTAGCTTTTTCGTAGGAGAGCTTGCAAATTTTTTCAAATAATTTTTTTTGGTCTTTGACTCTTACGATTGTCTGGTTAACATCACTTAAAAAAGAATATAACTTATTCAGTTTCTCGATTTTTTCATTCATTAATATTTCACGATTAACATCTCTCGTTATTACAAGAACAGCATTTTCCCCTCTATATTTAATCTTATGAGAGGTCATATCTACAAAAATTATATTACCATTTTTTAATTGATGTCTGCATATACCAGATTGCTCCGATTTTATTTTTTTCTTATTAATTTCCAAAAGATTGGGAATATCTTCTTTTGGCTCAAGGTCTTTTATTTTCATATTAAGAAACTTTTTTCTTGAATATCCATACTTTTTTATTGCAGCATTATTAACCTCAAGAAGTTGTAATGATTTATAATCATATATCCACATAGGCAAAGGATGATTTTTGAAAAGTAAATTGAAAGTATATTCCACATTAGTGCCGAATGCCATATTACCCTCACAAAATTTTTAAAAGATGATAAAACATTTTTTTATGCTAATTTCTGAGAAAAACTAATTAATTAAAATGTAATACTCAAGAATTAAAATCACTCCAGGTGAAATACAAAAAGGTTTATAAATTGGGAGGAAATTTTGTGGAGCTGAGGGGATTCGAACCCCTGACCTTCTGAATGCCATTCAGACGCTCTCCCAACTGAGCTACAGCCCCATAAAGTTCAATGCAAATATAGAGAAACTTATATTCCTGTGTCAAATGATTTCATAATTCAAATGAAGAACAATATCGATAAACTTTTCCATTTTTGTTTCTTGAAAAATTAATTTATTGAATTCCACTCAGAGTAAGAATATCTTTGTATCAAAAATTTGTGGAATTATGAATTACAAAAATTCTTTTAACATCATATTTATTATCACATTTATGCTTTTAATTTCATACTCATGCGACGACACAATTACTCAGGAAGACCTCGATAATCGACAAATACCTTCTTCAAATGTAAGTTACTCACAACATATTCAACCAGTATTTGATGCTAAATGCAATTATGCAGGATGTCATAATGATAGAGATATGGCTGGTGGATTAAGTCTAACAAATTATTATAATACAACTGCAGATTATTTAATTGTTGCACCTGGATTACCTGAAAACAGTAAATTAGTCTGGTCAATTGAAGGACGAGGAACAAATCCAATGCCCCCTGTTGGAAGATGGCCCTTGACAAAAAACCAGATTGATGGAATTAAAACCTGGATTAAAGAAGGAGCAAAGAACAATTAAAATAAATTTTTCAATATTTATAACCACTTCATTTCTCTATACCATGAAATTGTTCGCATCATTCCTTCATCTAATGAAATATTTTGTTTATAACCTAATTCATTTTTTGCTTTTGAAACATCACAAGTCCATTCCTTTTGAACAAAATCTTTTGCTTTTTCTAAATTAAAAGTTGCTGCTTTTGAACTGAACATCGCAAAAAATTGAGCTATAGCTGCAACAGTATAAACGAGAAAATGAGGAACTCTGATTGTAAGAGCACTTCTGCCAAATGCTTTTTTTATAGATTGACTTATCTGTTCCCATGTATAAATTTCTTCTGATGCAATAAAATAAAGTTGACCTTTAGATTTATCCGAAGTTGCTGCAAGAAAAATTCCATTTACTACATCATAAACATGACTTAAATTCAATTTCTTTTCATCAAATCCTACAAGTGTCATAATTCCCATTTTATAAGTTTTGAACACCTGATAAATTTCTGTATCTCTTTCTCCATAAACTGCCGGGAGTCTAACAATAGTTATTGGCAATTTATCCATATAACTTTTGGCAAGCTTTTCTTCTGCAAGTTTACTTCTTCCATAAGTTGTTATTGGATGTTCAGGAGTTTCCTCATTACATGGTTTCCCATCCAAAGAAGGACCGCATGCTGTTTGACTGCTTACAATCACAATTCTTTTAACTTTTGAATCTATTTCACATAATGCATCAAGAAGTGTTTTTGTTGTTTCAACATTACCTTTGAAATAACCATCTTCCGTTTTTGCTTTTACAACACCGGCAATGTGAAATAAATAATCAGCATCTTTAAGAACTTCTTTTAATTTCTCTTTATCAAATAATCCTGAATAAAAAATTTCTACTTGTTTTCCTTCGAGCCATTTTGTTGAACTTGTTTTTCTTAAAATACATTTTACATGATGGCCTTTTTCAAGAAGATAATCGACCATATGACTTCCAACAAATCCGGAAGCACCTGTAACAACAGAAATAATTTTAGATTCCATAGTATTAAATAATTGTTAATTTTATTTATATTGTCTTTGTTATTTAAGAATTTTATTCAAATGATATAACTAAAATATAAAAATCAAAATTTGTAAAACAATCAGGAGGTATTTTTGGGAGATTTATTCACAAAATGTTTTGAATTTACCCGCGCAGATGATATTAAAGCGTTGGGTTATTATCCATATTTCAGGCCTATTGAAGAAAATGAGGGACCTGTAGTTCAAATTGAAGGAAGAAAAATTGTAATGGCAGGTTCCAACAACTACTTAGGTTTAACAGCTCATCCCAAAGTTAAAGAAGCAGCCATTAAAGCAGTTGAAAAGTATGGAACTGGATGTTCTGGTTCGAGATATTTAACTGGCACACTTGACCTTCATATTGAATTAGAAAACAGATTGGCTAAATTTTTTGGTGCAGAAGCTGTACTTCTTTATAGTACAGGATACCAAACCGCTCAGGGTATAATAGCTGCATTAGTTCAAAAAGGTGAATATGTTGTTTCCGACAGAGATAATCACGCTTGTATAGTAGCTGGACAAATTATGGCACGCGGTGCAACTGCTGAACTTGTGAGATACAAACATAATGATATGAATGACCTTGAAAGAGTTCTTCAAAAAATTCCAATTGAAGCTGGTAAATTAATTGTAAGCGATGGCGTTTTTAGCACAGGTGGAGAAATAGTTGATTTACCAACTCTTGTCAGTCTTGCTAAAAAATATAATGCTCGTGTTTTAATTGACGATGCTCATGCAGTTGGTGTAATTGGAAAAGGTGGCCGGGGAACTGCAAGTGAATTCAATCTGGAAAAAGAAGTTGATTTAACAATGGGAACATTCAGCAAAACATTTGCTTCTCTTGGCGGATTTGTTGCAGGACCTGAAAGAGTAATTAATTATTTGAAACATCATTCATCTGCATTGATATTCAGTGCTTCTCCTACTCCAGCAGCTGTTGCGGCAGCTCTTGCGGCTCTCGAAATTCTTGAACAAGAACCATGGCGCGTTCAAAAATTAATTAACAATGCAAATAAAGTTCGTCAAGGATTAAAAGAAGCTGGATTTAATGTTATAGACGGAAGAACTGCTATAGTTCCTGTAATCGTGGGTGATGACGAATTAGCATTTAAAATGTGGAGAAAACTTTTCGATGCAGGCGTTTTTGTTAATGTATTTATTTCTCCTGGAGTGCCGCCAGGGAGACAGATGATGCGAACAAGCTATATGTCAACTCATGAAGATGAACACTTAGAATTCATTATTGATACTTTCAAAAAAGTTGGCAAAGAATTAGGATTAATTTAATAGAAATAATCTCGTTTATTTAAGAGCCAATCAAATTTTGATATGGCTCTTTTTATAATATTGGAGGTCTTATGTCAACAATAACAATAAAAAAAGTTGAATCAACAAAAGATTTAATGACATTTATAAAATTTCCCTGGAAAATTTATAAGAACGACCCTTACTGGGTTCCACCTTTAATTTATGACAAGAAAAAAATTCTTGATAAGAAAAAAAATCCATTCTTTGAACATGCAGATATGGAATTATACCTTGCAGAAAAAAATGGTGAACTTGCCGGAAGAATTGCAGCTATTAAAAACGACCTCCACAATCAATATCACAATGATAAAGTTGGCTTCTTCGGATTTTTTGAATGCATAAATGACCAGGAAGTTGCAAACAAACTTTTTGATGCAGCAAAAGAATGGTTGAAATCAAAAGGTTTGGATGCTATGCGCGGTCCTGCTAATCCATCTTCTAATGATGAATATGGAATGCTCTTAGAAGGCTTTGACGATGAACCAAGATTACTTATGCCATATAATCCAAAATATTATCTTGAACTTTGTGAAAATTATGGTTTCAAAAAAGCAAAGGACCTTTATGCATATAAATTAGAAAACAAGAAAGTTATTTCATCAGATAAATTAAGAAGAGTTGCAGAGATAGCGCAGAAGCGTTCTAAAATAAAAATTACTGAACTTAACATGAAAGATTTTAAGCATGAATTAGAAAAAGTAAAATATGTTTACAATAAAGCATGGGCTCCTAATTGGGGATTCGTTCCAATGACTGATAAAGAAATTGATGCTATGGCTAAAGACTTAAAACCACTTGTTGAGCCATCACTTGTGCTGTTTGGAGAAATTGATAATCAACTTGTTGGCTTTTCTCTTGTAATGCTTGACTATAATCAAATTTTTAAAACTATGAATGGTCGACTTCTACCATTTAATTTCATTAAACTTTTTACTCAAAGAAAAAAAATTACATGGGCAAGAATTCTTACATTAGGCATAATCCCTGAATATCAGAAGCGTGGACTTGATGCAGTATTTTACTGGGAAATTGTAAATCGTGCTGCAAAACTTGGAATTTATTTAGGTGAAGCAAGCTGGATTTTAGAAGATAATGATATGATGAACCGTGCAGCTGAAGTTATGAATAGCGAACTTTATAAAAAATACAGGATTTATGAAATCCCAATTTAATATTTATTGAACCTGAATTCTTTGGAATAAATTTATTTTTTATACCTGATAAATTTTTTAAATAAAAGTAGTTTTACTTTAGTGCTTCTTCATACTTTGCTATATGTGGTGCATCAATTTTTTTAAGCGTTTCAAAAATTGATTTATCAGGATAATTTTTTAATACCTCTACTATTTCGCCAGCTTTAGCATCAAAAAAAACTTTCAAAAGAACACTGCGCGTGTCAATCTGGTCTCTTACCTTTTCAAGATTCTTAATTAATTTGACAATATTTTTCATTGCTGTTTCAGGTTCACTTTCCAAAAGGTCTAAGCCATTGTAATGATAATCAAAATAATCCATTCTAAATTGTTGATACTTTGCATTGACAAGATTTTCTGCAAGTCCACGCCTATTATACAATGTTCCTTTTGCCTGCCAGCCTTCAGCAAATTGACTATTTGCACCTCTTATTGTTATTTCTAATGCTTTTGAAAAAAATTCTGAACCACCTAATTTGTAATATGAATCCATATCAAAACCAATAATTATATAAGCATAATAATCAAGCAAACTAACAAGCGGGTCAAAATCCGTTTGATTAAAATACATTGCCTGATTTTTTTCATACTTAAAGTTCCATGCATTATCAAGAATATTGAGCATAAGAGAATTTCTTTGTGTTCCTTCAATTGGTCTTTGACTTGTAACAACTAATTGTGCCATATAAGTTGTTTCATCGCTTGCACTGATAAAGAAAATATTAAAACTGCATTTAATTCTATCCCCTTCCCAATTACCTTTTGTAAATTTTGTATTGTTCAAATAATTCTGAATTTGACTCTGGAAATTTTCTAATCTTTCCTTAGCTGCAACTGGCAGCTGTTCATAATTTACTGTTACAGTTGCATCGAGTTCCTGAGATTTTATAGTTGAAACAATTAAAAAAATTATCAACAATAGCTTTTTCATAACTATCTCTAATTTCTTTTTATTCAAAATATAGAATTGAAAATAATTTTACAATCTATTAACTTGAATTCCAGTATGAAGAGGGTTTTGAAAATCTTTTGTTTTCTTCTAACTTTTTTCAATTTATGTGATGCACAGCTCAAACCAGGTGCACGCCAAGCTGCTTTGTCTTTTTCAGATTTATCTTCATCAGATATTTTTTCTTTGTATTACAATCCATCAACTCTAAGCCATTTTTCAAATAGCACTGTTGGAATTTCTTACTCACCTTCGCCATTTGGTTTGAAAGAATTATCAACTGCTTATTTATCTTATGTTCAACCTGTAAAATTTGGAGTTGTATCTGCTGGTTTTATGATTTATGGTTTTGAACTTTATAAAGAAACTCAGTTCGCATTCGCTTTCAGCAAATTATTATCAAATAATTTTTCATTTGGAATTACTTCTATCTTAAAAAACATTTCAATAAAAAATTATGGTAATAAAAATTTTTTATTATTCAATCTTGGTTGCAAAGCTATATTGACACAAAATCTAAACATTGGCTTTGCATTTGAAAACATCACAAGAACTTCTGTAAATGATGAAAGCAACCAATTCCCGGTAATACTAAGTATTGGAATGAATTATAAACCATTTGACTGGATAAATTTTTTCACGGCACTATTTAAAGAACTTGATTATAATTTATCATTAAGAACAGGCGTCGAATATAAAATTCTTGACTATTTGTCATTGAGAATCGGAACAGCAAATCAACCTGAAGAATTTTCTGGGGGAATCGGATTTTTTTATGACTTAATTTCACTTGAGTATGCTGTAATTTCACATCAAGATTTGGGCTTAACTCATCAATTTGGATTAGTAATTCAAATAAAATGAAAATAATCGCAGCACTAATTTTACTATTTCTTTCATCATTAATTTTGGCACAGATAGATTCATCAGAAATTAATGATGACTTCCAATCAATTCTTGAAGATGCTTCTATTGGCAAAGAAGATTTTCAGATTTATGATTTAATTGAAGAATTAATTAATCATCCAATTGATATTAATTCTGCAACCACTGAAGAATTATTACAAATTCCTTATCTCAATTTTTTAACAGCCAATGCAATTATCAGATATCGAGATTTGCACGGCAAATTTACTTCAGTAAATGAATTAAAAAATATTAATGAACTCAACGATGAGTTAATTGATAAAATTACTCCATTCATAAAAATCAATAAATCAAGAGATATTTTATTTACATCGATGAAAAATATTTTTGAACAAATAAAAATTTCAAATCGATTTAGAGCCATTCAAGATATTCAAACAAGAAAAGGATTTAAGGAAAATAAATTTGCCGGTTCAAAACAAAAAATTTATAATCGATTTCTCATAAATTCAGAAAATAATTTTCGTGCTGGATTTACAATCGAAAAAGATGCAGGCGAAAGTTCTTTATCAGATTTTTTTTCTTATCATTTTCAAATAAATAAGTATTCAATTTTTTCGAACATCACATTTGGAGATTATATTTTTGAATTTGGTCAAGGTCTGGCTTTATGGGGGCCATATTCATTTTCAAAAGGAATTGATGCTGTAAATTTTGTCAACAAAAATGGAAAAACTATTACTCCTTACCTCAGCACAGATGAAAACAAATTTTTTCGTGGTTTTGCAATGAATGTTAATGCTCACAATTTGATTTTATCTCCATTCATTTCTTTAAACAAAATAGATGCTTCAATTGACAGTATCACACATAAAGTAAATTCAATTGATTATGATGGATATCATAGAACAATAACAGAAATTGATAAAAAAGACAGAATCAATGAAAACATTTATGGTATGGCTGTTCATCTAAGTATAAATGAAAATAACAAAATTGGTTTACTTTACTATCATTCAAAATTTAGTAACGAATTAAAATTTGATTCTGATAAGCTTTACAGTTCATTTAATTATTACTCAATAAGTTATTCATCGTTAATAAAAAGATTAAATATGAGCGGTGAATTTGCTTATAACAAAAATTCAATTGCTTCCATCAATACAGTCAATTTTGAAGTAGAAAAATACTTATCTCTTATTTTTTCATATAGATATTATCCGGCAAATTTTATTAGTCTGCATGGAAATTCATTCGGTGAAAATTCTAAAGTCCAAAATGAAATTGGTTTTTATACCGGAATATTATTCAAAACTAAATTTGGCACATTTAATTTTTATTATGACCAATTCCAGAAACCTAAAACAAGCAATAGTTTATCATTTTCTTCAGATGGTTATGAATTTCTAATTTATTATTATTATAAAATTTTTCCGCGAACAGAATTGAGAATAAAATATAAGTATCAAAACAAAGAGGTTGAAAGTAATTTAAATGAAGTAAAATCATTAATTAATAATATTACTAATAACATTCGTTTTGAGATTTTATTTAATTCTTCAGAAAAATTAAAATTGAAAACCAGGCTTGAATTAATTTCTATTTCACAATCACAAAAGGAAAATGGATATTTAATTTCTGAAGATATTAATTATTCATTGCATCAGAATTTACATTTTTTTGGTAGAATAATTTTCTTCAGAACAAATTCATACAACTCAAGACTTTATGCTTATGAAAATGACTTACCTGGAATGATGACAATTCCAGCTTTATATGGAGAAGGAATGCGATGGTATATTTTAATTAAATATAAAACTAAATTTGGCATTAACCTTTCATTAAAATATTCTGAATTATACAAACCATATGAAAGAACCTTAGGCAGCAGTTATAATGAAATTAATGGAAATTTAGACAACAGAGTAAGTCTCCAGATTGATTGGAGATTATAAAATTCTACAAAAATAAATTTGTCTAAATCAATTTTATATTTCGAATTTAATCCCCTGAGCAAGTGGTAACTTAGTTCCAAAATTTATTGTATTAGTTTGACGGCGCATATAAAATTTCCATGCATCAGAACCTGATTCACGACCTCCGCCAGTATGTTTTTCACCGCCGAATGCCCCACCAATTTCAGCGCCGGAAGTTCCAATATTTACATTTGCAATTCCACAATCACTTCCCCAAGCTGATAGAAATTCTTCGGCTTCTCTCAAGTTATTAGTAAAAATTGCTGAGGATAATCCCTGAACAACATCATTTTGAATATCAATTGCATTTTGAACATCGCCGGAATATTTAATCAAATAAAGAATTGGAGCAAAAGTTTCTTCCTGAACAATTTTATAACTATTTTCTGCTTCAACTATTGCAGGGACAACATAACAACCTGATTCATATCCTTCGCCGGATAAAACTTCGCCACCATACAAAATTTTTCCACCTTCCTTTTGAACAAGATTTAAGGCATTCTTAAAATCTTCCACTGCATATTTGTCAATTAATGGACCAACATGATTTTTTTCATTTAGCGGATTTCCAATTCTCAAACTCTGATAAGCTTTTATTAGTGCTTCTTTCACTTTATCATAAACATCTTCATGAACAATTAGTCGTCGCGTTGTTGTGCATCTTTGACCTGCAGTTCCTACAGCTCCAAAAACAACTGCAGGAATTGCAAGCTTTAAATCAGCATTTGGAGTTATTATAATTGCATTGTTCCCTCCTAATTCCAGTATTGCTTTACCAAAACGTTTTGCAATTATACCTGCAGCATGTTGTCCAACTTGAATTGAGCCTGTTAACGAAATTAGTGGAATTCTTTTATCGTTCAACAGTTTTTCACCAATAGTCGAACCTTTACCAATAATTAGAGAGAACAAACCTTCCGGTAAATTGTTATCCTTAATTACTTCTGCTAAAATGTTTTGAACAGCAATAGCAGATAAAGGTGTTTTAGAAGAAGGCTTCCACACATTTACATCACCGCATACTGTTGCAATCATAGCGTTCCATGACCAGACAGCAACTGGAAAATTAAATGCAGTTATTATTCCAACAACACCCAGTGGATGATATTGTTCATACATTCTATGTTTTTCTCTTTCTGAAGTCATTGTAAATCCATATAACTGGCGGGATAATCCAGAAGCAAAATCACAAATGTCAATCATCTCTTGAACCTCACCTAATCCTTCTTGCAAAGATTTGCCCATTTCGTATGATACCAATCTTCCCAGTTGTTCTTTGTAAGTTCTCAGTTTTAATCCGATTTGTCTAACTATTTCACCTCGTTTTGGTGCTGGAACTGTTCTCCAATATTTAAATGCTTCAACAGATTTTTCAACAACAAGGTCGTAATCATTTTCATTTGCTTGATAAACTTTTGCTATTAACTTTCCATCAACAGGAGAAACAACTTCAATCATATCGCTGCTTTTTGTTTCAAGCCAAATTAATCCAGTGGAAGCTCCAAAATTTTCTTCTTTAATACCTAATAATTTTAAAAATTCCATATTCTCCTCCTGATGAATTTATAAATTTTATTTGATATTCATTCAATCAACTTTATTGAACTTATTGCAGATTCAATGTACTCAAGTTCTTTATTGTAATTTTTCTTTAGAATTGTAAAATCAAATGTCACTATGAAATTTTTGCTTTTAAGTATAATCTTGTTATTAATAAAATTTCCAATTTCATATTTGAATTTAGTAAAATGAATATTAGAATGAACAAATTCATCAACAGTTAAATTGTATGGATGATATTTATTGCTTACTAAATTTTTATAATAATTTAATTTATCATTTAATGATAATGAACTATCAGGAGAATCAACATATCCAACATTCAGTAAACTATTTGTCGAATCATTAAAGAAAAGATAAACTGGTGTGTAAAAAAAATTTTTTTCTGAGGATTCAGAATTTTTTGAAAAGCTTTCTACTTTTCTTGAAAATTCAGATTGTATAATTTGCCAGTTGATGGGAGGGTTAAATTTAATCTTAAGTTTTTCATCACTAATTTCAGCAGCAAGTTTAGATTTGTCAAATTTCAAATTACGATAGGCAGGCATATCGTTATTTTTTTTACTGCATCCAGATAGAACAAATAAAAAAGCAGCAACAAACAAAATGGCATAAATAAAATTAATTCTCATTCATATTCAATTTTTATTCTTAATTTAAATTAAGCAAAAATTATTCTTTAACAAATCGCACATTCAAGCAAAAATAAACAGCACATTAAATCTAAAATTGATTTGTTAATATTGATTATGATTCATAATTTAACAGTGAATTTTAGCAATAACTTATGAAATACATTGATTTTCAAAAATTAACTGGAAGAAAAAACTTAAAAAGCTACTTAAGTTCCCGCTTAGAACAAGTTTATTAAATTATCCCCTCTCATTATATACTTACCAAAATCAAAACCCAAAAAAATTTGAGAGGTTACTATGTCAAAAAATATTCTTACTAATACTGAATTAGTAAATAAGATTAATAAAGTTAATCCGCAGAATGCACTTGATGTCCTTCGCAAAGTAATGTTAATTGATGGTTTTGAAATTGTATTGGATTTAGAAAAAAGTCATGGCTTAACAATTATTGATGCAAAAACTAATGATGAGTATTTAGATTTTTATTCATTCTTTGCATCTGCACCGCTTGGAATGAATCATCCAAAATTAAATACAAAAGAGTTCAAGGAAGAATTAACATTAGCAGCAATGAATAAACCTTCCAATTCAGATATCTACACTGTGGAGATGGCAAAATTTGTTGATACTTTATGCAGACTTGCAAAGCCGGAATATTTCAAGCATTTATTCTTTGTTGAGGGAGGAACTCTTGCAGTAGAAAATGGACTAAAAGCAGCATTCGATTGGAAAGTTAAGAAAAATTTTATGAAAGGATATAAAGAAGAAAAAGGCCAGCAGGTTATACATTTTCGTCAGGCATTTCATGGCAGGTCAGGTTATACTTTATCATTGACAAATACTGACCCAATTAAAACAGCACATTATCCTAAATTTAATTGGCCCAGAATTACTAACCCGAAAATAATTTTCCCTCTTGAAGAAAATTTAGATAAAATTATTCAGCTGGAAAATCAGGCAATCAATGAAATTTATTCAGCTATTAAAAATAATCAAGATGATATTGCTGCAATTATAATCGAACCAATTCAAGGTGAAGGTGGTGACAATTTTTTCAGAAAAGAATTTTTCTTAAAGCTCAGAGAAATTGCTGATGAACATGATATTATGCTTATGTTTGATGAAGTTCAAACAGGTGTTGGTTTAACTGGTAAAATGTGGGCTCATGAATATTTCGTTCAACCTGATATTATGTCGTTCGGGAAAAAAGTTCAGGTATGCGGTATAATGGTAAGCAATAGAATTGATGAAGTTGAAGATAATGTTTTAAGAGTATCTGGAAGAATTAATTCAACTTGGGGCGGTAATTTAACAGATATGGTTAGAGCAAGAAAATATCTTGAAGTTATTGTGGAAGATAATTTAATTGAAAATGCGAGAATTGTCGGTCAATATCTTTTAGAAAAATTATTAGAAGTTCAAAAAGATTTTCCACATCTTGTAAGTCAAGCTCGTGGTCTTGGTTTAATGTGTGCTTTCGATATGCCAACTCCAGAAATCAGAAAAAGATTTCTAACAAAATTATTTGAGAACAAAATGCTTATGCTTGGTTGTGGTGTATCAACCGTTAGATTTAGACCACCATTAATCATAACAAAAGAAGAAGTTGATAAAGGAATTGAAATAATAAGAAGAACTCTTAGAAGTATATAAAAGGCTCTGCAAAAGAGCCTTTATTTTTTAGATATGATTAATATCCTGTTCCCTGGTCGTGCTTTTTTTCAAGTTTTTGAACCAACTTAAATCTTATTGCACCATTAAATAACTGGAAAGAATTCCAAAGTTTATAACCGCCAGCAAGACTATTATCTTCACCAAACCATGCATCAATATCACCATTAATATTGCCAAAGTTTGTATCTCTTAATGTAAATGTTAAAATAGTATGCTTATTAATTACAGTGCCTTCAAAATTGAATGTTATTGCATTCCAGCTGCCTGTTCCGTAAACTTTATTACCTTCATGTGAAAGCAATAAAATTACAATTGGGTCAGCATTATCAGGGGAATAAGGAATTGATTGATATTGTCCACTGTAATCATTTGATACTGTTGGTTCAACAATCTTTTCCGTCACGCACGAAGTAACAAGAAATATTATCAATGCACCCATCATTAATATTTTTTTCATGTTAACCTCACAATATTAACTTTATCAAAATTGTTTATTGCTTCTGGCTTATTATCGTAATGACATTAATGTTTGTTTAATTTTTGCTGAAGAAAAATTTTTTGAGTCACAGAGAATTGATTTTAGAGAAATGACTTATAATAAAATCTTTTGTAGAAAAAATTTTTTTTGTTAAAAATTCCTGTGTTATTGAACGATAATAATTATTACTTTTTGTTTGCAAATAATTTTTCTATTAGGATAGAAATATTTTCTTCAAATAAAATTATAATTAATAACATTACTAATAATAATTATGATATGAGAAACTGCGACGATAAAAATAAATATGGTAGAATTTATGTAGTAGCTACACCGATTGGAAATTTAGAAGATATTACATTGCGTGCACTTAAAATATTAAGAGAAGTCGATTTTGTAATATGCGAGGATACAAGAGTTACAAAAATTCTTTTTGACCATTACAACATTCAAAAAAAATTTGTAGTTGTTAATGCTAACAACGAAGAACATCAGATAAAAAAAATTTTACATGAGATAAAATCGGGATTTACATGTGCTTTGGTTTCTGATGCAGGCACACCTTTAATTTCTGACCCCGGTTCAAAACTAATAAATGAAGCAGTAAAAAATAAAATAACTATTGTAGCTGTTCCTGGTCCAAGTGCGCTTACTGCTGCTTTAAGTATAAGTGGTTTACCCTCAAGTTCATTTGTCTTCGAAGGCTTTTTACCTCAAAAAAAAGGTAGACAAAAAAAATTGCAAGAACTTGCTGAAGAAGAAAGAACTATTGTTCTTTATGAATCAATGTATCGAATTAAAAAACTTATTGAAGAATTAAAAATTTATATGCCGGATAGGCCAATAGTTGTAGCACGAGAGTTAACAAAAAAATTCGAAGAAATTTGGCGTGGAACTCCTGAAGAAATTTTAATAGACTTTGATAAAAAAATAATAAAGGGAGAATTTGTAGTTATAATTGCACCAAAAAATTTTTCAAATCCAGAATAAATAAATTATTGAGCTGTTAATGAACTTCTATTCTGAATCATATTGAATTAATGAATGAACTTCATAATCTTTTAATTTGTCCCGCCCTTTAAGAAAATTTAGCTCAATTAAAAATGAAATCTGGACAACTTTTGCTCCCAATTTTTCAACTAATTTACAAGCGGCTTCCATAGTTCCACCTGTGGCAAGTAAATCGTCATGCATTAAAACTAAATCACCATTTTGAACGGCATCCTTATGAATTTCAACAGAGTCAACACCATACTCCAAGGAATATGTTTCTGATAATTTTTCTGCTGGAAGTTTGCCAGGTTTTCTCACCGGGACAAAACCTACTCCAAGTTTATTTGCAATAGCAGCCCCTAAAATAAATCCTCGAGATTCAATTCCAACTACTTTTGTTATCTCTTTATTTTTACATAAGTTATATAATTCATCTACTGCATATCTAAATGCATTGCCATCTTTCAATAAAGTAGTAATATCTCGAAACATAATTCCTTTTTTAGGAAAATCGGGAACAGTTCTAATATAATTTTTTAAGTCCATATTGTCACCCTTTTAGTAAATATATTTTTCCTCTTTTTTCAATTCCTCAAGATAGTTCATTAATAAGTCCTCAATGGGAGCATACTCAGTTAATTTCATTAATTCCTGTTTTACTTTTGATGAATTCCTGAGCCCTTTTAAGTAACCCGACCAAAATTTTCTAAATGGAATTATTGCTGCTCTTGGTTCTTTAATTTCAAGTGAATATCTCAAATGACGAAGAGCTGTTTGAAATCTAAATTCAGGAGAATCAATTAATTTTATTTCACCATAAGTTAAAAGTTCTTTAGCCTCTCTAAAAATCCATGGTCTTTCAATAGCACCGCGAGCAATCATTACTCCATCTGTATTTGTAGTTTCAAAAGCTCTTTTTACATCATAGGCTGTTAATACTCCACCATTAAGAAAAACAGGAATCTTAACAACTTCTTTAACTTTTTGAATCCACGACCAATCAGCTTCTCCATTATGTCCTTGACTTCTTGTTCTGCAATGCACTGTTAATGCAGATGCACCCGCATCTTCAATTCTTTTAGCTATTTCAAGAATATTTATTGAGTTTTCATCCCAGCCAATTCTTGTTTTTACGGTTACAGGAATTTTAACTGACTTAACAATTGCTTCAACCATTTTTTGCATATAATCAGGGTCGCGTAACAAACCAGCACCCGCACCACGATTAGCAATTTTCTTTACCCAGCAACCAGCATTAATATCAATGATATCCGGATTTTTCTCTTCTGCTATTTTTGCTGATTCTATCATTGGCTCGAGGTTACCACCATAAATCTGAATTCCAACAGGTCTTTCTTCATCAGTTATTTCAAGTTTCTTGAATGTCTTTTTGTTTGAACGTATTAAGCCATCTGAATTGACAAATTCAGTATAAACAATATCTGCTCCAAATTCTTTACACAATTTTCTAAAAGCAATATCAGTAACATCTTCCATTGGAGCTAAAAGCAAAGCATTATCTATTTTAATTTTGCCAATATTCATATTTCTAAGTTAAATTTTTTCCAAAAATTAATGACAATCATTAAGATAAAAAATGTAAAAACAGCACCAGTAATAAAAGGCGCTCTGTAACCTAAATAATCATAAGAAAATCCACCCCAAAGTGGGCCAAGAACTCTTGCAAATGCAGAAAATGATTGATTCAAACCAAGTATAGAACCCTGTTCTTCTTGCTTTGAAAATTTCGAAATCATACTCAAAATAAGTGGCTGCAATATGCCTGTTCCTATTGACAAAATTGAAATTATCACTATAACTCCAGAGAAATTTCCTCCGTATGGAATTCCTGCCAAACCAATCATCATCAAAATTAAACCAAAAATTAATAGTACTCGTTCAGAAATTTTATTTGTAAACTTAATTAACACACCTTGTACTAAAGCTCCAATAATGCCCATTATTCCAAAAAGGATTCCATTTTGTTGGTCAGTAAAGTGATAAAACTTATAACCTAATAATGCAAAAGTTCCATACAAATTTGCAATTGAAAAAATAATTATAAAAAAAATAAATATTAGTAAACCTACAACAGGTTTTCGTAAAACTTCTTGAGTATACTTTATATCAAATAATTTAAAATGGAAATTTACTTTTTCTGATTTCCACTGTTTAGATTCAGGTAAAACTAATAATGCAAATAAAAATGCAGTGAAAGAAAAAACTGCACTGCTTAATCCAGCAACTGCATAACCAAATTTTGAAACAAATGCACCGATTAAAGGACCAAATACAAATCCCAATCCAAATGCAACTCCAATAATTCCCATCCCTTTAAGTCTTTCTTCTGGCGGAGTAATATCTGCTATATAAGCTTGAGCTACTCCAATATTACTGCCACCAAGCCCAGCTAATGCTCTTGACAAAAATAAAATTCCAAATGAATTAGCGAAACTAAATATCACATAAGAAATTGATGTTAATAATAATGTTGCTGTAATTATTGGTTTTCTTCCAACAACATCAGATAATTTCCCAAGTAATGGATTAAATAAAAATTGCATCAAAGAAAAAATTGCTACAATTATACCAATGCCATAATCTGGCACTCCTAATTCTTTACTTGCAAATGTTGGTAGTATAGGAATTAATATTCCAAAGCCCATTAAATCTATGAATATTGTAAAAAATATTACCGAAAGAGATGCTTTATTTTTCATATTAATTCAAATATTGACCTGCAAAGATATGAAATTAGCTTATTATCTATTATTCTCTTAAAAACATTTTCATTGCATCATAATAACTTCTTTTAATTAACATCTTATCATGATTACTAAGAAAATAAAACTCATCAATTTTAGTAGTATCACATGGAATTATATAGAATTGATTTTTACCATCTATCAAGCCTTTATAAATCCATGTAGGAATTATTGAAATACTGTCAATCGAAACCGCACTTCTATTTTTACTCAAATAAATATTTAAAATTACTCCTGCATCAGAATATCTCCACCTTTGATTTGAAATAAAATTTCCTAATGAATATGCAACTATTGTTTTTCCAATTTTATTATTATTAGAATTATAAACTATTATTGGTTGAACAACATGTGGATGACTTGCAACAATTATATCGGCTCCATACTCAATAGTTTTTTTCACAATTTCTTTTTGATATAAAGATGGCTTTCTTTTATATTCTTCACCGAAATGAAAATAAACCAAAATTATATCAACAAACTTTTCTTTTAATTTTTTAATCTCTTTTTTAATCAATATAGTATCAATAATTTTAACAGCATAGCTGTTATCTTTATTAAGATAAACATTTAATCCATAAGTATAAGCTAATAAACCTATTTTAAAATTTTTTTTACTTATAACTCTTAACGAATCATAATCATCTTGTGATAAATATGTCCCCAGATAATCTATTTGATTTGCTTTCAGAACTTTAATTGTTCTAAGAATTCCTGAAATTCCCCGATCAAAGGAGTGATTATTAGAAGTATATAAAACATCAAATGATGCGTATTTTAATGCTTCTATAAATTCTGGAGGAGAATTAAAAAGTGGGTAACCTTCATAACTATCTTTTTCCTCACCAATAACAGTTTCTAAATTTCCAAATGCAATATCAGTATTTTCAAGAAATTTTTTAATGAACTTAAATGATGGTTTGAAATCGAAACTGTCTTTATTTATTTGAGAAGAATTAACCTGAGGAAGATGACACATTAAATCGCCAACAAAAGTTAATTTAATTACCGAAGTAGAATCTCGGGATGCTATACTTGCAGAGTTGTTAAAATATACCCCAAATAGAAAAAAATAAGAAAAGATAAAAGCCGAAATAGAAAAAAATTTTACAAGTAATGATTTGAAAAAAAGGCTGGATAAAACAATCCAGCCCTTAAAAAATATATTATTCACTTTTTGAAGCTTTACGCTGTGCCTTTACTTCTTGAATTTCATTTCTTATTTCTTGAGCCATTTTTTTCAGCTCGCTCAATCCTTTTCTTAGGCGAGTGCCTGCTGCTGCTTGGCCCTTTTCATAAAATTTAATTACATCTGTTTCTAAACTTTTAACGAACTCTACTAAATTTTGATACTTTTGCATGTATACCTCCATAATTTTTAATTAATTAATAAGTTTTCAAGAATTATTTCGGAAATATCTTTAACAGTAACTTCATCAGATTTATTAAAAGATTTTAATCCATCAGAAAGCATAGTCATACAGAAAGGACATGCTGAGGCAATAACATTTGCATTTGTTTTTAATGCTTCTCTTGTTCGATTTTCATTAATTCTTTCACCCTCATTTTCTTCAAGAAACATTCTTCCACCGCCTGCACCACAGCAAAAACCTCTATCCCTGTTTCGTTCCATTTCTACAATATTAATTCCATTTATCATTCTTAAAGATTCTCTTGGTGAATCATAAATATTGTTATATCGCCCGAGATAACAAGAATCATGATAAGTAATTTTCTGTTTTAGAGAATCATTTTTCAATTTCAATTTTCCCTCTTTCAATAAATTCAGAATCAAATCAGTATGATGAATAACTTCATAATTCCCGCCAAAATGAGGATATTCATTTTTCAACATATTAAAACAGTGAGGACATCCAGTTACAATTTTTTTAACATTATATCTGTTCAGTGTTTCAACATTTTCTTGAATTAACATTTGTGCCAGATATTCATTTCCTAATTTTCGAGCTGCATCTCCTGTGCATTTTTCTTCAACGCCCAGAATTCTAAATTCAATATTTGCATTTTGCATCAATTTTGCAATTGATTTTGTCACTTTTTGATATCGTGAATCATAAGAACCAGCACAGCCTACCCAGAATAAAATTTCACAATTTGAATCCTCTGCCATTGTTTTTATATTCATTCCTTCAGCCCAGTTAGCTCTATCCTGTGCATTAAAAGCCCATGGTGTAAAATTCGTTTCTATATTTTTAAAAACAGCATTTAACTCAGACGGAAAATTAGATTCCATTAAAACAAGATTTCTTCTCAAATCAACAATAGTATCAATATGTTCAATTGTTACAGGGCATTCATTCATGCAAGCTCCACATGTTGTACAAGCCCAAACTTCTTCATCAGTTATGTAATCATGTATGAGTGTCTTTGTTAAAATTTCATCTTCATTTATTCCATTTACCATTAAAGGAGCTTTATCTTCTGCTCTGTGACGAATATTTTTTATTATTTCACGAGGAGATAATTTTTTGCCGGTATTTGAAGCCGGACATGCATCTGTGCATCTTCCACATTCAGTACACGCAAAGCCATCAAGAATTTGTTTCCATGTCAAATGTTCAAAATCTGCAGCTCCATATTGACTTATATTTTCATCTTCAAGATTAATACTCTTAAGAACATATTTTTCATTGCCAAGCTTTGAAAAGTAAACATTCGGTATTGATGAAATAACATGAAAATGTTTTGAGTAAGGCAAAAAATTTAGAAAGCTTAATACAAGCAGAATGTGAACCCACCAAAAAATTTCATAAGATATTTTTGATATTGAAACAGCATTTGCAAAGAAATATTTGCTTAACACACTTGAGATTGGTCTATATTCATTTGCTGAAAGTGTAAAATTATTTGAAGCTATATGAGCAGAATTTTGTCCAAACATAGAAACAACTACTCCCAGTATCAAAAGCAATATTATTGCTGCATCTAAATTTCCTTTTTTCCCTGCATTGAGTCTTGGGACTTTTATAATAAATCTTCTGTAAAGAGCAATCAAAACAGAAGCAATAACAAGCACTCCAAATAAATCCTGAATCAATGTAATAATTTTATAGAATGGACCTAAAAATTCCCAGCTAAAATTAGTATAGAAACCCTGTAAGATTGATTCCAGCACTGCAAGAAGAAAAATTATAAAGCCCCAGAAAATGAAAAAATGAACTAAACCGGCAACAGGTTCTCTCAATAATTTTGATTGAGCAAAAGCAATTTTCAATACATTTTTAATTCTTTCTGCAGGTTTATCAAATCTATTTTCTTTTTGTCCAAGAAGAATATATCGAACAATTTTTCTTAGATTATAAAAAAATAATCCAAATGCACTGAAGAATACAATTATAAAAATTATATTTTTAGCATCCATTTTTTATCCAAAAATTGTAAACGAATTATCATTCTTTATGATATTTAATTTTAATTGCCTTATAAATGCTGAATGCTGCAATAATTTTTATAAAATCCCAGAGAGAAAAAATAATTGCACCACTAATAAAAGCCTGCTTAAAGTTTCCATTTAAGAATAATGATAAATATAATGCGCCGCCAGTTAATATTATCAATTCACCTAAAACAAAAGAAACAAAAGCAAACAAATTGTTAATTTTCTTTTCAATTAAATATCCTGTTAAAAATGCCGCAAAAGGAAACGACAATAAGTAACCTCCTGTTGGTCCAAATAATTTCAAAATCCCTGCGCTAAAACCTGCGAATACTGGTAAACCTAAAACTCCTGCTAATAAATATATAATTTGACTTAATAAACCATTTCTTGCACCCAATAATGCTCCAGATAAAAGCACAATCATTGTTTGAAGTGTAAATGGTACGGGCTGAACAGGAATTATAAACTGAGCACTAAGAAATGTAAGTATTGAAAATGAAAATATTCCTAATAATTGTTTTGATTTGATTTTATAAAACAAATAAACAAAATGATTGGATATTTCTTTTACAATCATACTTCACCTTTTTTTATTTAAGATTATTTTGAAAAAAATATAATGTGGTTTCTAACACTCTTTCAAATTTATCATTGGAACCATTGAAAGGATGAACAACATCAAAAGTATGACCAGTGCTATAAATTTTGAAAAATTCTGTTTTAGTTTTGTCTGACCATTCATATAATTGCACAGCTTCTTTGACGGGAACAACCATATCTTGATTGCCATGAACAATTAACATTGGTCTATTAAACTGCGAAACTGCTTTTTGCAAATTCAATAAATCCTCGGAATTTTTTTCAATATCTTCAAGAAGCGAGATATTTAATTTCATTATTTGGTTTGTTCTTGTATTTATTACTTCGAGAAAACCTTTTTTACGCCATTCTTCTTTTTGCCTTTGTGTATATCTATCAAGCTTTGATATTGAAGCCCAGAGACTAACACAACTAACATCATTTCTTTTGCTTGCTGTTAAAATAGCAACTGCTCCTCCTCTGCTGTGTCCAATATATCCAATTTTTCCTTTGAAATTAATATTAAAGAAATCAGATTTTAATGCATCAGTAATTTCGTTTAATTCCCTTATCTCTCGAGAAATAGTATTTTGAGAAAATTTATCAAGTTCTGTGAATTCTGTTAAATTTTCTCCAATTCCATTAAAAGAAAAATTAAATGTTACTACAAAAAAGCCATTGTTAGCAAAATAATTACCAAGATAAGGAACAAACCCCCAATCTTTAAATCCTTTGAAACCATGGACAAAAATAATTGCATTTCCACTAAATTTATCTTTATTCAAGTAAGTGGTAACAGCAAGTTTTTCATTATCTGATGCTAAAAAAGTAAAATTTTCAATCATATAATGCGAAATATGAATATTAGTGATTCGAAAGTCAAGAAATTAAATAAAATTTGATTATGAGAAAAAAATAAATCTAACTTTAAGTTAGCTTCACTCTCTAAAGCTTTCCATTTTTTTTACGATTATAAGTTAGAAAAAATAGCCATTAAAGAAAAATGACAATAGAAGAAAAAGCAAAATGGTTTGATGTTGCAATGAGATTCGGTTTAGAGGGTAAAATACACCTCGTTATGAAGTCTTATAAAAACGGTGTAGCAAAATGGGCTATTGTTAATACAGAAAATAACACTGTATTAAATTCAAATTTAGAATGGGAACCTGAACCACCTGCCAAAAAAAGAGATGAAAGCTTTTTAATTAGAACAAGATTTAGTTTTGAGGATGCAGTTGCGCTCTATAAACAATACAAAATGTTTGCAGTAGAAACATCACAAGCAGTTTAATTTTTCTTCCAATATAATAAACATTTCTTCATCAATTTTATTTTAGTAACCATTTCTTTATTTTGCATCAGCAAATCATAAATTCTTACTTAACATGATGATTAAGTTCACAGAAGAACAAGAAATGCTGCGTTCAATGGTAAGGGAATTTACAAACGCAGAAATTAAACCATTAGCAAAAAAAATTGATGAACAAGAATTTATTCCACAAGAATTAATTAAAAAAATTGCTGAAATTGGTTTATTAGGCACTGCTTTCCCTGAAAAATATGGTGGAGGTGGTTTTGGCGAAGTAGGATATTGTATTGCTCAAGAAGAAATTGCAAGGGGATGTGGAGCTACTGCTACATTTATTGGTGCACATCAATCAATTGGAACAAATGCCATTTATATTGGAGGTTCTGAAGAATTAAAACAAAAATATCTCCCGGCACTTACATCTGGAGAAAAAATTGCAGCATTTTGCCTTACCGAAGCTGAGGCTGGTTCAGACTCTTTTAACTTAAAAACCAGTGCAGTAAAGAAAAATGGTAAATGGATTATTAATGGTGAAAAACTCTGGATTACCAATGGAGCTATTGCTGATGTATTTTCTGTTTTTGCAAGAACAAGCAAGGGCATAACCGGTTTTGTCGTCGAAAAAAATTTCGAAGGAGTTGAAATTGGTCCTAACGAAAAGAAACTTGGAATAAGAGGAAGTGTAACAAATGCAATTAGATTTAATAATGTAGAAGTTCCTTCGGAAAACATAATTGGAACTGAAGGCAGAGGTTTTGCAATTGCAATGAAAACTCTGGACGCAGGAAGATTAACAGTTGGTGCGTGTAGTATTGGAGCCGCTAAAGAATTACTCGAACTTTCAGTACAATATGCTAATCAAAGAATTCAGTTTGACCAGCCCATTTCAAATTTTGAAGCAATTCAATTTATGATTGCAGATATGACAACAAAAATTTATTTAATGGAAAGCATACTTTACCGAGCAGCTGAAAAATATGATAAAGGTCTGGATATAAGTCATGATGCAGCAATTGTAAAACTTTATTGTTCAGAAGCAGTTTCAAAAATTGCTGATATGGCAGTTCAAATTCATGGTGGAATGGGATACTCAAGAGAGCTTCCAATTGAAAGATTTTATAGAGATGTAAGAATTCTAAAAATTTTTGAAGGGACAAGCGAGATTCAAAAATTAATTATAAGCAAAAAAACCATTAAGAATCAGGGGAAGTGGAAATTCAATGGCTAAGCTTTTAGTTATTCCTTCAATTGATATTCAAGATGGTAAGACTGTTAGAGTTGTTCAAGGGATACCAGAGTTAAATTGTCCTGCTTATGGAAATGATCCTGTAGAAATGGCTCTTATATGGCGAGCAGAAAATGCAAAATGTCTTCACGTAGTAGATTTTAATGCAGCATGGGAACATTCACATGTTAATCATGAAATAATTAGAAAAATTTGTGAAGCAGTAATTATACCTGTAGAACTTGGTGGAGGTATCAGAAATTTTGAAGATGCTAAAATTGCTTTTGATTTAGGCGTAACAAGAATTGTAATTGGCACATTAGCATTTGAAAACCCAAAAGAATTTTCAAAAATTCTTGAAACATTTACACCAAACAGAGTTGTTGCTGCAATTGATGTAATCGAAAACCAGGTTGTAACACGCGGAAGAAGAGTTTTTACAGGAATAAATGCATTAGATTATGCTCGCATGCTAAAAGAACTTGGCGCTCAACGTTATATTGTTACTGATGTTAGAAGAAATGGAATGATGCTCGGACCAAATATTGAACTTTCAAAAAATATTGCAGAAGTTACAGAAAGAAAAGTTACTCATTCCGGCGGCATTGGTGGTTATCATGATTTAATTAAGTTACAAAAAGAAGCTGAAGGTTATGTAGACTCTGTTATAATTGGCAGAGCATTATACGAAAACAAATTTCCATGTCAAAAAATCTGGCGTGTTGCCGAAGCAGGATTATTTAATTAGAGATTATATATGGAAAGAACAACAAAAGTAAGCAGCAGTTTTTGGACAAACTTATTTAAGACTCCAACAGAAAAAAGTGATTTAGAACAGGTTCTTTTATCTATGCCTCCTTTTAAAAATCTAAGCAACAAAAATTTTGCATCGCTCTTAAAATTATTTCACAATAGAGTCTATGCCCCTAACGAATATATATTTTATCAAAATGATCCGGGAATTGGTTTGTATGTAATAATTAATGGAGAAATTTTAATCACATTTGAGGCTGAAGATAATGAAAGATTTGACTTAGCTCATCTAACAAGAGGAGATTTCTTCGGTGAATTAGCACTGCTCGATAATGAAAATCGTTCTGCTTCTGCAATTGCTCTTAAAGATTCCCAACTTGCAGTAATTTTTAAGCCAGATTTAGATGAATTTATTGAAGCTCATCCAGTTGAAGGTATAAAAATTTTAAGAGGAATTACTCAAATAATTTCAAGAAGGCTAAGAAATCTAAATCAAGATTACATTGAGCTTTATAATAAACTTAGAAATAAATGAGGTGAAATATGGGAATGATAGATAAAATTCTTGTGCCAATTGATTTTTCTGATTATTCTAAAAACGCATTGAAATATGCAGTACAATTTGCCAAACATTTTAATTCTTCAATGTACTTAATTTATGTAATTGAACCAGTTATCTATCCTGCAGATTTCAGCATGGGACAGGTTGCAATTCCGTCGATGGATACAAATATTCAATCAAGAGCAGAAGAGGAACTTAACAACCTTGCTAAAAACTATGTTGACCCTTCAATAAAAGTTGAAATAATAATTAAAACAGGAAAACCTTTTGTCGAAATAAATGAAACAGCAAAAGAAAAAGATATAGATTTGATAATTATTGCAACACATGGTCACACAGGAGTAGAACATTTACTATTTGGCAGCACAGCAGAAAAAGTAGTAAGAAAAGCTCCTTGTCCTGTATTAACTTTGCGGGAACCAATTAAAGGTTTTAAGTTCAATCAAAATCTTTCATAATGCTTTCTATCTCTGATGAAAGAAAATCTTGATAAAAAATTACTGAAATTAATTAATAATAAAACTTCAGGTAGCAGTGAATTACTTACTCTTCTTCATGACCATTTAAAAGAAGAAAGAAAAATTTTTGAATTATTCCCCTCGCTAATAATTGAATTGCAGAAAAAATTCACTTCATTTAAAAACATTCAAAGCTATCTTGATGAATTCTACAATGAAATTAAAAATAAAGGTAATCTTGAAAAATTCTTTAATAAATATGATGAGACTTTAATTAATGTATACGATAATATTTTTTTGAAAGCTAAAAATGAATTATTGAAATACTCAAACTTCATTACTATTTCTAACAGTAAAACTGTTTATGAAATCTTAAAAAGAATTAAAAAAGAAAAATCTAAAATCACAGTTTATATTTCGGAATCAAGGCCCAAATACGAAGGTAAAATTTTAGCACGGAAACTTGCTGAAGAAAAAATAAATGTTTACCTGATTACAGAAGCTATGTTAAGCAATTATGTTAAAAATTCTGATGCTGCATTAATTGGAGCAGACATGATTTTAAAGAATGGTAATATTGTAAACAAAGTTGGCAGTTCCACACTGGCAATTCTTTGTAAATATTATAAAGTCCCATTTTTTGTAGTTGCTGATAAAAGTAAATTTTCATCAAAAAATACATTTGACAGAAAAGCGATGCCCTCTGCAGAAATTTGGAGAAATCCACCACTAAACATTGAGATTCCAAATTATTATTTCGAAGAGATTGACAAAAAACTTATTACCAAAGTATTTACTTCTTAATCTGCTCTAAATTTTGTAATAGTTCCTTGGCATTTTTAGCCAATTTACTATCTGGTTCCTTTTTAAGAACTTCATTCCAATAATATTTTGCTTTTTGATTATCACCTTTTATGTGCGAAATAACTCCCATATTATACAAAGCAAGCGGATAATCTTTCTTAATGGTTAATATTTTCTTTGTCATTTCTTCGGCTTTATCAAATTCACCTTTATTGAAATATAAAAATGTAAGGTGCTGTAAAATGTCAACTCTTTTTGAATCAACCTTTAAAATTTTTTCATAAAGTTCTATTGCTTTATCATGTTGATGAGCAAGAGTTAACATATCTGCATAGTTTCTAATTTTAACAGTATCATTCGGATTTTTCTCGTAATCTTCTTTTAATTGATTTAACTTTTCAATTGCTTCTTTAGCTACATTAGATTTTGAAGGCATATTTTCATTATTCTGAGACATACCCCGATGAATGTCGTCATCTGGCATTTGACCATGAGGATTTATTTGTGTTTGTGTAGTAGATTCCTTGGCGCTTGGCGAGAATATGATTAATGAAATTATAAATGCAGCAAAAATGATTACATAGATATATAACGATTTAATTCTCATAATTTCTCCAATTATCTAAATTGTGGCTGCCAAATTAAGAATATTTTTCTAATGTTTTTAATCTTTCTGAAATTATAAGGTAAACTCACTTCAATAAAAAAGTATAATATGAACTATAATTTGTTTATCAATGTTTGAATATGACACATGAATTTATTTCTTGAAAAAATACTTTGACTACAGGTTCTTGCTTAAGTGTCAAAGAAAAAATTCGATAATAGTTCTGAGTTTTAAAATTTTTGTGAAATTAAAATTTTGTATAGACAATTAAATTAAAATTTATTAATTTTGTGCGTGAAATTTTGTTTAACATATCAAAGAGCTGCTATTATAAATCAAATTTATACTTACTTGGTACACTTCCTCATAAGAAGGAATTAATTACACAAATTAGCTCTGAAAGTTGAAAAAATTTTTACCCGAAAATATGGTAAAATAAGGGAACAATTTTGTATTACTTAAAGTTGAAGCTCAGAAAAATTTAACTAACTACAAATAAATTAAGGAGAGATGTAGATTTGAAGATTACGAAACAATTCACGAACAGAGAAAGCAAATCTTTAGATCAATATTTACAAGAGATTGGCAAAGTTGACCTCCTTACACCGGAGGAAGAAATTGAATTAGCCAAAAGAATCAAAAAGGGCGACAAAGCCGCACTCGATAAGCTAACAAAAGCTAACCTTAGATTTGTTGTTAGTGTTGCTAAACAATATCAAAATCAGGGATTACCTTTAGGTGACCTGATAAATGAAGGTAATCTTGGACTTATTAAAGCCGGTCAAAGATTTGACGAGACCCGTGGATTTAAATTTATATCTTATGCTGTCTGGTGGATTCGTCAATCTATTATGCAGGCTATTGCAGAACAGTCAAGAATGGTACGCCTGCCATTAAATAGAGTTGGCGCATTAAATAAAATGAGCAAAGCTTTAAGCCAACTTGAACAGGAATATGAAAGACGTCCAAATCCAGAAGAAATTGCTGAACAACTTGATATGGATGTTCAGGATGTTACTTACGCAATGCAGATTGCAGGACGTCATATTTCTATGGACGCTCCATTCGCACACAGCGAAGACAGCAATAATAGTTTGCTTGATGTTATGCCAAATGAAGATCAACCACCACCAGACCATTCTTTAATGAAAGAATCTCTTAAAGCTGAAATTGAACGTTCACTTTCTACTTTAACTGAAAGAGAAGCTGAAGTAATCAGATTGTATTTTGGTTTAGGAAAAGAACATTCTCTCACTCTTGAAGAAATTGGAGAAAAACTAAATCTTACTCGTGAACGTGTCCGTCAAATTAAAGAAAAAGCTTTAATAAGATTGCGTCATTCTTCAAGAAGTAAAAACTTAAAAGCTTACTTAGGTTAATAAGTAGAGCGAACTTTGTTCGCTCTACATTTTTTATTCCATTACTACTCACAATCTCACCCAGATTAAAATTTATTACTTCCTTTCAATTATCCTTATTATTTTTGTGAAAAATATAAGAGGTAATATGCAACCCCTTGAAAAATTTTTTGAAAAATATCGAAATAATATTGTTGGAATTAATCAATATTTTGATGGACCTTATGGAAAAAGAAAAATAATTTATGCAGATTGGATTGCAAGCGGAAGATTATACGAACCAATTGAAAATATTTTAAAAGAAAGATTTGGACCATTCGTAGGCAATACTCACTCCGAATCCTCAATTACCGGAACATCAATGACAAAAGCGTATAAAGAGGCAAAAAGAATAATTAAACAACATGTCAATGCTAATCATAATGATGTTTTAATTTTTTCTGGTTATGGTATGACCTCTGCAATAAATAAATTTCAGCGCATTCTTGGTTTAAGAATGCCTGAGCAGCTTCAAAAATATGTTCATATTCCTAAAGATGAAAAGCCAGTAGTTTTTTTAACTCATATGGAACATCATTCGAATCAAACATCATGGCTAGAAACAATTTGTGATGTTGTATTAATTGAACCTGATGAAAAAGGTCTTGTAAACATTAATCATCTTGAGCATTTATTAAAATTATATGAGCATCGTAAATTAAAAATTGGGTCATTTACAGCAGCATCAAATGTAACAGGAATTCAGCCGCCAATCTATAAAATGGCAGAATTAATGCATAAGTATGATGGTGTTTGTTTTATTGATTTTGCAGCTGCTGCTCCTTATGTAGATATAAATATGCATCCTGAAATTGAAGAACAAAAATTAGATGCAATATTTTTCTCACCTCACAAATTTTTAGGAGGGCCAGGAACCTCAGGGGTATTAATTTTTGATTCAAAATTATATAATAGAAAAGTACCTGACCAGCCCGGTGGCGGTACAGTTGATTGGACAAATCCATGGGGAGAACATAAATACATTGAGGATATTGAAATTCGAGAAGATGGCGGAACACCTGGATTTCTGCAAGCAATTAAAACCGCTTTAGTCATAAAACTCAAAGAAGAAATGGGCGTTGAAAATATTCTTCAAAGAGAACATGAGTTACTTTCAATTGCCTTTGATAAATTAAGAAAAATTAATGGTGTACATATACTTGCTGCTGAACATGAAGACAGACTTGGTGTTATCTCATTTTATCTGGAAAATATACATTATAATCTAATGGTCAAACTACTCAATGATAAATATGGCATACAAGTAAGAGGTGGATGTTCATGTGCAGGAACTTATGGTCATTATTTACTTCATGTTGACCCAACCAGATCAAAATATATAACAGAAAAAATTAATCAAGGTGATTTATCAGAAAAACCAGGCTGGGTTCGCCTTTCAATTCATCCTACAATGACAAACGATGAGTTGATATTTATCATTGATGCAATTGAAGAAATTATTACTAATGCTCCCAATTGGTCGAAAGATTACATTTACTCAAAAAAAACTAATGAATACACACATACTTATTATAACGAAGAAAAATGGCAACACATTCAAGAATGGTTTGAAATTTAGATAGGCTACTAAATATTATGAATTAAATCTGATTTTAATTTATAAATATATGTATGGAATTCTCACTAAATCTCAACCTAATCATGAAGCTACAGTTTAATATGTTTTAATATTTTTAATCATATAATTCAAAAAAATATAAAAATTCTGCATCCATATATTGACTTGTTTCATTCATTTTATATATATTTGCCACAAAATGATTCACGAGAACAAAACATATAACACAATGAATAAAAATCACTGGTGGTGGTGGCGCAGTACTATATCCATCATCTCAGTGATAACATAAATTCAATTAAATATTTAACTTCAAGAAACCCTTCTTAGTTATCACTGAGAAGGGTTTTTTGTTTTAAAGGAATTTAATATGGAATACAAAAAATTTTTAGAACTATCAGAAGAATATAACATCGTTCCGGTTTATGAAAGAATTGCAGCAGACTTGCTTACTCCAGTTTCTGCATATTTAAAAGTCAGAAATAAAAATTATTATACATTTTTATTAGAGTCTGTAGAAGGAATTGGAAGATTAGCTCGATATTCATTTATCGGATTAAATCCAGCAGAAATAATTTCCAATAATTACACTGAAATTACTATTAAAGATTTTAGAAAAACTGAGAAAATCACCGGCAGCATCTTCGATTACTTAAAAAACAAAATTCATAATTTCTCTTATCCAAAAATTGATGAACTCCCCTATTTCTCGGGCGGCTTAGTAGGATTTATCGGTTTTAATAACATTTCTCTAATTGAAGATAGCATATTATATAATTCCAAAGAAGGAAGCATATCTCCCGATTCAATTCTTGGGCTTTATAATTCACTTATTGTATTTGACCATTTTAAGCATCAAATAATATTGATTTACAATGTCGATTGTTCACATAAGCAAAATATCAAAGAAAAATTTGAACATGCTAAAAATGAACTTCAAAAACTAAAAGACATATTGAACAAAAACATCGAATTCAAATCTGACTTCAAAGCTAATCCAAAGCCTTTAAGTAATAACGAAGAAGAAGAATTTTGTGAACTTGTGAGATTGTCAAAAAGAAATATTTACAATGGCGATGTATTTCAAATTGTTCTATCAAAAAGATTTGAAGCAGAATATAATGGCGACCCGTTCAATGTTTACAGAGCATTAAGAATGATTAATCCTTCGCCATACATGTATTTCATGGAATTTGATAATGACTTTAAAGTTATTGGGACATCACCAGAGGATTTGTTAAAAGTAAAAAACAGAAAAGCCGAAATTTTACCAATTGCAGGAACAAGAAGACGAGGCAGAACAGAAGAAGAAGATTTAGAATTAGAAATGGATTTGCTTAATGACCCAAAAGAAATTGCAGAACATGTCATGCTTGTAGATTTAGCAAGAAATGACCTTGGAAGATTTTGTCAACTTGGTTCTGTAAAAATTAGTGAAAGAATGAAGATTAATAGATTCTCTCATGTCATGCATATTGTATCTCGAGTTGAAGGTGTATTGCGTGAAGATGCCGATTGCATAGATGCTCTCAAAGCATCATTTCCAGCGGGAACGGTAACAGGAGCCCCAAAAATTAGAGCGATTCAATTGATTAATGAATACGAAAAAATAAAACGCGGATTATATGCTGGTGCAGTTGGATATATCGATTTCAGCGGAAATTTAGATATGTGCATAGCAATAAGAACTTTATTTGCAACAAAAGACAAAATTTACTGGCAGGCAGGCGCCGGCATAGTTGCCGATAGTAAACCCGAACTTGAACTAAAAGAAATCAAAAACAAATCAGCAGCATTAGTTAGCGCACTAAAATGTGCGGAGGTAATTGATGAAAATCTTAGTAATTGACAATTACGATTCATTTACATATAACCTTGTTCAATTAATCGGTCAATTTACAGATAACATAATTGTAAAACGCAATGACCGAACAACTATTGATGAAATAAAAAAAATAAACCCAGATAAAATTGTTATTTCTCCGGGTCCTGGCACACCGGAAGATACAGGGATTACTATTGATGTAATAAAAAATTTCGGCTCAAATACTCCTATACTCGGTGTTTGTCTTGGACATCAAACTATTGGTTATTACTTCGGAGGTAATATAATAAATGCTCCTTACTTAATGCATGGGAAAACTTCTCTTATCATTCATGATGGAAAAACAATTTTCAAAAATATTGAACAAAAATTTGATGCTGGGAGATATCATTCTTTAATCATTGAAAAAAGCAGTCTCCCTGATGTTCTTGAAATATCTGCTCATACTGAAGATGATATTATAATGGGCATCAGACATAAAAAATTTCCAATTGAAGGAATTCAATTTCATCCAGAATCTATTTTAACAAAAGTAGGTTATCAATTAATAAAAAACTGGATTGAACTATGATAAATAATTACATTGAAAAAATTGCTTCTGGCATTAATCTAACCATTGATGAAGCTTATGAATCAATGACTCACATAATGAGTGGTTCATGCAACAACTCGCAGATTGCCGGATTTTTACTTGCTTTAAAAACTAAGGGTGAAACTCCAGAAGAAGTTGCTGGCTTTATAAAAGCAATGCGCAATAAAAGCATAAAAATTAATTCTGATGAAAATACAATTGATGTATGCGGCACAGGAGGTGATGGTTCCAATACATTTAATATTTCTACTGCTTCTGCATTTGTTGTTGCAGGCTGCGGGATTAAAGTAGCCAAACATGGGAATAAATCTATTTCAAGTAAATGCGGAAGTGCAGATGTTCTTTCATACCTTGGAATTAACATTAACCTATCCCCTTCTGCTGCAGAAGAAGCATTGAATAAAATAGGAATTACATTTTTATTCGCTCCACTTTATCACCCGGCAATGAAATATGCAGCAGAAGTTAGAAAAGAATTAGGAATGAGAACTGTATTTAATATTCTTGGACCATTAACAAATCCAGCCAATACTAAAAAACAATTAATTGGAACTTTCAATAATCAAGCGGCTGATTTGATGTCAAAAGCTGCTTCATATCTCGACATGCAAAAGGTCTGCTTTGTTTGCACAAATAATAGTCTTGATGAAATTACACTTACAGAAGAGACAGATGTATTTGAGCATCATAAATCAACTTTAAAGAAATACAAAATTTCTTACAATACATTTGGTTATAGAAAGGTTGAGAAAAAAAATATTCAAAGCAATTCCGTAGAAAAGAATGCAGAAATAATTCTTTCTGTACTAAGAGATAAAGTAAAAAACGATGCTTTCTATGTTATTGCAGCAAATGCAGCAATGGCACTTTATGCTGCAGATTATTCAAACGATATCAATGAATGCCGGCTTGCAGCAGAAGAATCAATTCTTTCTGGCCGAGCATATGAAAAATTAATTTCTCTTAAATCTTTTGGAGAAAATTATCAATGAATTTTCTGGATAAAATACTCGAAGTAAAAAAAGAAGAAGTAAAAAAACTCAAACAGAGATTTACATTTTCATCATTTATGGGAGAAGAATTTTTTAATACACAAACTATTAGTTTAACAAAATCTATTAATAAGTCAGGCAATATTTCTCTAATTGCAGAAATTAAGAAAGCAAGTCCATCAAAAGGTATATTAATTGAAAATTTTGACCACATAAATATTGCTTCAATTTATATGGAATGTTCTGTGCAGGCAATCTCAATTTTAACAGACAATAACTTTTTCAAAGGTCACATTAATTTTCTAAAAGATATTGCAAGAATAAAAACAGTTCCTCTTTTAAGAAAAGATTTCATTATAGATGAGTTTCAAGTTTATGAAGCAAAAGCCTCGGGTGCTGATGCAGTTCTTCTTATTGCAGAAGCATTATCAAAAAATCAAATTGATGATTTGACTTCTGCTGCTGTTGAATGCGGCATGGAAGTTTTATTAGAACTACATTCAATTTCTCAGCTCGACAAAATCAATTTTAATAAAAACAATTTGATTGGCATTAATAACAGAAACTTGATAACATTTGATGTTGATTTAAATACAACATTAACAGTTTCAAAGCATTTACCTGAATATGTAACCATTGTATCAGAAAGCGGAATTAACAATAAAGAAGATATTAACAAAATAAAACAGACAAAAGTTAATGCTGTTTTAGTAGGTGAACATTTTATGAAATCAAACAATATTAAAGAGACCGTTAAAGAATTCATTCAGCTTTGTAATTCTAAAGAGAACTGAAACATGAGAGTAAAAATTTGTGGCATTACAAATATTGATGATGCTCTACTTTGCTGCGAATTGGGTGCAGATGCACTTGGTTTTATTTTCTACAAAAAAAGTAAAAGATTCATCAATTATTCATCTGCAGAAAAGATTATAAAGCTTCTTCCAGCATTCATATCTAAGGTTGGAGTGTTTGTAGATAATGATGCACAGCATATAAATAATATTTCACAAAAAATAGGATTGACACATGTTCAACTACACGGCAATGAGGATTTTAATTTTGTATCTCAAATAACTTTGCCTGTGATTAAAAGTTTTCGCATCGATGAACAATTTGATTTTACAAAATTGAATATGTTTACCAAATGTGAGTTTTTATTAGATGCATATTCTCATAAATCTTTTGGAGGAACTGGAAAAACTTTTAACTGGAATTTAATCCCAGAATACTTAAGAAATAAAATAATTTTAGCTGGTGGAGTTTCAATTGATAATATTGAATACATCTATAAAAACATTAAACCGCAAGCTGTTGACCTTTCATCATCTGTTGAAACAAAGCCAGGCAAAAAAAGTCATAAGAAGCTGAAAGATTTTTTTAGAGTAGTAAATAATCTCAGATATTCATGCAGAAATTTTTAATGAAGAAAATTCACAAACAAAATAAAATATATATTTATGTTCCGGTGCATACACTCCTCTCGAGCCCTCTGAGCTTCCACAAAATGGAAGTCTTAAGGGCTCGAGCAAATTTTTAATGATTAACAGACAAAATAATGAGCTCAAAATGAACAATTACAATTATCCAGATTCACACGGCAAATATGGAATTTATGGCGGACGATATGTTCCCGAAACTTTAATTCCCGCACTTTATGAACTTGAATCAGTTTATAATCAATTAAAAAATGATTCAGAATTTATAAGTGAATATCATCAACTACAAAAAGAATATAACGGAAGACCAACGCCTCTTACATTTGCAAGCAGATTAACAGAATACTACGGTAAAGCAAAAATTTATTTAAAACGCGAAGATTTATGTCACACTGGGGCACATAAACTTAATAATGCACTTGGTCAAATTTTAATTGCAAAAAAATTAGGTAAAGAGAGAATTATTGCTGAAACGGGAGCAGGACAACACGGAGTTGCTACTGCAACTGTATGTGCAAGATTCGGAATTAAATGTGTTGTTTACATGGGAGAAAAAGATATTGAAAGACAAAAACCAAATGTTTTCAGGATGAAACTTCTTGGAGCTGAAGTTATACCTGTTTCTTCTGGAAGCAAAACGCTTAAAGATGCAACAAACGAAGCAATAAGAGACTGGGTAACAAATGTAAAAAACACTCACTACATTATTGGTTCTGTGGTTGGTCCTCATCCCTATCCAATGATTGTTCGAGATTTTCAATCAATAATTGGGAATGAAACAAAAGAACAAATCTTGTCAATTGAGAAACGACTGCCAGATTATATTATTGCATGCGTGGGAGGAGGCTCAAATGCTATAGGTATTTTTTATCCCTTCATCAATGATAAAAATGTAAATTTAATTGGAGTAGAAGCAGCAGGCTATGGAATCAATACAAACAAACATTGTGCAACTTTAAGTCTTGGTTCACCCGGCATCTTTCAAGGAATGCTTACATATCTTTTGCAAAATGAAGATGGACAGGTTTCAGAAGTTCATTCAATTTCGGCAGGTCTTGATTATCCTGGAGTGGGACCCGAACACTCATTGCTTAAAGATATTTCTAGAGTAAATTATTTTTCAGTTACAGATGCTGAAGCTTTGAAAGCTGCTTATCTTCTTACTCGACTTGAAGGAATTTTACCGGCATTAGAAAGTGCACATGCAATTGCCTATCTTGAAAAATTTATTGACAAAACAAATCGGGAAGAAATTATTGTGATTAATTTAAGCGGCAGGGGTGATAAGGACCTTTCAACTTATATGGATAATTTTAAGGAAGAATTATAATGAGTTACATTCATAATTACATCGAAAAATTAAACAAACAAAAAAGAAAAGCTTTATCAATTTTTCTTACTGCAGGTTTTCCGAATAAAAATAATTTTGTTGAATTAGCTAAAGCAGTTTTAGATGCTGGAGCCGATATACTTGAATTAGGAATTCCATTCAGCGACCCATTAGCCGATGGACCAATTATTCAGACATCATCAAATATTGCACTTAACAACAATGTTACTACTAATGATGTATTAAAATTTGCAGAGGTAATTTCAAAGCATTCTGAAAAACCAATTATCTTGATGGGTTATGCAAATCCAATCAATCGATACAATAAATCAAATTTTTTCCAGGATGCTTTTAATGCAGGCGTAAAAGGTTTAATTGTGCCTGATGTTCCACTTGAGGAATACGACTCTTTCTATGATTGTGATACAAAAAATTTAGATATTATTCTGCTTACCACTCCCACTTCTACTAATGATAGAATAATATCAATTGATAATAAAAGCAGTGGATTTGTTTATTGTGTTAGCGTTACAGGAACTACAGGAATAAAAGATTCATTCGGCAAAGAAACATTTGAAAATCTTGAAAGAACTTACTCTTTAATTAAAAAAAATAAAATGTTGATTGGCTTTGGAATATCCAAATCCGATGATGTTAAAAATTTTTCTCCTTATTGCGATGGAGTAATTGTTGGAAGCAGAATTATTAAATCAATTCTTAATGACGATAAATTAGATGATACATTGAAAATTATTAGTGAATTGAGCAAAGCTTGTGAAAATTTAATCTAATGCAAAAATGTGATATTTAGTTTTAAACTCGATGTTATAAATTAAATATCTAATCCTCTGCGGTAATGAATCGCAGAGGACAAAAGAATCGTTATTTATTACAAATCAAATTCCACAAATACTATATTTTATCTTTCAACTCTTCCTGAACCACCGCTTTTAACCAATTTTTCCACTTCATCAATTGATACTAAATTAAAATCACCAGGGATTGAATGTTTGAGACATGATGCTGCTACTGCGAACTCTAAAGCATCTTTCGTATTATCTTTTGTTAATAATCCATAAATTAAACCACTGGCAAATGAATCACCAGCACCAACTCTGTCAACAATTTCAATATCATATTTTCTTGAACGATACGGAGTTTTGCAATCTTTATCATCAAGTAATATTGCACTCCATCCATTTCTCGATGCAGAATAACTTTCTCTTAGTGTTATTGCAACCGCCTTAAATCCATAAATTTCTTTTAATTTTTTTGCAACATTAAAATATCCTTCTTCACTTAACTTGCCAGACTCAATATCGGTAGCCTCTGCCTTAATTCCCAAACTCTTTTCTGCATCTTCTTCATTTGCAATACAAACATCAACAAATTTCATTAATGGTTTCATAACTGCTTGAGCTTCTTCTGTAGTCCACATTTTTGCTCTAAAGTTTAGATCACAGCTAACTGTAACATTTTTTTCTTTTGCTATCTGGCATGCTTCTGATAAAACTTCCTGAGCATTTTTACCTAATGCTGGCGTAATGCCTGTCCAGTGAAACCAGATAGCATTTTCAAAAACTTTGTTCCAATCTACTTCCCCTTTCTTCATAAGTGCAACTGCTGAATTAGCTCTATCATAAATTACTTTTGATGGTCTTTGGCTTGCACCTGTTTCTAAAAAATAAATTCCAATTCTATCTCCACCACGAACAATAAAATCATCTTTCACACCAAATCTTCTTAAATGATTTACAGCAGCCTGACCAATTTCATGTTTGGGAAGTTTAGTTACATAATAAGATTCAAGTCCATAATTTGCTAATGATACTGCTACATTTGCCTCGCCACCTCCGAATGTAACATCAAAGCTTTGTGTCTGAACAAATCTTGTAAATCCAGGTGTTGATAATCTTAACATTATTTCACCAAATGTTACTACCTTTTTTGATTTGTCAATTTTGTTTAGCATAGTGTTCCTCTGATTTATTATCAATTACAATTATCTAGTTATCAGTTACCAGTTACCAGTGACTAGTGACTAGTGACTAGTTACCAGTGACTAGTGACTATGGTTTATTTACTTTTCATATTTTTTTATCACAAGATATTTTAATTCAGTATCTCCAATATTTCTAATGCCATGCATGCTGTTTGGCGGGCAGTAAAAACTTGAGTATGCTTTCCCAACCTTTGTTTCACCATTAAGATAAAATTCTGCTGTTCCTTCCAGAACAAAAAAGAATTCATCTTCAGAATGTTTATGAGGCGGATGAGTTGCAGAATGCGGAGCTACTACACTTAATTTTAATGTTCTGCCATCAAGAAAATTTTTATCAACAAACCAGTATTGATAACCTACTTCTGTCTTTACAATTTTTTCAGGGTTGAATTCATTTACACAATTTTCAATTGTAAATTCTTTTACAGTTTTGTTAGTATCTTTTTCCTGAGATAATAAAGTCAACACAGGAATACAAAAAATCAAAAATAATTTTATTAATGTTTTCATTTGTCACCTTTTTAATTCATTATTATGTTAAATTATTTCAGCATAGGTTTGACACGATTTACAAATTGAAGTGGTAATCCAGTAGAATCTTTAAAATTCATTACATAATCTCCAGATGGTGTTTGATAAATATCATTAACAAGTTTAGCTTCATTCATTAATAATTTTTCTTTTAGAGCTTTGATATCCTGAACAACAAAAGCAACATGCAAACTTGAGTGAGTAATATCATTAAAATTTATTACAGGTGAATCTTTATGCTGATAAAATTCAAACATTACTTTTTTATTCTCGTCGGCTACAAACATACCAAATGATGGGGCTTTCCCTTCTCTCATAATTACCATATTCAGATTATCAACATACCACTTAGATTTTGCTGGAGAATCCAAAACATTAAAAGCAATATGTTCAATAAAAATTCCTCCGGCACTTATCATAGGTTTTACTCTTTGAACAAACTGAATTGATAAACCCCATGGATCTTTCAAAACTAAAACCTGGTCACCTGAATCAGTTTTTCTCAAATCACTTAAAACCGTTGCCCCTGCTTTCAACAGCTTTTCTTTAATCTTGTTAATATCTGGTACATTAAATGCAAGATGAAAAGAATCATAATTAAAATTAAGCGAATCAATAGTTGGAAAATCTTTGTTGTAATTAAATTCAATCATCATATGTATTGATGAATCGGCAACAAATGTAGAATAATTTGGGGCTGTTCCTTCTCTAATAATTTTCATATTCAAATTTTCCGAATACCACTTTGCTGCTGCAATAGGATCCTTAACATTAATTCCTATGTGTTCAAATCTTATATTGTTTTCAGAGTTAGAACAGCAAGAACCTTGTTTTTTACAATCATCATCTTTTGCATAAGATTGATTTGCAAAAGCAAATATTATAATCAAGAACATTACTACTTTCATAATAATTTTATTCATGTTAATGAACATTGTAATCCCTCCTCTAATTAATAAACACAATTATTTATTGAATTTATAAACTCGAATCAAAACTAAAACCAAGTAAAAATGTTCTACCTGGCATTGGATAACCATCAATAATTTCATATTGTCTGTTTAATAAATTATCTAATTTCAAATACATTGTAAGAGATTTAACTAAATTAATCCACATCGATGCATTCAATAAAGCATAACTTTGTTTTTTCTCTACAGAATTATTTGTCTTTATCGAAGTATAAAGATTTGTAATTGTTTTTAATCCTACATTAAAACTAAAAATTTTATAAACATAATTAGCTTCTGCAAAAAATTGTTGTTGAGGAACGCCTATTAATTTTGCAGAATTTTTAATGTAGCTATAGTTACTGTTTATCGTAAAACTTTTTGATAAAATATAACTTGCTTCAATTTCAAAACCTCGATTGGTCAATTTATTTACATTCTGGTTTTTAATATTTGGATAAACTCCGACCATATTAATAAAATCTTTTCCTTCAATTAAATATAATGCAGCATTAAACAAAAGTTTATTTTGAAGCAATTTGCTTTTAAAACCAATTTCATAATTCCAGATTTTTTCTGGCTTCAAATCAATATTAGCTCCAAAGAGGAACAATTCATTTAGAGTTGGATTTCTAAATCCTTCAGCTGCAGAAAAATACAGATTTGATTTATCATCAACCTGATAACTTAAATTAAATTGTGGTATTAATAATGTACCATAAACTGAATGGTTGTTTAATCTTAATCCGCCGCTGAATGAAATTCTATTAAATATGTTTTTATTTAAAATAGCATAAAGAGATTTTTCTATTACATTCTTATCTATTAATAGAGTTTTATTTCGAGCACTGCCTTCGTAACGTTTAATATCAGCTCCGAATGTTATTATACTCTTTTCAATAAATTCAAAACTCTCATTTATTATCAAACCAAGAGTATTATCATTAGAATGGAATCCATCAAAAACATCGTGAACGCCATTATTAAAAAAAAGTAAAATTGAACCTTCGTATTTATCATATCTGTTTTTAATTGATAAAGAAGTGTTTGCTCTGGTAATATTTGTCCAGACTGAATCATTTTTATATGGTTTTGTTACAGGACCCGGGTTATAAGATTTCGCTGAATTAATAAAAGCATTAAAATCAATTGACCAGGATTTATTGATTAAATAAGAAGCATTATAAATGCCGGAAATGGAATTAAAGCTGGAAGAAGGTCGATTATCATTTGAATAATCTTTACTTATCGAAATTTTGTTTATGAATTTATCTCTTTTATAATCAATACTGCTTTTTATTTTGTATGTATCAAAAGAACCGTAATTAACATCTGTAAAAAATTTAAATCCCTCGAGTTGACTTTTTTTAGTAGTAATGTTAATTACACCGCCCATTGCATTGGTTCCAAATATAACTGAAGAAGGTCCTCGTATAACATCAACTGCTGCAATTTCTGAAGACTGATAAATATCTGCAATAGGATGCCCAAATATTCCAGCAAATTCTGGTCTTCCATCAACCACAATTAATGTTTGTTGTATTCCATTAATCCCGCGTATTGAAATTTTTCCAGCAGCTTGCGAGCCAATTCCAAAACCACTTAAACCATTTTCTGTAATAAACAAACTTGGAATTTTTCCACTAATAGAAGCAAGCAAAGCGGGTTTAATATCCTGCTTAATTTTTTCCTCAGGTATTATAGAATATGCTGGTGTAAAATTTCTAAGTAACTGCTCAAATTTAGTTGAGGTAACTGTAATTTGTTGCAGTTCATAAGTTTTTGCAGTATCATTTTGTGCATTAAGAATTGTATTTAAAAAAATAAAAACAAGTATAAATCTTATTCTCATAAAATTTCCTTTCCAGTAATTTCATTAATTTTAGAACAGATTCATTCTATTGATAATTTACTTTTATAATTCATGAAATTGTAAGAGGAATCTATTCCACTTTTTTACCATTAATTATCACATTAATTAATTTGAGTTCTTCAACATTTTGTAATGAATTTTCTTTTGCAACACCATCAAAATTACAATCAATAATCTGAACATTTCGAATTGGTGATTCTTTCAGTCCAATAAATTCAAGTGCATATTCGCTTTTTTTACTTGTTACTTTTTCCACTTTAATATTTCGAAATACTGGAGGATATTTACCATCGTTGCCTTCATTTGGGTCATAGCGCATATTTAAATTTACAACAGCATTGCTTACTTCTCCAACTTCTACATTTCTCATAAAAATATTTTCCACTATTCCGCCTCTATAAGAATTAGATTTAATTCTTAATGCTCTATCAAGATTTGGACTATCCATTTTGCATTTCTCAATAAATACATTTCTGCAGCTACCGGAAATTTCACTCCCGATTGATACACCTCCATGCCCATCTTTCATTATAGAATTTCTAACAATAATATTTTCGCTTGGAACATTTATTCTTCTTCCATCAAGATTTCTACCTGATTTTATTGCAATGCAATCATCACCATTATCAAAATAACAATTATCAATCAATACATTTTTACAAGATTCCGGGTCACAGCCATCTGTATTTGGACCATCACTAATTGTCTTAACATTTTTTATTGTAATATTTTCTGATAGAACTGGATGAATAATCCACATCGGAGAATTTGTAATGGTAATATCTTCAAGAAGAATATTTTTACACTTAATGAATTGGACAAAATTTGGTCTCAAATAATATCCTTTACCAAAAATTCTTTTTTCAACAGGCACTCCCTCATTGTTCATTTTCATCAATCTTGGTCTGGAAATACTATCTCTTTGACTTGGCATTCCAGGAACCCAACCATAATTTTTGTTGCCGTTCCATTTCCACCAATTTTCTGAACTTGCCTGACCATCTAAAATTCCTTTCCCTGTAATTGCAATATTTTTCTGTTCATATGCATAGATAAGAGGTGAATAATTAAAGCACTCTACACCTTCCCATCTTGTAAATACAACTGGCAAATAATCATCTGGGTTAGTACTAAATTTTATAATTGTTCCATCTTCCAGGTGAAGATTAACATTACTTTTAAGAATAATTGGGCCGCCACAATAATATTCACCTTTTGGCACTACAACTATTCCACCACCATTCTTCGAACATTCTTCAATTGCATTTTTGATTGCATCTTTTATATCTTTTTTTGCTTGTTCACTGCTTATGAAATCAAGAACATTATATTTTTTATCAGGAAATTTTGGCTGGA
>Ga0207433_10000310_pt1 | contig 114724 bp, 104 predicted proteins | sample YelNatPaOPGAMG01_FD_187559 | JGI IMG/M metagenome (GOLD analysis project Ga0207433, IMG submission 187559) | Hot spring thermophilic microbial communities from Obsidian Pool, Yellowstone National Park, USA - OP-RAMG-01 (SPAdes) (version 3) | ecosystem: Environmental > Aquatic > Thermal... | reverse complement strand
CCGGAACGGGGGTTCGAATCCCTCTCCCTCCGCCATTCACCTTCAATAAAGAATTACCCAAAGCTAAAATAAATAAGATGCGCTTAAAATTTTTAGCTTTTTTGGGGAAATATTTTTTAAGAGTCAAAATCTGGGAAAACTTAAATGGTTCTTTAATGAAAGGTTAATTAAAAGAAAAATAGAGAATTAAAAATTGCTTTTTTCCCAGGTAAGGTGGCTTCAAAATTAAAAATTGATAGAGCGAGGCAAAGGTTGTGGAAAGAAGCAAAATAACCAAATCTTTTAGATAATGCAGCTCCGCTAAAAAAATTAATTGAAGCAACGATAAGTTCCCCCTTACACTCATCATTTAATTTAATCTAAACCACCGAATATTTAATCTGAGAAATCTTTTTAGATTTTATCTGGAAATTAGATTATAATCAAAAAAAAGGAGGAATTAATTAAATGTCGGAAGTTAATAAAACTCCTCAGACGATAAAAAGGGCCTCAATCAGACCCAGTCCCACGGTCTCAATTGTCCAGTTAGTAATGTCTATCCTGTTTCTAATTTTCGGAGTAGCTCTGATGTCGACTGCTGTCGGTGAAGCCAGGGGAGATGGGAGCAGTTTTATCGGTGTCTTCTTGGTAATCTGGGTAGTGGCCTGTTTTGCCCTTATGATCTATTCGATAATAAACCTGGCTTCTTTTAAGGGGGCAAGAAATAAGCCCAGTGCTCTGGCTATCGATGTGATTGAGATGGAAAAGGAAGATGAATCCAGAGCAGCTGTTTCTTCTTCCACTGGCGAATTGGTGGATTTTGAAACCAAGCTGCGCAAACTGGAAGGGCTCAGGAAAGATGGAATTTTAACTGAAGATGAATATCAGAAAAAGAAAAAAGAAATTCTGGAGGAGAAGTGGTAATAACAATTGGAGTCTTAATTTCAGTCTGTTTCTTGGTGAAAGAATAAAAAAATTTTTTTGAAGGGGGCGGGTTTTTTTCAGCTTCAAAAAATGCTAAAATAACGCTGCCTTCCGGCGGGGAGAGGTGCTGGAGTGGTCGATCAGGGTCGCCTGCTAAGCGATTGTACCAGTAAAAGCTGGTACCGCGGGTTCGAATCCCGCCCTCTCCGCCACTTATTTTTTATTTCTCGAATTTACTTCCAGAAAATAGCTTAATATTAGCCTGCCTTTAAATAATCTGGCCCCTTTTAATCAATTTTAGGACAAAAGTTTAAATATTCTCGGGATTGTTTCAAAAAACAAATATTTTGGTTTGACAACCCTGAGTAAGCTTTTATAAATTGATTTTGAAAAAATAGGTGAGAGGTTAATATGAAAAAAAATAAGCAGTTACATCAATTTCTACCTATGACAGAAGCCATTTTAATTTTTTTAAGCTTAATTTTTTTGTTTCCTGGATGCCAGAAGCAAAAAAGAGCTGAGGAAACACTTCAGGCTACTTATGTCCTTTTTTCCAATCCACCTGCTGAATATCGGCCTGCTCCACTCTGGGTGTGGAATGATTGGATGACAGCTGAGACTATAAAAACACAGCTTGTTGATTTTAAAGATAAGGGGTTTGGTGGAGTTTTTGTTCATCCGCGCCCCGGTCTTATTACTCCTTATTTGTCAGAAGAATGGCTATCTCTATTCAAAGAAGCCGTAAAGAAGGGTAAAGAGCTTGGACTTAAAGTCTGGATTTATGATGAGAATTCTTATCCCTCGGGATTTGGCGGCGGGCTGGTGCCAGCGGCTCTACCTGATGTCGGGCGGACTGGACTTAAAGCTTCTCCACAAAAAGTGCCAGATATAAAAAATATAGAAAATGTAGTCTGTGTCTTACAAGAAAAGGAGAATGGCTTTGTGGATATCACTGATAGGGTTAAAGCTGGGGAGACAGGGTGGCCCACAGGTAGCTACTGGATTTTTGAAACCGTCAAAGAAAAACCTTCGCCCTGGTATGGAGGCTTTACCTATGTAGATTTGATGCACCCCGGTGTGACTGAAGCCTTTCTTCATCTGACTCATGACGCCTACAAAACTGCTTGCGGGGATGAATTTGGACAGACCATTCCTGGAACCTTTGAAGATGAAGCAGAAATTGGACCAGCCGGTGGCCCCTGGGCAGTGAATTATACTCCGGCCCTATTTTCAGAATTTAAAAGCCGCCGTGGCTACGAACTTAAGACTGAGCTCCCTTCTCTTTTTACCGAGAAGGGTGATTTTCGGCGGGTGCGACATGATTTTTATCTGACCTGTCTGGAATTATTTATTGAAAATTGGTCAAAACCTTATAGCGAATATTGTTCCAAGAATAATCTTATTTTTACCGGTCACTACTGGGAACACGATTGGCCCATTCCCAGGAACAATCCGGATAGTGTGGCCTTAAATGCTTATGCTCATCAACCGGGCATAGATATTTTAATGAACAACTGGGATGATGGACCCCATGCTCAGTTTGGGAATTCAAGAGCAGTACGGGAGCTGCGGAGTCTGGCCAATCAGCTGGGGCGGCGCCGAACTCTTTCGGAAACTTATGGGGCCAGTGGCTGGGACCTGGTCTTTTTTGATCAGAAAAGAATTGGCGATTGGGAATTTGCTCTTGGCATTAATTTCCTCAACCAGCACCTGTCCTATGTGACCATTGCTGGCGCCAGGAAAAGAGATCACCCGCTTTCATTTTCTTATCATGAACCCTGGTGGCCGCATTACCGGCTGATGAATGATTATTTTGGACGCCTGGCAGCAGCCTTGAGTTCGGGCCAGCAGGTTAACCGTATTTTGGTAATAGAGCCCACTACTTCTGCCTGGATGTATTATTCTCCAGCAGAAAAAAGTGAAAAGTTTGATACAATTGCCAGAAATTTTCAGGATTTTATTCGTCACCTTGAGCAGCTCCAGGTTGAATATGACATTGGAAGCGAATGGGTAATCAAAGAATATGGGCGGATTGAAGGCAAGAAGTTTCAGATAGGAAAGAGAGATTATGAGTTGGTTATTCTGCCTCCGGGCACTGAGAATTTAGAGCCCAAAACAGCTGCCTCACTCCGGGATTTTTTAAAAAACGGCGGAAAGGTTTTGAGCTGGGCAGAAGATCAGATTTTTGAAGGTGGAAAACCATCTTCTCTGGTAACGGAAATGAGAGCCTTTCGCCAGTTTAAAAATATGACTGGGCTGCCGCTGACGACAGAAGTTTTATTTAAATTTCTAAAGCCAGAAATAGAGTTTAAAAATCTATCCGGAGAGGAAAAGCTTTTTCATCAAAGACGTCAATTCAAAGATGGGGAATTGCTGTTTTTAGCTAATGTCAGTCAGGAAAAAACCGCCTCCGGTCAGATTGAAATGAGAGGGAAAGCAGTGGAAAAGTGGTCTCCATTTGATGGAAGTCGTAGCCATTATCAATATAGGAAGAAGGGAAACCGGGTAGAAATGAATTTTTCCTTAAAGCCTGGTGAAAGTCTGCTTCTAACTATCTACAATAAAATACCAGCAGCTGAATTTAAAGAAAAAGAAAGCAAAGAAAATAATAAAAAAATGAACTATGCAGCGGATGAAGAAATTGTGGCTAACGGGCCAGAAGAAATTAATCGGCTTGATCCTAATATTTTAACCCTTGATTACTGTGATTTAACCATTGGCGGAAGGGTGGAAAAGAACCTTTATTTTTATCAGGCTCAGAAAAAAACATTTAATTTCCATGGATTTGATCGGAATCCCTGGGATTCGGGAGTTCAGTACCAGGATTCTATAATCTCCAGAAATAAATTTGCGGCAGGAACGGGCTATCGAGTTGATTTTCATTTTAACCTTTCGCCCGGGGTGGACCTTAAATCACTGCAGCTGGTGGTGGAGAGGCCAGAAATTTTTAAAGTTCAGGTAAACGGTCAGACCTTAAAGCCGATTTCTGGTGCCTGGTGGCTGGATAAAGCTTTCGGCCTGTTTTCTCTGGAGAAGGCAGCCAGAACGGGCCTTAATACTATCACCCTGACGGTCAACCCTTTTAATCTACTGGCTGAGCTGGAACCAGTTTACGTCCTGGGGAATTTTTCTGTGCAGCCTGTAGAGAAGGGATTTATTATAACCCCGGCTTCCGCTCTGAAGCCCGGTTCGTGGAAGACTCAGGGCCTGCCATTTTATGGACATAGAGTTAAGTACTCTGTGAATTTTAACCTTAGCGAGAGCAAGTTAAAAGAAGGGGATTTTATTTTTAAACCTGGCCAGTGGCAGGGAGCCTTAGCAGAAGTGGAAGTAAATGGATTAAAGGCCGGTTATCTATTGAGCTTTAATGATTCATTAATAATTACCGATAAACTCAGGCCTGGAAGAAACGAAGTTAACCTGATTGTTTATGGAACACTTAAAAACACCCTTGGGCCCCATCATCTTAATCCCCCGGCCGGAATGGCCTGGCCTGGTTCTTTTCAGAGAGCACCAGAAGGTGGACAACCAGCCGGATCAGAGTATAATTTTTTGGATTATGGACTGTTTGATAATTTTATTATTAAGAAAATTCACCGAGAATAACCATTATGCTAAAAGCTGGCTTTAATAGTGAAGTTTATCTGAGAGAACAACAGGCAGCTATTTCTCGCCGATTGGAGCTTTTCCCAGACAAGCTCTATCTTGAATTTGGCGGGAAAATTCTCAATGATTTTCATGCTGCCCGGGTCCTGCCTGGTTATGACCCCAATATCAAGGTCAAATTACTGCAACAATTCATTGGTAAGATAGCTATAATTCTCTGCATTTATGCTGGTGATATTGAGCGACGAAAACTTCGAGCCGACTTCGGCATCACCTATGATGCAGATGCTCTCAAGCTCATTGATGATTTATCTGACTGGAATCTAAAAGTCTCGGCTGTGGTAATTACCAGATATAAGGAAGAAAGCGCGGTTAAGGTCTTCAAAAATAAGCTGGAACGATTTGGGATAAAAGTTTATACTCATCGTTTTACTCGGGGCTATCCTACAGATGTGGATATGATTGTTAGCGAGGAGGGATATGGAGCCAATAAGTTTATTGAAATCAGCCAGCCACTGGTAATTGTTACCGGACCGGGTCCGGGAAGTGGCAAGCTGGCTACCTGCTTATCTCAGCTTTATCACGAGCACAAGAGAGGGCGTAAAGCTGGCTATGCCAAATTTGAAACCTTTCCCATCTGGGATCTTCCTTTAAAGCATCCAGTAAATGTGGCCTATGAAGCAGCCACAGCCGATCTGGGAGATTTTAACCTGGTTGATCCTTTTCATCTTGAAGCTTATAACCAGCGGGCCATTAATTATAACCGGGATGTGGAAGCATTCCCTCTGTTGAGAAGAATTCTGGGCAAAATCGCAGGCAACAATTTTACCTACCGGTCACCGACAGATATGGGAGTGAATGTGGTAAGCAAAGGAATTATGGATGAGGCGATAATTGAGAAAGCAGCTTGCCAGGAGATAATAAGACGGTATTTTCGCTATAATTGTGAATATGTTCTGGGTTTTGCCAGTAAGGAAACAGTGGAAAGGTCCGAGCTGCTGATGAAGGAACTCAATCTTAAACCTGAAGATCGGCCCGTGGTTCGTCCGGCCAGAGAGGCTGCGGTTGAAGCCCAGCTAAAAGGTAAAGGCAACAACGGAATTTATGTAGGGGCTTCTCTGGAATTGGCTGATGGCCGTATAGTTAAAGGCTATAATTCCCCTCTGATGCATGCTGCTTCCAGCGTCGTGCTTAATGCTTTAAAGCAGCTGGCCGATATCCCCGAACATATTCATTTACTTTCGCCATCTGTCTTACAGCAAGCTACTTACCTCAAGCAAAATATATTAGGAGGAAAGGCTTTGAGCCTCGATTTAAATGAAGTTTTGACCTGCCTGGCAGTTACGGCTTCCGGCAGTCCGGCCACCCAGCTGGCTCTGGATAAGCTTAAGGAGCTTAGAAATTGTGAGATGCATCTTACTCATATACCCACCTCGGGCGATGAAACCGGACTAAGAAGATTGGGTATTAACCTTACCTGTGATCCCTTTTTTGCTTCTAAAAATCTGTTTCTTGCTTAGTTAAATCAGGGAGATTTTGTCTATGGTTAAAATAATTAAATTAATGCTCAGAGCAGTATTTATTCCCTGGAAAAATGCTGATTACTTTCGAAGTGAACTAACCTCAGGTCTCTGGACAAGGGCTTTCCTGGGACTAATATTTTTTGGAATAGCCTTTTCGCTGACTTCGCTTATTCAGGCTGCTACAGGAAATTTTCCTGGAATTCCGCTGATTTTACCATTGAGTCTGGAAAATTATTTTGTCTGGCAGGCCATTTTAATTATTCCCTGGTTGGTTGCCAGCTGGATTTTAGTCAGCTTACTGATCAAATTTGGTCTGGCTGGCCTGGGTGCCAGAGCGGTAAGTTTCCGCCAGTTATCGGCATCAATGGCCATAAACTTTTATCCCTTTCTATTCTGGTTGTGGCTACCTCATTGCCTTACAGCTTTATTTTATCTCTTGGGCATGTCTCAAAAAGAATGGGTAGATCTTTTATCTGAGCCAGGCTGGTTTCAAAGTGCCTATATAATTTTTATTATTCTGGCTATTTTAGTAAGCTTTTTGGCTACGATAATTACCTTTATTAGAATTAAATGGGCCAAAAAAGGACCAAGTTTAATCTTAGCAGTTTTAAGTTATATTTCCTGGGTCCTTTTTGTCCTGATTTTACTTCGCTAAGGAGGTAAAATGGGAGTAATTGTCAGAAAGTTCCATCTGAGTGATTATGACCGGATAATTGAGCTCTGGAAGGAAGGTAATCTGCCGCTTAAACCTATGGGACGGGACAGTCGGGAAGAAATAGAAAGGCAAATTAAGCTCCCGCAGGTAATTTTTCTGGTGGCCGAATTTGAAGGCCAGATAGTAGGAACAGTTATGGCCACCCATGATGGGCGAAAAGGCTGGATTAACCGCCTGGCTGTGGCCAAGAACTTTCGGGGTCGGGGATTGGGTCAGCTGCTGATTAGAGAAGCAGAAAAAGAATTGGAAAAACAAGGGCTGATGATATTTGCAGCTTTAATTGAAGAGGATAATGAGCCTTCAATCAATCTTTTTAAAAAGCTGGGCTATGAATATCATTCAGAAATTAAATATTTTACGAGAAAAAAATTTTCCGATATTTGAATGTTTCTTTGTGCCTGGATTGTAAATTATATAAGGGTATAATGAAGTAAAAGATTATTATTTCTAATTTAGGGAGGAAAACAATGAAGGCCGTTAATTTGTTTAAAGGAATCTATTGGGTAGGAGCTGAAGATTGGGATCGCCGCCTGTTCGATTCTCTTATTCCCCTGCCTGATGGAACCAGTTATAACGCCTACTTAGTTCAGGGACAAAAATATAATGCCCTGATTGACACTGTTGATCCGAGTAAAATAAATTTTTTGGAAGAACATTTAAAAGATTTTCCTAAAATAGATTTTTTAATAGCCAACCATCTTGAACAGGACCATTCCGGCCTTATTCCTTTTGTTTTAAAAAAGTATCCTCAAATTCAACTTCTGCTTACTCCGGCAGCCATGGATCTGGCCCTAAGCCATCTTCATGTGCCGGGAGAACGGATTAAAACAGTGGCTGATGGAGAAAAGCTGGATTTAGGTGAAAGGACTCTTCAATTTATCCACTTTCCCTGGGTTCACTGGCCAGAAACAATGCTAACCTATCTGGAGGAAGATCAGATTCTATTTAGCTGTGATTTATTCGGTTCACATCTGGCTTCTACAGAGCTTTTCTGTAAAGAGGAGTCACTCGTCTTGGAACCAGCCAAACGCTATTATGCAGAAATAATGATGCCTTTTAGAAAAATAATCCAGAAAAATTTAAGCCGGGTAGAAAATCTTAAGCTCAAATTTATTGCCCCCAGCCATGGTCCAATTTATCCCCGTCCAGAATTTATTATTAAGGCCTATAAAGAATGGACGTCTGATCAGCCCCGGAATCAGGTGGTCATTGCTTATATTAGCATGCATGGCTCGACCCAAAAAATGGTTGATTATCTGATTCAGGCTTTAAGTTTAAGGAAAATAGAGGTTCTACCTTTTAATTTAGCCGTTACTGATATTGGACGCCTGGCTATGAGTCTGGTGGAGGCAGCCACAGTTGTAATAGCTTCCCCCACAGTTCTTACCGGTCTTCATCCATCTGTCGCTGAGGCTGTTTTTTTGGTGAACGCCCTGAGGCCCAAGGCCCTATTTGCGGCGTTTATCGGTTCTTATGGCTGGAAATCGAGGGCCGGAGAACAGCTCAGAGCAATGCTGGATACTTTCCGCCCGGAATTTCTTTCTTCCATTCAGATAAAAGGGGACCCACTCTCCGCTGATTTTGCTGCCCTCGATGCGCTGGCTGAGGAAATCTTACAAAAACACCGACAGGCGGGAATTATTTAGTTTATGATTAGCCTCTCATCAAAAGTGGCTTCCAGTTCCGGCCCGGCGTTTAGCCTTTATTTCCTTATATTTTTTTAACAGGCTTTTTTGGAGAAGTTTTAAAGTTTTGCCCTATTCCAATCAATCCTGGGAAAAAACTGACCTATTGAGTTTTCAGGCTGGGGACTTTTTTAGCTGCCGGCTGAACTCAAAAAGAGTTTCAACTACTTCTTCCAGACTTAAGGCAGGCCCATCCTGAGGTGAGTCAATAAGGCGATAATCAAAAAAAGGACAATTACCTTCATACCAGCGTTCTGAAGCAGGCCGACCTGTTTTTTCTCTTTTGGCTTTTTCTTTCTCGTTAAGGAGGGTTCCCAGTCCCTTCAAATTTACGCCTGCTTCGGGATCCACACCCAGAATAAATCTTTTTCCTCCGAAGCTGGAGAGAAGAAAGGAAAATCCTTTTCCAGAAGGAGAATTAAATATATCCCGGCGAGCCCATTCTTTGAGTAAAAAACTCCGGGGATTATGGACGATTAACCCATCTACAATTTTAAGACCAGAACCTTGAATTAAAGGCAGCTCCAGTCTAATTCTTCTGGCTCTTTCCAGATCTTCCAGATAGCTAAAATAATCGTCCTCGATTCGGTGCATTGCCTTTTCATAACGATCAATTCCTTGGAAGATAGGGCGGTTGGCTATTATCTCTCGACCGATTGAGGCCTGTTCATACAGTAGTTTCATTAGCCTTAACCCTTCATTTACCCTTTCTAAGTTGGTTTCTTCTTCAGGTTTCTGGAAGGTAAAAAATAAGGCCCGAAGCACGGCATAAGGAGTAGCACTCAGGTCAATATTTTTGGGGATGGTAGCCGAATCTACCAGGCGGGCGTAATCAGCTATTTTTTTCATGGCCTTGTCAACCTGGTTATTTTCCAGCAACTTAAGGGTCAAGAAAATAGCACTGATAGCATCAAAATCGGGCAGGCGATGGGTGATAATGGTGATTGGCTCAGATTTATTCTTAAAGTGATTTAAAACCAGCTCTGGATGCTTGACTATCAGGGAAGCAGCACATTCAGCTTCGGCTTCTGGTTGATGATGGTCAATTACTCCAGGTACAGTTTTCATCCCCACGTCCAGAGCAATAATTCCCGGAGATGGCAGAATTTCTTTTCCATAAGGTGCAAACTGAAAAATAACTTCCATTTTTCTTTTTGCCCCTTATATTTAATTTTTCTACTTTGGTGCTGAAAATAAGGTTGAACTTATGGCTTCTTCCAGTTCTTCACCCACAGTAGGATATTTTTTGCTTTGCTTTTTTTGAGTAAGGGTGTTAAGACAGGCATTTATTTCCGGGACTTTATATAAATTAAGGGCACTATCTCCAGAACCTGAGTAAGCTGTGATGGTTACAGTAAAGGGGATGCCAGTTGACCGCAGGTTCTGATTTTCCAATATTTGCAGAATCCTTTCTTTGACTTTCTGAGCACCGCGCCAATTAGTTTGAGGGAGTAAAATAAAGAAATCAGATTCATCTGATCTGGCCACCAGGTCAACTTTTCTGGTGGTTTTTTTCAGAATGTAACTCAAATTTAATACAACTCTATCTCCAGCTTCCTGGCCGAAGGTCTGGATTATTTTCTGATAATAGTCGATACTTACTTTAAGTAAAGATAATTCTGTATTATATCTTTCACTCCTTGCTATTTCTCTTTGAAAATGGGTAAAAAAAGCCCTTAGATTAAAAGTCCCGGTAAGCTGATCGAAATCTTCCATTTCTTTAATTTGCCTGAATAAAACCATCTTTTCCAGTAATAACTCGCTATAGGCAATTAATGCTTGTATGGCTTTAAATTCTTCAAGATTGTATGCCCTTCCGGCTTTTTTGTTTATCAAATAAACCAGGCCATAAACTTTTTTTTCAATGTGGAAAGGCATGGCTAAAAGACATCTGACCTCTATTCCTGAAAACCGATCCACTTCGGGGTTAAATCGGGGATCTCGAGCGGGATCGGTGATGATAATATTCTGATTGGTTTCCCCTGCCAGGCCAGCAATGCCTTCTCCCCGGGCAAGGAATCGTTCTTTCAAGCTTTCAGCCTTCTCTCCCACCGCCAGAGCATAGCGCCAGCCACCACTGGCCTGGTCTTTGAGGAGAAAAGTGGCAATTTCCGGGTCGAATAAAGAGATTATCTTTTTTAGCAGTCGATCGAGCAAATCATCGGCATTTTTGGCATAAGAAAGATCTTTGATTGTTTCCAGAAATTTGCCTGCAGTTAAACTTTCTGGCTCGTTATTGGCTCTCCCGCCCTTTATTTCATCCATCAGTTATTTAATATCAAATTTATTTTTTTATTTCAACCTTTTTCCAATCATCAATCTTAGCTGGCAAATCGTTGAGAAAATTATCGTCAACCAGAAATAGGTACTTTAATTGGGCATTTTTCACTACCACCTGCTTTTTAGATTTATCGTCTTTTCCCAGCAATAATTTTGTTTCTTTTTCTTCTTTATTTTGAGGCTGGCTTTTTATGGTTATTTCTATTTCTGGATTATTCAACCCATAATCTGTCAAATTTGCAGGGCGGTCAATAAAAGCAGAGGCTTCCAGATATTCTAATTTTCTGAGCAAGGATTCAATTTTTGATTCATCTGCCGGTTCTTTTTTATTTTTATCAGTTAGCAATTGCCATTTTTCTTCTTCCCTGTCTTTCTCTTTGGTTTTTTCTTTAACAGCAGAAATAGTCTGATTATGATTTTTGATAGTGATGGCCGAGGCTTCCCAGCTATTAAAATCTGCAACTTTCTTTTCCCGCCAATCTTCTATTTTTTTATTTAAATCATTCAGAATCTGGTTATCGATTTCAATAATTTTTTTAGAGAGAGAAGTGCTGGCTACCAGCTTCTCTCCCTTTTTGGCCAACATAATACTAATTTGCTGGCTGGGAGAAAGGTCCAGTTTGATGGTTATTTCTGGCCGGTCCAGATTATACGCTTTAAGATCTTCTGATTTTTTATCCTCAACCAGAAAATCTTTCGCCTTTAATCCAGCTAATTTATCCAGCAAGCTTTCTATCTGGCTTTTTGAGGCCAGAGCTTCAACCGGTTTAAGAAGAAACCAGCTATCACCCTGACGTTGAGCTTTCCAGCTGAGATCTTTGGATTGGACCTCAAGTCCTTGAACATCCTTTGCTTCTAATTTTAATAGTTCCTTTTTTCTTAAATCAAATAATTTTTTATCCAGAGAATATTGGAGATAGCTGGGCAGAAGGACTATCTGGTTCTGGTCACTTCTTTTGGCATAGAAAGTGTTATCCAGGGGATTTTGCATTCCAATCAGAATTTTTATTGGTTCTTTCTGGCCTTTGATCCATAAGCTTATCTCTTTTTTCGGTATTTCGTAGGCTTTGAGATCTTGGGCCTGTTTCTCCACTACCTTTTCAATTCTAAGGCCAGCAAAGTTTTCGGCCAGACTGTTAGCTTCATAGTTATCAGCTTCAGAAATCAATGGCTCAATTATTTGCCAATTGCCTTTGTCATCTTTTTGTAAGGTAATAGTTGGCTGGCCCTCAGCTTTTAGACTGATTTTTTCCACTTCAGATGCCTGAAAATCTGTCAGCCGTTCTTCTTTTTCTTTTTTTTCGCGACTAATCTCTGAATGGTGTTCGATTAATATGACTCCGGCCAGAAGGATGATAAAAACAATAACAAGAACCAGAGTCGTTCTGAATTTCATAGCGACCTCCTTTTTAACCAGATGGTCAGTCCGACAATAAGGACGGCTAAAGGAAGGAGAATAATAGAAATGAACATTAAAGAACGGCCCTGTCCGGGCGTTAATTGAATAGTGCGAGGTGATTGAGTTTTGGGCTGAATTGAAATCAAATCAGGCTCTTCTGTTAGCCAGTTAACTGTATTTAAAAATAAATTTCCATTTCCAGATAAATTGTAATAGCGGTTGGAAATAAAATCTGAATCGCCAAAAACAGCCAATCTGGCTTCTTTAGTTGATGGAGAAGAAGTTTCTTTGGTTTCTTGCTGGGTACCTGTTTTCTGGGAGGAAGAATCAGTAATCTTTAAGGTGCCGACAACAGCTATAGAAATCGGTCCGGCTTTATCCTTATCTTTATCGAAAGAAACTTCTTTTTGGTTAAGTTGCCGTTCTGACCAGGAATTAGGACTGGTTTTGGCAATTTCAGTTAGTGTCATTCCTTCAGGCTTGGTATCGCCTATCTCCACCGAGCGAGCCAGCGGAAAGAATGTCGCATAGCGAAAATTTTTGGTTATCTCGTGCTCTGGATACTCTGTAACTACAGGCATAAAATAATCTCCGCCCAGCATTCTGGATACCGGGTCAACCACCAGATCATTGACCAGTTTGAAGCCATAATTGGCTAAAAATGATTCCAATCCTGAGGAGGTTTCTGGATCAACTAAGAAAAGAATACGACCTCCTTTATTTATATAATTTTTAAGGGCCTGAAACTCCGCAGGCAAAAGAGATTTTTTAGGCCCTGGAATTATAAGCAGACTGCAGTCAGAAGGGAAATTTTCAGTAAGGGCCAGACTGAGTTTTTTAACCTCATAACCTAATTTTTCCAGTTCACTCTTGGCTGTACTGAAACCAGAATCGGCAGTATCTTCAATGGAATCTTCTCCATGACCCTCAAGAAAATAAATGATTTTTTTCTTAGCTCTGGTTATTTTAATTAGGGCATTAGTTATATCTTCTTCCGAAGTGGTAGTAATGCGGTTTTCTTTGTCTCCGCATTCAAAGACAGTAGTTCCATCCTGGGTAATCCCATATTTTTTTACCAGACCAGGATTTTTATCTGGGTCAATAAATTCATATTTAATTTTAGGTGATTGATAGGCATAGATCTTGAGAAGATTTTCCATAGTTGGCCGGCTGACATTACCATCACGGAAGAAGCATTTGATGTTAATATCCTTTTTTAAATTTTTTAAAACTTTAATGGATTGATCTGAAAGGCTGTGGATTTTGGCCGCAGTAAAATCAGCTCGATAATGATGTCGGGCTAAGAAAAAATTGGTTACGACCAGAATGGCCAGGACCAGAATAATGATTAAAAACATATTACTGGAATATAGGAATGATTTCCGCTTGAGGACTTCTTTTAATTCTGAGAGATTAAGGACAAAGTAAATAATTATAAAAACCACACCAGCCAGGCCTGAAATCAGAGCAGAAGTCTTGTACTGTGGCCAGATGATCAGAATAGCTAAGGCTAAAGCAATTAAAAGTAGGCTTAAATAATTAAGATATTTTTTGATCCAGGACATAGTATTACCTCCAGCGCCGTGATTGGATGACTGAATATGTCAAAAAAAGCCCGAAAAAGGCGAAACTAAGGTAGTAAACCAGGTCACTGGTATCAAGGATGCCCTTGGTCATTCCATCAAAGTGCTCGAAGAAAGATAGATAATTAAGAACATCCTGCCACAACCCCCGGGCTGAATAGGCCGCCCAGCTTAAGACCCAAAAGAGCAGTAGAGTGCCAAAGGTTAGAACAGCCGAGACAATCTGATTTTCAGTGATTGAGGACCAGAAAACGCCCAACCCCAGGAATGCTGCCCCCAGTAAAAATAATCCCAGATAGCCTAAGAGGTAAGGAAGCGGTTCTGGATTCCCATAGATAAAGGTGAAGAGAGTGGGAATAGCGCTCAAAAAAAGCATGAAGAAAAGGACTATCAGTGAGGCCAGATATTTTCCCAGAATAATCTGGCCAACGGAGAGGGGAGATGTAAATAAGAGCTCTTCTGTGCCCATTTTTTTCTCTTCAGAAAAAAGCCGCATAGAAAGCAGAGGTAACATTAACAGGAGAACAACACTAAGGTTATGAAAGAGCGGGGCAAAAACCATCTGATTGATGTTAACCTGCTGGTAATAATATGGATTCTGAGCCATTTGCATTGCCTGGGAATTAAACCACCAGACCAAGCTGTAAAAAAAGAACCCGGATAAAAGGATAAAAATGGAGATGATGATATAGGCAATAGGCGAGGTAAAATAAGATAAGAGTTCCTTTTTAGTAATGGACCAGATGGCTTTCATTGTTCCATTCCTCCTGAGACAATTCTAAGGTAAAGTTCCTCGATGTTTATGGCTGTCGAACGCATTTCCAGAAGGCCCAATTGTTTTTCTAAGCATAGTCTGACCACCTGTTCTCTAAGATCTTTTCCTTTTGACCATTCTAACTTTATTTCTGAGCCTTCTAAATCAGCTTTTTCTATTCCGGGTAGTTGCCGGAATAAATTTAAAACTTCGTTATCTGCTTTTTTAAGCCGCAAGTACAGACCTTCTTTTTCCTTATAGGCTTTAGTCAGCTCCTCAAGAGAGCCAGAAGCCATTAATTTTCCCTCATTGATTATGACCACTCCATCGCAGACCTGGGTTACTTCAGCCAGAATATGAGTGGAAAGCATCACCGTATGCTCTTCTTTAAGTGACCTAATCAGCTGGCGAATTTCCACAATTTGAGCAGGATCCAGTCCGATAGTCGGCTCATCCAGGATGATGACCTGGGGATTATGAATAATGGCCTGGGCTATTCCCACCCGCTGCCTGTAACCGCGAGAAATATTTTTTATCAATCTTTTCCTGACTGATTTAAGACCGGCAATTTCAACAGTTCGTTCAATGGCGGCTTTTTTTTGAGATTTTGGTACTTTCTTAATTTCAGCAACAAAACCGAGATAGGATTCCACAGTCATTTCTGGATAAAGGGGAACTGTCTCCGGTAAATAACCGATAGACTGCTTAACTGCTTCTGCCTGCTCAAAAACATCATAGCCGGCTACCACTGCCCGGCCTTCTGTTGCTGGCAAATAGCCCGTCAGAATTCTCATGGTTGTGGTTTTGCCGGCAGCATTAGGCCCGAGCAATCCCCAGATCTTTCCCTTTTCTACCTTGAAACTCAACTCTTTGATGGCTACGAGGTCGCCATATTTTTTGGTTAGATTTTCAGTTTCTATCATCGGCTAACCTCCTTTTATATTAATATTTATAAAATTAAGAAAATTGAAAAAAGTTACATTTTCTCCGGGATCTGAATTCCCATCAATTCGAGTGCCTGGCAGAGGATTTCGTGAACAAAATAGAGAGTGATGAGCCTGAAGTTCCTCAAATTTTCATCTTTTTCAGATAAGACCTGGTAGTGATGATAGTAACTGTTAATTTTTTGACAGAGATTAAAGGTAAATTTAGCCAGACCGGCAAATTCTAAAGTGATGATTGCCTTCATAACTTCTTCATCCAGGCCTGAGGCATAAACTATCAATTCCCAGAAATCTTTAATTTCTTCTGAAGATAATTTTTCCAGTTCAAAATCGCCTATAATTTCTGGTTTAAGAAGATGAGAATAGTTCAGTCCAGTCTTTTCCTGGAATTTACGAAATATGCTTCTGAGTCTGACTGCTGTATATTGAAGGTAGGGACCTGTTTCTCCTTCAAAGTTCAAAGCTTCATCAAAATCAAATATAAGCAATGAATTGCGAGCATACTTGAGCATAAAATACCGAACGGCTCCGCTGGAAATTTGCTGCGCAATTTGTTTCTGGCTTGAAACAGGTAAGTCTGGATTTCTTTTAGCCACTTCTTCTGAAGCTTTTTCTTCCAGCCGATCGAGCAAATCATCGGCCTTGACCCCGATACCTTTCCTGCCAGAGACTTCCAGAAAGGAACGTTCCCGGTCTTCCTCAGAAATTTCAGCTTTAATTTCGTTCAAGCTCCGAGGAGATAGGGCTACCATTTCATAGGAAAAATGAATAGACTTGGCAGCCTGTTGATGATAGCCCAGAGCTTTTAAGCCCTGAACTACCACTTTTTGAAGGAAAGCCTGGCGGACATCGATGACATTATAGACTTTACTACCCGCTCCAAAATGGATCTCATAAGGGGTGGGAACACCTGATGAGATCCAGATTGTCCGGCCGTGGTCTTCAATAAAAGGCTCATAGTAAAAATCCTGGCCTAACAATCCGAATTTCCATAATTGATAGGCAATATCTTTTCCCACATAAGTTACCGTGCCATCTGATCTGACAATGATCTTTTCTCTTTCCTGCTCATCTTCCAGCTTCATTACCCAGCAGCCAGAATTTTCACCTTCAGTAGAAAGATAAATTGCTCCAGAACCCTTTAATCGCTCAAAAGCCTTTTCCCAGAATTTGAGCTTAAGAATGCTGCTTTCGCAGGGAAGGACGTCATAAGTAATGTTCAGTCTTTTCATAGTTTCTAAATGGGCTTTCAGGATTCGCCGCGAAATATAGCGGGCATAATCTGATTCTGGAGAAAGGGAATGTTCAATTTTCTTCAGCATTTCAGCTCTTTTAGCCTGAGCCGTGGAATTATCTGCCAAATATTTAGAAACTCTGGTATAAAGATCCCAGCAGTAATAATCAAATTTTCCCTCAATCTTTTTAATTTCTTCCAGGCTTTTCTTTTCCAGTTCGATAAAGCCAAAAACTACATCAACTACCTGGACGCCGGTATCATCAATGTAGTTTTGAACTTCAACCTGTTCACCTTTATAGCGGAGACATCGGACGAGGGTGTCACCCAGACAGGCATTTCTTAAATGTCCTACATGAGCAGCTTTGTTGGGATTAATATTGGTATGTTCAACGATAATTTTCTTTTCCTCCGGTTCCAGCCCGGTTTTTTTCAGCTGGCAGAATTTCTGAATGAAGAATTTTTTTCGGTCAAGAAAGAGATTAATATATCCGGCGCCAGCGACCTGCACTTTATCCACGCCGTCCAGTCCGGTCAGAAGTTCTACCGCCCGGCTGGCGATAATCTGCGGCCTGGTTCTGAGCTTTTTGGCCAGAGGGAAGGCAAAGGAAAGAGCCAGGTCGCCCAAGCTTTGGTCAGGAGTGGCGGTTAATTCTACTTCCTCAACTTTCAGAGGAAATTCTGAAATAAGCCTGCTGATTATTTTCTCTTTTAGTTCCTTTTTTGTCTTAAGCATTGTGCTTTTAATTATAACAAAAATCCTGAGTCTCACAAGTTGCAATGAGACTTGAAACGGAGTATAAATTTATGATAGTTAATAAGCTTAGCTAAAATAATCAAGAAAGGAATCAAAATGAAAAAAACAAGATTAAATTCTATTCATAAGCTATCCGGAGCCCGAATGATTGAATTTGCCGGTTGGGAAATGCCGGTAGAATATAAAGGAATTATTGACGAGCACTTAGCAGTGAGGACCAGAGCTGGGCTATTTGATGTCAGCCATATGGGCGAGATCTTTGTTGAGGGGCCTGAAGCTCTGGCCTGCGTTCAATATTTGACTCCCAATGATGTCTCCAGGCTTTCTCCAGGCATGGTGCAATATACGGCTTTGACTACTCCAGAAGGAACTTTCGTCGATGATATGCTGGTTTATTGTTTATCTGTTCCCGATCGTTATTTACTGGTGGTTAATGCGGCTAATACCGATAAAGATTATATCTGGGTTAAAGAAAAAGCAGCTAAATTTAAAGTTCAGGTAACCAACAAAAGTGATGATTACACTCAGCTGGCTCTTCAAGGCCCATTAGCTCAGGAAATTCTCCAGCCTCTAACTGATATCGATCTCAGCCAGATGAAATCCTTCAATTTTGCTTATGGTCAGGTGGCCGGAGTTGATTGTTTGGTTTCCCGCACCGGCTATACGGGTGAAGATGGCTTCGAAATTTACACTTTAGCTCCCAACCCAGAAATTATCTGGAAAGCAATAATAGAACGGGGGACACCGCTTGGGCTTTTACCTGTAGGTTTGGGAGCACGCGATACCTTGAGACTGGAAGCCAAGTTGATGCTTTATGGAAATGATATCACTGATAAGACTACAGTTCTTGAAGCTGATTTGAAATGGATAATAAAATTTCAAAAGGGAGATTTCCTGGGCAGAGCCGTCCTGGAAAAACAGCTTCAGGAAGGGTTAAAAAGAAAATTGGTTGGCTTTGAAATGGTGGACAAAGGAATTGCCAGACCGCATTACCCAGTTTTCATCCGGGGAGAAAAAGTTTCTGAAGTTTGTTCCGGCACGTTTGCTCCGTTTTTGAAAAAAGCTATCGGTTTGGTTTATCTTCCGATTGATTCAACAGAAATCGGGACAGAATTCGAAATAGAAATAAGAGATAAAAAGCTTAAAGCCAGGGTCATCCCAACGCCTTTTTACAAAAGAGAAAAAAAATAATTTTTTTTAATTTTTATCTAAAAGGAGGAATTAATGTATCCTGAAAATTTTTATTACACCAAAGACCATGAGTGGTTGAAGGTCGAAGGGGAGGAAGCTGTAATCGGGATTACCGATTTTGCTCAGAAACAGCTCGGGGATATTATTTATGTTGATTTACCACCTGTCGGCAAATCACTCGAAGCTCATCAGGCAGTAAGCAGCGTGGAATCAGTTAAGTCGGTTTCAGATGTATATTCGCCTGTATCCGGGGAAGTAGTGGCTGTTAATACTGAATTATCTCAGGCCCCCGATTTAATAAATAAAGACCCTCACGGTCAGGGCTGGATAGTGAGATTGAAGATGAAGGATAAATCTGAGCTTAATAACCTGATGAAAGCCGGAGATTACGAAAAATATCTTGAAGGTTTGGAACATTAAATTTTCAGCTTTTAAAGCTGGAAAATAAATATCTACAGGGGTAAAAGATGAGTTATATTCCAATTAGTGAAGCAGACAAAAAGGAAATGCTGGCCCGTATCGGCCTGGAGTCAATTAATCAGCTTTTTTCAACTATTCCAGAAAATATTAAATTAAAGGGCTATTTAAATCTACCCGGACCTCTGGCTGAACCAGAAATTCTTGAATATTTCGAGAAAAGAATTGGTGAAAATAGATATGGTCAGTTTCTTTCTTTCCTGGGAGGTGGAGCCTATGATCATTTTATTCCGGCGGTAGTGGATTATCTCAGTTCAAGAGGTGAATTTATTTCCCCTTATACTCCCTATCAGCCTGAGGTTAGCCAGGGGACATTGCAGGCAATTTTTGAATTTCAGACACTTATCTGTCAATTGACTGGATTAGATGTTGCCAATGCCTCGCTTTATGACGGAGCAAGTGGTGCAGCTGAAGCTATCCTTATGGCTTATAGAATTAAGGGGAAAAAACGTCTTATAATAGCTGCCAATATCAATCCTCAGTATAAAGAGGTAATTTCTACTTATACCCGGAATCTCGAACTGGAATTGGTTGAAGTTCCCTATGATAAATCTGGCAGGGTAGATAAAATTAGCCTGGACTCAGCTCTTAAAGTTGAATCTTCGGTAGTTTTGTGTCAGTCTCCTAATTATTTTGGAGTGATTGAAGACCTGAAAACCATAGGTGAAGCTGCTCATCAGTCCGGGGCACTTTTAGCTGTAGTTATTTCTGAGCCTGTTTCTTTAGGACTTCTTGAAGCTCCGGGTAAATTAGGGGCAGACATTGTAACCGGAGAAGGACAATCGTTTGGAATACCGTTGAGTTTTGGAGGTCCCTATCTGGGCTTTATGTCCTGCAAAAAAGATTTCGTCAGGCAGATGCCTGGAAGAATTGTCGGCCAAACGGTTGATGTCGAAGGACGGAGGGGTTTTGTTCTAACTCTTTCCACCCGAGAGCAGCATATCCGCCGGGAAAAAGCTACTTCCAATATATGTACCAATCAGGGGCATTGTGCTTTGCGGGCAACCATTTACCTTGAAACTTTAGGCAGACAGGGACTTAAAAAGCTGGCCTGGCTTAATCTACAGAAAGCAGCTTATGCCTTAGAGAAGCTTACTTCGATACCCGGGGTATCCAGAAAATTCGATGGACCAGTATTTAACGAGTTTGTACTGGAATTTCCAAAAGATTGGCAGGAAATAAGTTCCAGGCTGGAAGAAAAAGGAATTCTGGGTGGTCTGGCTATGGGGCAAAATTTTCCGCAGCTTAAGAATTGTGCCCTGGTCACCATTACCGAGAAACACAGCAAAGATAAAATAGACAGATATGCCGATGCCCTGAAGGAGGCGCTGAGATGATAAACATTATTCGTGAGCCACTCATTTTTGAAATAAGTTCTGAAGGAAAGACAGGTATAAGATTGCCGGAGTCCGACGTGCCCGAAAAAAAAGGACTGCTGGCAAATGTTCCCCTGCGGGCTGACTTAGACGGTTTTCCGGAAGTTTCTGAGACTGAAATTACCAGACATTTTACCCGTCTTTCTCAGATGAATTATTGTGTGGATTTCGGCTTTTATCCTCTTGGCTCCTGCACAATGAAATACAATCCCAAGATTAATGAAAAAGTAGCTGCTATGGCTGGCTTCACCTCCGTTCACCCCCTGGTTCCAGAAAGATTAGTTCAAGGTAATTTAAAAATTATGAAGACTCTGGAGAAGTTTCTGGCTGAAATAACTGGAATGGATGCAGTTACCCTCCAGCCTGCAGCCGGAGCTCATGGAGAGCTAACAGGAATGATGCTAATTCGAGCTTATCATACTTATCATGGTCATCCCCGAAAATATGTTCTGGTTCCGGATTCTGCTCACGGGACCAATCCTTCTTCTGCTCATCTCTGCGGCTATACCGTGAAAGAAATTAAATCTAACGATAAAGGCACTGTTTCTCTGGAAGAGTTAGAAAAGGTTATGGATGAAGAAGTGGCTGCGCTGATGCTGACCAATCCGAATACCCTTGGTGTATTTGAATCTGATATTTGTCAGATTGCTGATATAGTTCATGCTAAGGGCGGATTCCTTTATATGGATGGAGCTAATTTAAATGCCCTGGCTGGCATTGCCCGACCTGGTGAGATGAAGGTGGATGTGCTTCATCTAAATCTCCATAAAACTTTTTCTACTCCTCATGGCGGGGGTGGACCCGGTTCCGGTCCGGTAGCAGTTAAAAAGATACTTGAACCATATCTACCAGTTCCAATTATAGAAGAAAAAGATGGTTATTATTATTTTAATTACGAGCGGCCTCAATCAATTGGTCGAGTGAAAAGTTTTTACGGTCAGTTTTTGGTAATGATTAAGGCTTTAGCTTATATTTTAAGTCTTGGTCCACAAGGCATTAAAGAGATGGCTGAAATAGCTGTTCTGAATTCAAATTATATAAGGAAAAGTCTGGAGGGAATTTATCATCTCAAATATGAAACTCCAAGCCTTCATGAATGTGTTTTCTCTGATAAGTTTCAAAAAGACTATGGCGTATCTAATCTGGATATATCAAAACGTCTTCTTGATTACGGGCTTCATCCTCCAACTATGTCCTTTCCCTTGATTGTTCATGGAGCCTTAATGATTGAGCCAACGGAAACAGAAAGTCGAAGAGACCTGGACCTTTTTATTGAGGCCATGAAAGCTATTGACCGCGAAGCTAAAGAGAACCCGGAGCTTTTAACTTCAGCTCCTCATGTTACCTATGTCCGGCGTCTGGATGAAGTGCAGGCTGCTCGTAATCCTATTCTTCGATGGGAGAAAAAGCAGTAGTTATTACCTATTTCGTATTTTGAGATAAAAATAAAGCAATAATAGATTCCGGGCTTAAGGAAAGAAAAACATATGAGTATGCAACAGCTATTCTTAAAGCTTTATGATTTCTGGTCAAATCAAGGATGTTACTTAGCTCCTACCTATGACCTTGAAGTTGGTGCTGGGACTATGACCCCCGATACTTTTTTCCGGGTGCTGGGCAAGAAGCCCTGGAAAGTTGCTTATGTCCAGCCCTCTCGCCGTCCCACTGATGGGCGTTACGGAGAAAATCCTCATCGGGTGCAAAAGCATTTTCAATTTCAGGTAATTATGAAGCCCTCTCCAGTTAATATTCAGAAAATATATCTTGATAGTTTAATTTCTCTCGGGATTAACCTCAAGGAGCATGATTTAAGATTTGATGAAGATGATTGGGAATCGCCCACAATAGGTGCCTGGGGCGTTGGCTGGCAGGTCTTGCTTGACGGCTTGGAGATAACTCAATTTACCTATTTCCAGCAGGCCGGTGGTCTGGAGTTATTTCCTGTGTCTGTAGAGATTACTTATGGGCTGGAAAGGCTGGAAATGTTCCTGGAGCAGAAAGATAACATTTATGATTTAAAATGGTCTGATGAAGTAAGCTATCGTGATTTAAGATATCGGGAAGAAAAAGAATTTTCCATTTATAATTTTGAACAAGCTGATATTCAGATGCTCCAGCGCTGGTTTGTTTTTGCCGAAAAAGAAGCCCAACGTTTGATTAACCAGAATCTTCTGTTGCCCGCCTATGATTTTTGCCTGAAATGCTCCCATCTTTTCAATCTGCTTGATTCCCGCGGAGCGATCAGCGTGACGGAAAGAGTTAAGATGATAGGACAGATTCGAACTCTGGTTAATCAAATCGCCAGTAATTTTGTCGAACAGGAAGGAGAAAAGTAATGGAATTCTTGCTGGAAATAATGACTGAAGAACTACCTTCCTCTCATGTTCGAAGTGCTCTTAATCAGTTGGAAATGAAATTCAGACAGGAGCTGGAAGCGGAAAGAGTAGGAGTAGGGAGTCTTAAAACCCTGGGTACCTGTCGCCGACTGGTGGTTCTGGCTGATCTGGAAGCTGGACAGCGGGAAGAAGAGGAAATAATCACCGGACCACCCAGACAGATAGCCGTGCTTCCAGACGGAAATTTTTCGCCAGCTGCCCTGGGATTTGCCCGTTCTCAGGGAATTCCGCTGGAAAAATTAGAAACAATAAAAACCCCTCGAGGTGAATATTTAGGCTTTAAGAGGATAAAAAGAGGGAAAACCACTCCAGAAATCATTGCTGAAAAATTACCTTCTATCCTCAGTTCTTTAACCTTTCCCAAGAGTATGCGCTGGGGCGAGAAGAGTTTTCGTTTCTCTCGCCCGATCAAAAATCTGCTGTGCCTCTTTAATGGCGCCGTTGTGCCGCTAAATTTTGAGGGGTGGAGTGCCTGTAATAAAACCCGCGGTCACTTTATTCATTCCGACCGGGAGATTGAGGTCAAAAATTTTGCTCAGTATTCCCAGATCCTTAAAGAAAATTTTGTAATAATAGATCCGGAAGAAAGAAAACAGCTAATTTTAAACCAGTTTCAAGAAAAAATGTCTATTCTTAAGGCTCAGGTATATCCTGATGAAGGTCTTTTGGAAAGACTACTCTGGAATGTCGAGCAACCGTTGGTGATTATGGGCGCCTTCCCCGAAAAATTTTTAGAGTTGCCGCTTGAGGTTCTTTCCACTGCAATGAGAGAGGGGCAGAAGTTGTTTTCTGTAGTTAAAGGGAAAAAGCAGCTTCCCTATTTCTTAGGTATTGCCGATGCCCCAGCTGATCCTCAAAAATTTATAGTTTCAGGGAATGAACGGGTCCTCAGGGCCAGGCTGGAAGACGCCAGGTTTTTCTGGCAAAACGATTTAAAGATCCCCTTGGCTGAGCGTGTAAGCCAGCTTAAAAATGTGGTTTTTCAGGAAAAGCTTGGAAGTTATGGTGATAAAATAGAAAGATTGCAGAAATTAGTAGCTTATCTAACTGATAGACTCGACCTCAAATCTGAAAAAAAGGCGTTAGAGGAAGCTGCCCGGCTTTGCAAGGCAGATTTGTTAACAGATATGGTTCGGGAATTTCCTGAACTTCAGGGAATAATGGGTGGATTGTATTCACAAAAGCAGGGAGCAGCCAAAATAACTTCCCAGGCAATTTACGAGCATTATCGTCCGCTCAGTCTCGAAGATAAGGTGCCCAATTCTGAAGGGGGAGCCATTTTGTCTCTGGCTGATAAGCTGGATACATTGGTTGGAGTTTTGGGTGTTGGCTATACGATTAGCGGTTCCAGTGACCCCTTTGGCTTGAGGCGCAATGCCCATGCTATATGCAAAATTATTCTGGAAAAGAAATTTCACCTTTCACTTCACCGTCTTTTAGATAAAGCGATCGCCTTGGTTAAAGATAGGTTATCTATCTCTGAAGAAGAATTAAAACGGCTCTGCCTGGAATTCCTGGAAAATCGATTGCGTTTCATCCTGGAGAGAAAAGGCTATCGCTATGATCTGATCAACGCCGCTTTGGCTCCCGGAATAGAATATCTTGATTATGCTGAAGCCCGGGTCAAAGCGCTTGATGACCTGAAACAAAGTAAGAATTTTGAGCCGTTCATCTTGATGGTTAAAAGGGTCAAAAATATTTTGAAGGAAATTCCCAAAGGTCCGCTAAATTCGGCCTTGTTCAAAGAAAATGGAGAAAAGGAGCTTTATTCAGCTTTAAAAATTATCCAGAAGAATTCAAAGGAAATGTTGGCAAAAGGAGATTTTGCAGGAGCCCAAAAAATTATATTCCGCCTGCAGGCACCCCTTACTAACTTTTTTGACCAGGTTCTGGTTATGGCTGAGGATAAAAAAATTAGAAATAATCGCTTGGCTTTGCTGGCTCAAGTCCAAAATCTAATAAAAGAAATAGCCGATTATTCTCAGATAGTCCTGGAAACTGAGTCTAAATAAATTTTTATTATCACTCAGGAACTTTCAATATCATATTCATCTGGCGGCGTAGTTAGGTCAAGGTCCAGGTCTATAAATTTTTGTTCCAGGGAAATAATTTTGACCAGGTTACCAGGATAATTCTGTCCTTTTTTCTCTCCATAGGAATTGAATTGGATACCCGCCTGGAAAGGGAACCTTTCATTATCAGTTTTGCCTGACCATTTGACCTGGCCCAGTAAGATCAGAGGAGCCATTTCTCCGGGTATAGAAAGCTGAATATATAGCTTTTTACCCGGTCTCAGTTTTTTTCTGGAACTAAATCTTAAACCACCACGGCTAAGATCATTAAGAGGGCAGAATTCTTCTTCAAAGTTTTTTTTATTTAAAAGCCAGCGTCGTTTTTTATAGGAAATCGTAGCTCCAGGAATCTTAAATCTCTGGCTGATTCTCTTTTCAGCATGATAAACAGGTTTTTCTGGTTTGCTCATTCTGCCCGCCTTACAGCCTGCCTTTTACTTATAGCCTAAAAATTTTTAGTTGTCAAAAAAATTAAAAAAAGTTCCTCAATTTAGTATGTCTGAACCTCAGCTTTCTGCGGCTGAAGGCGGATGGTTACCTCGGCTTTCATCTCCTGTCTTTCTGGATTAATGTAGGTAAAATTAATCTCTGGCTTTCGGAGATAAGTTGAGGGAGTTACTGCCTGTGGTTTTTTCTTCCAGTCTTTAATTGCTTTAATTATAGCTGAGACTGCATCAATCACCGAAACCCCATGGAGTTGATACTGATCTTTTTGAGGAATCAGGTAAGGTTTAGTTCCCGGCGGATTAGGAGGGGGAATGGGAATTTTAAGCGGTATTTCGGTCTGTACATATTTAGTGGCTTTATAAATAAGTGAATCGCCAATATATAAAGCTACTTCTCCTTCTATATTTTTAACAGGAGGAGCCTTCTGTTTTTGAACCAGAAGTTCTGAATTTTGCGGATTTTTAAGATCGGCCTTAAATTCTATAATTATTCTTTTTTTTATGGTGATACTATCAGTTTTAAGAAAAATGTCCAGATCCAGGTTGATTGATTGATCAAAAGAAAAAGGTAGGGGGAGCTGAATCATATGAGAACCCCTGTTCCACCAGCCCCCTTCTAATGGTTGTCCGGATAATTGAATTTTATAATAGGCATCGGCTGAAAGGTTAAAACCTAATCGGAGACTATCGGGGATAGTTTGTTCCTGAGTGGAAGCGGGTACTAAAAAATTTAAATTGCTGATTAAAGGATATTCTTCCCGCCACTTTGTCCAGAAATCCAGCACCGGGCTAAAAACGCTGAAATCTAAAAAATCGAAAATTGGCTGGAAATTTCCGTATTCTTCAAAATAGTTTATGACAGCTTGTTTTTCTTCGGTTATTTGATCGGTCTGATGAAGGATATAAGGCAAAAGAGCCAGTGCTTCCAGCTTTTCTGTGCCTTCCAAGTGAGTCAAATTGATTTCAATAATATTTCGAGCTTCAGGAAATTTACGCTCTTTAAGATACTGATTTACTTCTGATTTCCAATCGGCTAAGGCCGATATAAATAGAAGATGCCAGCCCAGAAAAATCCAGATAAATTTCCTGTAACTTTTATTCATGATAGGTAAATACCAAGAAGAACTCCAGACTTTTACCAGGGAAATCAGCTGGAAGAGGTGGAAAAGGGGCAGAAAGTTTAACTGCGGTTATCGCCGCCTGATCCAGGAGATCACTGCTGGTTGAACTATTTATTTCTATGGTTAAGAGCTGTCCATCCCGATCAACTCTGAGCAGCAGCGCTACATTTTTATTTTCAGGCATTGAGGCCATCTGGGGCAAAATCCATTTGGCCTGGATTAAACTTACCACTTTTTCTGCCCAGGGCCTGATATCATAATGATAGCCGGAGAGGACCTGGGCTCCAGTCATTAATCCGGTTCCGGTAGGAGGTATGATCTTTCCAGCAGGAGAGAATCTTAATGACTGGCGGGCTGCTCGGTAAGCTTCTGGACTGACATATTGGTAAGTATCGTTCTTTAGGCCCGGGCTTAAGTTTTTTTCTCTGCTGGCTTCAGGGGTTTCTGGCCTTACCGGGAGTTTCAAGCTGAAATGATATTTATTGCTGGTTTTAAAACGAGAAGAAAGATTTAAATGTAATGGAGGGGGAAGATTAGTTTCGCCAGGACGATAATTTAAATAAGTATCAAGGTCGAAAGGAATAACAGGCATTTCCTTATTACCGGCCTTTTCGACTCCAGCTGCAGTTCCAGCACCAGGAAGACCTGGCTGGGCACCCGTTGTCGCAGCCTGGCCCGAAGCGGAAAGCGCGCTCCCATGTTTTTTCCCACCACCTCTAATTTCTTCTGGCTGAGGCGGTTGTTTAATAATTTCTTCTAATTTTTGGGGCAGTTGGACTGAAGGATATTTTTTTACGCTTACTTCTGTTTCAGTTTTAAAAGGAATAATTTTGACAAAAACCTTGGCCTGGCGTAAATAAAGAATCAAAGCCAGATGAAGAAGAATGGCTACACCCAGGCTCATAGCTTTAAAGATAAAGTCGGTTGAATTATCTTTTTGAAATTTATATTTCCAGCTTTTGGCAATTTTTTTCACTTTAATTGTTTTTTTCATTTTATTTTATATTTTCGGGCTTAGTATTTATTATATAGAAATTCTGGCTAAAGGATAAAGTTGCATAATAAACTTTTAATTATTTTTTCTTCTGGTGTTAAATTTGAAAATGATCAAAACCAGACAAAAGGAATTAATCAATAATAGAAAAGTAAAAAGAAGGGGGAGGCCTAATAGAGGAATGAAAACTGAAGTGGCCAGCAGGGCTCCCAAAAAAGAACCGATTAGATCCAGGGAATATCCTAAACCATAACGTTTCTCGTATCGAAGGAAAATAAAGTTGCTTACCGCAAACAGTATACCGCTTAGAGTCCCCATAATTAAAAGCAATAGGTAAAAAAGGCTTTCTGCACCCATACCCAGACTATGCCTGGAAAATATCAAAAAAAGTATCAGTCCACTCTGGATAGCTATTATATGATTTGGCCTGGCCAGATGGCTTCTGTAAAATAATCTGACTGCTGAGGAACCGAGAAACAAACCAAGCATAAACATAGTAAAAAGCAGGGAAATTTTCCCAAAGACCAATCCTAATTTTGCCTGGAAAGCAATGATAAAACCAATTTCGGCAATAATAGTGGAAAAACCCATCACGGCCACAGGTAGCAGGCAAATGACTCCTTCAGGTTTCTGAGAAATTCCCAGGAAAGCAAATAAGAGCAAAGCGATAATAAGAGGCAGGTCAAAAAGCCATAACCTGCCGAGATTATTAAGACCGGCTAAAATTCTACCTTCTAATCCTTTAAACTGTTTGCTCCAGATAAGAGTGTTAAAGAAATAGCTAATTGGTTCCTCATCATAATTTAAACGAGGATTTTTAACTGATAATATCCTCTTCAGGAGATAATCCTTTTTCAGCGGGGTCAGACGACTCTGGAGAAATTCAGGCCGGAAAAAGATAGTATTAAGCTTAAACCTTTCCAGGCCAGAAGCAAAAAACTCAAGTGAATCCTCGATTTCTCCCTCTGAAGACAGAAAAATGTTATTATCGCCGGGTATGATTTTGACCTGAGAGAAAACTTGCTGAAGGGAAAAGTAGATTGAAGCCAAAAACTCAGACATTTCTTCAGAAATATAATTTTCAGAAGAAGGCAGAATAAAAGAAAAAACTCCATCGGCGGTCAGCCTTTCTTTAATCAGAGAAAAGAATTCAATGGTATAAAAACGGTTAATTTGGGCTGTAGCTGGTTCGGGCAGGTTAGCTATGATTACTTCATATTTTCTGCCGGTTTTCTGGACGTAGCGCCGGCCATCCTCTAAGTGAACTGAAACTCGGGGATTGTTGAGAACTGTTATATTCTTACCGAGCTGTTCCCGGGCAAGGTCAATTAGAGCCGGGTCAAGTTCGACATAATCAATCTCTGTTCTCGGGTATTGTAAAATTTGTTCCAGACTTCCATTCAAACCGCCACCAATGAGTAAAACCCGCCTGCATTCTGGGCGCTGAAGAAGAGCAAAGTGAACAGATTCTTCTGCTCCAGCAGGATCAGGTGAATTAAAAGCCAAGAGATTATTACTAAAAAAAGAGGTTTGTTCTCCGGTTTTAACCACCTGTAACCGGGAATAAGGCGAGTCCCGGGCAGCAACTAAATCAAAAGGTTTCCAGTAAATTTTTTCGGTTGAAAAATCAAATATCCAGAGACCGAAGGAAAAAAGGATGATCGGCAGCCAGGCCAGAGTTAATTTTTTTGGAGATAATATAAATAAACCCAGGCTGCCTAAGATTATGATTACCGCCGCTGCCTGCCAGTTGGAAATAAAAGGAATTAACCCAAAATAAACTATCAGGCCTGCAGTGGCTGCCCCTATAGATTCAAGCTGATAGGTAAGAAGGAGATCGCCCTTTAGCCAGAATACATTGTAAACAAAAAGAATGCCCAGAGGCAGGCTGATTAAAAAAGCAATAAAAAGTGAAGATACAGCTACTGAGCTCATTGAGGTCATTTCTGCTGGCAGGTAACCAAAAATAAACCGGGCAAAACGCAAAGCAACCAGTAAGGCTGCGAATATTAAAATTGCCAGGCGGTATAGAAAACCGGGATTGAAGGTTGAAGCATATTTTTTTTCAGCCAGGTAACTTCCAATTCCGCCTCCCAGAAGCCAGAAGGCCAGAACGAACCCGTAAACCAATTCGTTTCCGTAAAAGGAAGCTTCAAACTCTCTTAGGATTAAAATTTGAAAAGAAGTAGCCAAGAAGCCGAGGAGAAAAGGATAAAAATTATTCTTCAGCTCCAGACTCCGGGAATTACCTGGCCGCAGTAGCGACATTTGTTACCGCTCATTTCTTTTTTCTTGATAATATAGCCATATCTCTCAATAATTAATTTACCACAATTTGGGCAATAGGTACTTTCGCCTGGATGACCAGGGACATTACCCACATAAACATAATGCAGTCCTTCTTCCAGGGCGATATCCCTGAGTTTTTCCAGTGTGGAAACTGGTGTCGGAGGTAAATTTTTAATCAAATACATAGGATGAAAGCGCGAAAAGTGAAGAGGATAATCAGGCCCGATTTCTGCTTTCAGCCAGCGACACATTTTTCTAATGTCGTCTGGATTATCATTAAGGGTAGGAATCACTAAGTAAACTATTTCCAGCCAGGCCTTAGAGCCAGCAATTTGTTTTATCGTTTGAAGAACTGGCTGAAGTTCACCGTGGACATAGTTGGAGTAGAAATCCTGAGTGAAAGCCTTTAAATCGATTTTTATGGCGTCTACCACCTTTATTAAATCGGCCAGGGGTTCAGGATTAATGAAGCCAGCGCTAACCACCACATTGCGGAGATGATGCCTTCGAGCTTGCAGGCTGGTATCATACATAAATTCATAAAAAATTACAGGCTCAGAATAGGTATAGGCAATAATCGGGCAGCGATATTGTTCTGCAGTTTGGACGACATCTTCTGGAGGCAAATAGACGCTTTTTACCTGCTCAGGTCTCATCTGGCTAATCTCCCAGTTCTGACAGAATTTGCAACTTAAATTGCAACCGGCAGTAGCCAGGGAAAAAGCTTCAGAACCGGGTAAAAAATGGAAGAAAGGTTTTTTTTCAATGGGATCAATATTATAGCTGGCAACTTGCCCATAAACCAGGGTGTAATATTTTCCTTCTTGATTTTCTCTAACTCCACAGAATCCTCTTTCCTTATCACCAAGCTGGCAGAAACGTGGGCAGAGATTACATTTAATTTCTCGGTCTGGTAATTTCTCATAATATCTGGCCTCTACCTTGGATAACTGAGAGGAAGGAGCAGCCTCATAAAAATTTTTAAGAGGAGATGATAACCCATATCCCTTACCGCTTAAAAGCAGGCCGCTCCCTATAACTGAAAATTTCAAAAAGTCTCTTCTATCCATTTTTAGACCTTACTTATATTATACCTCTTCTTCAATTATCTCGATATTCTCCAGCTTTGCCTGGCCTAAACCCATCTTTTCAGCGGTAAAAAGATAAAGGGGAGCTCGGTTTTCCTCTTGAAGAGAAGGCAAACCTTTTTTAGCCCGGAGTTCTTCTATTATTTTCCAGCCTATGGAATCGGCTGCCACTGGATCAGTACTAAAAATTAGTTTTTTATAGTCTTCTGCCCATTGGGGATGATAGGAGGGTCCGCGATGATATTGAACTTTAAGGGCATCGAGAATTGACAGGCGATGCTTTCCCTGGATTAAATCTGTCTCAAATAGCTCAGCAATATAAGGATTACAATGGGAATCATGGTATTTGTTAGGATTATGGATGGCCCCGAAATAATTTTTCATTCCAGCTGTAACTCCAGCTATCCCATGATCTTTCAATATAGCCAGGCTGATTGAGGCGTCAATTAAATCTGTCTGAATACGCGAAAATAAACTGCCAATGTTCCGATGAACAATCGGTTCGGCAGTATAACCGACCCCCCGACTGTCTGTTCCAAATATTTTTAAGCTTCCAGGTGAAGTAGATAGTTTATAGCCAGCATCTTTGAGTTCTTCATTACTTCTGTCCCAGATAATTATTTTATCTTCTCCACCAAGATTCTGCCCGAGCCACAGGGCAAGAGGAACAGAAGTCTCGGGCCTGGTGCTTAGGGCCCGGCGGGCAATGGTATTAATTTTGAGGCCAATGCGGTCCTGGGGCTTGAACCAGAGCTTCAAAGCTTCTTCAGGGCGAGAAGCTCCGGTCAGCAATTCCAGCCCTTTTCTATACATCCTGAGGATAACTGCAGGGTCAGGAATTCCAGTTGGCGATAAAACTTTCGGGCTAAAGATAATAACTACTTTTGAGCCTTTCATTTCTTCCTCAAATTATAATGTCTCTTAAAGCCAGCCCTGTCAATAGCTCTATCTAATTCGCCTTTATTGCTTTATAACCAAAAAACAGCTATATTTGTTTCCAGTGGAGGAAAAAAATGAAAAAGAGCAGCCAGACGGCGATTATCATTTTTTCCATCTTTTTTATCTTGGTTATTTTAAGTCCAGGCAGATATGCTCTCAGGGCCCAGGAAGCAAAGCCATCGCCAGCCCTGAAGGGACTATTGCCTGAAGTGCCCGGTTGGAGCTTATCAGGCGAACCTAAGACTTATTTTCCTGGAACTCTCTATGAATATATTGATGGAGCTTCTGAAGCTTATCTCAGTTATGATTTCAAGGAACTTTTAGTTGCTGAGTATCAGAAAATAGGCAGCGAAACCAGTTTGAATCTGGAAATTTATGATATGGGCTCTCCGCTTAATGCCTTTGGTATTTTCAGTACCGAGCGCTATCCAGATATTCCTGAGGCTGGAATCGGAGATGCCGGCTACCAGGAGGAAGAAGTTTTGAATTTTATTTCTGGCCGTTATTATATCAAACTTATTTGCTATAACGGGAATTCTCAGACTTCAACTTACCTCCGTCTTTTTGCTCGTCAGATTGAATCTCGTCTTAAAGAAAAAGGCGGCTTACCTTCCATATTTTCTCTATTTCCTGCTGAGGGTAGGGTAAAAAATTCGGAAAAATATATTAAAAAGAATTTTATGGGCTTTGAATTCTTAAAAAATGGTTATGCAGTAACCTATAAGCAGGGCCAATCTGAATATGATGGTTTTATCATAGAGGCTGATTCCCCGGCTGAAGCGCAATCCATGCTGCAGAAGATTCTTGCTTTTTATTCAGGAGAAAAAACACCTTTTGTTCAAGAAGGAAACAAGTACCATCAGAAAAATGCCTATGGTCAACATATATTTTTGGGGCAGGTAAAAAATTATCTTTTTGGCTTCAGTCGCGTGCCCGAAGGACTTATATCTCAAGCCTTAAATAATTTTGAGCTATTATCCCAGGCTCTGGAAAAGAAAAAATAACAAAGAGAAAACCGGGTTATTAGATGGCTGAATCTAAGGTAGTAAAAATTTCTTTGATAATCATCGTTTTATTTATTATCGGGATAGTTCTTAAAGTAGCCAAGCCGGTGCTTTTTCCTTTTATTTTAGCTATTTTGATTTCTTATGCCATATCACCCCTTCTGGACTTGATGCTCCGTTTGAAGTTTCCCAAGGTGCTGGCTCTACTTTTAATTTTAGTATTTACTTTTGTTTTTCTGTATTTGCTGGGATTGCTTTTTTATACCAGCGGCAAAGTTTTTATTTCTGCCTTACCTCAATACAATGAAAAAATTAATTCTCTTATTATGGAATTTGGAGATAGCTTAAAGCGGCTTCCTTTTAAAGTCGATATTCCTTTTGTTATTTCTCAGCTCAATCTGGAAAAGCTCACTGGATTTATGCTGGGAACGCTCGGCTCTTTTTTAACTTTCCTGGGGAATTTGCTCTTGGTATTTGTCTTTGTTATTTTTATTCTTTCCGGTCGGGATAGGTTGGTAATAAAAATTTCCCGGGCTTTGGTTAAAGATAGAGCTGCTTATGTTACCAGAGTTCTGGATAGCGTAAACCGGCAGATTCAAAAGTATTTGGCAGTTAAAACTTTCCTTGGCCTTTTGAATGGTGCTATAGTGGCCTTAATTCTGTTAATTTTTGGCGTGAATTTTGCTCTGCTTATGGGCCTTTTAACCTTTCTCCTTAATTATATTCCCTCTTTTGGATCCATTATTTCCACTATTATTCCGGTGATCATTGCTTTTGCTCAATTTGGAAATTCTCTCATCCCCATCTGGGTATTGCTGGCAATTGCCGTAGCCGATGCCATCCTGGGAAATTTTGTAGATCCAAAAATGATGGGTCAGAGTCTCAATCTCAGCCCTATTTTGGTCTTTTTTTCCTTGATATTCTGGGGCTGGCTGTGGGGTATCCCCGGGATGGTGCTGGCTGTGCCCATTCTGGCTGTGCTTAAAATAATTTTTGAGAATGTTCCTTCCTTAAAGCCTCTGGCGATTTTGATGAGCAAATAAAAATTTTTTTATTTTGATTTACAAAAAAAGCAAAAATTTAATCTGCCCAATGATAGCCCATTTAGATACTTTTTAGCTAAGTTAAAAGAAAGATTGCCGACAAGAAGAGAAACAAATTGGCCACGGCCACATTCCGGGATAAAAGTTAAAATAGTTGAAGTTTTTTAATCTTTCTTTTCTTCTTGATTTATAAAGAAAGCTTCACTGCCTAAAGTTTCAAGCTTGCTCTGCCATAGCTTTTTTAAGGCTTTCTGAGCCGCATTCTGCTCAGCACTTTTTTTGGAAGTTCCTTTGGCTTTGGCCAGAACCTGGTTTCCGGAGCAAACCTCAACGGTAAATATTTTTTGGTGCTCGGGACCTTCTTCTGTAATAGTGTGATATGTAGGGGCCGGAAGCTTATTTTGATTGAAATATTCCTGCAAAGCAGATTTAAAATTGTTAATAAGAAAATTTTCTTTAGGTAATTTTTTAAAGTATTTTTTGACCAGAAGGCTTAAAACTTCTTTGGTGGTTTCGAAATTGCTATCTAAATAAATGGCGCCCATTACTGCTTCGAAAGTACCGGCCAGAATACTTTTTTTATTTCTTCCACCATTTTTTTCCTCTCCTTTTCCCAGAAGGATTTCCCGATTTAAGCCAAGCTTTTTAGCCAGCCAGGATAGAGAATTAGTAGAGACCAGGGCAGATTTCAATTTGGATAATTGTCCTTCCCTGAGCTGGGGATAGTTACGGTGGAGATAATCAGCCAGAATCAGTCCGACTACGGAATCTCCTAAAAATTCTAAAATCTCATTATCTTTAACTTTTGCTGTGAGATGCTCATAGGCAAAAGAGCTATGAGTTAAGCTTTGTTGCAAAAGCTGGGGGTTTTTAAATTTATAACCTAACTTTTTCTCTATTGATGATAAAGACATTTTCGCTTAATTATAAATAATTCTTCCCTTCAGTTGAAGCCTGATAAATCGGGCGTCCATTGACCAGAGTCATTATTACTCGCCCTTGAAAAGTTGTCCCGAGAAAAGGCGTATTAAGGCTTTTTGATTGGAAATTTTCTCTGGTGATTAAGGTTGAACCATCGAGATCCAGGACAGTCAGGTCAGCATCTGCTCCTGTTCTCAGGCATCCCTTATTATTCAGATTAAGAAGCCTGGCCGGAGTCACGCTCATAGCCATAATCAAAAGGCTTAAAGAAAATTCACCCGTTTTGACCAATCTGTCTAAAAGAGAGGGCACGGCTGTCTCCAGCCCATTTATACCGAAGGGGGCTTTTTCCAATCCAAGTTTTTTCTCTTCCTCAGTATGAGGAGCGTGATCAGTAGCAATAACCTGAATCCAGCCTTCTTTAAGGGCCTGGCGGACTGCTTTAATATCTTCTTCTGTCCTTAAAGGAGGATTGACCTTGTAATCCGGATTCTCAGTGAGAAGAGATTCCTCAGATAGAAGAAGATGGTGAGGAGTAACTTCGGCTGAAACGGGAATCTTATTTTCTTTAGCCCAGCGCAGAAGTTCAACCGAACCTTTGGTACTTATATGAGCCAGATGGATTCGAAGTCCATAGTTCTTGGCCAGTATTATGTCCCTGGCTACCATAATTTCTTCGGCCGCAGCTGGCAAGCCCTTGACTCCTAAGATTCTGGATATTCGACCCTCATTTACAATTCCACCTTCAGCTAAATTTTTTTCCTCGCAATGATCAATTATTATTACCCCGAGTTCGGCTGCTTTTTCCATTGCTTGTTTCATTAAAACACTATTGGAAACTGGTTGCCCGTCATCCGAAAAACCTACTGCTCCTGCAGCTACCATTTCCTTAGTTATAGCCAATTCTTCTCCCTTTTGGCCTCGGCTGATAGCGGCAATGGGCAGCACATTAATCAGGGCTTCTTTTCTGGCTTTAGCCTGGATATATTCAGTTATTTGAGGTGTATCATTTACGGGTTTGGTGTTAGGCATACAGCAAATAGTGGTAAAGCCTCCTTTGGCAGCTGCTCGTGAACCGGTAGCTATAGTTTCTTTCTGCTCAAAGCCCGGTTCTCGAAGATGGGTATGAAGGTCAATTAAACCCGGACAAACTATTAAGCCTTTTAGGTGGAACTCAAGATCAGCCGAATTTTTTATCTCCGGTTTGATTTCAGCAATTTTGCCATCAACTATCAATAAATCAAAAACACCATCAATTTTTTCTCCCGGATCGATCAGCCGACCTTTCTTCAGAAGAAGCCTCAAATGGTGCTCTCCAACTTTTATTTTCCAATTATCATTTATTTATCATCTTAAATTCAAATTAGCTTGAGGTTCAACAATCAGGACTTCATCTTGCCCATCTATTTCCTTTAGCCGCACCTCGACTCTTTCTCGCCTGGAAGTTGGCAATAATCTTCCAGTATAATCTGGCCTGATTGGCAATTCCCGGTGTCCTCTGTCGATTAGAACTGCTAACTGAATAGTTTTAGGGCGACCCAGCTCAAAAATAGCTTCCATTGCTGCCCTGATGGTTCTGCCGGTAAACAAGACATCATCTACTAAGAGAACATCTTTGTTATCAAGAGCAAAACTAATCTCTGTTTTTTCCGCCATTTGTTTTTTTTCATTTTCAGTCAGATCATCACGATAAGGCGTTATATCCAGAGTGCCCAGAGGAATTTCTACACCTTCGTTTTGCCTTATAATTTCGGCTATTCTTTTTCCCAGAAAAATTCCTCTGGTTCTAATTCCAATTATCACCAGGTTGTTCAGCTCCCGGTTTCTTTCGGCTATTTCTGTAGCCATTCTAAGCAGGGTTCTTTTAATTTTTACATTGTCCATTACTCGAGCTTTAACCTTAGCTTCCATCGGCTCTCTTACTCCTTCATGATTTGAAATGCTTATAATCAACCAAATCAGGAAGAAAGTCAAGCAGATCAGAAGGCGGGCCAGCCTGACGCCGAAAATAAATTGCTCCCCGGTCTATATCTTTTTTAATCTGTTCTTTCAGTTTTTCCAAGGAAGAAAATTTTTTTTCTGCTCTAATTTTTTTTAGAAGAAATAAAGATAGCTTTTGTCCATAATGCTCGGACTTCAATCCTAACAGATGGGTTTCTACCATGAGTTCCTGGCCGTTTATGGTGGGTCTGAAGCCGATGTTGCTGACTGCCGGAAAAAGTTTCTTCTCTAACAGCGCCAGGCTGAGAAAAACACCCCGTGGTAGTATTTCATTTTCAGTTAGCAGATTAATCGTAGGAAAACCAAGTTTTCTTCCAAGTTTCTGGCCCTGAATCACTTTTCCCCGGATTTCATATGGCCTTCCAAGATATAAACGAGCTTTCTCCACCTGTCCCTTTTCCAGGCATTTGCGAATAAGGCTGGAGCTGATTAGATGTTTTCCTCGTCTTACCGGTTTTAACACTTTGACCTTAAAACCAAATTTTTCTCCAAAAATTAATAAATCTTTTACTCCACAGCTTCTGGCTCGTCCAAAGCGGAAATTTGTTCCGACCACTACTTGCTTGACCTGTAGCAGATCTTTTAATATCTCCCGAGCAAAATCCTCCCCACTTAAGGTGACTATTTCTGGCTCCAAGGAAAGAATCAGGGAATAATCCAGCCCAAATAGGCTGAAGCCCTGGATTCTTTGTTCCAGAGTCTGAATCAGCTTGACAGGCTGATGATTTAGAAATTTATCAGGGTGAGGAGAAAAAGACATAACTCCGGCTTTAGAACCGAGCTTTCTGGCTTCAGCTACCGCGGTTTTTAAGATTTTTTGATGGCCAAGGTGAAGCCCATCAAATATGCCGACGGCCAGAACAGAATTGCGGGAATGAATTTTAAGCTGAGGAGATAATTGATGGAAAATCTTCATTTCAGAGTTTGATGGCCTCAATTTTCTTTAGGTAATGGAGCTTTAGCTGTGATAGGATAGCTTCCAGAAAATTTTCCTCATCTGGTTCTAAGTTTCCTTTGGTCCGGTCTTTCAGTAAATCTAATAGATCAATCAGCCTTTTAGCCAGCTCCAGGTTGGTTTCCAGTTTGTTGCTTTTTGGGTCTTCCAGCAGCCCCAGCTTAATCAGGGCCTGGGTGTAAATAGGGAAAACAATAGAACTGAAGTCTAAAGGAGGAATGAATTCCTCTGGTTCCTGTCCCTTTTCTGCAGATTTTGTTTTATCGCTCATTTTTCTCTCACTCTCTGTATAAAATTTATCAGCCATTTAAGATTGAAAAATGGGTTGATTTAAGGTAACTTAGCAAGTTAAATATTATATATTATCAGATTTAAATTCAAGAGGAGATCAGATTTGAAGAAGTCTTCTGAGTCCGGACTTTTATTTCAGGAACTGATTTCAATAATTGCTCAACTTCGGGCTCCCGGCGGTTGCCCTTGGGATAGAGCTCAAAGCAAAAATGATATTCTTAATTATTTTCTGGAAGAGGCCTATGAATTAGTTGATGCTCTAAAAGCGAAAAAGCCAGAGGCTGTTAAAGAGGAATTAGGAGATGTTCTGATGGAAGTAGTCTTTCTGGCTCGCCTTTATGAGGAAGAAGGAAGGTTCAACCTAACTGATGTTCTTGAGGGTATAAATCGAAAAATGAGAGAACGCCATCCTCATGTATTTGGAAACAAGAGAGATTATACATCAGAAGAAATATCAGAATATTGGTTGAAACATAAACAGAAAGAGAAAAAACGCCAATCGATTCTTGATGGTTTGCCGGAAAACGCCCCGGCTCTGATTTTTGCTTATCTCCTCGGGCAAAGAGCAGCAGCCCACGGTTTTGACTGGGCTGGACCTTCGGCTGCCTTAGAAAAAGTAAAAGAAGAAATATCAGAATTGGAAGAATCTTTAAAGGAAAAAAATAAATTTAAAATAGCCGAAGAATTGGGAGACGTTTTATTTTCCCTGGTCAATGTTTGTCGGTTGGCGGGATATAATCCAGAAATTATTTTGAGGCAGGCCAATAAAAAATTTGAGAAAAGATTCAAAACTCTGGAAAAAGAATTAGAAAAGGAAGGGAAGAAATTGAGGGAATGCTCACTGGAGGAGCTTGATCAACTCTGGGAGCGCATAAAAAAGAAAAACAAAGCCAATCATTTGCGCTGACTATTTTTTCTCTTTATCCAGGGCTTCTTTTTTTCTGAGCATTAAGGTGGCTTTTATGAAATCATCCAGGTCTCCATCGAGTATGCGGTCAACATCTCCAGTTTCCATTCTGGTTCTCAAATCCTTGATCATTTTATAGGGGTGAAGTACGTAAGAACGGATCTGGTTGCCCCAGGCAATTTCTGATTTAGAATCTTCCAGCTTATCAATTTTTTCCTGTTTCTTCTTTTTCTCGATTTCATACAGGCGGGCTTTAAGGAGTTTCATTGCCCTGGCTTTATTCTGATGCTGGGACCTTTCATTCTGACACTGGACGACTATTCCAGTTGGCAGGTGAGTGATACGGACTGCAGAGTCAGTCCTGTTGACATGCTGGCCGCCTTTACCTGAAGCTCGATAAGTATCAATTTTGAGGTCGTCCGGATTAATTTCCACCTCGATATCTTCATCTATTTCTGGATAGACAAACACAGCTGCAAATGAAGTGTGGCGGCGCTTATTAGCATCAAAGGGAGAAATTCTGACCAAGCGGTGAACACCTGATTCCTGACTCAGCAAGCCGAAAGCATAGTCTCCTTCAATCCGTATGGTAGCGCTTTTTAAACCAGCTTCCTCTCCCGGCTGAAAGTCAATCACTTCGGTTTTAAATCCTTTTCTTTCAGCAAATCGCATATACATGCGGAAAAGCATCTGGGCCCAATCCTGAGATTCAGTTCCTCCTGCACCGGGATGAATAGTCAGGATGGCATTTCTGGCATCATCAGGGTCAAAAAAGAATGTTCTGAGTTCAGCTTCTTCTAATTCAGCTTCGAGGGTCTGGATAGCGCGACGGAGGTCTTCAATTACAGTTTCTCCCTCTTCTGCCAGTTCCAGTAAAACTTCTATTTCTTCTTTTTTCTCCTGCAGGCTTTTATAAAATGCAAGGTCTTTCTCTAACTGCTTTTTTTTCTGTTGAAGAGATTGAGACTTTTTTTGGTCATTCCAGCTTTCAGGAGATGATAATTCAGAATTTATTTTTTCTAACTCTTGCCTTTTATGATCCAGGTCAAAGAAAACCTCGAACTTCTTCTAATTTCTTAAAAAGACTGAAAGCTTTTTGCCGGCTTTCTTCTAATCTTTCTATTAGTGTTGATTCATTCACCTTACTTACTCCTCAGCATAGCCAAGATAGAGGAGAATAACCTTATTGTCAAGTCCGGTTATTTAAAGTAAATTTAACCTGGGTTATTTGTGAACTATAAAATAGCCCGGATTCCGGGTACTCTTTTTTACCAGCTCATTAAGGGCTTTCTGAGCTTCTTCCTTAGTTTGATAGCCGCCAAGCCAGAGGCGATAGAGCGGCTTTTTGTCCCGAGGAAAGGGCTCTCTAATTAATACCCGGTAGCCCTGCTTCTTAAATCTATCTGCCATTAGCTTGGCACTGGATAAATCATTCAAGGCACCGACTTGAATAAAATAATTACCGCTGGCTACCTGCTCAGGAGGAGCTGCGGGTTTATTACTGGACCTGGAGGCTGGCTTGGTTGAGGGATTAACTTCAGGGGTGGAAGTTTTGGGAGGAGAAGTGCTGGTGGGCGGTAATTGAGCTCTTTTTTCCTCTGATGGCTTTTGCTCAGGGGCTGATGTCTGATTGGCTAAGGGCTCAGTGGATGTCCCGGAAATAGCGGGACTCACCTGGTTGCTTTCATTTTCTTCTTTTACCGGTGTCGGAACGGGGGAGGTGACTTTCTCCTCGATTTTAGGTGATAGAGTTGTCTGAGCTACCAGTTCTGCCTGTTTTTTCCCAACCTGAACACCAAGGAAAAAAATTACAGTCCCCATTATCAGTATGCCCAGGATGATAAAAACCAGGAAAGTTGGTGAAAGTTGAATTTCTCGGTAATCTCGGTTCATTGCTTTTATTTTTTCTCCTGTGATTTATCTGGGGAAAAAGCTCTTAATATTTCCAGGGGCAAAGGAAAAACAATGGTAGAATTTTTTTCAGTAGCAATTTCGGTCAGGGTGCCCAAAAAGCGAAGCATAATGGTCTGAGGATTCTGAGAAATAATATCAGCGGCCTGAGCCAGCTTAGTGGCTGATTGGAATTCTCCATCGGCATGAATAACCTTGGCTCGTCTTTCTCTTTCTGCTTCGGCTTGGCGAGCTATAGCTCTGATCATATTTTCTGGCAGGTCAATGTGTTTAATTTCGACTAATTGAACTTTTATTCCCCAGGGGTCAGTGTGCTTGTCAATTATTTCCTGAAGTTGCGCATTGAGCTTTTCTCTTTCTGAAAGCAGTTCATCCAGCTCAACCTGGCCCAGAACACTGCGCAGAGTAGTCTGGGAAAGCTGTGAGGTAGCATAAAGATAGTCTTGAACTTCGAGGACTGCTTTCAGTGGTTCCATCACCCGGAAATAAAGTACAGCACTGACCTTAACTGAAACGTTATCTTTGGTGATAACATCCTGGGGTGGGATATCCATCACGATCAATCTTAAGCTGATGCGGACCATACGGTCGATAGGAGAAAAGACAAAAATTAAGCCTGGCCCTTTCGGTTTGGATAAAACGCGGCCCAAACGGAAAATTACCCCTCTTTCGTACTCTTTTAAAATTTTTATCGAGTTCAAAAGATAAAGGAGAATTATGGCCCCGACTATGATAGGAAAAGTAATCATTCTCCACCTCCTTTAAATGACAGGCCGACCTGTCGCCCTTACATTTTTTTTATTTTTAAGGTCAGATGGTTTAAAACTTCAACCACCTGAACTTTATCACCTCTATTTATGGGCTCATCCGAAACTGCTCGCCAAATTTCGCCATGAACGAATACCTGACCTTCAGTCGTAAATGAAGTTAAGGCTATTCCTGTCTCTCCTACCATTCCTTCTTTGCCAGTAATAGTTTTTCTGGCGTGAGCTTTTATAACCAGATAAACCAGAAAGATAAAAACCAGGGATACCCCTAAGGCCACAGGAATAATATATTTAAGACTGGGTCGAAGTTCCGGAATTGGAGCCTTAATTAAAATAACCGAACCGAGAACCAGAGATATAATTCCACCCATGGTTAAAGCTCCATAACTGTGAACTTTTACTTCCAAAACGAAAAGTACTGTACCGAGAATAATGAGCAGCAGGCCTACATAATTTACTGGTAATATTTGAAAAGAAAAGAAAGCCAGCAATAAACTTATTCCTCCCAGGACGCCGGGCAGAATAGCACCGGGATTGGCAAATTCAAAATACAAACCCAGTAAGCCGATCATCAGGAGGATATAAGCCAGATTAGGGTTAGCTATCGTCATAAGAAATTTCTGGCGAAATGTCATTGGAATTTCTTCAATGGCTTCGTTTCCGAGGTCAAGGACTTCTACCTGCCCGTTAAATCTCTTTATTTTCCAACCGTTAATTGCTCTGACTAATTCCTGTTCAGAATTTGCTACCAGGTCTATAAGTTTGCCTTTCAGGGCTTCCTGTTCAGTATAACTGAGACTTTTCCTAACAGCGTCTTCTGCCATTTGTATATTGCGGCCCCTTTTTTCGGCTAATGTCCTTATATAAGAAGCGGCATCGTGAGTGACTTTTTCTTCCATAGTTTTGTCTTGTTCCTGACCGGTTAAACCAATGCTGACAGGATGAGCGGCTCCGGTGCTCGTCCCTGGGGCCATAGCGAATATATCGCAGGCTATAGCAATAAAAAAACCGGCCGAAGCAGCCCGGGCACCATAAGGGCTAACATAAGCAGCTACCGGAACAGAGGAATTAACGATACCCTCAATTATTTCTCGCATGGAGGAATCAAGACCACCGGGAGTGTTTAATTTAATGATTAATAGCTTAGCCCCTTCTTTCTGGGCCTGTTCCAGAGATTTAAGAACATATTCGGCTGTTACCGGGTGGATTGGATCTCTAATAGTTATGGATAAAATTTTGGCTTCCAGGGAGATGGAAAAGGATAATAGGATAGAGAGAACGAGGATTGTATTTAAGATTTTTTTCACTGCATAGTCATTATAGAAACATACTTGATACAAGTCAATTAGTTCTCCGCTTCCAGGAAGCTTGACATTTTGTTGCCAATAAACTAATTTTAGTCTATTAAATTTAGCCGGCTCCTTACGGATCAGGAGATATTAAATGATTAAAAATGATTTAGCCATAATCCTGGAAAGAAAAGGAAATTTCGGCCGGGCAAAATCTGTCCTGCTGGTGGAGACCATTCTGGAATCGATGAGGAAGGCTCTTTTGAAAGGTGAAAAGATTGAGATCCGGGGATTCGGTAGCTTCCGGGTAGTGCCCAAAAAATCTGGCTACGGGCGAGATATCAGGCGTAACAAGCAGATTCCTATCAGCGGTGGACACCGGGTCAAATTTAGAGCTGGTCTGGATTTTAAGAAGCAACTTAAAAAATCATCTGCGGAATGAAATAGAATCTTAGGTCTGTTAAGTTTTTACATTGCTGAGGTAAGTTTTAAAGGCTGCCGTTCTGGTTTCTAAGCCGAGTTTTAAGATTTTGGTCTATTTTTGAACTGCTGTCCTGATTTTTTTAGTAGCAAATCCTGATAAAGATTAAAATAAACCTTTTCTGCCTGCTCTATTGTTTGAGCTAAGGAACCAGAGGTTTCTATTAAATAATCGGCAAAAGGAATTTTCTGTTCATTTTTCAGTTGAGCCTGAATTTTTTCCTTTGCCTGAGAAATGCTGATCCCATCACGCTGGCAGAGTCGAGCTAATTGGATTTCAGGACGACAGTAAGTTAAAATAATCCGATCATAGAAATAATGATAACCGGCTTCAATTACCAGGGCAGCTTCAGTTACGTAGATTTCATATTTTCCCGATCTTTCCAGTTCAGCTATTTTCTCCCTGATCTTTTTTAAAATTTGAGGATGGGTAATAGCATTTAAAAATTTTCTTTCAATTTCATTTTTAAAAATTATCTGACCCAACTTTTTTCGGTTGATGGTTCGATCCTCATTGAGGATAATTTGGCCAAAATGTTCAACAAGAGCTTGCCATAATTCTTCGCCGGGGAACATCAGTTCGTGAGCAACCAGGTCAGCGTTCTGGACAAAACAACCCTTTTCGCTGAGCACCCGGGCGACAATTGACTTTCCGGTGGCTATGCCTCCAGTTAAGGCTACGATCAGCACTGTCTTCCTGCATCAGTCTTCTACCAGGAAGCGAAAGTCTTTATTGAACCTGACAGCCACTCCCTGCTTTCTGGCTTTGTCGCCTTTTTTCTCCAGGCGAACAGTGGTGCCATCAAGTGAGAGTTTAACTTTTTTCCCTTCAGTCACTTCCGGCGGCAGTTCTATAGTCAGATTAACCTTGGAGCCAACTACCAGATTGGTATCAAGGACAAAGTAGGCTCCGGTAGAGGAGATGTTTTCCAGAGTGGTTTTTTCTTTGAATTTTTTGCCCTGGGGGAGTTTTCCTTCAATCTCGGCTGGGAGAGGTAGTTCAAATCTCCATTCCCGCCGGCGGTTGATCACGGCCGGGACAGCCTTAGCTTTCTTTTTTCCAGTTCCAGCAACCTTTTTTTTGGTCATAACTTTTGTTTTCTCCGCCATATTTCCCCCTTTTTTCCTTTCACTAAAATAGGGCTGAATTGATAGCATAAAGGGCCAGCTGCAGCCGACTGTGAGTATCCAGCTTTGAATAAATGCTTTTGATATGGGAGCGAACGGTGTTTTTGCTTATGAATAAGATTTTAGCAATTTCTTCATTACTTTTGCCCTGCCCGATAAGCCTTAAAACCTGGAACTCAGTAGGTGTCAGCTCCTCCAAAGTTTTTTCTTTTAGGTCGCGGCCAACCACTGATATTATTCTGTCCATTATGGAAGACATTTTATCCCGGGGAAGCCAGATTTCCCCTTTATTAACCACGCGAATTGCTTCTGGCAGCTGATTGCCTGGATCATTTAAATCAAAATAACCTCTGGCCCCTGCATTAATCAGATTTATGATTTCTTCGTGAGAAGGAATATTGCCCAGAAGCAAAAGCTGAGTTTTGATCTGGGGTTTAATCATCTCTTTAATAGCTTTGCAAATCTCTTTAAGATGAGGCAATGGCTCAAGATGAGCGAAAAGAATAACCTGGGGACTCAATTTTTTGATGGAGTCCATGAAATTTTCAATAGTCCCTTTTTCTACGGTTAAAATATTAAGCGAGCGATCAGGTTCAATAGCCTTAATTATCCCGGTTAAAATGATGTCGGAGGGACAATAAATTAATAAATTAATTTTTTCTTGAGCAGCAGCGGGCTTTTTATTTACAGCTATATCGGTCTTTTGTTTTGGCATACCCTTTTACCCCTCAAATAAGTTTCTCATACTTAAAAATTAAATATTACAATTGTTTCTATCTGTCAAGAGAAAAATCAATAAAAAGCTGGAAAAAAGAATGAAATGATTATACAAAAAGGGGAATAATGGCCTGAAAGGGAGGCAAACAGGCTTAAAATTTATCGGAGAACAGTAAGCAGGTTAAAAAAAATTGAAATTAATTTTCGGAATTTTTATTAGCCGGGCCCAGCTGAAAGTGGCGGTCGAGCTCAATGGTAACTAATTGAGAGAACTTTTTCCCTCCATTAAACTCAATTCGACTTATTGTTCCTGAAACTTCCAGTTTCAAAGGATGAAGTAAAAAAGCAGTAGCAGGTATTTCTAAGGTTAATTTTAAAGGGCTGCCGATTTTTACCGCTGTCTTCAGATGAAAACAGGCCAATTCTGAGCTTATACTTATAATTTCGGTCGTTTCCTTGAATTTGCGGCCAGAGGCGCTCTGGCCAACGACCAAAGCCGGAAGAGAGAGCGAAAGAAGCCGCTCCCCCTTCCGATCTCCGGTTACGCCTTGGATGGAGGATTTATAGTCTTTATTTTGACTCGTTTCAGCTTTCATAGCGCCTTCATTATCATCTCTTAGATTTTATTCAGCAATCGCTTTTTGAGATGAAAAAAAGGGTGAATTTTTTTTTGCTTACCTCACCTCTCTTTGAAATTCATTGACCTTTTTCTCTTCATTATCAAAGACGAAATTAATTTTATTTTTTCTCATCAGTCTTACTTTTGAATTTTATCGGAGCTAATAATATAGCGGGAATCGAGCTTCAAGCGAATTTTCTGGAAATTATCTTGGCTTAAGGCAGGCTCTATTGATATTACCTTTCCTTTAAGTATCAGAGAAAGGTCCTGTCCATCGGTCAGCTTCTGGGGCAGGGGTATTATTAACTTTAACAAAGAAAATAAATCAATATCTGTTTTCAACAAAAAAGAGGCTTCTTCGCTGCTTATATAGGAAAGAGTAGAAATTTCTTCAAAATTCTGACCCTGGTGGTTAATTCCGATGATTTTTAATGATAAGGGCATCTCCAAAACTTTATTTTCTTTCTTCTCTTCTGTTTTTCTCAGCTCTTGACTATTATTTTTAACCTTTTTCATAATGACCGCTTCCTTAAAGAATACTAAAAAATCTTTTTTAAATTTATCTGGTTAGGCTACTTTTTCAATCATCTTTGAGGATGAAAAAAAGGGGTATTTTCTTCTCACCCCCGTTTTTTTAGTTCAATTGCTGCCCTTGATTTTCTTGACAAAAAATATGGGGCTGGATAGAATTACCCCGTTACTGGAGGTAAATTCAAAGTGAATGAAGAACGTTTGGTGACTCAGATTACTCCCAAAAGCGAAGATTTTTCTCGCTGGTATGTGGATCTTATCCGTCGGGCGGAGCTGGCGGATTATGCTCCAATGAAAGGAATGATGGTTATCCGCCCTTATGGTTATGCTATCTGGGAAAATATACAAAAATTACTGGATAAAAGAATTAAAGCCAGCGGTCATATTAATGCTTATTTTCCGCTTTTTATTCCTGAGAGTTTTCTGCGCAAAGAAATGGAACATCTTAAGGGATTCGCACCAGAAGTAGCCTGGGTAACACATGGCGGCGATGATGAGCTTGAGGAACGCCTGGCTGTCCGGCCAACTTCAGAGGCTATTATTGGTTATATGTATTCTAAATGGATAAAATCCTGGCGGGACCTACCTGTGTTGATAAACCAGTGGGCCAATGTGGTCCGCTGGGAAAAGGTTACCAGACCGTTTCTCCGGACTACTGAGTTTCTCTGGCAGGAAGGTCATACTGCCCACGAAAGTTATGAAGAAGCTCAGGCAGAGACTCTGCTAATTCTTGAAATGTACCGCGAATTTGTAGAAAATGAGCTGGCCATCCCGGTAATTTATGGTCGGAAGACTGAGCGAGAAAAGTTCGCTGGAGCCCTGGCTACTTATGCCATCGAAGCTCTGATGTCCGATGGGAAAGCTTTGCAGATGGGTACTTCCCATAATTTGGGTCAGCATTTTGCCCGGGTTTTCAATATTAGGTTTGAGGACCGTAACCAGGAGCTCCAGTATGCCTGGCAAACTTCCTGGGGTGTTTCTACCAGATTAATTGGAGCTCTGGTAATGGCTCATGGAGACGATTCTGGTCTGGTTTTTCCTCCCCAGGTAGCTCCGATTCAAATGGTAATTGTGCCTATCTCTATCGGCAACTGGAAGGAAACAGTCTTGCCTGTGGCCAAGGAAATTAAAAACAATTTACAGAACTTCGGATTTAGAGTTTTTCTGGATGACCGGGCAGAATATACCCCTGGCTGGAAGTTTTCGGAATGGGAAATGCGGGGTGTTCCTTTGAGATTAGAAATAGGACCAAGAGATATTAAAAACAATCAGGTGGTAGCTGTCCGCCGGGAAAATCCTGTAAAAATAGCTCTGGAAATAAGCAATCTTGAAATTAAGGTCAAGCAATTATTGGCTGAGATCCAGAAAGCTATCTATGATAAAGCCTTAGCTTTTCAAAAAGAAAATACTTATGAAGTTACCAGTTACCAGGATTTTAAATCAGTTATTGAAGAAAAAAGGGGATTCATCAAGGCCTTTTGGTGCGGCTCTGAAGATTGTGAAGCCAGGATTAAAGAAGAAACCATGGCCACTATTAGAGTAATTCCGCAGTCTCAGGAAAAGCCGGAAAAAGGAAAATGCGTTTATTGTCAGAAAGATGCTGAAATTATGGCAGTTTTTGCCAGGGCTTACTGAGCTCACATTAAAATGTAAGCGGGGGCAGTTAAATTCGATAAAAGCAGGAGAGAGGGGTGAAAAAAAAGTTAAATTATGTCGAAGAAAGAAAAGCCATGGTTGAGTATCAAATAATAAAGCGGGGGATAAAAGACAAAAAAGTTCTGGAAGCCATGGCTCGAGTCCCCAGACATCTCTTTGTTCCAGAACAGATGAGGGAGCTGGCTTATAGCGATGAACCTTTGCCCATAGGAGAGGGACAAACTATTTCCCAGCCCTTTATCGTGGCTTATATGACTGAGGCTTTAAAGCTAAGAGGAAAAGAAAAAGTTCTGGAAATCGGAACGGGATGTGGTTATCAGACAGCTATACTGGCTGAAATTGTCGGGGAAGTCTATACGGTGGAATTAATTCCGACGCTGTCCTGGCGCGCGCAAAAAATTCTAACAGAACTGGGTTATGACCATATTAAATTTTTAATAGGTGATGGGTCAAAAGGCTGGCCAGAATTTGCTCCTTATGATGCGATTTTAGTTTCGGCTGCTCCTCCAACTTTACCCCGGCCATTGGTTGAACAGCTTAAAATAAATGGGCGAATGATTATTCCGGTTGGCACTGATTTGCAGGAGCTGGTTTTGGTGACCCGAAAAAAAGATGGCTGGCAGGAAGAAAGGTTAATCGGGGTGAGATTTGTTCCTCTAATAACTGTTCATTAATGCCTATCAAGCAGGGGAAATCGGTTTTTGGAGAAATAAAATGAAAAAAGGTAAAAAAGGTAAAACAGAAGGGAAGCAAGTTTTTTATTTTAAAGATTTTGTCTTGGTTCTTACTATTTTTCTTTCGATTCAATTTCTCTATTGTCAGAATTATAAAAAAGATAAATTTATAAAAATATTCCTACCATCCGGCCAGGCGTTAACTGCTGAGTTAGCGGTTACTCCCCAGGAAAGAGAAAGAGGTTTGATGTTCAGAAAAGAGCTGGCTCCCGATCAGGGAATGTTGTTTGTTTTTGATCAAGAAGACCTTTATTCTTTCTGGATGAAGAATACACTTATTCCTCTTGATATTATCTGGTTGGACTCCAACCAGCAAATTGTCCATATAGAAAAAAGAGTTCCTCCCTGTTCCGCAGATCCCTGCCCAACTTACAGTCCTGACCATCCAGCCAAGTATGTTCTCGAGCTTAAAGCCGGTCAGGCCGACACTTTAGGTTTGAAACTTTTTGACCGGCTATCTTTCATCCTTCCAGCCTGGGTAAAAGATATAAAGAAATAAAATCTGTTCGAGGCTTATTTTTTCTCTTTTTGTTCTGTCTGATAAATTAATTCTGGTTTTTTTTCTGGAGTTTGCCCATAATAAAAAAGCCAGCGGTAATAATATTCTTCACCGTTGTAGATTCTTATTGATTTTTCCTGAGAGCTGCTAACTACTCCTATAATCTGAGGATTATTAATGCTCTTTATGTTCTCCTCTGGAACTACCAACAGCTTTTCTTGACCTCCCGTCTGACTGGGAGCGGTAGCAGCCGGAAGACGGGTAGAAGTGGTCGGGGGAATTAACAAAAGGTTCCATTTACCAGAAGCTGACATTGGATCGGGGTATAATTTTCTCAAACATTTTTGCTTGATTAATTCCTCCAGAGATGAGGGAAAAGCTCCTGGCTTTTTCTGCTGGTAAAGACGTATAGCTTCAACATACTGGAGGCCTCGGAAAATCAATTCTTCCTCCTTTTCCCGTTTTGTCTGGGTCTCCAGGACTGGTACGGCCACCAGCAGGCTTAAAGTTAAAACGAAGACAGCCAGCAGGACTAATATCAAAACATATCCTTTTTGGTCAGCCAGAAATGATTTCATTTTCTGTTTTTTATTAATTGTTTTCCAGAGAATTTCCATTTCTATTTGAATTTTATTTTTAACCATGCGGAATGCTTCTCATTCTATGTTATCTACCAGGTATTATAAAAAGTTCCATCCAGAGCCCGGGCTTCAGATCCCGATTTGACGTCAACTACGCCCAGATTTTCAGGTGGGATATACTCATCAGCCGGAGGTGTTTGTCTGATCTCTACCCAGGTTTCGGCTGAACCGGTTATAGGATCAATGGGAATAGTCTTAAGATAGTTTTCTTCAATCAGAGACTGAAGGGTAGGAGGATAACGATGTTTATCCTGATAATATTGATCAATCATCTTTCGTAAAATAAATAAATTTTCTTTGAGCACTGCCTCCCTGGCTCTCTTGACTGACATCTGATACTGGGGGACAGCCAGGCCTAACAATATGCCAATAATGCTTAATACGACCAGTATTTCTATCAGGGTAAACCCTTTATTAATTTTGGTTAGTTTCCTTTTTCTGTTCATCTGGCCTTACCAATCACGGTATTTACTACCATCCAGAGCCTTTGCCTGGCTGGTAGTGTAAACATCATAAACATTCTGTCCCCCCCAGGTATCGGAATCAGGGTCGTCCTGGTAGGACCTGAGACCCCACTCATAAGAATCAGTCATTGGATCGCGGGGAATACGGCGAAGAAAGCGAACTATCATTTTTTTTACTGATTTTTTCCCGGTAGAATCAGTTATTTCCTCTTCTACCTCTACTCCCTTGACCAGCGTTTCTAAATCAGGTGGATAACCATAAGAATCTGGTTCTACCTTTATTTTTTTTTCATCAGCTAATTTTTTGTACTGGTCGATAGCTTCCCGAATCAATCGAAGGTTCTGTCTTAGTTCTGATTCTTTTTCTCTTTTTACAGAGGTGGTAATAATGGGGATAGCTACCGAAGTCAACAGAGCTAAGATAGAAAGAGTAACTACCATTTCCAGCAGGGTAAAACCCCTTTGTTTACCCGAGGAAAAAACTCTGGATTTTCTCCTCATAATGTTATGCTTTTAAAAGCGATTTCGATCATTGCGGAAGCGGGGGCTGGAATGGCTATGAGGACGGCGATCGGCAGAATAATTATGGCTCCGATTGTGGACTTCAGGCTGACCGCTTTTGCCTTCTTCCTCCAGAGCCTTTTTGCTGAGCCTTATTCTATTGTTTTCTTCGTCGATATCAATTACTTTGACCGTTATAGTTTGGCCCAGTGTAATTTCATCCTTAATATTCCGAACACGATAGGGAGCAACTTCAGAAATGTGAAGCAAACCTACAATATTGGGCAAGATTTCTACAAATGCTCCATATTCTTCTAAGCGGACAACCTTGCCAGTATAAACCTGCCCCAGTTCAACTTCGGCTGTAATTTCTCGAATCATCTCACGGGCCTTTTCCGCCGACTCCATATCAACTGAGGCTATGGTCACTTTTCCAGTTTCTTCAATATCTATTTTTGCTCCAGTTTGAGCTACAATTTTTTTTATCATCTTGCCCGCAGGACCAATGACGTCGGCCACTTTTTCCGGGCTAATAAATAAAGTAATGATTCTTGGCGCATAGGGCGATAGCTCCGGTCTTGGGGCGGGAAGAGCTTCTTTCATCTTTTCCAGAACTTTAAGTCTGGCCTGCCTTGATTGCCCCAGAGCTTCTCGAAGGATTTGCGGAGTCAAGTAGGGGATTTTTAGGTCTAACTGAATAGCGGTAACGCCTTTTTCTGAGCCGGTTACCTTAAAATCCATGTCCCCGTAATGATCTTCAAGCCCGGCGATATCAGTCAGAATAGCATATCGATCACCTTCTTTAACCAGGCCAGTGGCAATTCCTGCCACTATCATCTTCAAAGGGACACCGGCATCCATTAATGCCAGCACACCGCCACAAACAGTAGCCATAGAAGATGACCCATTGGATTCGAGTATATCGGAAACAATCCGGATGGTATAAGGAAAAGTATCTTCATCAGGAATAGCCGGGAAAATTCCTTTTTCTGCTAATGCTCCGTGACCTATTTCTCTCCTGCCAGGAGCTCTCATAAAAGAGACTTCGCCCACGCTAAAAGGTGGAAAATTATAATGCAGCATAAATCTTTTTTCGGCTTCTTCTCCCAGGCCATCCAGCCGTTGAACATCTTCAAAAGTACCCAAGGTAACGGTAGCCAGGCTTTGGGTTTCACCTCTGGTAAACAAGGCCGAACCATGAGTACGGGGTAATAATCCAACTTCGATACTTATTGGCCTTAATTCATCAAAGGCACGTCCATCGGCCCTTTTCCCTTCATTTAAAACCAGCTCTCTAACCAGTTTCTTTTGTAAGTTATAAAAAATATCTTTGATTTCATTAATTTCTTCAATATTTTCCTTTGGTATCTGGCTCAGAAGTCGGTTGAGAATTTCTTCGCTGGCCTTCTCGCTGGCTTTTTTCTGTTTGATTTGAATAGCCTGCAATAATTCGGCACTGATTTCTTCCTCGATTTTTTTAACTTTTTCTGGATCAGGTTTTTTAATCTCCACTTCCATTTTTTTGATGTTTAGCTGATTAAAAAGCTCTTTCTGAGCAGCCACAATTTTTTTTATTTCTTCCTGAGCCAGAATAAGCCCTTCCATAATTTTTTCTTCTTCCACTTCATAGGCCCCAGCCTCAATCATGCATATTCCTTCCTCATTTCCAGCAACTACCATGTTTAAGGCGGATTTTTCCAATTGGGAAGAAGTTGGGTTTATGATAAATTGGTTATCAACCAAACCAATTTTTACTGCTCCGATGGGAGTGTTATAGGGAATTTCAGAAAAATAAAGGGCAACTGAAGCTCCAATTATGCCCAGAGTATCAGGTTCGTTCTCCAGGTCCGCTGATAAGAGAAGGGCTACAATCTGTGTATCATGGAAGTAGCCATCGGGAAATAACGGCCTTATCGGCCGGTCAATTAACCTGGCCACCAGAATCTCTCTTTCCGAAGGCTTACCTTCACGTTTAAAAAAACCACCAGGAATTTTTCCTGCAGCATAGGTATTTTCACGGTAATCAACAATCAGGGGAAGGAAGTTTTTTTCCTGGGAACTTTCTTTCTTACAGGTTGCTGTTACCAGCATAATGGTGTCGCCATAGCGCACAAGTGCTGAACCATCAGCCTGTTTTCCAACTTTGCCAATTTCGATCGATAAAGGTCGACCACCTATTTCTAACTTAATTGTATTAGTCATCGTCTAACTCGGTTTCAAATTAATGGCTGGAAGCTTATTTTCTTAAATTTAACTTGTGAATCAGGTTTTCGTATCTGGATTTATCTTTTTCCTTGAGATATTCCAGAAGCCTCTTTCTCTGTCCCACCAGCTTCATTAGCCCGCGTCGAGAATGGAAATCTTTTTTATGAATTTGAAAATGATTGATTAATTGATTAATTCTTTCAGTCAAAATAGCCACCTGAACTTCAGGCGAACCCGAATCAGCTGAATGAATCTGATTTTCCTGAATAATTTTGGTTTTTATCTCTTTGGTTAACACGCTTTAAACTCCTTATTTTTCTTATTGATAATAGCAAAAATCGGGTAAAAAGTAAAATTTTTATTTTAAAGATAAATTTAAATCAGAAAAAGAACTTAATTCTGGCCGGTCAGGGCCTTTTTTCGGGATAACAGGTGATGGGCATAGCTGGAAAGCCAACCGCCTTGGGTTTTTTTAATTTCCTCCAGCTGAGCCTCAATTTCATTCAGGTTTAATCTGTTAATTTTTCTCCTATTTTTGCTTTTTTCAGCTGGGCTCTCAGGCATCTGACTACCTCCCTAAGAATTAAAAATAGCTGGTTAGAATAGCAAAAAAATAAACTTCTGGCAAGAAGAGGGGAAATTTCTAAGAGTATAATCTTCTTTTTTTAATAACTATAATTTAAACTGAAGGCAATAATTCCCGGGCCGGTAATCATACTTATTTGAGGTTTATTTTTTATTTGATGTAAAGGCTGCCCTATTTTTTTGCCGATAAAAAAGCCAAGAAGGCTGGCGGCTACTACGTCGGAAGCAAAATGTTTGTCCAGTAATACTCTTGACAGAGAAATTCCAGAAGCTAACGAATACAGCGAAATCTTAAGAGCAAGAGAATTAGTGCTGGAAGCTAAACAGGAAGCCAGGGACCAGGCAGCAGCGGCATGTCCCGAAGGGAATGATTGCCATTTTCCCTGAAAACTTAAAGGGTGAAAACTGAAAGCTCCTTCTCCAGCATAGGGCCTGGCCCGACCAAAGCCGATTTTCCCTACCTGAACAAAAATCTCTGTTATTAACAGGCTTTCGGCCGAGAGTAAAAAAGCCTGCCTGGTTTTCGTTTGGCCACAAATTTCTCCAAACAAATAACCTGTGGTGACCAAACCCAGCAATATGGTCGGACTCCCGACTGTGGAAAAGGCCCTGGCCATAGAATGGCTGGCTGAAGATTCTTCATCAACTACCCACTTGTGGATGGAATTATCAACCGGGAGGAAAGCCACAGTGGCGATAGAGGCCAGACCGGCTGATAGCCAGTCATTATCAGTCCAGTGAGCAGGGGAGAGGACTATATTCTCTGTATTTTTTAGAATATGCCTTAAAAAATAGCCGTTAAGATGCTCTGGTGGAGAATTGGACTCAATTTTTTTGGAGGTAGAATCAGCCAGAAGAAAATTGGTAGAAAAAAATAGAAAAAGCAAAATGGGAAAAAAGGATAAAGCAGATGGAAGCAAATTTTTTTCTTTTTTGCCTGGATAATTTTCCATGAAAACCATTCTATTCTAAAAATTTTATTTTTGCCAGCAATCAGCCGTATATAGCATTTTGCACTAAATAGATTATTGGAATAGAATTATTGCTTTACTCAGATAAAAAATCGACAAGCCTAAAAACTGCTGATTAAATGCTTCATTGGTTTTTAACTTGATTAAAAAGCTCCAATTTATTATTTTTTTGTATTGGAGAAATTAAATGCCAGAAAGAATGGTGAAAAGACGACAATTCATAAAAGAAGTTGGACAGGCAAGCCTGGGAGCTGCTGCTCTAATCTTTATACCCGGGCGGGGCCATAAACTTAATGATTTTGATCTTTTGATTCGCCAGGCTATGGTGGTTGATGGCACAGGGCGGAAGCCATTTCTGGCTGATGTTGGAATCAAAGCTAATCAGATTAAAGCTATAGGAAAAATAGGCGATAGGAAAGCTGGAAGAATAATCCAGGCTCAGGGGCTTTATCTGGCACCTGGCTTTGTTGATGTTCATAATCATACTGATGTTGAGCTGTTGGTTTGCCCTACGGCTGATAGCCTGATCCGTCAGGGGATCACCACAATTGTCGGCGGGAATTGTGGCTCGTCTCGCTTCCCCTTAAAGCCGGAAATGCTGGCCGAAGAGAATAAATATCTAAGAGAAGAACTTGGTATTGAAGCCGACTGGACGGATCTCTCCGGCTTTTGGCGTCGATTGAGGCAGAGAGGAACAGCAATAAATTTTGCTACCCTGGTTGGTCAAGGAACTATTAGAGCAGCAGTAGTTGGCTATAATGACCGCCAGCCAACTGCCAATGAGCTCGGAGAAATGAAATCTCTTCTGGCTGAAGCTATGGGCCAGGGGGCAGTTGGCTTATCTACCGGTCTGGAGTATGCACCGGGAAGTTTTGCTTCAACCGAAGAATTAATTGAGCTGGTAAAAACCATACAACCGTTTAATGGGATTTATGCCACCCATATGCGGGATGAACAAGATTATGTTCTTGAGGCCCTGGATGAAGCGATTACCATAGCCGAAAAAGCCAATGTTAGCCTGGAAATTTCTCATCTCAAGGTAGGTTATCCTCGAAACTGGAACAAAATTGGAGCAGTTCTTAAAAAAATTGATGAAGCTGCAGCTAAAGGAATAAAAATAGCGGCTGATGTTTATCCTTATACCGCTTTTTCTACAGGGCTTAGCGTCTTTTTCCCGCTCTGGGCAAGAGAGGGCAAAACTGAGGACTTTCTTAATAGATTACGTTCACCTGAGCTTCAATCGAAGCTGGAAGAAGCCATATCACAGGCAGAAAAAAATATTGGCTCCTGGGATAAGGTTCTTATAGCTTCTGTTAGGACCGAGAAGAATAAGAGATTGGAAGGACTTACTCTAAAAGAAGCCGCCAGTCTGGAAAATAAAAACGTCTATAATTTTATTCGTGATCTTCTCCTCGAAGAAAGTTCGCAGGTTTCCATGGTTTGTTTTGCTATGAGTGAAGAAAATCTGAAGAAAATTTTGCAACATCCTTTAACCAGCATCTGTACTGATAGTGAATTAGCCTCGACTTCAGGAATTTTAGCCAGGGGCAAGCCCCATCCACGCTATTATGGTTCTTTCCCCAGGGCAATAGCTGAATATGTGAGAAAACAGTCGGTTCTTCCTCTGGAAGTGATGATCAGAAAAATGACCGGCCTGCCGGCAGAAAAGTTCAGGATGAAAAACAGAGGAAAGATAAAAGAAGGAATGGCAGCTGATCTGGTTCTTTTTGATTTTAATCGACTTCAGGATAAAGCCACCTGGTCCTCACCTCATCAGTATCCTGAGGGGTTGCCTTATGTAATTGTAAATGGTCGAGTAGTGGTTGATAATAATGAAATTACAGGTGAACTTCCCGGCCAAATATTGAAAAATGAAGTGGCGAAAGGTTTAATCTGAAACTGAAAGAAATTAAAGGCTGGAAGATGAATAATCCTGAAATAAAAAAAGTGGCTGAGGAAAAAATAATCCTTAAGGAAAAGATAAAAGTTGGCCTGATAATTTTTTCTCTCTATGCTTTTTTTGCCTTTTTCTATCCTTCTTTAGCTTCTGCTTCTATTGAAAAACTGGAATTACAGGCGAGGAGTGGAGATATTTTTGAACTCAGGTTCAGACAGCTTCAGCCCGGGGAACCGTTGATGCTGATCTGGTCAGAGAAAAAATCTTCTGAGGTTGAAGTTTCCTTCCTATCTAATTTTTACCGCCTCGACAATACTCCTCAAAAATCTCAGTTTTTAATTCTGGGGATAGACCTGGCTACTGCTCCTGGTTTCCAGGAATTAGAAATACTTATTAAAGGGAAAAATCGGGAACCAGAAAAGCTTAAATATTCTCTGGAAATAAAACCAAGGGCTTTTCCCCAGAAAAAACTTACTGTTGACCAGAAATATGTCACTCCACCTCTCGAAGTTCAGGAAAGGATTAAAAGAGAAGCAGAAATTCTGGCTCATATTTATAGTCTGGTCACTCCTGATTGGCTGGCTCAGGGGAGTTTTATTATGCCTTGTGAAGGAAAAATTTTTCCCAATTTTGGTCAGCGGCGAATTTATAATAATGTGCCCCGCTCTATTCATTCAGGGGTGGACATCGCTGTGCCCGCCGGGCAACCCATCAAGGCAGCTAATTCCGGACGGGTAGTTCTGGCATCCAGCCTTTATTTTTCGGGGAAAACTGTTATCATTGATCACGGTCTGGGGCTTTTTAGCCTCTATTGTCACCTGTCAAAAATCACAGTTAAGAGGGGAGAAGAGGTTACTAAAGGAGAATTGATAGGGCTGGCTGGCTCAACCGGTCTTTCTACCGGGCCCCATTTACACTGGGCAATAAAGATTAAAGAAGCCCGCATCGATCCCCTGGCTCTGCTGGAATTGTCCTTTTAGACTTTTTAGATTTCAATCAGCTTCTACAGGTCTTTCTTATTATTTTTTTAAATAAGTCTCCAGCCAATCCAGCACCGTCTTCCACCAGAGCTGAGCGTTAAGTGGTTTTTGAACAAAGTGATCTTCATCGGGAAAATAAAGAAGCTTGGAGGGTACTCCCATTCTCTGCAGGGAAGTGAAAAATTGTAATCCCTGGTCTAAGGGAACACGAAAATCCAGAGCGCTGTGAATTACCAGACAAGGTGTCTTAAAATTTTGGACATAGGAGCTGGCTGAAAATTTCTGGTACATCTCAGGATTAGTCCAGGGTGTTCCACGATATTCCCATTCGGGGAACCAGAGTTCATCGGTAGCTCCGTATTCAGAACGAAGATCAAAAACTCCAGAATGGGTAACCAGGCATTTAAAAATATTGGTTTGACCTTCTATCCAGTCAATCATATAACCGCCATAAGAGGCTCCTGCCGCTGCAATTTTATTCTCATCTATAAATTTGTAATGGTGGCCTAAATAATCAACGGCATTAATAATATCCCGGTATGGTTTCCCGCCCCAATCACCGCTTATCGAATCTGTGAAAGCCTGCCCATAACCAGTACTGCCGTGGAAATTTACCATGGCTACCACATACCCAGGAGCGGCAAACATCTGCGCATTCCAGCGATAATGAAATTCATCCTGCCAGGCTCCCTGAGGTCCACCGTGAATTAACATAACCAGTGGATATTTTTTATTAAAATCGAAGAAAGGAGGTTTTAAAAGTAAGCCGTGTATTCTGGCTCCTTCAGATTCAAACCAGAAATCTTCTGCTGGATTCATTTTTAAATTGGCCAGCAAATCGGCATTGACCTTAGTCAGCTGTTCTATCTTTCTGGCTTTGAGATCAAGAGCGTAAAGGTCATTAGGAAGGTTAATGGCTTGGCTCAAAAAATAAATAAATTTAGAATCAGGCGATATCTGTAAATTACTCATAACACGGCCATTTAATATTCTTTCTATTTTTCCAGTAGACAGGGTAATTTTAAAGAGAGCGGTTCGTGCGGCTTCTTCAGCTAAAAAATAAATGGCCTTGCTATCGGGGGACCAGATAAATTCACCCACAGAATAATCAATTTTATCGGTCAAGTTGGTAAAAAGCTTTTTCTGGCGGTCGAAAAGAATAAGATTAAGCTTATCCGCTTCAAAACCGGGTCTGGACATTGCCCGATAAGCCAGATAATGGCCGTCTGGCGAATATTTAGGGTCTATATCATTGGCTCTATTGGTTGTCAGTTTCTCAATATTATTCCCTTCGGGAGACGTCAGGAAGATATCATTGTTGGTTCCCAGTGCCAGTTTGAACTCAGGATCGATATTGCGAACAAAAGCGATTTCTTTTTCATCAGGGGAAAGATCAAAATCAAGACCGCCTCCCAGAGCAATGGGTGGAGTGTCATAATCACCTGGAGTAAGATCGACCGGCGGCCGACCATCTAAAGGATAGATAAAAAGGTGGCTTCTGGTGCCATCAAACCAGGTGTTCCAATGGCGATAAAGAAGATGCTCATAGATTCTGGCTTTAACTTTGCTCTTTTCCTGCTCTTCAAATTTTTTGCGGTTACTTTCAAGATCAGGGGCTTCTGGAAATACTGAACTGGTAATTAATAAAAAATTCCCGTTTCGCGACCAGGCAAAGGAATTTACGCCTCCAGGTAGATCGGTCAGTTTTCTAACTTCTCCTCCTGCTGCGGGAATTATCCATAGTTGAGCTGTGCCACTTCGAGTTGAAATAAAAGCAAGATTTTTCCCGTCTGGTGACCAGCGTGGGAAAAAATCAGCCTGAGGGCTGGAGACCAGGCAGATCGGTTGACCTCCTGTTGATGGAACTAACCAGATATCGCTGTTTCCTTTATTGGCTTTGAGGTCCATGGTAGTTAGAACAAAAGCAATTTGCTTCCCGTCCGGGGAAAGCTGAGGGTCAGATATTCTTTTTATTTTGATAAAATCATCAAAGCTCAGAGCCTTTTTCTCCTGGCTTGAGGCCAGGGAAAAGCTTAAAATCAAAACCAGGCCCAGAATTATTATTTTCTCGAGCTTTTCTTTGGTCATCTTTCCTCCTTTTTTTAGCTTATTCCTATGAGCATTATAAACAAATAAAAAATCTCAAGCAAAGATGGGGCCAAATAAAATTCTGATAAAAATGTACTTCAAGCTGTTAGCCAATCTGCGATTAAATTTTTATTCAGGCCTGATAGATTTTGGTTTGGAAAATGTTAAAATAAATAAAAATGAACCGAGAGGTGTGTGTTTACGTAATAAATAAAAAAGACTGGATTTTAGTTGATGAATGTTGACCTTAAAAATATTCATTTTTCCTATGGATCAGTTAAAGCCCTGAATGGGGTTTCCTTTAGCTTGAGGGAAGGAGCTACGGGGCTTCTCGGCCCCAATGGTGCTGGGAAAAGCACCCTTCTTAAGGTGATGCTTGGTTTTCTTATACCTGATGAAGGTGAAGGTCGCGTTCTTGGCTATGATCTGCGGACTGAGCAGAAATTTATCAGGCAACAGGTTGGCTATATGCCTGAAGATGAATGCTACATCCCTGGAATGGATGCCGTTACTTTTACTTCTTATATGGGCGAACTTTCAGGTATGAGCAGACAGGAGGCCATAAAAAGAGCTCATGATGTCCTTTTTTATGTAGGTTTGGGAGAATCACGGTATCGACTGATAGATACTTATTCGGCTGGAATGAGACAACGGCTAAAGTTAGCTCAGGCCCTGGTTCATGATCCCAGGCTTCTTTTTCTGGATGAACCAACCTCCAATCTTGATCCGGCTGGACGGCAGGAAATTCTGGAATTGATCAGAGAAGTAGCTACCATCAGAGATATTAGCGTTTTAATTTCCTCTCACCTTTTAGCTGATATTGAGTTTATCTGCGATGAGGTGGTGATAATCAACAAGGGGCTGATTGCTGCCAGTGGTCGTATTGAAGATTTAAAGATGATTAATTATCAATTATATGAACTTAAAATTAAAGGAGAACTTAATTCTTTTAAAAAAGAACTCGAATCTTCAGGCTGTCGAGTAGAAGAAACAGAAGATCGGTTAATCAAGGTTTATACTCCTCCTGGTTTCGACCATTTAGAAATTTTTCGGGTAGCAGCTCGAAACAATATTCAGGTCAGACAATTTGTTCGCAGTCAAACTTCACTGGAAGATTTATTTGCCCGGGTGGTTGGGGTGGATTGATGGCTACAATAAGGGAAAAAGGCTATCACCACTGGGAGGGGCAATTAAGAGATAAACCTTGGAATTTCTGGCCAATTACCAGAACGGGAATAAAGCTGGCCTTTGAGCGGCGACGCTTTAAATTATTATTTGTTCTTTCCTTTCTTCCTGCGGTGATTTATGGAGTGGGCGTTTATGTTTCAGAAAGACTGGAAAATTTTAAATTTATGGCTCAGGGGGTGGATAAAACTTTACAGGTCAACCCTGGATTTTTCCGGTCTTATCTAACTCTGGATTTGATCTTTTTTGAAATTTTACTATTGATGTCATTAAGTGGGGCTGGGCTGATTGCTGATGACTTCCGTCATAAGGCTATCCAGCTTTACTTGGCGCGGCCTCTGAGCAAATCTGATTATCTTCTGGGTAAAGCCGGGGTGGTGATGTTTTTTGTTGGTTTATTGACTCTGGTGCCAGGAATTTTATTGTTTATTTTGAAGCTTCTTTTTTCTGGAAGCTTTAAATTCTTTTTAAATTACCCCTGGTTGATTCTTTCCATAATTTTTTACTCTGCTTTTCTGATGATATTCTTTACGGCCTTTGTTCTTTTAGCTTCTTCCCTTAGCAATAATCGGAACTATGTCATTGCCATAATGTGGTCTATCTATATTTTTTCCAATGTCCTTGGCGCTATTTTAAGAATAATTTTCCATTCGCCCTACTCGGCACTTTTATCCCTTAAAGCCAACCTTGATCAAGTGGGAGCAGCTTTCTTTTTGGTAAAACCCCCTTATGATTATCCCTGGTTTCTCTCCTTTTTATTGTTAATAAGTTTCTGCCTTCTGGCCTATGTAGTTGTCAGGCGGAAAATCAGGGGAGTGGAGGTTATCCGTTGACGGCAATTATAGAAGCCCTGAATTTATCCCGCTGGTATGGTAACGTCCTGGGGATAAGTGAGGTCAATCTGGAAATACAGCCGGGTATTACCGCTCTTCTTGGTCCGAATGGTGCGGGAAAATCGACCTTTATGAAAATAATTACAGGGCAGCTAAAGCCGAATATCGGAGAAGTCAGAATTTTAGGGGAAAAAGTGTGGAACAATCGCCATATATTTCGCCGGCTGGGTTTCTGTCCTGAAGTTGATGCATTTTATGAGGAGCTTTCAGGCTTTGAATTTCTCTTTTTTCTACTTTCACTTTACGGCTTTACTACCGCTGAAAGCCGGAAGAAAGCTGAACTGGCTTTGGAATTAGTTGAGCTTACAGAAGTTAAAGACCGTCAGATCAGAAGCTATAGCCGGGGTATGAGACAGCGGATAAAAATTGCTCAAGCTATTGCTCATAATCCGGAAATTATTATTCTGGATGAACCATTGAATGGGCTGGACCCACTGAGCAAGCGGCGCATTATTAAACTGATAAAAGAATTTAAAGGTGAGGGCAAAACTATAGTAGTTTCAAGTCATATTCTTCCCGAAGTAGAAGCCTTGACTTCAGAAATTGTTCTAATACATCAGGGTAAAATTCTGGCTCGGGGTGATATTTATTTTATAAGAGAATTAATTGACAGCCATCCTCATATGATCAGGATCAAGTCGCCCCATTTCCGCCAGCTGGCTAAAATTCTGGCCGGAGAAGATTATATCTTGAACATTTCTTTTAAACCTCAAGAAAATGTTGTAATCTTTGAAACACATCATCGTGATCGTTTCTTTAATCGCTTAAATGAGCTGATTCTGGGATCATTGGTGACTATTGATGAAATAACTTCACCAGATGATAATCTTCAGGCTGTTTTTGATTATTTGGTAGGTAAATAAAATGCGCCAAGAAATCTGGAGAGTTTTTTCCTTTTATTTTTTTCTAAGAAAAAAATCTCCAAAGACCAAAGCATTTTTTCTACTCAGTTGGGCGGCGGTGCTTCTGGCTTTAGTGATTAGAGTCTATAATTTGACTGGCAATTGGACTGAAAGCGGACAGGTAATTTTCCAGAATATATTGATGTCTTTTTTCCTTCAGTTTTTAATTGTTATTCTGGCCCTTTTCTATGGGACATCGGTAGTGACTGAAGAGCTCGATAATAAAACTCTTCCTTACTTATCATCCCGTCCATTGGCTCGGGCCGCAATTGTCATTGGTAAGTATTTAGCCTATCTTACTTTAACTACCCTTATGTTGATTTCGGCCGCGCTCCTATCTTACTTTATCCTCAGTCTCGATCGAGATTTCAGGCTGATTGATCTGTGGGCAGGCTTTCGTTATTCCTTAGTACTTACTCTCGGGCTGGCAGCATATCTTTCGTTTTTTACTTTTCTTGGTACCTGGTTAAAAAAACCGATGATGGTCGGTCTGGCTTTTGGTTTTGGCTGGGAAAGTGTTATTCAGTATTTTCCAGGGAGTACTCAAAAATTGTCCATAGCTCATTACCTTAAATCATTGCTGCCTCAGTACACCACCAGCAGTGGCAAGTTAGGATTTCTTTTCATTAGATTAGAACCCAGCAGGCCTCTGGTTGCTGCGGCTGTTCTCTTCTTAATTGTGATTTTCTTTTTGATTTTAGCTGCTCTTATCTTTACTTACAAAGAATATCTTTTTGAGGATTGACTTTTTGCTGAAGTCAAGAATCAGCTTATTTTCTTATCAGGTTTTTCTGTTGGAACCTTGATTTTCTCTTTTTCTGGATGAGGAAGAAGGCTGCTGCTTTTTTCTTTGAGAGTTTTTTCCAGTTTCAGGATGATATCTTCTTTAAGGCTGAGGAAAACTTTGACGTAACGTTCGGTAGAAGTTATCTCTAAGGAATCCAGAATCTGCCCCAATTCAGGTACCTGGCCAGTTGCGGCTAATCCCAGTGCCTTAAATCCATTAAGCATTTCTGCTATTTTTTTATGCTGACTCCTATCTTTGGCGTAAATATTTATTTCGATTAAATAAGAACCATTTCGATAATCTGAAAACGAAGAAATATAATTGATATCCTGCCACAGCTTAAGTGAGGGATTCTGGCTAATTCTTTCTTTTAGCCAATAGTCTGGAAGCTGGAAAAGACCGAAGGTTAAAGCATTTTTATTTATATCCTGAAGGTAAGTCTTTAAGTTTTTATTTTTTAGTACATTAGAGATTTTTTTATTGTATACTTCAATTATTTTTTTGATGGCTTCTTCCGAGCCAAGGGCTAAGTTGGAATTGTCCAGAAAAGCCACACAGACTACTGCTTTCCCGTCTATTTCTATAAAGGGCAAATAGGGAATTCCCTGGTAATTTTCCAGATTAGAATTTTTATCTGAACCAGGAGGAACTAATTTTTCTTTTTGATATTTAAGATTAATCAAAAGGGCGAGATTGGCCGGGATTTTTTTCATCTCATCGGTAGCAACCAAGGCCAGAAAATATACATCCTTTTCCGCCTTTAGATTAAATGGTTCAATTTTTTTCTCCAGAGAGTTGAAATTATATTGGTCTTTCAGTGTCTTTTGTATCAAGCTGAGATTCATAATTTTGTTCCAATTGACAATAAGAAAAGCCGGCGATTCCGCTGGTATCAGGGTTAACATATCCTGACCTCTGGCTGAACCAGCCACTGGGATTTTAGGCTGGGGGGTACAGCTTGATGAATAGAAAATTATTACCAAAACTAAAAAATAAAGAGGCAAAAGCAGAGTTTTATTCCTCATAAATTTCTCCTTTTTAATTATATACGAATTAATTTTCCCCATAGTTTATCAATCACTAAAATCATAACAAATTAGAAAGAGGAAATAAATAAAGCCCTGTCAGGAAAGGTATTTCAGGTCGGGGCAACTGAGAATTGTTTTATGATGTCTGCTATTCGATTGAGCCTGACTGCTGTTCCTTGGTAGCGAAGGCTGATAATCAAGAGGTGATTACTTGTCTGGAACAGAATGCAACTTTTACTAAAGAAGGTAAGCTTTTTTGATAGCCGGTAAACAGATTTTCATTTCATTCATTGATTTTAATTTACCTCCGGTAAAAACTTTTTTAGAATAAAAGAGAGTTAAAATATTTTGATTTTCGAACCTTGAGCTGATTAAAGCTCAGGTTAGATAGTCATTTTGGATGATAATGTCTTTTTTGGGGGCCGGATAGAAAATACATAATGAAAATAAAATATTATGAGCAAAAAGTAAATTCAGCCGGGAGTGCTCGTGGCCAGCAAACAGAAAAGGGATAAATAAAAAAGAAGACAAAGAACTGAAATTTCAGGTAAGATATAAGATAAAAGATTGAGGTCAAGAAAATTTTCAGATTTTAAAAAATTCCAGGGATTAAAGCGAAAATTAAGAAATGTAATAAAATAAGCAATAAGAGCGAGAAGGAAGAAAAAAATGAGTATGACCTTGGAGGAAATAATTCAACAGAGAAGAAGCATTCGTCGATATCTTTCCCGGCCAGTAGAAAGAGAAAAAATCATCGCCTGCCTGGAAGCGGCCAGGTTAGCTCCTTCGGCTGAAAATGCCCAACCATGGCGGTTTTTGGTGATTGATGATCCGGAGCTTAAAGCCAGAGTGAGTGAAAAAGCTTTTTCCGGTATTTATTCGCCCTGTCGCTTTGGCTCCCAGGCTCCGGTACTGGTGTTGCTACTGGCCAGACTGGATTTTTTGGCCAATCGCTTGGGTAAGTTAATTCAGGGGACTCAATTTTATCTTTTGGATCTGGGAATTGCCGGGGAGCACTTTGTTCTTAAGGCTGAGGAATTAGGGCTTGGAACCTGCTGGATTGGTTGGTTTAATGCCCGAGCAGTTTGTAAATTCCTCAAGATACCACGGAAATACCGGCTGGTAGCTATGCTTTCAGTTGGCTATCCTGAAAAAAGACCGTCCAGGGAACGGCAAAGAAAGCCCCTGGAAGAAATTGCCTGGTTTAATCGTCTGGAAGGATAAATTCAATAAAATAAATAAAGATTGAGATGAGGAGATTGTCTTTGATAATGTTTCTGGCAATTGTGCTTCTGATTTATGGCCTGGTAAATGGTTATATTTTCTGGAGGGGGATGCAGGCCTTTTCTAACTTGAAAATAATCAGGATATTATTTATTTTAGTTTTCTTAACATTAATTCTGGCTTTTCCTCTGGGAAGGATAATCAACGGCCAGTTTCGCCATCATTTTTCTAAACAGCTGATCCTCGTTGGGTCCTATTATTTGGCCTTAATGATTTATTTATTTTCTCTTTTATTATTAAAAGATATTTTGAGATTGCTGTCCAGACTTCTCTCCCTAAAAATAAACCCGGTAGGATTTCTTTCTAACCAGCAGCCGTTTTCTTTTCTTTTAATTTCAGTAGTTTCCCTTATTATAATTTTTCTTGGTCATCTCAACGCTGTGCATCCACGGCTGAAGGAACTGAATCTGAATATAAATAAAGAAGTTCCCGGGAAAAGTGAACTGAGAGCAGTAATGATTTCTGATATTCATCTGGGTCTGATAAATCGTTCTAATCGGCTTGAGGCTCTGGTTCAGAAGATAAATCAACTTAAACCCGAGATTGTTTTTCTGGCCGGCGATATCGTCGATGAAGCTGTTTCCAGAGAAGAAGAGGAAAAAATGGTCGAACAGCTACAGTTGATTCAAGCTCCTTATGGGGTTTATGCCTGTCCGGGAAATCACGAGTATTATGGAGGACTTGATAAAAATCTTTCTTATCTAAGAAGGGCCGGAATAAAGGTGCTTCTGGACCAGACGGCAAACGTTCAAAATTTATTTTATGTCATTGGAAGAAAAGACCTAACAGCCAGCCGAATGGGAGATAGCCGGCTCAATCTAAAAGAGATAATGGAAAAAGATAGAGTTAACCCCTGCCGGCCAATTATTGTCCTTGATCACCAGCCTGTTCACCTGGAAGAAGCAGAAAAAGCTGGAATTGACCTTCAGCTATCAGGGCATACTCACGCCGGTCAGCTCTTTCCTCTTAATTTGATCAATCAAATGGTTTATGAAAAAAATTGGGGTTATCTGAAAAAAGGGCAGACTCACATTTATGTCTCTTCAGGAACCGGGACCTGGGGCCCACCGGTTAGAACTGGAAGCCGCTCGGAGATAATTTTGCTCCATTTATTCTTTAAAAAAGCGTAAAAAATTCCTGGCTGATATTGCTTGTCTGTTTTTTAAAGTTTCCACTTAATTTTATTTTCCGGCTGTTTGTTTCTTGGATGCATCATATCTTTTAATTACTTCATCGGTGATGTCCAGAGCCGGGTTATAATGGACAAGGCCGGAGGTACTCAGATCAAAAACCAGATCATAGCCGCGTTCCTTTACCAGATCGTCCACAATTGCCAGCATCTCGTCTCTGATTTTTTTGATCAGCTGGCTTTTGAATTGTTCAAATTCTTGTGAAGAATCCTGTTCATATTTTTTCCTGGCTGCTTCCTGCCGGTCAATTTCCTGCTGGAGCTGGTTAAGGGCTTCCTGACTCAAGGTCAACTTTTGTCCGGTCAATTTATCTTTGAGGGTCTGAATTTCTTCATTTCTTTTTTTTAATTCTGCTTTAATCTGGTCTTCCTTTTCCTGAAGAATGGCCACTGCCTTTTTACCTTCAGCCGATTGATCAAAAGCTTTCTGAGAATTAATAATTGCCACCCGAGTTGGATTTTGAGCCCTAACTGTCAATGCCGTAAGAAGAAAAAAAACAGTTAATAACAAGGCTGGGGGAATCACTTTTTTTCTATTTTTTGTCATTGATGACCTCCCGTTATCTGCGATCTTGTTTATTAATTTTTCTATTTGGCTTCTTTCAGAACTTGAGCCACTCGCTCTAATGCTGCTTGGAGATAATTCTGCTTCGCTCCGAAGCCGATCCGCAGATGCTGATCCAGTTCAAAGTGATCACCAGGAACGAGCAGGACATTTTTTTCCTGGCGGATTTTTTCTATAAGCTTGGTAGAGTTAATATTTAGTTGGTAGCGGGCAAAAAGGATAGCACCGGCCTGAGGCGGTTGGTAAGTGAATAAATCTCCGAAGCTTTTGAGCCATTGTTCCAGTAAAGGAAGATTAGTTTTAAGAATATTTCTGGTTCTTTCCAGAAGTTTCCTCCTTCTTTCTGGTTGAAGGGCCAGGGTGCCCAGATAGTCAGTTAAGGCCGAAATTGAAATAGTAGTGTAATCATGATAAGTCCAAATATTTTTGACTAAAGTCTCTGGGCCGACCAGCCAGCCTAACCTCAATCCGGGCAGACCATAAGCTTTAGATAGGCCACCTACGACCATTACCCGTTCATAAAGACCCCAGAAAGTTGGAGTTTCCTTTCCATTTATTTCTGCTCCTCGATAGACTTCATCTACTAATAGCCAGGCACCTGCTTTTTCAGCCAGCCGGATTATTTCCTTTCTGGCTTCTTGATTCAATATAGCTCCGGTTGGATTATTGGGGTTGGTTAGAATAATAATTTTGGTAGTTGGAGTAATTATTTTTGCCAATTCATTCAAGTCAGGTTGCCAGCCCAGTTCTTCTTTAAGCCAGAGGGGCTTAACCCGGGCTCTGAAAGCTCGGCTGAGTCCCCACATTTGCATATAATTGGGAAGTTCAAATACTACTTCGTCTCCCGGTTCGATTAAACTCCATAGAAGGAGAAAATTGGCTTCAGATGATCCCGAGGTTACCATAATTTGTTCAGTATTTATTTCAGGATATAAACGGGCAATATTTTCTCGTAGGGGAGGGGTGCCATTAGTCTGAGTATATCCCAGTTCCAGTTTTAATAAATCTTTTATTTCCTGGCTGCTGAGCAACTCTTCTAAATCCAGTGGATGGACACCGCTTTCAGACAAATTATATTCCACCACATTTTCCCAAAGAGACTGCATCCTTTCCATTTTGAAAACTTCTATCTTCATTTCTTTCTCCTTTCGTTAGGTTGTTGCCTTTTAAATTTCTACCTTTAGAGGGCCTTTTAAAGCCAGTCCAAAAATAATGGAGAGAAGGAAATAAGCTACCAACCAGTGAAATTTAACTCCCAAAAAAGAAAGCCTCTGTTCCGGATAAGTCAGCTCAATCTCTTTTATATAAGAATCAGAAGGCAAAGGCTTTTCTCCCGGGTAAAGCAGTTCTTGCCAGAGGTTTTGACGGAAGCGATAGGGTGAAAGGCGTTCGAGCTTGCTGCCCCCAACAACGATCTCTTTATTATACCTTTTACCGTTTACCCTTATGACCAGGGGCTGACTGACTTTTTCTTCTACTTTCAGCCGCCAGTCAGCTTCATTTTCGTCAATAATTCGGAGAAGCGGGGAATCAATTGTTAACCCCGGGGGAACTTCCAGGTCCAAACTCAGTTTATCCACTTCCACTGAACTTATGAACTTTACTTTAAGCAGTAAAGTTTCACCGGGCTTGAAACTGCGGTAGCCAAACCAGAGATTCATCTGAGCTAAAAGCAGGAAAATAGGAACAATCATCACCAAGAGTGGTTGTAAATTGCAGGCTAAATATCTGACGTTGGTTAAAAAGAGTTCTTTTTGAGTTGTCAGCAAAGTTCTAAAATCGTTCTGGAAAAGACGCAATTCCAGCAAATAAGCTTTGATTTGATTTTTGGTCTGGTGAATTGCCTTTTGGTTTGAAAATTTTTTATAAATAAAAAGCATTAAAAAAGCTGTTAGCAACGAAATAAAAATCAGACCAGCCCAGGGATTTATTTTGGTAAAGGGTAAAAGGGCTAATTTCACTATAAAACCAGTCGCCAGATTAAGCCACCACATAAATTATCCTTTTGTCTTTAGTTAGGAAATATAGCCCAGGCCCTTCAATCGCTTTTTTATTTCTTCTTCGGAATCGGCGCCTTCAAATTTAGCTATTTCTTTTTCCAGAACATGAACGATAAATTCTTCGGCTGAACTATAGCCAGCCACCTCAGCGATTTTAACAATTTTCTGAAAGAGCTCTTTTTCGATTTTAATTTTGGCTTTGCCCATCCTTTCTCCTTTCTTTTTCTTGATTTTATGTTTTTAGAAAATTGATTTGCCGGTCATTGCAGAAGGAATTTCCAGACCGAAAAGCGATAAAATTCCGGCGGTGACATCTTCCAGCCGGGGGTTATTTATTCGGATAGTGCGGTTGCTGAAAAGTATTCCGGGAATAACTCCTGGAGCTGACATATGATCTCCACTCCATTTCTGAAAATTGTCCTCAAGCAGTTCTCTGGGGAAATTGCCAAGGGGAGAATTCCAGGAAATTCGGTAATTGCGATTAAAACCAAGGATAATATCTGGTGCTAAGTCAATATAGGGGCCGCTATAAACCTCTTTACTGATATAAGCTTTAATAATTACCCTTTCCCCGGTTTTAGGATCTACAATTTGCTCCAGCTTTTGAGCAATTTCTTTCGTTAGCTGGTCTTTTTCTTTTGGCTCAACAATTCCCTGGCTTTCTCGGCCTTTGAGATTTAGATAAAGAGCATTTAAACCTACTCCATAAGCCTTAGTTTTAGACCAGTCCGTTCCTTGAAAAAGGCTGACTTCTTCTGGTTTATTTCCTGGTTCTAAGTAATGGTAGCCATTTTGCAGCAGCCAGGTATTAAGGTTAAAGCCGCGACGGAAAGGATTAAAACCGTGATCAGAGAGGACAATAATAACTGTATTTCGATCAACCTTTTCCATTGTTAGCTGTAGAGCCCTGTCCATTTCTTGATAGGTTTTTTCAATGACTTTACCAAATTCAGCCGCCAGTTTTTCATTATAGGCCGGATGATCGCGGTCAATCAGACGGAAAAACATATGCTGTCTTTGATCGGTATTGGAAAAATAATAAAAAAGGACGCCGGAGTTGAAGTTCCGAAGCTCATCCTCCAGCATGGCCATTGTTTCCTGATAGACCAGCTCGTCTTGAGTTAAAAATTCTTTTTCATCGAGAATATCATTTTCTAAAGCGGCTGTATCAGCAGGTAATCCTTTGGTAAAAAAAGGACCGAATTTACTGGCCAGTTCCCGAGAATAGTTATCCGGAGTGGATATCGGCAGAGCTGGGTCTGACGGATCAATGTTAATAGGACTGACATACAGCTTGAATTTAGGACGAACCTCTTTAAGGTAAAAAAGGCAAATACCGCTCACTCCCTGAGTAGGCAGGAAATCAAATCTAATTTTCTTCCAGCCGCTCCATTCTTTTTCTCTCAAAATAAATTCTTGGTCCTGATAGGTAATCTTTGCCACTGGATTAACAGGGTCAATAAAAACTTTGAAATCAACAAAGGTTTCAGGATTGCCTTTTTTAAAGGGATTATTTGGCCCTGGGATACGGGCTTCGACTCTGTTACCAATAACAAAAACATCATGAACCCGGCCACCACCGCCGTATTCTTCAGTAACCGTTTTGTATTCATTTGTATAATAATTAAAAAGCCCATAATAGCCTTTTATGTCTGGTGTCCCCATTCCAGAAAAGGTTCTCTGATGTGTTTCAACTGGAGGATAGTTAGAAGGAATCTTAAAAACTGTGGCCGGGATGTCATAATCTTCCAGAATTTGCCAGAAAGCCCGTCCACGGCGCAGATTTTTTACCTGGCCTCCTGAAAGAGGCAGAATCAGGTCTCCCAGCTTCAGGTTGTGTTTAGCCGGAAGGCTCTCGGAAGCCGAAAAAACAGGAAGGTAACTTTTAGGGTCGCGATGAACAAAGTCAAAAATAGCATGGCCCCCTGGATTGGTACCGGTTATGAAATTGGCCCAGGCAACGGGGCTCTGAGGTGGAATGCTGGTTTGCAACGATTGGAAGCTTCCACTTGCTGCCAGTTTTTTAAAATAAGGGAGTTTTCCTTCTTCTATATATCTTTGAACCAGGACGGGATCCATGCCATCGAAACCCAAGACCACGACTTTGATTCCAGTTTCTTTAGACCCCCTCGTCCGGATAATAGCCTTTCCTGGTTTTATAAGGAGTGCAGCCGAACCTCCAAGAATTAATTCCAAAAATTCTCGGCGCCTCAGGGCATCAATTCTTTTTTCCTTTATCATAATTTTTCACCTTTTTTCTTTTCTCTTCCTGAATAATTGAAATTTTCTTTTTTTCTTCTCTCGATTCTTTCTTAAGCAGGGTTTTTCCATCCATATATTTAGGGACTTCCAGTCCAAATAGGTCCAGAACAGTTGGCCCTATATCCATTATAGATGGATTTTTCTCCTCAAATTTCAAATTGGTGAAAAATATGCCGGGGACCAACTCTGGGTCAAGACAATGATCAGCACTCCAGGCTTTTTTGTTGTCTTCAAAAACCACCCGGTTAACCTTACCGGTAACTGAATCCCAGGATGCCCGGTATCCAAGATTATAAGCTACGATTAGATCAGGCGCATTGTCACGATATGGGCCACTATATATTTTTTCAGTATCAATTAGACGGTTTATGGCCACTTGATTTTTTTCTGGATCTTTAAGCCCGGAAAGCTTTTCTATCAGTTCTTTTTTTAGTTTCTGACTTTCATCACCTGGCTGGACAATTCCTGCTGATTCTCGTCCCTTCAAATTAAGATAAATTCCAGCCAGTCCCAGACCGTAAGCTTTAGTTTTACTCCAGTCAACCTGCTTAAACCATTCCTCACTTTCTTCTGCTCCTTCCTTGAGCTTTAAATAACCGTTAAGATAAAGCCAGGAATTGAGGTTGACTCCTCGGCGAAATGGTTTGAAGCCATGGTCGGACATAATAATCAGAGCCGTCCGCTCCTTCATACTTTCCCTGACCCGTCCTATTAAATCATCCATTTTCTGATAAAGAGCTTCAATTACTCTGGAGCCGTCCGTTAGCTTAGCGGTGGCTTGATAGGCAGGATGAGTCTTGTCGAGATATCTCCAGAACATATGTTGAATGCTGTCAGTTGTTTCAAACACACAGGTGACCAGTCCTTTCCTTACTTTTTTCAGGGCATGGAAAAACATTTTTTCCCAGTCATGATGAAAAGAATAAGCCAGCTCCAGGAAGGCTTCCTCAGGCAGAACTCCTTCGTTTAAAGCCCAGGTATCATTCGCTTCGCCCAGAGTAACATAGCTGCCAAAAAGCTTAGCTAAGTAAGCTGAGTAAATATAAGGATGAGATATGGGGAGAGCGGGCCTTTCCGGGTCAATGTTGAGAGGAGTGAGATAAAGTTCAAAATGTGGCTGGGTACTTAAAAGATAAAATTTAACAATGCCTCTGACCTTCATTCCCAGCCCGGCCGGAAAATTCAACTTTATCCAGGGAGAAAAAACTCCCTTTTTCAGTTCAAAGCTCTGGTTACAGACCATAATGGTTACCCTGTCAGGATCAGGCCCGAATCTGATAACTAAGGGTAATTTTATTTCTTCTGGTTTTTTTAAAAGAGAGTTTTCCGGCCCGATGATAAAAGTTTTGATAATATTTCCTTCACGTCTGACCAGGATACTTTCGCCGCCTTCCTTTTTTTGAAGTCTATCGGGGTTGGTAGTGTAAAAAAGGAAAGTTCCCTGGCTGCCCTTAAGATCGGGCAGGCACATCCCGGAGAGAAGGTGTCCGGAAAATTTTTCAGGTGGAAAAGTTATGGGCACCCGGAGAACTGTGGAAAAAATGCCATTCTCCCCCAGTATTTTCCAAAAAGGCCGACTTTTACGGAGTAACCTGATTTCTGGTTTGGAAAGGGGAATCCGATACTTTCCTATGGATAAAAACTTGACCGACGGACCAATACGGGCTGATGATAAATCGGGCAGATAGGTTTTAGGATTTCGGCTTAAAAAATCAAAAATATTATGCTTGGAGGGCTCACAGCCTGTCATAAAAGATGACCAGGCAACTGGGCTAATTGCCGGGGTGGTAGTCTTAAGCCGGGCAAAAGTACCTTCTTTTTTCAAGCGGGCCAAGTTGGGTAATTTGCCTTCAGCCATAAATCTTTCGGCTAGCTCCGGATCCATTCCATCAAAACCCAGAATGATTACTTTATCCACCCGGCTGTTTTTAAAGGCTTTTTGCCCCCGGAGCAGTCGCCAGAGCAGTCTGAAGGGCCAGGAGAGAAAGGAAAAAATTGCTAAGAAAAAAGCTAAAAAGAAAACCAAAAAGGAGGATAAAAAAGCGAAACCAGCTCCTGGACCAATATAGGCTTCAGCCGGGATAAAAACAAAAAAGATTAGATAAATAAAAATTAATATGGCAGTTTTTCGAGAGGTTAAAGAGAAAATATCATGCTCTAATATATCTTTATTTTTAGCAATCATTTAATTTTTTTAAGAATAATATTGGCCAGATTTTCGATGGTCAGGTCAGGGCCATAATCTTCTGCCGACCAGAAAAAGGCGTCGTCCCAGGTGTGCATGCCCTGAAGATAGCTGCGGCCAAATATTTCTTTTTTCTTGATGGAACCTTTCAGGTCAAATCCAGGAGTGGATAAGACAATAAGATCTGGTCCCTGGGAGACATATTTTCCCTTGTATATTTCTTCGGCGTTAAACACTCGTCGAATAACCTTTTGTCCGTTATATTCAAGCTGAAGCAGCTTTTGAGAAATTTCTTCTTTTAAAGCCTTTTTATCCTTTCGCTCAACTATACCTCGAGGAAATTTATTTTTTAGGTTTAAATAGATTCGGTTAGGATCAAGAGCAAAGGCTATTGTTTTTGGAGAAATATCTTCCAGACTCTTCGGGGTAGGTGTATTGAAAATTAAGTAACCCTGCTGTTCCAGCCAGGCGTTAAGATAAACTTCTTGGACGATTCCCGTAAATCCATGATCGGAAAGCAAAAAGAATTGGTCTTCGCTTTGTTCCATTTTCTTAAAGCTATTCAGAATTTTTCCTATAATTCGATCAATCTGCTGATAAAAATCAAGAAAGGCTTGATGATGAGGATGTGATTTGTCCTGATAAGCGGGCCAGAGAAAATGGTGAAGCCGGTCCGTTCCAGTTATTACAAACTCAAAAAGGTCCCATTCTTGCTCCCAGAAATAATTTAAAGCTTTCTGGTGACTGGCCATAGTCTTGGATAGTTCCTGCCAGAGAAAATTTAAATTATCAACTACCCGAGATGTATCAACATCGATTTGATAGCCCATCTGTTCTAAAGCTGAGAAATAACTTTGGGGATATACTGAACGGGACAAATCAATGGCCACAAAACCAGAAACAATTACTCCGTTGATTCTTCTGGCCGGATAAGTGGAAGGCTGGTTGATTACAATACTCTTTAGGCCGCGGCTTCCCAGGGTGTCCCAGATCGTTTCAGCCTTGAGGTCTAAGAAATTGGGAATGCGGAGGTCATAACTTCCGGGCTTGAAATCAGTAAAGCCAAAGATGCCGTGGGTACCAGGGTTGGTCCCGGTCATGAAATTTGTCCAGGAAACGGCGGAAATCTCAGGTAGGCTAGCCTTTATTTGATGTAAATGGCCCGCCTCTATAAGGCGGGAGATGGTGCTCATTACCCCGCTTTTAGCCAGTTCCAGGAGCATAGAATAAGGAACACCATCCAGGCCCACTATACATACTTTTTTCCGGGGCTTATTTTTTTTAAAAATGGTCATAACTCTGATTATTATATCACCAGAGTCTAACCTGTCAATTTCAGGAAATTAGAGAGAAATCTAACCTATTTATTAAAAATAAGTTACAGTTAAATCCGAGCTTCAATTGGCTGTCTGACCGGCAGCTTTCAGCAAATGTTCCAGGAAAACATCCTCAGGCACTGCACCTTCCAGGCTAATGGACTCGTTGAATACTGACTTAGGAACACCATAAACCTCGTATTTCTGGGATAATTCAGGAAATTCTGTAGCTTCTATCATAGATGCCCTGACTAAGGGAGATTCTAAAGCCATCTGGTGACCAAGTCGAACAGCCATCGGACAATAGGGACAAGTAGGCGTGACAAAAATCTTGATGTCCACTGGTTTCTTTAACTTCTTTAGAGCTTCCTTAGTTTTGGCATTCAGTTCAGTTTCTCCCCGGCTGACATCGACAATAGCTTCTAACAGGCTCATAAATTCATATCCTGAGGGTATCCCAAAAAACCTTATTCCATTTTCCTGATTGCCAATGACCAGAATTGCCGGGACCTTATCTATCTGGAATTCTTTGACTTTTTCCTGTTCTTTATCAACATCATATACGGTCAATTTAAGCTTGTCAGAAAGAGTGCTCAGCTCTTCTAACAGCTGCTTGGTTTCCCCACAATAAAGACAATCTTCGGCTGGTTCTTTTCCGGGAACAATCAGAGGGCTTTTTTCTTTCATAAAATAGACCAGATTAACCGGGTTAACCAGTTCCTCCTCGAATTTCTTTTTAGTGAAATCCCTGACTTCCTGGTTCAAAAGTTCCATTTATCTTTCTCCTTTTATTTAGAGATTAAATATAATTTACATTTTTCCTATAAGTTTAATATAATTTAGATAAAATTTCAAGCTGCCGGAGAAAAATAACCGTTTCATTGACAATGTTCATTTATTATACTTAAATTAATTTTTGTTTTATATTACGCCTAAATTAGAGAAAAGTAAAATGAATAAATTATTAGAATACCTGGTCAGAGAATATCATAAGAAAACCAGAAAGAGTGCTGCTCTTTACCGCCGGGCTTCTAAGGTTATGGTCAGAGGTGGAAGCCACACCCTGCGTCTGTGGAAACCTTATCCATTTTTTCTGCAATCAGCTGCCGGTAGCGAGGTTAAGGATGTAGATGGACAGGTATATATTGACTACTGGCAGGGGCATTATGCCAATATTCTCGGGCATAATCCTGAGGTAATTAGAAAATCTCTTGCGCCCCATATCAAAAGCGGGACTTTTCATACTGGCTTTGAGTCACCAGTCCAGGTAGAGCTGGCTGAGAAGATTTTAAAGGGCTTGAATTATAAGAACTATAAGATTCGATTTACTACTTCCGGGACTCTGGCCGCGACCTACGCGGTTATGCTGGCTATGGCTTTTACTTCCAGAGAATATATCTTGAAGGTGGGCGGCGGCTGGCATGGAGCCTCGCCTTATCTTCTTAAAGGAGTAAAGTATCATCCAGGTCAGGGTTTCAATATACCTGATTCTGCCGGCCTGCCGGCTGATTTTCATAAAAAAATTATTATTACCCGATTTAATGATGGCCAGCAGCTGGAGAAAATATTCCGAAAATATGGTCCAAAACTGGCAGCTTTTATTCTTGAGCCTTTTATTGGAGTTGGCGGGTTTCTTTTTTGTTCCCAGGAGTATCTGGAACTGGCCCGCCATCTTTCCGACCATTATGGTGTTGTCCTTATTTTTGATGAAATTATTTCGGGATATCGCTTCCTGCCCTCAGGTTTGCAGAAAGCCTATCAGGTTCAACCTGATATCTCCTTATTTGGGAAACTCATTGGTGGGGGCCAGGCGGTAGCAGCGGTTGTTGGCCGGTCAGATATCATGGAAGGATGTGAAAAGCCCGGTGCCCATAAATTGCGAGTTCATTTCGAAGGTGGAACATTTTCTTCTCATGAAGAGTATATGAGAGCCGGGCTGGCGATGCTTAATTTTCTTAATCAGAATAAAAAGGAAATCTATCCTTATCTGGGCAAGTTGGCTGAGAAATTAAGAAAGGGTATAGAAAGAGTTTTTGAAGAAGATGGAGTAGAAGTTGTTTGCACTGGAAGGGGCAACGAAATTATTCCCTTTAGTTCGTTCTTTATGGTCAATTTTCCCAAGAAAAAAAGGGCATATGAAACTCCAGAGGATGTCTGGAATCCTGAAATTTCCGACGTTTTTTTAAGAGAAGAAGCCTTAAAATTAGGACTTCTTCTTAACGGGGTAAATGTAGTTCATGGTGGCGGCTGCCTTTCTACCGCTCATGGCGAAAAAGATGTGGAAAAGACCATAGAAGCTTATGCTCAGGTAGCCCATTTATTTAAAAAATTTCAGAAATAAAAAAGCCCTTCTCGTCCTTTATCCTCATCAAAAAATATATTGAGCCAGCCACTTATATTTAAATTTTTTTCATTTGAAAAAGATATTGTCCTGCCTCAACCCATAAAACGGGCAAGCCATTTATTTCGGCCAAGGAAACTCCGGCAGGAGCTTCTGCTCGGAGGAACTCATTTCCTTCCCAGAGTTTCCCTTTTGATTCTTTGATCATGACAGCTGGCCATAGTTCAGGAAAGTATAGTTTAGCTCTGGTTCCCACTGGCAAGCTGAACTCTAAGATAAATTCAGATTCTGTTTTTTCCCAGGCAAGAGCGATTTCTCCATAAATTGATTGGAACTTACTTTTTACCCAAACTACTTTCTCCTGAGCATAGGGTTTTAAGCGGAAAGTCTTCCAGCCAGCTTCTATGGGTTCTATTCCTGCCAGATTTTTGTACAGCCAGGCATCAAGACTGCCAAACATTATATGGTTGTGAGAATTCATTCCTCTGCCTGTCAGTTTTTCCCATCTTTCCCAGAGAGTGGTAGCTCCTTCCTGGATCATATATCCCCAGCCTGGATAGCTTTCCTGAAGAATAATTTTTAAAGCTATATCCTGTCTTTCAAATTTGCTTAAAACATCAAGAAGATACCGGGTTCCGATTATTCCAGTATCAAGGTGATAATCATGATGTATAGCTATTGATTCTAAAAGATTTTGCCAGACTTCTGACCTGTAATCCTCCGGAACCATATCTAAATATAAAGGCAGGAGGTTTGAAGTCTGATCGGGCAGCCGATCAACCGATCCCTGCCTTATAGCCTTATATTGGTCCTTTTCCAGAAAAGCACCATTAAAAGCGGCTTTGATCTGCTTTGATAATTCCTCATATTCCCTGGCTTCTTCTTTTCTCCCGATGATTTCGCAGATTTCTGAAAAAATCAGGGCATCATGGTAATAAAACCAGGTAGCAATCAATTCCAAAAGAGTTTTTTTGGGAACCATACTTCCGGGCTGGCACCAATCCCCATATTTCCCCAGCCCTAATTGAATGTTTCCGGTAGCCCTTCTTTTCAGAAAATCTATATAATTTTTTAAATATTGAAAATTTTTGCGCAGGATGTCTCGGTCACCGTAAAATTGATATAGATGCCAGCAGAGGGTGATATAAGCTGAGCCCCAGGCTGGATCAGCTGGATAAACTTTCTGGTTATACGGGGGGACGAAATCCGGCAAGCTTCCATCCTCCTTCTGGGCCTGTCGGATTAAATTGATGAAATGGCTGTAGAAAGAAGCCAGATCAAAGTTAAACGAGGCTTCTTCTGCAGTTACCCAGGCATCTGCCAACCATCCTTGACGCTCATCACGCTGAGGACAATCAGTGGGAATGCTCATAAGGTTAGCTCGCTGGCTGTAAATCACATTTTTATGAATTTGATTAATTAAAGGCTCAGAACATTCAAATGAGCCTATCCTTTCCACATCTGTATGAACAAAGCAGGCTTCCAGAGTATCCAAATCAGGATTTTCCGGATAGCCTGTTAATTCCACGTACCTGAATCCATGATAGGTAAAATGAGGTTCGAATATTTCTTCACCCTGGCCTTTTAGAACATAAATATCAGTTGCCCGGGCGTTATCATTTGTGGCAGAATTGAGGCTCTGATCATCATTTAAAAGTTCAGCATATCTCAATCTGATGGTAGTTCCTTCCGGTCCGCTGACTTTAAGCCTGACCCAGCCAGAGATATTCTGCCCAAAATCGAAAATAAAAGTCCCGTCACCTTTAGGAAAAATATTTTTAGCTTTAAGACGCTCAGTTATTCTTATGGGTGGAATATTTTGAGCAGCTAACGGTGGGCCCGGTACAATTATCGCTTTTTTCCAGCCAGAATCATCAAAACCACTTAAATTCCAACCGGACTGTTCAAGTCGAGCATCATAGTTTTCGCCAAAATAAATTCCGTTTTCCTGAATCGCTCCAGTTGCCACATTCCAGCTGTCATCGCTGGCTATAACTTCAAACCCACCACTCTCGTAATAAATTTCCAGCCTGAGTATTAATTTGGGCTGGTCATAACCATACTTTTTTAAATAGCGGCCATTGCCAAGAATAACTCCAATGGCGTTTTTCTCGGCTACAAGTTCAGTCACTTCATAAACTGAATAATAAGCAATACGATGATAATCTGACCAGGCAGGATCAAGTAATCGATCGCCTATTCTTTTGCCGTTGAAATAGAGCTCATAATAGCCCAATCCGCTGATATAGATTGTAGCTCTTGAGGCCCGTCCCCGGCTATTAAATTCTTTTCTCAGGTAAATGCCTTTATACTGTACATTTTGCTCTTCTTCCTTGCCCAAGAGAATAGTTTTTTCTGCCAGATAAGTTTCTGGTTTAGCCATGGTAATCCAGTTAGCCCGAAATTTAGAGGTTCCCATAAAGGCTGTTCCAAAAATGGCAATTTCGCTGTAGGGACTAACCTGACCAGAAGAGTTCCACCAGCGAACCCTCCAATAATATTTCTGGCAGCTTAAAAGCTCTTCTCCATTGTAGGGAATATGGGTAGATTCTGAGCTTTCTACTTTCCCGCTATCCCAGAAATCTCCAATTTCTTTTTCCGCCAATTCTGACTCTGAAGCCACTATTATCTGGTAGGCTGTCTGGTAATCGCCTCGCATCTCGCTTTTTAGTTTCCAGAACAGCCTCGGCCGGGGAATGTCCAGAGCCATGGGATTTTTTTGATATTCAACCCTTAGATCAAATGGGGGATAAAGAGGCATTCCCTTCTCCTTCTCTTTTAAAAAAAATTATTTTCACTGGCCTTGAGGCCAGAAAATCATCAGCCATCAAATTCCTTGTTCATTTTCTTTTTATAAATTTTTTAAGATTCAGCTCGAACCAGAAAATAATCAGCCGGATTGAGGCCATAATCATCTGCATTTATTTCTTTGATAATGGTTCTTTTGTATTTTCTGCTTTCTGAATCAATTTCTGTCAGATCAACGATTTCCCCATCGATTTTATTACCTGAAGCATCGACCACGATTTTTACTTTTGGTCTGAGCATGAATTTTGATTCCTGATTATTTTCCACCACTAATCCTATTTCCCCGGTATTTAGCAGAACTAAAGAACCAACAGGGAAGACCCCCATCATCTGGACAAAAGTTTTTAAAATAACTGGATTAAATTCAGTGCCAATATGTTCCAGCATCAAACTTAAAGCTTCAGCTCGGGTAAAAACTTTTTTCCGATAGACCCTTTTGGTAGTGATGGCATCAAAAAAATCACAGACTTTGACTATGCGACTGTAAAGATTAATATCATTCTTTATCCTGTAATGGGGATAGCCGGTCAAATCTTCTTTTATATGATGTTCCATAGCTACGTGGATGGCACTGAGAGGCAACCGTCTGAATTCTCGAAGCTGGACCAGTTTCTCTGCCCCTTGATGAGGATGTAATTCCATTATTTTCCTTTCTTCTTCAGTTAATTGTCCGGGCTTATTCAGGATTTCCAGTGGGGTATCTATTTTCCCCAGGTCATGGAAAAAAGCAGCTAAACCCAGGTCTACCAGTTCAGCTCTGGACAATCCTAACCTTCGGCCAAGGGCAATTGCCAGAAGACTGACATTAACTGAATGGTTAAGTGTGTACTCATCATAATTTTTGATATTGGTCAGTCCCATTAAAAATGATTCATTTTCTACCAGGTGATTGAAAATCGATTGAATCAGCCTTCGGGTAGTATTGAGCTTTATTTTTTCATTGGCTTTGTTCCGTTCTGATATTTCCCTTAAATGAAGGATGCTGAGGAAAAACAACCGGGCTGAGCTTTTTTCGGGGTTTGGCAGTTTTTCTGAAGCCTCCAATCGCTCCAGAGTGATACCTGCGACCTTTTGCTTTTCCAGTTCGGCCACAATTTCTCCAAAGGGGTCAGCTGAAGTTCTTTTTTGACAGAGAATAGCTATTGCTTTTAGCAGTTCTTCTTTAGAAAGCTCGGGAGAAAAAGTCAGTTGTCCAATTTCTCTTTTTCTGAATTCATCCAGGAGAAACTTGAAGATGGGGTAATTAGCTATGGAAAATTTCAATCTAAATTGATTAAAAAAAATAGACTCGCGCTTGATTTTGAAATTTGCTTCGGCTCCGGTACTTTTTATTTTCAGCAGGTCCTGGTAAAGAAGATCATTTTGTTCCTGAATCAGTTCGTTGTTTTCTGCATATAATTTTAGAATCTTGAAAACTATATAAAAGCGGATTAAAAAATTTATACCCAGTTTTTGACCGGCAGTAATATTTTCTTTAGATTCTCGAGCATAACCAGGATTTTCGACCATTATTTTCCTCTTATGTCTTTTTTAAGGTCAATCTACTCAAGGCTGAAGCAGCAGCTTCCCGCACTTTTTTATTAAAAAATCTTTCTCCTCGTCTTAATAATTCCTCTGCCTCTCTCGTTCCCATTTTTTCCAGTCCGGCTACCGCACAAAGGCGAAGCTCAGTTATAGCCGGGCGCAGGGATTTTTTTAGAAATATTTTTTTTAAAAATAGAAAGGCTTCCTGGTTTTTAGTTCTTCCTAAAAATTCAAACAGAGCTTTTTTTTCTTCAAAATGCTTCTCTCTGAACTTCTTGGTAAAAATTTCTTTCATCAATTGTTTTAGTCTGCTGGTATCACCGAGAAATTTCAAAGAGGAAGTAGCTTTAAGCCGGACTTCTGGTGAAGCATCATCAAGAAAACCCATTAGAATTTTATTAGCCATTTCATCATTAAATGAACCCAGGGCCTCAATTGCTTTAATTTTAAGCTCAGAGCTGGAAAGGGTAAGGAAATTGGAAAAATAGGGAATAATTCTTTCGCTTGACTGGGTTTGCATTAATTCAATGATAGTTTCAGTTAATAATGGCCGCTGATCGTCAATTAAGGCTACTATTGAGGCCGGGTTTGATTTTATTTTGCTCTGGAAAAGTTCTTTTACTCGGTTTCTGAAATCCTGGTCCTCTATATTTTCGAATAGTTCGGCTAAAAAGGGCAGGGCTTGATCGCCAAAGGACAAAAGATAATCAAATAAAGCTGTAGCTTTTAATTCTACTTTTTCCTTTACCAATTTTCTTATTTCATCGAACAGTTTTAGGTCCGAAGTGCGAGCGAGAAATTCATCCAGCAAGGGTATCTTGCTGTCAGGTTCTTTAGCCAATAAATTTTTGAGTTCTTTAATTTTTTTGCTTAAGAGAATAGGAATGCTGAAATGACCGTTCTTGATATTTTCCAGATAAAAATCATGGAGGATATCCAGATTCGTCTGAAACTGCTTTAAATCTTTTTCTAAAACTAATATTTCCATCATCAGGTTCAAAAATTCCTCTTCGGGAGAAAGCTGGCGATTTTTTTCTATCAGTTGATTAAGTTGCTGTAATTCTTCTGCGGTCAGAATAATTTCGCCAGGATTTAGTCTTTCCGGGAGGCCCGCATTTTTTTCTGCTTCTTTGGTCTCTTCTTTATTTTCTTCTTGCTGTTCTAAATCAAAGTTTTGCTGCCAGTTTTCTGGCAATTCAGGGATATCTTCCTGGCTAAACTCTTCCAAAGCCTGTTTTTCTTCAGTCCTTAGTTCCAGTTTACCGGAGAATAGATTTTTCCGATCGACCTTAATTTCAATGGTCTGGTTTGCCAGTTCTTGAGGGATGACCTGAAGACCTTTTTTAGTTAGAGTTTCGGCTCGTTCTTCTAAGATTCTGTTTTCTATGAATTCTTCCGGGGCATAATATTGAACATTGGGTAAATCTTTAAGCCAGAGCGCATTAACCACATCCGATTCCTCAGCTGGCTTGGCTGATTCGGTCCTGACCAATTCTAAAAAATCGTTAATTTCCTCTTCATCCATTCCCTGATAGAAATTCAGCAATCTCAAACCGTCCTTATAAAAAAAGAAAGGAAGACTTTTACTGGAAATTTCATCCTGATAGACTTGTTTTCCTTGATAAAAGAAAGCAAATTCCCCAATTTCCAGCTCCAGTTGCTGGTATTGGTCAAGAAAACTTTTAAATTTAGAAATGAAGTCCTGGCGGAAGTGGATAGCAGAAGCATGATTTGCAGGAAAAATTTTGAGGGCAGAAATAGTATTGGCCAGTGCCAGAATTAATTCTTTTACTTTTTGTAGAGCCTGTGGATCAATTTCTGCCTCTGGCTTAAGTGATTTTAAAATCTTATCTTCTGGAGGCATAACTTTCCCTTAATCTCAAAAATAGTTTAATTTACTTTACTCTAAAGAGTCAAACTTTCCTGTTCAGGCTTAGGTGCGGCTAATCTCGCTGGCTAAGTATGTTTTTTTCATAATCCTTAATTTCATTTAGCCAGAGGCTCTCTAATGGAACGTTCATCTTCAAGCAGTAATAATCCCAGACAGGACCAAAAGGAAGATCCTTGGCTTGTTGTCTCCAGTAAAGTTTGGCCAAACTATTGCCTTCAAGCTCAGCTTCTTTAATTTGCTTCCAGGGGAGGAGAAGCGCTCTGAGCAAGCCTCTAAGAATTGCTCTTGCTCCCAGCACCCAGGCGCCTATTCTGTTCATTGAGGCATCGAAATAATCGAGGGCCAAATGGATTTTCTCGGGAGCAGGCCAATTAACAATTTCCTCGCATAAAGTTTCAATTTCGTCATTTAAAATAACCACGTGATCGCTATCCCAGCGCAGACCCCGGCTTAAATGCAGCAAAATTTCGCCCATAAACGGAGTTACCGCAGAAAGCTTATCGGCTACAGATTCAGTGGGATGGAAGTGACCTAAATCCAGGCAGATCATTTTTCCCTTTTTAAGGGCGTAACTTAAGTAAAATTCATGTGATCCAACTACAAAAGCTTCGCTTCCGATACCAAAAAGCTTGCTTTCCAGAGAATCTTTAAGCTGAGTCTGGCTGTAATCGACCTCAAAAATTTCTTCCAGAGATTCATAAAGCAATTTTCTATAAAGCCAGCGATCAGAGGGCAGGTCTTTAAGTCCGTCCGGTATCCAGAGATTATGAATCGAATAGGATTTTAATTCTCGTCCAAAAAAAGATGCTATTTTTCGACAACTCTTAACATGCTCAATCCAGAATTTTCTGATTTCTTTTTTGGGATGGCTTAAAGTTAAGCCCTCAGCTGCTTTAGGGTGGGCAAAGCAGGTAGCATTAAAGTCCAGCTTCAGGTCTTGACTTTTCGCCCATTCCAGCCAGCCGCGGAAATGAGCAGGCTCATACTCATTTCTTTCTACCGGCCCATTAAACTCGCCATAAATTGAATGAAGGTTAACCCGATGTTTTCCTGGAATTAGGGATAGAGCTTTTTCCAAATCTTGTCGCAGTTCATTGGCATTTCTGGCTCTTCCCGGATAATTACCTGTGACCTGCAAACCGGAGCCGCTTAATTCTTGGCTTTGATATTCAAAGCCGCGAACATCATCTCCCTGCCAGCAGTGAATTGATAACTGGAAGTTTTTTAACCGGGAAAGAGCTTCTTCAGTATCAATTTCCAGCTCGGCCAATTTCTGTCTGGCTTCCTGATATTGCTTCTCTATCGTTCCGCTTTCCATATTCAACCCTCCTTGGTTATTTTTATTATTATTTTTTAGATTTAATGTCAAGGGTTACGCCGATTTTTGTATCCGGAATGTGGCTAATGTCTGGCTCGAGTTGTAACTTCAAGAAAATCAGCATAACGCCTGTTCCAAATTTGATGATTTTCCGGGCGGAATTCCATTATTTCAAATGATTGTCTGACTACTTTCCGAATTTGCAGCCAATTTTCCAGTTCGCCCAGGGCTAAAGCCTGCACTAAAATATTACCAATAGAGGTGGCTTCATCCGGACCAGCATATACGGTTAACCCGGTAGCATCAGCAGTAAACTGGTTTAGCAAATGATTTCGAGAACCGCCCCCAATTATATAAATTTTTTCCATCTGACGCCCGCTGATTTTGCTAAGTTCCTCAATTACTGATCTGTATTTGAAGGCCAGGCTTTCCAGTATAGCTCTGACAAGAGAGCCTATATCATCAGGCATTTTCTGACCTGTTTTGGCGGCATAAGAGCTGATAGCTTTAATCATATCTTCAGGATGAAGAAATTCTGGGGCATCGGGATCTAAGAAGATGGAGAAAGGCGTTGCAGCGCGAGCCAGTTCTACCAGCTGCTCATAGCTCCAATCGATTTGCCTGGACCAGACTTTGCGGCACTGCTGCAGTAGCCAGAGACCGGTAACATTTTTTAGAAAGCGGATTGTCTTTTGGAGTCCGCTTTCATTAGTGAAGTTGGCAGAAAATGATTCTGAGGTTATGACAGGTTCGTTGAGCTCTACACCCACTAAGGACCAGGTGCCGGAGCTTATATAAAGCCAGTTTTCTCCCTCACCCGGAGCAGCTGCTACGGCTGAAGCGGTATCATGGCTGGCCACCTGTACTACCGGGATTTCTGGCGATCCATCAGCTACCAGCCAGTCTGAGATTTTTCCCAAGACAGTTCCAGGCTGATTAATTTCGGGAAGAATTGCTCCAGAAATTCCAGCTTTTTCCAGCAGCTCAGGCAGCCACTGGCGGGTAAAGGGTGATAGAAGTTGAGAAGTAGAGGCAATGGTCAGCTCGGTAGATTTTTCTCCTGTTAGAAGGTAGTTTATTAAATCAGGAGTAAATAATAATTTTCGGGCAATTTTCAAAAGTTCCGGATTTTCTTGGAGGTAAGCATACAACTGAAATAGAGAATTAAAGGGAAGAAACTGAATTCCAGTTGCAGAATAAAGTTCCTCAGGGGAGAAATGCTGAAAATATTTTTCCATGGCTGTGGGAAAAGATTTATCCCGGTAGCAATAGGGAAGACTCAGGATACTTCCTCTGGAATCTAATAGACCAAAATCAACTCCCCAGGTGTCTATTCCCAGGCTTGCCAGTTTTAACTCCTCTTTCTGGCATTTTTGTAGTACGCGTCTTATTTCCTCAAAAAGATAATAAATATTCCAGTGAAGATGGTCTCCCAGGCGGACGGTTTTATTGGGGAAGCGATGAATTTCTCTGAGCTGCAGACGTCCATTCTGCAGCTGTCCGAGCATGGCCCGGCCACTTTCAGCTCCCAGGTCAAAAGCTAAAAAATTGTGGGTTTTCAAAATAATTAACCTTTCAATTATTTTTTCTTTTAGTATAGTAAGCGTGGGAAGAAATTCAAGTCATAATTTTGAAACTAACAGAAAATTGGACTATATTAATTTATGAGGAAAAAGGGTCTGCATATGGAAATGGGTAAAAATTGGGAGAAAATTTATTAGACCAGATGAAAATGAGGAAAGCTGATGGATATTAACGAATTAAGGGAATCGCTGAGAAAAAAAGTTAGAAAACAACAACAGGATAAAGTTAAAGAAATCTGGGAAAGTCTGGATTCCAGGAAAGATTTAACCACCAGGGAAAAGCTGGAAAAACTCATTGCTCTTTCGAGGAAAGAGCCGTCAAAGAAAACGAGTGTAGAACGGTCTGAGACAAGCGAGTTAATTTCAGCCAGAAGCCATGAACCTTATTTGGTCCTGGAAAACAATTTTAATTTAAATTCACGCTATGGCCAGATTCCAATCTCGCTGGGGCTAAATATCCCTGGAAAAATTCTGGCGGTTCTTAGCCGCGATGAAGCTTTTGAATTGCATTCATTATCAGAGGCTCTTTTTATTGATCTGGAAACCACCGGTTTGGCCGGAGGCACAGGCACCGTGCCTTTTCTCATAGGTCTTGGGTATTTTGAGAATGATTCTTTCAAAATAGTTCAATTTTTCCTGAATGACTTAGCGGCTGAGGTTAAAATGCTGCAAGAAGTTCAGAGACTCTGTGAGGGAAAAAAGTTTGCTCTCATAGTTTCTTATAATGGCAAGGGTTTTGACCTGCCGTTACTTGAAACCAGATTTGCTTTGAACCGCCTCCGATTTCCTTTGGAAGAACTGCCTCATCTTGACTTTCTTTTTTCTGCCAGGCAGCTCTGGAAACATAAATATGAGAGCTGCCGCCTTTATAATTTAGCTCTGGAACATCTGAGAGCTGACCGAGCGGAAGATATTCCCTCAGAGGAGATTCCCTGGAGGTACTTTCAATATCTCAGAAATCAAGATTTTTCTTTGATTGAACCGATTATTTATCATAATCAGGAAGATATTATGTCACTATACGGGGTAGTGGTGGCCGGAGCGCTTTTAGTTACCAGGAGCCTGGAAGGAGATGATCAGGAGGCTGATGCTTTAGACCTTTTTGGAGTAGGGAAAATCTGGGAAAAAGCTGGAGATAAGGAGAGGTCTACCATTTTTTATGAAAAAGCACTGGATAAAGAACTTCCAGGTGAAATTTCAATAAAAGTTAAAAAGAATTTAGCCCTTCATTTCAAAAGAAGCGGCTGCTGGGAGAAAGCTCTTGGCCTGTGGCAGGAACTGGTTGAAGGAAGTGAAGACCTGGAATGTTTTCGAGAGCTGGCAATGTATTACGAGCATCAAGCAAAAAATCCGGAAGAGGCTTTGAAATATGCCCTCGATGGCCTGGCTTTAGCTCGGGGAATTAATCCTAATTATGAAGAAGATTTTCAAAAAAGGATCAGCCGCCTGAGGAGAAAAATGGAAAATGCTAACCTGCTGAAGAAGGCGGACGAAGGAGAGAAAAAATGAAAGCTATGGTTCTTTCCCAATTTGGACCAGTTGAGGAAAAGCCCCTTAAACTGCAGGAAGTTGAGCAACCTGTCCCTGGTCCAGGAGAAATTTTACTGAAAATAAATTATTGTGGCGTCTGTCATACTGATCTTCATACAGTTGAAGGGGAGTTGACTGGAGTAAATCTACCTCGGATACCGGGTCACCAGGTGGTAGGGACAGTCGAAAAGATAGGTGAAGGAGTTACTCTTTTTCAGCGCCATGATAGGGCTGGGGTGGCCTGGCTCTATAGTTCCTGCGGACGATGTCGCTATTGCCGTAGTGGCAGGGAGAATCTCTGTAAAGAGGCCAGGTTTACCGGATATGATGTTAACGGTGGTTATGCTGAATATATGGTTGTGCCTGAAAATTTCGCTTACGAGCTTCCTGAAGATTTTGCCGATGAAAAGGCTGCTCCATTATTATGTGCTGGAATAATTGGCTATAGAGCCTTGAGATTGAGCCGAATAAAACCAGGGGAAAAGCTGGGGCTTTTCGGTTTCGGGGCTTCGGCCCATATAACTATTCAGGTTGCTCGTTTCTGGGGCTGTAGCGTTTATGTTTTTTCCAGAAGTCAGGAACACAGAAATCACGCCTTGCAGCTTGGAGCCAAATGGGTCGGTTCTCCGGAAGAAATACCTCCTGAAAAACTTGACAGCGCTATTGTCTTTGCCCCCGCTGGAGAAATTGCCCGGCAAGCTTTAAGAGTAATAGACAGAGGCGGGACGGTAGCTCTGGGCGGTATTTATATGACTTCCATTCCGCCGCTGGATTACCAAAAAGAACTTTATTTTGAAAAATCGCTTAAAAGTGTAGCTAATGCTACCAGGCAAGATGGGGTAGAATTTTTAAAGATAGCCTCAGAAATTCCGGTTGACGCAGATGTTCAGATTTATCCCTTGGAAAAAGCCAATGAGGCTCTTCTGGACATAAAACAAAGCCGAATTAAAGGGACAGCAGTCCTTAAAATTAGCTGATTTTAAGCTTAATTAATTGAAAATAAAGATTGGAAGAAGCATAGATTCAGGAAGTGTCGGAGCTGATTGCTCTGATTTCTCCGGAGGGTTGCAAAAATTGCTTCTATAAGTTAATATTTATGCGATTTTGCCTGTTAGCGCCCGTAGCTCAGTTGGATAGAGCGTCTGACTACGAATCAGAAGGCCGCAGGTTCGAGCCCTGCCGGGCGCATTCTTCCGCATCTCCACTAAAGTTTTTTTAGTGAAGGCGGCCTGTTTATTGTTTTAATCAAGCAATTTCTGGAATTAATTTTAAATTTATGAGTAAAGAATCTGCTTTGAAAGCAATTCTCCTTTTAGGACTTCCTGGTGCCGGCAAAAGTCCTTTCGGTGACTTTTTGGAAAAGCAAAAAATTAGGCAAAAAAATATGCATCATTTTGATTTCGGTCGAGAACTGAGGCGGATTTTTAAAAACTTGCAAATACTCAAAGAAAGCCCTCAAAAAAATTTGTCTACCGCTTCCTTAAATGAATGCAGGACGGAATCTTCCGGGGCTGGGGCTAATTCGACTATAGCTACAATTATCAATAAGGCTACTGATTATTTCACCTATCTTGAAATTGAGCGAATCGGCCAGTCAATTAAATCGGGGGAGCTATTTGAGGAGAAAGATAAAGAACTCGCTCAAAAAATTTTTCGCTTTTATCTTCAGACCCATCAGGTTTCTTCTGGCGATTGGCTTATTTTAAATGGTTTGCCCCGTCACCTTGGGCAGATAGACTGGCTTTCAGGCTTAGCTGAGATCAAATTAGTTCTATATCTGGTTTGTTCTGAGGAAGTTGCCAGAAAGCGATTGCTGGCCAATATTAATGGAGAACGCACTGGCCGTAGCGATGATCGGCCAGATTTAATCGGTTACCGCCATCGGATATACAGGGAAAGAACTGAGCCCGTACTTGATTATTATCAGCAGGCAGGAATTCCGATAATAGAATTAAAGGTCAATGAAAACACCCGACCAGAAGATCTCTGGAATGAGCTTCAGGCAGAAGAAAGCTTTAGAAAAGAGATTGGCCTATAATCAGGTAGGTCGATCTTAAAGATAAAGGCAGAAATTTCCTAAAATATTTTCTTAAAAATTTTTAACCCTTCTCAGGTTTAAATTTGTCTTATCCTATAAGCTTTCTAACTTCAAGATAAAACCTTTTTTCCCAGGCTTCCCCCATGGAGAAGGTCTTCCGGGGGAGTGCTCCATCTAAAATCACAGTGGGAAAAAGTTCGTTTTTATCCAGGGCAGGAAGGTAAAATCCAATGCTTCTCTCTTTTTTCCTGGTCAGATTATAAAGTGATTCACTTCCATGTACATAATCAAGGCCAGCGGCTGCCTTTTTTTCCAGATAACTGTCCAGGAAGTTCTGAATAGTGGCTACAGTCAAATTGAAAACTGGTTTCTTAAAATGAATAGATTGGAATGAACTTTTATAAATAATCCCTGCTATCTGGGCGCTCTTTTTTCTGGAATTGACTTCGGCTTTCAATTCATCAAAAGAATGGTGTTGCTTGATTTCAATCTCTTCCCCGAAAAATTCTCTGAGGTCTTTTCCCAGGTTCTCTGGTGATTTGACTTCAAAAAGCAGCCGGTGAATAGGTTCAAATATTAGGGACTCATCATGGAGATTAACCACTTCTACTAAGGCATAACGAAGTGGGGAATTTTTTATAATTTCAGGATCTGGAGAACTGGCTTTAATTTTTTCCCAGATTGTTTTAGCTGTGGCTAATGAATGATTGCCATCTCCTACAGCAAAGAGCAACAGAGGGGTGTCCTCTGGTAAGTTATATTTCAGGGAAAAGCTCTGGGGGTCAGCCAGCTTTTCCAGGCCGGCTATAATCATTTTTTCTACTTTAGGTTGATCTATTAAATACCCGGTTAAGCGGCCAGAATTAAACATCAAATTGAAATCATAAAGTTTAGAAAAATCCTTTTTATGATCTGTAGCTGGTCCAATAACTGAATTAGACTCATCATCGATGAGAATCATAATATGTGGCACTTCCAGGGCAGCTCCTTCTCTGATTTTTACCCTTGGTGGTATCCTTTCCAGGATTGTGCCTTCAGTAGCCCGAATCAAACTATTTGACCCGGGATGATAATCATATTTCTCCAGGTCGATTGATAATAGCAGCCCTTTCCTCCAGCCATGGGCTGTTTCTCTTTCCACATAAATCATACCTGCTACTGCTCGAAAGACTCCGCCAGCAATATATTCCTTCATTTTGGCCTGAATCCTGGCGATTCTGCTTTCTTTATCTGGAGCATTCAAATAAACTTCGGGATAAATCAGATGTAAAGTAGAAGGAGATTGGCCAACGAACTTTTCTACCTTTTCCCAGTACTCGGGCTCTGAAGTATACTGATCACAGGCAATTACAGCCCATTTGGTCAGGTCAATTCCTTCCATCGGAAGCAAAATTTCGGGAATTCCAATGGCCAGCGATTCGTAAGTTTTCATTTTATTAATCCTTATCGATTTTGAATTATATTATTGAAATTTTCTTATATACCAAGAATTGACCTTTTTCAACTACTTTAGGCTCGCGGGCGGGAAAGGCATTTACTTTATAAACTTTCATCCAGCTGCAGGTAGACTTTTTATTTAATCAGCTAAATCTCTATTAGGGTTGACAAAACCAGGCTATTTAATTATAAAAGCTGCATAATTCAAGTAAAAAATTTTATTAGAGAGGTGCGATGTGATTTCTTTTGAACTTACTGAAGAGCAAAAAGCTTTACAAGAAATGGCTCATTCTTTTGCTGAAAAAGAGATGAGACCGAGAGCTGCTTTTTATGACCGGGAAGAAAAATTTCCTGAGGATGTTATGCAGAAGGCTTTCGAGGCGGGTTTTCTGACCTGTAATGTCCCGGTTGAATACGGTGGTGGTGGCTTATCAGACCTGGAAATGGCCATAATCTCTGAAGAATTGGCCTGGGGTTGCGCCGGGATGTATACCACGATGATGGCTAATTCTCTGGCTTTTACCCCCATTATTCTTTTCGGTTCAGAAGAGCAAAAGAAAAAGTTTTTAACTCCTTTTACCAAAAAGATGGCTTTCGCTTCTTACTGTTTGACTGAGAGAGAGGCCGGGTCTGATACCTCAGCCATTAAAACAATTGCCAGAAAAGATGGCTCTGATTATATCATTAATGGCTCTAAGTGCTTTATAACCAATGGTGGGGTGGCCAGCCTTTATGTCATTTTTGCTAATGCTGCCCCGGAAAAAGGGGCGCGGGGAATTACGGCCTTTCTAGTTCCCCGGGAGACTCCAGGGGTTAGCATTGGTAAAATAGAAGACAAAATGGGCCACCGGGCATCCAATACGGCTGAGATATTTCTGGAGGATGTCAGGGTTCCAGCAGAAAACATTCTGGGCAGGGTGGGTCAGGGTTTTTTAATTGCTATGAGAACATTTGATCGCACCAGGGCGGCGGTTGGAGCTGCAGGAGTTGGTGTGGCCCGGGCTGCTCTGGAATATGCTATTGATTATGCCAAGACAAGGGTGCAATTTGGCCAGCCTATTGCTACTTTTCAGGCCATTGCCTTCAAAATTGCCCAGATGGCCATGGAGATTGAAGCTGCCAGGTTGCTGGTCTGGAAAGCCGCCTGGATGGTGGACCAGGATTTACCCTGCGGCTTGAATTCGGCCATGGCCAAATGCTTTGGTTCAGATCTGGCAATGAAAGCTTCTCTGGAAGCCCTGCAAATTTTCGGGGGATACGGCTATATGAAAGATTATCCCATTGAAAAGCTGGTTCGTGATGCCAAGCTGCTTCAGATTTACGAAGGGACCAACGAAATCCAGCGATTAGTAATTTCTAGAGAAGTGATCGGCCCTATTATAAAAAAATAAATAGCTCAGCTTTAATTAGTAGATTGAAATAGAAAAGCTTTCCCGCTGGTTTAAAAAAATAGGTTAAGTGCTTTTAATTGCCGGTTGAGAATAAAAAAAAGGGACCTTCATTTGGTCCCTTTTTGAAGTCTGGGGAAAAATCGATTATCTAAGAAGGTTATTCTTCAGTAAATTGCTCTGGAATAATGGCCAGAGTTTCTATTCCAGCGCCTTTACAAATATCCATAACTTCCATAACTTTGCTGAAAGGAAGCTTGGAATCAGCTCTGATGAAAATGGTCTTATCCTGACGGGCAGCATATAACCGACGTAATTCTTCCAGCAGCATTCTTAATTCCAGGGGGTTTTTTTGTATCTCAACCATGTCATTTTTCTTTATGGTAAGAACAATAACATTGGTATCCTGGGCACCTTTTGAAGTGTCAGATTGGACTTCAGGAAGTTTAACATCAATACCCATTTGAACCATAGGGGTAATAACCATAAAGATAATCAATAAAACGAGTAAGACGTCGCACAGCGGAACGACATTAGGTTCTGCTTTCGCCATACTCTCCTCCTTAATAACATTAGATTTTGATTTTATTGCAAACCAGAGAATTTGTCAAATAAGTTTCCAAATTTTGCTATTCAAAAAACTACTGAAGAGTTTTTAAAGCCTTTTTGTTATTGCTGGTATTAAAAACCAAGAGAGTCCGTCCAGCTCCAGCAGAGGAGCCGTAAGAATATTTGATATCAATTATAGCGCCTCCCAAAAGCGCTCCAATTTCTGCTCCAACTCCGATTCGATCAGCAACTTCAATCGTGATAACTTTGTTTACTTTAATCTTATAGCCGAGAGCCTTTAAAGCATTTTCGGCTTTTTCATTATCGGCCGTTACTAAATAAAAATGGCCCTTTTTATCCTTGGAGATAACACAATAAGCTCTAAGATTGATTCCAGCATTGGCCAGCGTACCGAGGACCCGGCCGAAAATTCCTGGTTCATCAGGAGTAATTACATGAAGTTCAGTTTCCTCTTTTACAATATTCACTTCTATTTCTCCTTACATTAAATCTGAGTTTTAAATACAAGAGCCTGAAATATAAGTCCGGCCTGTGTCTGGGCTTTTAAATTCTAATAATTCTAAATATTATTTTTACTTCTATCATCTGATTCTTATGTGTTATTTTTACAAAATTTTTATATAATTTCAACTTATTTTATCAAAATGACAAATTTAAGCGAAATGGAGATAATTAGATGAAAAAGCTGGCTATATTGGATAATTCTCTCTGGCCTGAAATTTATAAGCCAGTGGAACATTGGACTTCTTTTATTAAAATGCCTTACCAGGCTTTTAGGGCAGTGGAGGGTTATCTTCCTGATTTGGATGAAGGATATACTCATTTAATTATTACCGGCTCAGAGGCTTCGATAATAAATCCTGATCCCTGGCTTCTGCCCGAGGTTGAGCTGGTTCAGGAAGCTGTAGATAGAGGATTGACCATTGTGGGGAGTTGTTATGGCCATCAGCTTCTGGCCCTGGCTTTAGCTGGACGGAATTCCATCCGAAGAGCAGCTGCGCCAGAAATTGGCTGGATTGAAGTGGAAATCCTAAAAAATGATGAACTTTTGGGTCCAAAGCAGAAGCTTTACGTTTTTTCCTCTCATTATGATGAAGTGTTTAATCTGGATGAAAACCATTTTGAGATAATAGCCAGAAGTGAAAAATGCCCCGTTCAGGCATTTCGATTAAAGGGGAAGAAGGTATGGGGAATCCAGGCGCATCCAGAAATAAATCCTGCCCAGGCCCGGCTATTGCTGACCGGTATGGTTCAAAATAATTTTTCTGAAATTGACATCATTAAAAGAGCTTTAGACTCGCCTGTGATTGATTCTAACTGGATAAATTTAATCAGCCAAAATTTTGTCCATCTTTAAAATTTCTTTGAAATTATGAAATTGTAAGATATTGAAAAATATAACTAATTTAGCTTATGTTAACTTATTGTAATAAATGATGTTTATAAAAAATTTTACTTGACATTTATAAATTTTTTGGTTTAGCATAATTAAAAAGATTATTTTTTCGGAGGTTCTGGGATGAAAAACAAAAAGCTTCTGGCTCTGGTTTCTGTGTTTTTTATCTTGCTTTTGGCGGCTGGAGCTTCAGCAGAAGTTAAGAAAATTAAATCTATAGGCCATTTTACCTTTGCTCGAGTGCGAGGGAAGATACCAACTCCTGAGGTAATGAAAATGCTGGCCGATCGTTATGCCGGTGATATTAAATATGGTTTTGACCAGGCTGGCTATGGAGATATCTATCTGGCTTTCATTGACCAGTTGAAATCTGCTCAGTTTGAAGATACAACTTGGAATCCAGGTGAAACAGTTAAGTGGATGCTGTTCAGATCAAAAGGCAGGATTAAGGTTACCGGAGAACTGGAATGGGCCGGTAAAAATCCAGTCGAAGTATTCGCTGTAAAGGTGAAAAAGGGCTTTAAAACCTATACCTTTATTATTCCCAAGCCCTGTGGAAATATTGCTCTTAAAAGCGAGATAGAAGAAATTCCCGAAGCCATTTGCTCACTTAAAGTTTCCCCAGCCAAAGCCAATCTGAATGATCCGATAACTGTTGATATGAGCGGCACTCAATATGCTAAGAGTATGAAGGTTGAGGTCTATGATAAGCAGGGCAATAAGGTGGCCAGTAAGGATTTAACTCCGGAAGCAGCTAAATGGCAGACTAAATTTGATAAACCTGGAGAGTATTTGTTTAAAGGTGTGGCCATCAATTTTGCCGATAAAGCCTCTGCCAATCCCTGTGAAGGCAAAGTTTATATAAATTATCCTCCAGTGGCCAAAGTTGTTCCCAACTGCCTGGAATGTCTGGAGTATGTAGGCCGGCCGCTAACCTTTGATGCTTCTGGCTCTTATGATCCTGATGGTGAAGTGACCAAGGTGGCCTTTCAGTTAACCGATAGCAATGGGCAGGTAGTTGATTCTTATGTTGATACGGAAAAACCCTTTGTCTGGCAGAAAACTCTCTATAAAGCAGGCACCTATAATATTTCGGTTACGGCTTTTGATAATATGGGAGCTTCTTCCAGTCCTACTGCTGATTCCCAAAAATCTTTCAGAGTAACCAGAAAAACTCTTTTTGTCTCGGCTGAAGTTGGTCCTCTACTTGCTCACGGTTCTTATACTGGTTTTGTATTTGCCAGAGCCGGAATGTTTTTATGGCTAAATCCGGATAAAACCAGCCTGTCTTTTACCAGTGGAGCTGCTTTGCCGACGAAAAGTTATCCCTGGAAACCAGCGATTACCGCTAACTTGCTGGGAAACATTCATTTTGGTCAATTTTTCACCGGGCTCGGTGTTGGTTTTATGACAAAAGAACGTTCTGACCGTAAAGATGGAGTGGATGCTGTGGCTCAAGCTGGTTTTAATCTTACCTCTAATAATTATTTCAATATGTGGCAAATTTATTTTGAATTTAGAGTTCCTCTGGGCCGATCATTTACTGAATGCCATAAGCTGGCTCTGGGGCTGAGATATAATTTCTAATTTCATTTTAGATAATTCAAAACCATCAGCGGGGAACCAAAAAGAGGTTCCCCTTTTTGTTTTTAAGAGGGAAGAGAGAAAGTTTATATGAACTAAAAGAATATTTTTGTAAATTTTTTAGACGTAGAAAAGAAAAATATTTTAAGAGATAATTATTGGGCTTTAATTTCTTGACAATGGTCATTTTTTTTTATTTAATTAGAGAGTGTTTAAATAAAACTGGAGGTAAGGTCCATGAAAAAAAGTAAAGTTTTGGTGCTTCTCAGTGTGTTCCTGGTATTAGCAATGGTAGTTCAGGTCTCAGCTGAAGTTAAAAAAATTAAGTCTATCGGTCAATTCACTTTCGCTCGAGTTAGAGGGAAAATTCCAACTCCTGAAGTGATGAAGATGCTGGTTGATCGTTATGCTGCTGATATCAAGACGGGATTTGAGCAGGCTGGAATGGCTGATGTATATCAACCTTTTATTGACCAATTAAAGAGTGCCACGTTTGAAGATACCACCTGGAATGTTGGAGATCAGGTTCAGTGGATGCTTTTCCGGTCCCATGGAAAGGTTAAAGTTAGTGGGCCGCTGGAGTGGGCTGGTAAGAAACCCGTCGAAGTATTTGCCGTTAAGGTGAAAATTGGCTTTAAAACCTATACCTTCATCATTCCCAAGCCATGCGGTAATATAGCCTTTAAGAGTATGGTGGAAGAAATTCCCGAAGCCATTTGCTCACTCAATGTTTCCCCGGCCAAAGCCAATCTGAATGATCCGATAACTGTTGATATGAGCGGCACTCAATATGCTAAGAGTATGAAGGTTGAGGTCTATGATAAGCAGGGCAATAAGGTGGCCAGCAAGGATTTAACTCCGGAAGCAGCTAAATGGCAGACTAAATTTGATAAACCTGGAGAATATTTGTTTAAAGGTGTGGCCATCAATTTTGCCGATAAAGCTTCTGCCAATCCCTGTGAAGGCAAAGTTTATATAAACTATCCTCCAGTGGCCAAAGTTGTTCCCAGTTGTATTGAATGCAAGAATTATTATGGCCGTCCTATAACTTTTGATGCTTCTGGCTCTTCTGATCCTGATGGTGAAGTGACCAAGGTGGCCTTTCAGTTAACCGATAGTAATGGGCAGGTAGTTGATTCTTATGTTGATACGGAAAAACCCTTTGTCTGGCAGAAAACTCTCTATAAAGAAGGTAATTTTAATATCTCAGTGACCGCCTATGATAATGATGGGGCCTCTTCTTCTCCTTCTGCAGATTCTAAGAAAACGATAACTGTGACCAGGAAAAAGCTGTTTGGTCTGATTGAAGGGGGGCCGTTACTTGCTCACGGTTCTTCTTATCAAACCTATCTGTATCTGCGAACCGGGTTTTTCACCTGGATTAACCCTGACAAATGGAGCCTGACTTTTACCGCTGGAGCTGGAGTCCCACTTAAGGGAGCACCCTGGAAAGCCATCATTATGGCTGAGCTCCTGGCTAATGCCCATTTTGGCAATTTCTACCTTGGACTTGGTCCCGGTTTCACTACCAAAGAAGAAACAGGTAGGAAAGCCGGCGTAGATGGCGTAGGTCAGGTCGGCTATACAATTTTCAATAATTATCTGAAGATGAGCCAGATTTTCTTTGAATTTCGTGCACCAATCGGAAGAACTTTTGATTCCCACAAGATGGCTGTTGGCTTCAGATATTGCTTTTAATTAAGATAAAATTAAAAGGGGCGGATTTTTTCCGCCCCTTTTTTTTGCTTAAATTTGGGATAGGTGAGGAGACTATTCTAATTTCTGGGTCCAGTTTATTATTTTTTTCTTCTTTTTTATCTGCTAATCAGGCAATTCTTTTACCGCCAGTGATTTTTTCTTAAAGAGGGGCCATAGGTGAAAGGCAAAAGAAGCATAGGAAAAAGGTTAAGATGAGGAAAACAGAGATGATTTTATTCGGAAAGCTTGGTTAATTTGGCCAGCTCGTCATTATAATACTTCCGGTAGAGGATTTCCCACTCCTGAGAGCCTTCTTCTATATGCTTTTTTTGAGAAGTTATTTTTTCTCTGGCTTTGCGGTCAATCTGGTCATAAAGCTTCATTTCTTCATCAAAAGCTTTGACAATCACCAGACGGATTTCATTGGGGTCATCCAGAAATTCAACTTGTTCATTTTTATACAGAGCATTGACTATTAGTTTTGAAAGATGATGGATTTTTTCTCTGGAAAGCTTGGTCATCAGAGAACAATATTCCTTTCTTTGGCTAATTTAGTTTTAATCATTTTGAACATAGTCTGATACTCTATGTTTCCTTTTCTAATTTCGTCCATATGTTTATTAAGTATTTCTCTAACTTCCTGGTCAAGGCGGTCTTCCTTTTGAAATTCTTCAGTAATCAGGTTAATAATTTCTTCCAAAACCTTAGCTTTATCATCAACCAGAATTTTCCCCTCTTTTATTAATGCCCTTAAAATGGTGAAAGATAAATGTTCGATTTGGTTCTTATTTAGCCTCATTTCTTATTTAAAATACAATAGATAGGGGCAAATTTCAAGGAAAGTTGTTAAATTTTTTGGTTTTAGTGAAAAAAAAATTACAGAATGAGATGGTTTTGCCCTTTTTTCGTCTTTAAAACGACTTAAGAACTATTTTGGGCTGGAAAAGTTTATTCTCTTCTTCAAAAACAGCCAATCCTAATAAGTATCCTTCAGATGAAAATATCCGGAAAAATTGCTTCCCTTCTGGAGAAAAAGGCGAAAAGGGCTTAAGGCTGGCCCTTAACACTTGATTAAGGGCGACTTTAGAACCGAAGAGGAAGGCTTTAGAACCGGCTTCGTCCAGCCAAATTGTCGGAAACTCTGGAAGAAGATATTCCAGAGGCCTTATTATTCTGGAAAATTCTTTTTTTTGCACCAGGTCTTTTATTTTTTCTAAGGATAATGCTTCTTCTTCTGTGTACCAGCCTACTGCCAATCGCCGCAGCTGGACAAGATGAGCTCCGCAACCAACTTTTTGACCAAGATCATGAGCTAAGGTTCTTATATAAGTTCCAGAAGAGCATTCTACTTCGAATTTTAAATAGGGGGGAGAGTAATCAAGGGCAAGAAATCTATGGATGGTGACTTTAACCGGTTTCAAATGAGGTGTCATCCCTTTCCTGGCCAGTTTAAAAGCTGGCTGCCCATTTATTTTTTTGGCGGAAAAAGGTGGTGGAAGCTGCAAAATTTGTCCTTCAAACGATTTAACCGCTTCCCTTAATTCCTCTTCCCCTGGATACGCCAAGCTTTCTTCCCCCTGTGGCTTTCCCCCTGAATCATAGGTATCAGTAGCCATTCCCAATTTTATTTCACCGGAGTAAGTTTTATTCATCTTGGACAAGAAGGGAAAAAGCCTGGTCGCCTGGCCCAGAGTTATTAAAAGTACCCCGGTAGCTAAGGGGTCCAATGTACCAGCATGTCCTATTTTTCTTATTTTAAGAAGAGTTCTCAGATAAAGAACCACATCATGAGAGGTCAAGCCTGCGGGTTTATCAACGATAATTAAACCATCCATATTGAGGAAAAAGGTTATGATTTTAAAGATGAGGAGAACATTAAATTTTCTACTGTTGATATAATTTCTGAGTAAAGCTCTTTCAGGTTTCCCTTAACGGTAAAGCCGGCGGCATGCATATGGCCACCGCCTCCGAAATATTCTGCTGCCAAAGCTGAATTCGCCCGACCTTTAGACCTCAGGCTAACCCTAAATTCACCGGTTTGCATTTCCTTAAAGAAAATTACCATTTCTACACCTTTGATTGATCGGGCAAGGGTGGTAATGTCTTCCAGGTCAATTTCCTTTATTCCAAATTCTTCCAGGTCTTTTTGCCACATAACCAGGACAGCGATATTACCAGAAGGATTTAGAGTCAGAGATGATAAAACCCGGCCAAGAAGCCTGATTTTGGCTGGCGAATTATTATTAAGAATTTTATCGGCAATTAAATTCGGGTTAGCTCCGGCTTCTACCAGCTGGTGGCAGATATAAAAAGACCGGGAGGTAGTATTGGAAAACTGGAATGATCCGGTATCAGAGAATATAGCCGAATAAAGAAATTCAGCCATCCGCGGGGTTATATTTACCTGGAGCGGCTCCAGCAATTCATATACCATTTCTCCTACCGCCGAGGCTGAAGGATCAATCCAGTTGAGGTCAGCATAAGGAGAATTTGAATAATGATGGTCAATATTTATTTTTGGTAAATTATTAATTCCAGTCTGACCCGAACGGGAAACATCAGCACATTCTAAAAGGATAACCAAATCCAGTCCTTGCGGATTAATCTGACCAATCCGGATCCGTTGAGTTTCTGGAAATTCCTTAAAAGGGAAGGGGAGAGGATCGCAGTTTACTATCTCCACCTTTTTCCCTAACAGATCAATAATTTCAGCCAAGGCTAAACTGGTATAAATTGAATCTCCATCGGGCCGGAGATGAGAGGTTATAGCAATGTTGTGGCTGTCTAAAATTTTTCTGGCTATTTCAATCTTTATTTCCTGGCTCATCTTTTTTAATTATATCCAGCAAATGGTCGATTTTTTCCTCATAATCAACCGAGGTGTCAATGACAAAAATTAGCTGTGGATTATATCTTAAATTTAATCTGTTAGCAAGAAGCTTTCGGAAGTAGGGAGTCTTTCTTTCCAGCAGCTTTAAAATGCTTTCTCTCCGCTCTTTTTCCAGCACCGAAACAGAAATCTTAGCCGTGAGCAAATCGGGGGGCATTTCTACCTTGGTTACGGTCAAAAAGCCAACCATTTCAGGAAGCTCTTCAATCAGATACTTACTTATTTCCTGCTGGATCAGATGGCTTACTCTTTTAGCTCTGTAAGATGATTCTTTGATCATTTTTTAGTTTTAATAAAAAGTCAGTTGATGATCTGATAATGTGGCTTCTGAGTAATTGTGGGCTTCTTCCAAAATGCGCTCAAGTACCTGCTGCACTATTGATTGCTGACTGTTCACCGCCGCCACCGCAATTTTGGTTCGCTGCCAGCTTTCCTGAAAGCCAACTTCAGAGATGGATACGTTGTAACGATGTTGAACCCGGTCGGTAAAGCTATTAATGAAACGGCGTTTTTCTTTAAGCGAATGAGAGTATTCTAAAAAGAATTCCAGAGTCAGCACGCCAACAATCATTTTCCGTGGCTTATTCGGGCATAACTTTTTCTCGAACAAAGGCTTCGATAATATCGCCCGGCTCGATTTCCTGAGTTTTTTCCAACCCCAGTCCGCATTCGTAATCTTTTTTAATCTCGTTTACGTTTTCTTTAAGATGTTTGAGCGATGAAATTCTGGTCTGATAAAGGACCTGATTTCCTCTGATAACTCTGGCCTCGGCATTCCTCACTATTTTCCCATCAATAACCTGGCAGCCGAGAACAGTGCCCACTTTAGGAATTTGAAAGATTTTCTTTACCTGAGCCCGTCCGAGATATGTTTCCTTAATCACCGGTTCTAACATTCCGGCGATGGCTTTTTTCAAATCATCAGTTAATTGATAAATAATTTTATAAAGTCGAATTTCTACTTTTTCCCTGTTGGCCAGTTCCTGAATTTTCCCGGGCACCTTAACATTATAACCAATTATGATTGCTCGGGAAGCTGAAGCTAAAAGCACATCAGCTTCGGTTACATTTCCAGTTGAGGCCTGAAGGATATTAATTTTAACTTTGTCTGTGCTCAATGTGGGCAAAAGTCCCCTGAGGACTTCCACTGAACCGTGGACGTCAGCTTTAATAATTACTGGTAATTCCTTGGTTTGTCCTTTTTCAATTTTCTTAAAGAGATCTTCCAGGCTTAAGGGAACTTCTTTCTCCGGGGCTTCCTTTTTGCTCCGGGCAATCCTGAATTCACAGATCCGGCGGGCAATTTCCAGGTCAGGAACTACCTGGAAAATAAATCCAGCTTGGGGGACATCATTAAATCCTAAAACTTCTACGGGCACTGATGGACCGGCGTTTTTAACTGGCTTTCCGAATTCATCAAATAAAGCCCGAGCCTTTCCGTAAGTCGTTCCGCAGATAAAGGCCTGTCCTGGAGTTAATGTTCCAAGCTGGACAATTACTGTGCCTACAGGGCCCTTTTGAGAATCAAGCCTTGACTCTAAGATAACTCCCTGGGCCGGGACATAAGGATGTGATTTAAGCTCCAGAATATCACCGAGGAGAAGAATCATTTCTAAAAGTTCTTCAATGTTCTTTTTTTCTTTTGCCGAGATCTCAACACAGATGGTCTTCCCACCCCATTCTTCAACAATTAAGCCTTCTTTGGCTAACTGCTGTTTTACTCTTTCTGGATTAGCTTCGGGCTTGTCAATTTTATTGATGGCCACGATTATCGGGACCCCGGCAGCCTGAGCATGACTTATAGCTTCTCTGGTTTGGGGCATTACCCCGTCATCAGCGGCTACCACTAAAATTACAATGTCTGTTACCTGGGCTCCCCGAGCTCTGAGCTGGGTAAAAGCTTCATGACCCGGTGTATCAATGAAGGTAATATAGCGTCCCTTGTAATTAACGCGGTAAGCGCCTATGTGCTGAGTAATTCCTCCAGCCTCCCTCTCAGCCAGATTAGAAGACCTAATAGCATCCAGCAATGTGGTTTTACCATGATCGACGTGGCCCATAATAGTTACTACCGGAGGCCGCTGGACCAGGTCATCGACCAGGCTAAAAGCCAATTTGCGAATATCTTCTTCCAGCGAGACCATTTCTAAATCAACTTTGATGATTTCAGAAATAGCTTTTAGAAGAATTTCGTCAACCAGATCAGAGGCGGCTACATCATAACCCCGAGCTATTAAGTGATCAATAAGGTCTTTAGGCTTTATTTTGAAGCGCTCAGCCACATCTTTAATTGATGAACCCTCTTGTATCTGAACCTTGGGCCTGGGCTTTGAAGCTGTGGCTGTTTTTGTAGTTTTCTTTTTGGTTGGGGAAGCTTCCGTGCCCCCGGCTTTAATTTTATCTTTGCTCTTTTCCATTTTTTTTCTCAGTTCATTCCTGCTTAATTGAAATTTTCCAGCCCACCAGCTTGCTGGCCAAGCGAACATTTATCCCTTTTTTCCCGATAGCCAGAGAAAATTGTTCTTTATTGACTCTGGCCTCCATTTCTTTTCCCTGTTTGTTAGTAATAACTATCTTATTTATTTTCGCTGGACTTAAAGCAGCTTTAGCGTAGGCTATGGGATCTTCAGCCCATTCCACTACATCTATCTTTTCTCCCTGAAGTTCCCGGGAAATAGCCATAATTCTATTCCCCTTAACTCCGATACAAGCTCCAACCGGATCCACTTCTTTTTGCTCGCTAAAAACTGCTACTTTAGCTCTTTCTCCTGGTTGTCTAACCACGTCTTTTACTTTTATTGTTCCTGAAGCTATTTCCGGTATTTCCAGCTCTAAAAGTTTCTGTAAAAATCGGGGAGAAGTCCGCGATAAAAATACCTGTGGCCCCCGGCTATTTTTCTGAACCTGAACGATAAGGGCTTTAACCAGGTCGCCAGGCTTAAATTCATCGCTCGGGAGTTTCTCTTTATCAGGCAAAAAGACCTCTGTTCGGTTAACTTCCAGAATAGTACCAAGGTTTTCAAAGCGGCGTACCACTCCGGTTACTATTTCTCCTGTTCTCGGGGCAAATTCTTCATAGACCTTTTCCAGCTCAGCATCTCGAACCTTCTGAAAAATAACCTGTTTAGCTGCTTGGGCAGCAATCCTTCCCAGAGTTTCTGCAGGTAATTCAATCTCTACCTCTTGGTCGAGACGGGCCTCTGGATTATGCAATAAAGCCTCATCAAGCGAAATTTCTCTGGCTGGATCGGTTACCTCGGTAACTACCTTTTTTGTCACATAAACTCTGAGCTCACTTTTTTCTGGCTTAAAATCGACCTGAATTTCTTCTCCGTGGTGGAAAAACTTGCGGGCCGCAATTCGGAGAGATTCTTCTATGGCTTTGACGATAATCCGCGGTTCGACGCCCCGCTCCTTGCTGAGCTGATTAATAGTATTCCATACGTTGACTTTCATTCCGAGGCTTATCCTTCAGAAGCATAAAATGGATTAGAATTATATCTTAAATGGGGAAAGGTTGCAATTAAAGTTCAAGTAAATTTTTACCTGACCAATTCTCCCTGCAAACTATACGGGCCGCAGCCGGTTATTCTAACATCTACCAGCTTATTAGAAACATCCACCGGAGAATTGAAGTTCACCACCTGATAACCTTCGCTTCTCCCAGAAAATAAATTGCCTTTTTTGCTCTGTCCCAGACAGAGAACTCTAAGTGTCTTTCCTATTAGCTTTCGATTAAGAGCTAACTGGATCTCCTTCTGGCGGGTTTGAAGGCGAATTAGCCTTTCTATTTTTATCTCTTCAGGGATATCATCTTCCATTTTTGATGAAGCAGTTAGAGGTCGGGGAGAGTAACGAAAAGAAAATATATTGGCAAATTGGATTCTTTCTACTGCTTCCATAGTCTGTTCAAAATCTTCTTCAGTTTCCGTAGGAAAGCCGACGATAAGATCTGTACTCAGGCTTATATCTGGCATCAACTGCTTTAATAAGTCAATTTTTTGAAAATAATCTTCCCGGGTATAGTTACGTTTCATTTTTTCTAAGATGCGATTTGAGCCTGATTGAAGCGGTAAGTGCAATTGATGACAAATTTTCCTGTTTTGGGCCATAGTTTCAGCCAGCTCGGCGGTGAAATCTTTCGGATGAGAAGTCAAAAATCTGACCCATTCTAAGCCCTCAATTTCTACTATCTTTTTCAGTACTTCTGGGAGGCGAGCACCTGTTTCTGGATCACGGTAAGAATTTACGTTCTGTCCGAGAAGGTGGATTTCAAGATAGCCTGTAGCCGCCAGTTTTTTTACCTCGGCTAAAATGGCTGAAAGCGGCCGATATTTTTCCCGACCACGGGTAAAGGGGACTATACAGTAAGTGCAAAAATTATTGCAGCCTTCCATAATGGTGACATAAGCAGAAACCTGACTCTCTCTCATTTCGGCCTCAATTGGCAGCTCAACCCAATTTTTTGTCCATCCGCTAAGCAATCTTTTTTCAATTTCCAGTCCATTAAGTGCTTCCAGCAAGGAATGGTATTGAGCTGGCCCAGCCACTATATCCAAGTAAGGGAATTTCTGAAAAAGCTTTTCCCGATAAAGCTGGGCAACACAGCCCAGACAAACAATAATGGTGCCCCGCTTTTCTTTTTGTTCTTTTAATCGTCCCAGATAAGAAAAAAGTTTTTTTACTGATTTCTCTCTGACTGCACAGGTATTTATAAATATCATATCGCTTTCTTCTGGTGAAGAAACCGGTAAGGCTCCCTCTTTGAGCATCAGACTGGCTATATGCTCAGAGTCATTAACGTTCATCTGGCAGCCAAAAGTATGAATGAAAAATTTCTTGCCTTTTAACATTTCTTTTCGGTCCAGTTCATAATTTTTAATTAGAAAACAGCTCTCTTATTTATATTTATTATAGCTTAATTGTTGGAGATTATAGCAGAATAGCCGGGCTGAAATTCAATGCCTGAGAGAATTTTTCTCCAGAAGTTCTCTGGCCATCTGCAGGCTGGCTTCAGTCAGGCGGCTGCCAGCAATTAATCTGGCTATTTCTTCCGGTCGTTCCTGCTCCTTTAATTTTTTAACCAGAGTAAAAGTCTTTTCTTTTTCCATCTTTTTCTCAATGCGGAAATGATTGGAAGCAGCTGAGGCAATTTGTGGTAGATGAGTGACACACAGCACCTGGTGGTAGCGAGATAAATATTGCAGCTTGCGAGCAACAAAATCGGCAGTCTTTCCCCCTATACCTGAATCAATCTCATCAAAAATCAGAGTTTTACTTCCTTCACTTTCTTTGCCCAGAGCTTTAAAGGCCAGCATAATTCTTGACAGTTCCCCGCCGGAAGCAATCCGCCGTAAGGGCTTGAGTTCTTCTCCCGGATTGGGTGATAGCAAAAATTCTACTTCTTCGCTTCCTGATTCTCTGATAGTAGCCAAATCTTCTAAGCAAGCTCTAATCAGCCTGAATTGAATTTTAAACTTAGCTTTACTCAAAGCCAATTGAGAAAGCTCTTTTTCCAGATTTTGTTCCAGGGAGCGAGCTTTTTCCTGCCGCCGGGCTGAAAGAGCTTCTGCCAATTTATTATAAGCAACAAAAGCATCCTTAATTTCTTTTTCCAGATCACTGAGCTTTTCCTCACTTTTTTCCAGGTCTTGCTTTTCTATTTTTATTTTTTCCAGATATTTTAAAATATCTTCAATCGTCGTCCCGTATTTTCTTTTAAGGCGTTCTAACCGGCTGAGCCTTTCCTCTATTTCTTCTAATCTTTCAGGCGAAGGAGCATATTTATCCCGCAGCTTTATCAGACTATCTACCAGGTCGCCAAGAATAATGCTAAAATCATTAATCTGACCGAGACCAGCATTAAGTTCGGGGAAAAAATCGCTCAATTCTGTCAGGATGTTTTCTAACCTTTTGAGACCGGTGATTAAAGACTCTTCGCTTTCGTAAGAAATATTTATGGCTGAGTTAACCAGCTGGGCAATTTTTTCTGAATTTTTCAATATGGACCGTTCTTGAAGAAGCTCGGCATCTTCCCCGGGCTGAAGTTCAGCTTCCTCAATTTCTCTTATCTGAAAATTAATGAAATCGAGCTTTTGGGCTCTTTCTTTCTGCCTTGTTTCCAGCTCTATTTTTTCCCGAACTAAAGCCCGGAGCTGCTGAGCAGCTTGCTTGACCTTTTCTTTTAGTTCAGCCGCTTCTGCATAGGCGTCCAGAAATTGAAGATGATTGGAAGTGTCGAGAAGAAAGATATGGTCGTTTTGACCATAAATATCAACCAGTTTTTCTCCCAGCTCTTTCAACTTTTTTAAGGGAACAAGAAGCCCGTTGATGTAAGACTTACTCATGCCCTGGCTGGAAACTATTCTCTGAAGATAAATTTGCCCCTTTTCTTCCAATTCGATTTCTTCTGGTATCTGGCTTTTATCTAAAACTTCCACCACCGCTTCCACTGAGGCTTCCTCTTTTCCTGTGCGGATGAGGTCAGAAGAGGCTTTTTCTCCTAAAAGAAGCTTTATGGCGTCAATAATAATAGATTTGCCAGCTCCAGTTTCACCGGTCAAGATAGTAAAACCAGGTTCAAATTCTAACTCGAGATCCTCGATAGTAGCCAGGTTTTTTATACGGAGATAACGTATCATCTCGCCCAATCAAGACTTCTTTAAGATTAACCTTAATTATTTTTTTATAATTTTATAAGGCACAAGAGCCCGCTGAGTATTAATCCGTCCATAGCCTGCATAGTCGTCCCTTCCTGGCGCACCAATATCATCAGGGGTGTATTTGATTATTTTCATAATATCATCCACTTTAAGCCAGGGTTTAGCCGATTTAATTAAAGCAGCAAAACCTGCGACATGAGGCGCAGCCATTGAAGTTCCAGAAGCAAAGGCATATGGCAGATAGCCCGGCTCGGTAAGGGCTAAAGGATAGCAGCTTAGAATCCAGACAGCAGGGGCAGCCACATCTACCTGTGGTCCATAATTGGAGAAATCCGCTATCTGATCATTGTAATCGCTGCCAGCAACTGCTAAGCAGTATTGATCATAAGCTGCAGGATAAAGCACCGGACCACCATCATTCCCAGTAGCCGCTACCAGAACTATGCCTTTATCATAAGCATACTTTAGTGCTTGTTCCAGAGCCGGGTCGGCTTGATCTCCGCCCAGACTCATATTAATCACTCCTACCTTGGCGGCACCTGAGGTATAGTCAGCGGCCCAGACCAGAGCCTGTATCAGCCAGTCATAGTCACCTTGTCCATCAGCACCTATTATTTTCCCGGGAAGAATCCGGCAATTCCAGGCGACGCCAGCTATTCCCTCATTGTTATTGGTTTCAGCCCCAATTATTCCGGCTACATGCGTTCCATGTCCCTGGTCGTCATAAGCATCATCGTCATTATTAACAAAATCCTTTCCATGGGAAATGACTTTGTTAACCAGGTCCGGGTGAGTATAATCAACTCCGGTATCTAAAACAGCCACCAGGACATTCGGGTCTCCTTTAACATAATCCCAGGCTCCGGTGATCTTTATGTCTGCCTGAGGTTTTCCAGTTGGGCTTCCGGGTATTTGTAAAACACCACCGGGATTAGAGAGAGCATATTGGTATTTGAATAGCTGGTCATTGGGAGTGGTGCACAGTCGGAGTTTATAATCAGGTTCAGCATAAAGAACATCGGGGTTACTTTGAAGTGCAGACAGCGTTTCTTCTACCGTAGTCTCTGGACCTACCTGGACTACATAAGCCTCAACTCTTGGAATTAAATGATAGGCTTTGGGCTGATAGGCTTTGAGAATGGTTTCTGTAGATTGTACTGATAACTCTGGTTTAAATTTTACTATTATTTTTTCTGAGGAATAATTTTTTCCGGTTGATTTGGTATATAAAGTGTTGATGATTTTTATTCTTTTTAGCAGATTGTTAGGAGAGTCTGTGGCTATATTTTCTCCAAACTTCACCTTATTTTTTTGGGTGACAGGTGAGGCTATTCGATCTTGCTTCTTCTGGGCTGAAAGCTGCAGCTGATTTAAGCCCAAAAGGAAAGCAAACAAACAGATTAAAGAAACGACGGCAACAAACTTACCATTCCTGAAAAGCTTTTGGCTGAGTTTTTTAATTTTCATTTTAACCCTCCCTTAAACTCAAAAAGTATATAACAAACTAAGACCACCGCTAATTGCTGTTTTGCTGCCAGTGTAGACTCTTAATTTAGGAACGAAAACAATGTCCTTGCTGAGATTTATATTCCAGCCCAAAGCGATGGATATGGGACCGGCATCTTTTAAGCTTTTGTCTTCCTCGGCCGCTAAATCCTGAATTGTTTCTGACATCTTGAAAGTTCCCCAGAGTTTGGAAAAAGAAATTTCCAGGAAAGGCTGGTTGTCCACAAAACCATCATAAGTAACAAATATTCCTGCTGAAGCTTGGGCCCAGTCTGGTTCGGCTTTGACTTCAGCTGGCACCACGAAGTCGCTGAGAGTATATTTTTTCTGAAAACCGATGTAGGAGGTAAAATCAGCCAGCAGCCCAAATTTAAAGTTGGAGGTCTGGAAAAAAGCCTTGCTTATCTTTCCGCCAAAAATCAATCCGGAAATACCACCTGCTTCATAATCAATAGTCACAGGAAGCTGATCAAACAGTGCTCCATTTAATTTGGAACTATTAATCCCGGCGAAAATATCGAGGTCAAACCATCCGGCGAGATTAGTAGCTCGAGCCTCAAGCAGCAGATTGGATGATTTAAGAGTTAGCTCGTTACTGCCTGCCTTAACCCCGCGGTCAAACAACCCGGCCGACAGACCCATTTCCCAGCGAGTTTTATTTTGATTGCTGCTTTGGGCAGACAAAGCTTGACTGGCAAAAATAGTGAAAAGCAGTAAAATAAAGAGACTTAGCCAGCTACTTTTTTTCCCCTTTTTTAATTTTGGTAACATTTTTCCCTCCCTTATTTAAATTACTGTTCTTCTTAATTTCTTCCAGTAATTTTAATCTTTGCTGGGCAATTTTGACAAATTTACTTTCGGGATAATCGGTAATTAATTTAGTGAAATAGGGGAAGCTTTCATCATATTTTTTTCCCTGAAAATAGCAATCAGCCAGATAAAAATAGACGGCATCCATTCCTTTGTATTCTGGATACTGCGTGGGGATATCCTGGAGTCGGCCAACTGCAGCACGATAGGCCTTAATTTTGTAATAAAATTGACCCACCTGAAATTCATTTTCAGCCAGCCTTTGTTCGCAATCCTTGATTTTTTCTTCAGCCTGTTTGGCATATTCGCTGGATGGATAATTAGTTATGACTTTTTTGAACTCCTGAAGTGCCTGTAAGGTCTTGCTCTGGTCCCGGCCAGGCTTGAGGATTTTTTTGTAATAGGTCATAGCAATCTGGTACTGACAGTAAGGAACAGAGGGACTGGTAGGGTAAAGGCTAATGAATTCCCGGTATTCGGCCGCCGCCAGAATCAAATTGGCTTCGTCGCCTTTGTTAAAATAGCTATCAGCGATGAGCAATTTGGCTCGCTGAGCATAGAAGCTTTTGGGGAAAGAATCTATTACCTGCCGCAGATAAAGAATACCTTTTTCCTGGTCTTTTTTAATATATTGTTCCCCCAATTTAAAAAGAGCTTCATCTGAAGCCTGGGCTTCAGAAGGAATGGTTTCTACGTTTTGTTTTTTGCAGGCCACTGCATTAAATAGCATGGCAACTGAGAAAAAAATAATTGACAGCCACGTGCCTTTATTTTTCATCCTTGGACCTCATCTTTTCTGATTGATTTTGTGGTTAAATTCCTCAGCTATAGCTTTCATTTTTTTTATTTCTGATATCGGGTCAGCTGATGAATAAACTGAAGACCCGCAGATAGCAATATTCATTCCCAGCTCAAATAAAGAAGCCAAGTTGTCCAGCTTGACTCCGCCATCAACGGCGATTAAAAGCGGCAAATTTTTTTCACTTATTACAGTGCTTAACCGTTTTATTTTACTTTTGGTAGAGGGAATAAATTTTTGCCCGCCCCAGCCGGGATTAACGGTCATAATAATGACAAAATCAAGTTCTTCCAGAACTTCGCTTAAAAGTTCGATCGGGGTAGCCGGGTTTAAAGCCAGTCCTGCTTTCCGCCCTGCTTCCTTTATGGTTTGAAGATCGTGGTGAATGTGGTGGGAGGCTTCTAAATGAAATGATAGCCAGTCTGCTCCTGCCTCCAAGAAAAGAGGAATCATTTTTTCGGGATTATCCACCATTAAATGGACGTTAAAAGGCAGCCTGGTTTTCTCACGCAGAGCAGCTACCAGTTGATGGCCGAAGGTAATATTGGGAACAAAATGTCCATCCATAACATCTAAATGGACCATATCAGCGCCGCCTTTTTCGGCTATTTTTACTGCCTCAGCCAGGCGCGAAAAATCAGCTGATAGAATGGAAGGGGCAATCAAATACATTTATCGGCTAACCTCCAGGGAAATAGGGTTCCTTTTTTGAATGGGATATCCACCTGGTGGATTCTGCTTGACAATTATACCTTTTTCCAGACCCGGATAATAAACATAACGGATATCTTCTACTTTAAAGCCTAATTCTTGAAGGCGCGGAACTACCTGATTTATTTTGCGTCCGATGAGATCAGGCATTATGTATTTTGGCTCCGCTTCTCCCTGGCTGACCAAAAAGCCTACGGGGGTACTCCTTTCTACCACTGTCTGAGGTGGGGGATTTTGAGCAATAACTTTTCCCGCCGGATATTGCGGCGTATGGATCTGGGAAAGAGGTCCTTTAACCAGTCCAACCTGGCGAAGATTGTTGATTGATTGTTCCAGGCTTTTGCCCACAAAGTTGGGGACAGTTGCTGACTCCCGGCCGTTACTTATAGTAACGGAGATAGTTCGGTTTACTTTAATGCGGGAACCAGGAGCCGGATCCTGAACCAAAATCCGGCCTCTTTCCACTTCATCAGAGAACTGGCTTCCGGAAATACTCAGGCTGAGATCTCTTTTCTGGAGCTCACTGCGAGCCTGATCAATAGTTTTGCCGACAATATCAGGCACATTGACCATTTCGTCATTGAGTATAATCTGAGAAGAGATAACTGCCCCGCCAAAGAAAAAAATAAGAATAAGCAGAATGAAATTTATCACCTCTAAAAACCAGTAATTTTTGTTTTTACCCATTAGTTTTGAGTTTTAATAATTTAATTTTTTTCAGGTTTATCTATATCATAGTTTTAAAACCAAGTAAACATGGTTTAAGTTGCTGGAGGGAAAAGATTGTTAGTTCTGAAAAATAATTTTATAATTATAAACCTGAAAAGGAGAAAAAAAATGAAAAAGTATTCAGACTTTAGGAGTGATACAGTCACCAGGCCAACTGAAGAGATGCGTCAGGCCATGGCTATGGCCGAGGTTGGTGATGATGTTCTGGGGGATGATCCCACAGTCCAGAAGCTGGAGGAGCTGGCTGCTTCCATCATGGGCAAGGAAGCCGGGCTGTTTGTACCTTCCGGGACAATGGGCAATTCCATTGCGGCCAAGATGTGGACCAGAGAGCTGGAAGAAGTCATCGTGGAGGAGAAAGCTCACATTTATAATATGGAATCAACTCACCTTACCTTTATTTCTCGGGTTACTCCCAGACCTCTGCCCTCGAAGCGAGGGGCTCTTGACCCGGAGCTGGTTAGAAGGAATATCCGCCTGGCTTCAGTTCATACCCCTCAGACCTCACTCATTTGCCTTGAAAATACTCATAACAACTGGGGTGGAGCGGTGGTGCCGCTGGAGACTTTCCAGGAAATCAGAAAAGTTGCCGATGAATACGGACTAAAAGTTCATCTGGATGGAGCCAGGATTTTTAACGCCTCCATCGCTTCTGGAGTTCCGGTCAAAGAATATGCCAGGTACTGCGATTCGGTGATGTTCTGTTTGAGCAAAGGTTTATCTTCTCCTGTTGGGTCGCTTTTGGTTTCTGATCGAAAAACAATTGATTATGCCCGCCGAATAAGAAAAGTTCTGGGCGGGGGAATGAGGCAAGCTGGCGTGCTGGCCGCCTGCGGGATTATTTCCCTGACTAAAATGGTAGACCGGTTGAAAGAAGACCACATAAGAGCGAAAAGGCTGGCCCGGGCCATTTATGATTTACCTGGGATAACTCTCAATCCGGAGGAAGTAGAAACCAATATCATTATTTTTTATTTCAACCACCCGCATCTTTCGATCCCGGAGCTGCTTAATAGGCTTCAAGAAAAAGGAATTCTGGCTCTGGGCGTTTTTGGCGGTGTGCGGCTTGTTACCCACAAGGATGTTGATGATGAGGATGTGGAGCGGGCAATTAAAGCTTTCAGAGAAATTTTAGGCTGAAAATTTTAAATCAAAGGTTAAAAAAGGCTTCCAAAAAAGGCTAACAAAAGTTTTAGAGGCGGGACGACTTTGTGATAATCAATAAGAATTTTTAGTTGGTGAGCCAGTAACAAAGGAGAAAGTTATGGAAGGGAAAAAGTTAGTTATCATCGGCGCTGGACCCGGCGGCTATTTGGCTGCCCTGCGTGCTGCTCAACTCGGCCTGGAAGTGACCGTGGTGGAAGAAAATAAAGTTGGGGGTATCTGCATTAACGTCGGCTGCATCCCCACCAAATACCTGCTTCACCAGACTATGATTTTTAATAAATTAAAAACCAGCAAGAACCTGGAAGGCCCTGTCCAGGAACTCCGGCTAAATTGGAAAAAGGTCCAGCAGGAGAAAGAAGTTGTAGTGGAGCGGCTGGTTAAGGGTCTGGAGTTTCTGCTCACCCGCAATAAAGTAAAAATTATAAAAGGTAAGGGAAAAGTGGTCGGGCCGGGCCAGGTTTGGGTTAAAACCGAAAAAGAAGAAATTTCTCTGGCGACGGATAAAATCATTCTGGCTACCGGCAGTCGTCCGGCTGATTTTCCATTTCTCAGGTTTGACGGTAAGAAAGTCATCTCCAGCACCGAAGCCCTTTCACTCAATGAAGTACCAAAAAGCCTTCTGGTAGTGGGAGCCGGAGCCATCGGGCTCGAGCTGGGTTCTTCTTACCAGCGAGTGGGCGTAGAAGTTACCATCCTGGAAATAATGCCCACGATTTTACCGGGCACAGACAAAACTTCAGCCCTGCGCCTGGAAAGAATCCTGAAGAAACAGGGCCTTAAGATTTTTACTCAGATGAAGATTGAAACTGCCGAAGTCTCTGACACGCAGGTTAAATTAAAAGGAGTTTCTCTGGCGGACGGTAAACCGTTTGAATTCAGCGCCGAAAAAGTGCTCATTGCTGCTGGCCGCCGTCCGAATGTTGAAGATATTGTCTGGGATGAGACACTTCTTAAGAAGCAGAAAGGAAATTTTTTAGAAGTTAACGAGCACGGCGAAACTTCAATCCCGGGTATTTATGCCATAGGCGACTTAACTGGTGGTAAACTATTAGCTCATAAAGCCTATCATGATGGAAGGGTGGCGGCTGAGAATGCTGCTGGCTTCGATTCTCAAATTGATTATACTGCTTTACCCGCAGCCATTTTCACTGAGCCGGAGCTGGCCACGGTCGGGCTTTCTCAGGAAGAAGC